>Ga0187780_10004705_pt1 | contig 10211 bp, 12 predicted proteins | sample 1015_Q2_SP10_20__FD_132429 | JGI IMG/M metagenome (GOLD analysis project Ga0187780, IMG submission 132429) | Tropical peat soil microbial communities from peatlands in Department of Meta, Colombia - 1015_Q2_SP10_20_MG | ecosystem: Environmental > Terrestrial > Soil > Wetlands > Peat | place...
AGTCCTTCTTCGTTTAGAGTGTTCAAATTCCATTGAACCGCTAGAACAGCAATGACATTCAATCCCTGTAATTTCGTCGTCGCGAAACGTGGCAAATAATTCAGTTTTTAATGAACCAAGCGCGCTTGGCGGCCTGCCATCGAACATCAGTATATTGTCTACGGTGAAACTATACAGGCCGCGAGTCGAACATCAACAAATAGATCAGGAGCAAAAAACGAAGAATGACTGATAAGCAAACGCGTATTTTCTTATCAGTAAGAAGCAGGTTAGCTCTACGAAACCGGGTCGAGCGAATGAAGCGGAAAAGGGAATTGATTCTACGTGAACGTCGATCCAAGATTCTTGGTCAACATTTTTTTGAACCCGCCTGACAGCTAAAATGCTAGATTCTTTATCGCAGAACTGGCGAGGGCTCAAAACACTAGACCTTATTTGTGCTTGGTTCTGCGTCTCGCGCCAACCGCAATGCTCTAAGCCGGTGCATATTTTTAACGGCAGCGGCGTGGCGAGCTTGCTCCTGTTTCAGTGCCTCATTGATTTCAGCTTCGCGTCTTTTATTCTTTTGAAATACGCTTTCTGCGCGCAGTTTTGCATCAGACATAAGGCCCTTTCTTACTCAAAACACGTTCTTAAAATGGGGATGCAACAAGCCGTTCTCAAGACCGATCCGAAGGCTTCGCCCTTTTAGCCTCGCAACGCCGAAACAGAGGGAAGTCATGGATTGTGCTTTGCCGGTGCCGGAGGATCAACGGTGCTGGACTAGACCAACCGGACGCAACGTACTGAATTTGTTTATTTTGTTCTTGTAGCTTTGGACCGGACGTGAACCCGCATCAATAGGTTAGCTCATGTTTTCCGTTAGGCCCGTTTTCGTCGGCTGGATTACGCTTCTTTACCAGTTGCCGTTTCAACTCTTCTTTACCTTATGGAGCGGAGTGTTTTTCGGTAGTCTCGTCAGTTCGCTTCACGTTTTTCCAAGAGATTCCTCTATTCCATTCGCTATCTTTGGCGCGATTGCGTTTCTTGGATTCCCGTTGGTGGCTTATTTCGGGAAAAAGTCAAATTACGCTAGAACTGAGTACAAATTCGCACAGGACAGGCTCGAATTTGAGGAAGGTTTTTTTAACGTAACCGAAAAGGTAATTAAGTTCAGCGAGGTCAAAGAAGTCACCCTACGGAAGAACATCTTTCAGCGAGTGTATGACCTTGGGACAATATATCTTGCCACCGATGCGACCGGCTCTTCAGCACGCACCAATGTTTTTAATGCTCTTGGATTTGGAAACATATCTGCGAGCGGAGTTGGCGTTTGCGATATCCCGAATCCAGATGAAATATTCCAGAGAGTAAGACGTATAGTTGATGCGCAGATGGCCTAAGCGACCCTTGAGCCGACGTGACTCCTGCAATTACTCTCAGAGAAAATCTGTTTCTTGGCTTCTCGATAAAATGACGGCCATCGTTTGGTATTGGTGGTTCTCGGCGTAGGGCGGAGAGTGAGTAGCCAGATTAGCTTTTGGTCCGAAATCGACGGCGCAACGGCTCATACCAATCAACGCGTCCGGTTTCCTCGATTGCGCTCACCCATGCAAAATCAAATGAATGTTTTGAGACTTTGAGTTCGCGCAGTTCAGCTTTGGTCAAGAACTTCGGTTGATTGGTGGTGGTTAAGTTTCGATCAGGCGCGGGGTAACACATCGCGAAACCACTTCTTCTTGGCGGCCTGGGCAAAAATGCGCTTCATTATGTGACAAGGCTCTGTGATAGTGGTTTGACCGGCCCACCGAAGCTTGTCACCGACCTGTCTATAATAACCGATTCGTATCCAACGCTTGTGCTTTTCATCAGGAAATTCAATTAGATCAACTACGTCCCAATAGACCGCACGCGACCGGCTAATTCCGCTCCACACGATTACTCGGTCTCTCACGCAGCCTCGCTTGTTATCTACGCCGCCTGGATAGTTGAACTTGACCGGTTTCCCGACCGGCTTTCGCAGCTTCGCATGAATTTCTTTCTTCGTAAGACTCATTGGTTTGCCTCCCAATCTTCCAATACCTTGCCACGCATGAATTTGAGAAGCCAATCGCGGCATTTGCGTCGTTCTTCATCTGCCTTTTCTGAGAGGTATTGATTCCGACTCTTGGTCATCGGGCATTCGTAACCACGGCTGGCATTATAAGCTGGATTACTCTCAGGCCCATTGCCGCCATCTTCGACGAACCCATCATCCCATTCGCAATGAAAAGCGACTTTGAACCGCACTCTATCGTCGCGGCGGGTAGCGAGTCCCTGTGCTGGCCTTACTCACCTTTACTACGCTTTCGGGTTGGCGTTGCTGTGGGGTCGTTACTATCAAATCTTCCGGCCACGCCTTAACCTTGCGAAGTTCGCGAACGGTCTTCGCAGACAGCCGAATGTCTGGATCAATCTGGACCCGCATTCTATCTGGCAAGCCACCAAGAGCTATGTGGAGGGCGGCAACGCTTTTGGGCTTATATTGCATATGCGTTTCCTCACTTGTCGTACCTTAACTCATGGCCCCGGTGGCGGCGGTGGTGGCCGTGGTGGACGAGGTGGCGGCGGCTTAGGCTTCTCAGGTTGTTTCGAGCATTGAGCGGCCTTGGCTGTCGGCTTGTGCATAGCGACCTCCACCGCGCGCTATGTTTGAAAGGAGTCGGTAACTAGCACACCTAGGATTTCTCAATTTGATTTTTTGTCCTAAACGCCTGCGGGCTAATACTGCCAATGTGTGGGACGGACCTCAATGAAGCGACCTGTTGACACGTCGATCCAAAATCCCTCTTTGCAGCGGCATGGAAATTCTAGCGCGTGAAATGCTTCTTTATCCGCAACCGCTATGGCGAGGTCACGGTCATCGGAAACAGCGTCAAATGAAACGATAAAATGCCACATACGCGCGCATTCTGGCCGCTGGTGACAAGTTCGCATTGATATAGCGCAAATGCTCACGCAAGTCGGTCTACGGGTTGGTACCTGGCCACTCGGTCCTTCGCCGCTCTCGCCCATTTGAATTGAGGTGTTCGTGCATCTTGCTAGACTTTGGAAACGGCGGGATCAATCGCGTTTCGCCACTTCCAAACATAAGGGGAGTCAAACGCCATGACTTCCAAAAACGAATACAGCCGTTTCGCGGTGGTTTCTCTCAATGCGACTGGAACGGCAACAGACTTATCCGCCAAGATTGGTCTACTAATCTTGGCGGAGGCTTGGCTCGATTTGGCGGAACTGACCACCCAGACAGTGGATCACCAAGCCGACGAAGCTCATTCCCTTATGGAACAGCCGCTAAAACGAGCAAGCGTTCAAGGCCATTGGGATTGAGAAACGGGAGGGCAAGTGTTGACTCCCAACGATTATCAGGCACTGGCAGAAGAATGCTTTCGGCGGGCGCGGGAAGCAAAGACCGATAACGAACGCCAAGACTATCTCGATCTGGCTCGAACATGGCTAGAAGTGGCATCACACCTGGATTGCGGTCCTTCGTTTTTTAAGTCGCCGTCATGCTCTTGGAAGAATTGAGATTCGCGTGACGTTTTTGGGGATTTGCGGGGATGTCGAGACGTTTGGCGATCTTTTCCGTTTTTTCGCTCGTCTTGGGCACGATTGCTGATGCGAACACGGCTTCAACTCTCAAGATTACGTGCAGCGGAAATCTGACCAACACGCGCGCAGATGGTGTAACGCTTGGCCAATGCGACCTCAATGTTTGCGGAATACCCGGCACGACTGATACGCCCTACTGATCGGCTGCGGTCTCCTTATATGCACCGACGAAGAGCAGAGTGAGGCGCGTCCGTGTTTCCAAATAGGTAAAAAGGGCTGCGGAAATGAGGCTGGCAATAATCAAGGCGAAGAAAAACGGCAACGCCAACGCAGAATCGTAAGTAATCTTAGTGGCAGCGTCAGCACTGGCCGCGATGTCCTTGTGCGCGATGAAAGCAGCAGCATACGAAGCCGATCTCTCCAAATATGTAAAAAACGTCTGAAACTGAACCAAACCCAAGCCGATGATGATCTTCGTCAGCCAGTCTGAAACTTCTTCTAGACTGGTATTAACAAGGAAAGGCGACTCGCCCGCACGGGCCTGCCGATTGGACTTTGGCTTTTCGCTAGGCTGGGGCTGGGTCTTTTCGCCGGACTTAGCTTGTGCGCCCTGTACCACCGGCTGGGACTGTGGGCGCGGGTGGGACTCCGACTGGGACTGTGCGGCGGGCTGGGACTCCGGCTGGGACTGTTGGCCCGGCTGGGGCTGTGTGCCCGTCGGGGGCTGTGCGCCGGTAGAAATCACGATTCCCGGCTGCTGCAGTTTGGGGATGCCGAACAGGAAACCAAGCAAACATCCCACGGCTGCTGCTGCAACGGCGACGACAAAACTACATGCTACGGCAACCAGAAGTTCACCCGTTACTTTCCACCCACTCCGGCCACTCGTAGCAGCGACAGAGATTGCAAAAAGTACAATCAAGACTCCTTGGCCGAGATAAAACCACTTTGCGAATCTTTCGATCGTGTAGAGCCGCTGCTCTGCGCTCTCCGCAAATTCGGCTCCCAGCCCTGGCAATGGCGTCCAGCTACTGCCCAGTCCGGATGGGGACCAGCTACTGCCCAGTCCGGCAGTCCTGCTGTATAATGCCCAGTTGCTCATGTCGGAATCCTCGCCGTTTCGCGAACTAAACCATTTTCCAAGACAACCATCGAATCGAGCGCCGCGCCTGGATTCATGCTGATGCAACGAAACGCGAAAAGCGGCATTGATTTCCGTCAAACGTTTTGCCCACCGCCGTGGACAGCAACTCGCGGCGGTCGATCTTGAGTGGACGTTCAGAGTGATTGGGAAATTCTTCGGCCATTTAGTAGTCCAATGTTTCTAAAGGGGGTGGCGCTTTCGCTACGTTTGCCGTTTCAGCCACCGTGGATCATCGCAGGTCAGCGAAGGGTCGCTGTTCTGGTAATCAATCTTTGTTACATTTTTCAGAGTCTGGACCTTTCACAGCTTTTTCACATACCGCCAACCAAACTCTTTTTGCTTCATGTTTGCTAATTGTTGTGTTGTCAGGTCTCAGGTTAAAGACGAGATCATAGGGTTGGGTGATATTCCGGCTGACGGATGTCCAACCTACGACGGTGAAAGTTTGTAGATCGGGGCGAACTGACGCAGGGGAGACACTAACATTTACATCGGACGATTTTCTAGTTCCTTTCCGTATAGCCTTTAGAGCCTTGTCAATCCGATCCTCGTCTCCTTGAAGAAAAAATCGCACAGATTTGTTATTCTGATTTTCTGTGGATCCAGCGAGATTATACTGAATGGCCCGCCTTTGAATCATGGCCCGGAAACCTACTTCCTGGACATTGCCGGTGACGACTCCCGAAACGGCTGTAACGTTCTGAGCTTTGGCGTTTAATTGGGCCAGAGGGTAGGCGATTGCAACAAGAGTGCAACTTATCGCCGCGATGCAAAGCGATCTTCGGCGCAACAGGCTAAACGTGCGCATTAGAAAATCTCCTCACGGTCCGTACCCGGGACTTCGTTTATAGTGCAGTGGATGTTACAGCGTTCTTGACCGTTAGCTTGTGCATAGCGACCTCCGGCAACAAGACGCACGACCCAACTAAAATGCACGTCGGCAGAAAAGTCCTATTAGCCAGATGACTGCGGCAATCACCAAGGCGAGGACATCTAGGACAGGAAAACCTTAACTAACGCCATAAGATAGTCTCACATCGCCCACACTACGATTAGGCCAGCGAGAACTGTGGCTAACCAAAACAGTGCGCTTCTGACTTTCATCTTCAAGCCCGGCGTTGAATCCATAAATGGCCCGGCTGCTAGGCAATGTAAGACGCCGATCTATATTCTGAAAAGCGGAAACGAGTGGTCATTCACATAGCTGCGGTTTTGATTCTCTTGTGCATTGTGGCAGCAACGCAAATCTATACTGCCTACTTAGGGACGGCAGCGAAGCTGCCCGATTAGCAAAAGGAACGTGTCGTAATATCAACTACGATAGGAGTTGTCGCTACCCTTGTGGTCGCAGCAATGCGGTTCGCGCCACAGTGGAACCACGCCTATTTGGTTCCAGGATATATCGACGGCAGTCAGATCGTGTTTTTCTTTCGCTCGACTGGAAATCTCAAGATGGTCAGCGTAGACTTATATCGAACAGGCACCGACTTTCGTCCTTATCAGCTTTACCCATTGATCCGTGAGGGCAGGGAATCCCTTCCCAACGTTAGGTTGCCGGTGGGAGATTGGACTTTAGATATTGATGCGGTGGGTCGTTATGGAAAAATGCTTGAACGCATAATTATTGAGACTGACAGTGTTGGAAAACCTGTCGTCACGTTCATGCGAGTCACACGCAATCGAGACGGCGTGCTGATGTGTCAAACGCCGAAACAGAGACCTCCTCTTTGTTACGATACGACAGACTGATCCAAGTTGAGGATTGCACGACTGTTTAGCTCATGGTGATTGCGGGCTTTCGGCGCGAACTGAACGCAACGCCTGCCACAAATAAGCTAATCTCTGTTTATTGGTTTGCCATCCTCTTCAAATCGCTCTCGTAAAATTCTGTAGACTTCGCTCTTATATCCGATGCCTTCGCTCCAATACTTCGGTTTCCAGTTCACGCCGGGATTTCAGCACTTCATCCCATACGGCCTTGGAATGCTTTGCTGCGAATGGGCCGAAAGCTTCCGAAAACTTCTGCCTGTCGTCATGCTCCTTCATCTGCCGTAGTGTTTTGGCAACTTCTAAAAGCAGCAATTTTGATTCCCGGCGTAGTTTATTCCGGCGTTGTATTTCCAAAAGACGGCGGGCAGTTGTTGCCGAAATGTTCAGAAGTTCTTCAGGATGCTAAAGAAACCGTTTTGTTCACGTATGGGGCGGCGATAGATTTGAACCCTAGATTTGCCGATTACTGGCAATGGTCTTCAAACTTGACGAACCCAACTTGGAGAAAAAGGATTCCAACGGAAATTGTTCGCATCTTTGAAAAACAGGGCTTCGTTTGGGGCGGGTATTGGTATCATTTCGAAGCAATGCACTTTGAATACAGAACGGAGCTATTGTAAGTCGACGCTCCCTTTCAAGGGTTATGAAGGAATAGCAGTGCGGCTAGCGCGTCGTTCGTTTTATGGATCGCTGGGGCGGGGCTGCTGGTGGACAGGGGTGGTTGCCGCATTTCAACGCGGAGAAATTAAAAACATCTACTGCTTTATGTTTGGCATTAATTCCAGCAACGTCCCTGGGGGGCGGGGCTGCTGGCGGATAGCAGGGGTGGTCGCCGCATTTGAACGGGGAGAAACTAGAAACATCTACTGCTTTATGTTTGGCGCCTGCTGTCAATGCCGTCGAGGAAAGTGACCCGACAAAAAAAATTTCTGCGGCAGCAGCTATCGCAAGAAGGTCTACGCGCATGTGTGTCCCGTTGCTGCATACTGTAGTCAGAGTTGGAAAACTCGGCAAGGGATCATCTCAGCATATTGAAAAACTCTAAATTCTGAATTTACTCAACTCCTTACATCCCCGTGATCGTCAGAATGTTTAGGCCTTGACATCGCAATGCACGCGATCACTACTATTCGTGGAGCGGGAGAAGGCACTGTGGGGCATAGATAGGTGCTGTGGCGTTGGGGGGTGACATGAGTATAGCCGTTCGCTTTCGGACGACCGTAGGTATCCTTGGCGAGGTGGCAAGTCCCGCACGAAAAAAGTCTGACCTCAGGTGCAAGGATATCGTTGGATTCGCGGGTGTCCTTATCTCCGTTAATTTAGTATTGCTTCTCGTCGGTGGTTGTGTTGACAGCGTAGTTGAGCCACGTTCCGAGATACTGAACCGATCATTTACCGACTATCGCAATCAGGCGACCCTCCTTAATATCGTTCGAGCAAGTCATAACGAGCCAATGAACTTTGTGGCCGTCACCGGCGCTACTGGCCACGGTACCTTAAGCGCAACTGAGGGATTACAAAACTATATCTTCGGCCCACATACGACGCCAACCCTCACAGCACCCGTCCCGGCCCGAAATTATGTCTTCGGACCCAATTCGCTTATGGAATCAGCCGCTAATGATTTCAACATTACCGAACTCGATGATCCTCAGTCCTATGCGGCTCTGATGACGCCGTTGGACCCCGGGATGATAGGTGTTTTCTTCAATCGAAACTGGCCCGTATCCTTGCTGCTGCCGCTGATTATTTCCGAAATTCGGGTAATTCCCATTCCCACATCCAAGGACAAGGAGGAAAGTATCTCATATGCGTTTTATACGAACCAACGAGCAGATGCGCGCAAGTTCTATTTCTGCAAATCGCCGCCCGGGGTCTCATTTGAAGAGACTTACGATACTTACTGTGATTATAAGGTCTGGAGTTTACCTCCCAAAGCGGAAGATGCCGATTACGTTGCGTGGATGCTAGGAGAGTGCAGCGCGCGGCGCGCCTTTTGTGTGCCACCTGCATATATCCTGATTACCTATCTAAACGAGTCGGGTTTAGTTTTTCAAATCCCGACTGGGGCGGTACCGGGACAGGCTCAGTCGGCGCGTATCTGCTTTGACTCCCCGCGCAGTCAGTTCTCCCCCCAAGAGAGTTTAACAACTGCATTACAAGATCTCTTTCATTTTCGAACGGAAGACAACCGCCGGATTATTCATCCATTTACGGATAAGGATCTTTCGGACAGTTGGGGAGAAACAGACATAACAATGGAATCTAAAGCCAAGGTCTATCGGTGCGACGACACAAACCTACAGTGGGTTAAACTTACAATTCCATCACAAGCCAATGTTGGCATGTCGACTAGCGCGAGTTTGACCAATCTACCCGCAACGGGACTCAGCGTTTGCGTCAAACCTGGCGCTTGTGCCTCCGCACGCAATGCGTCTCAAGGTCCAAAGGCTATGGCCATGTATGAGTTCTTTGATCCTAGGATAAACGCAATCATTCAACTTTTCACACGCTCCACTTGGGGGATTTATTCATTCCTTGGAGATGTCGTTCGAAATGAGGAACAAACACATATCCCGCTTGTTGTTTTGGTGAAAGGATTCCAAAAGGATCATGAATTGTTCCGAGTTGTCGAGAATACTTTAGAAAACTGCTTCGCCTCCGTATTGGAGTCCGGTGTGAGCTACTGTGTGCCGAAGACTGCCTTCAATGCCAAAATGATTTTGAGTTTGCTGCACGAGCTTGCAAATTTGTACACTCGGCCCAACCCAACACAACAGCCGAATACTGGCACCGTTAGAGTGACGCCCGGTTGATCTCTTACAACCCGAATAAGCCTTCCGCGCTCCACTTCTAAAATTAAGCATCATGATCCCTCCTCGCCTTTGAGATAGATCAATGTGATGATGCGTTTTGTAGAAGTCATTTTTCATGAAAAAGGCTGTTTCCCAATTCCGTTTGGAACCTCATTAGCACAGCTCCCGTTGACGCCGAGTTGGAGTTATTTGTTTACGAAGATGGGGAATACCACCCATTACCTTTTCCCTGCGGTACAAAAGCGATGAGGAAGGCCAAGCTGCATGAACATGCACCGCCTACACGCGAAGCGAACCTTCTAAGCACACTTGCCGCGAGGTTTTCGGATCATGAAGTATTTCAACAGAAAACCATTATCCTAGGGGGACAGTGGTCGGCTGTAATGGACGCAACGTACGGGCTGATAATCGCGGCTATTGGCTTCTGGCTTTAGAACAGGCGCACGACCTTGTGCAGGGCCTCACAGCCTGGGCAGCGAAAATCTATGGGCGGGCCTCGGGACATGCGACCGCAGTTAGACATGCCTTTTGATGACATCCAAATGAAAATCCCGAAAATAGCTGTGGATTGCTGCTCACCCGCGATGAAGCGCGGCGCATGGCAGTGAACTTCGGCTGGCTGCCGGTTGCGCAAACTTTTTCGCTGGCTCTTAGCGCAGACGCATCAACCCGACCACTGCGGGATTTAACTGCCTCTATAGCGAACGGCGAGCGACGTTTTGCCGACGGCGCCTTTGCCAGTGAAGAGCAAATGTCGCGGAGCTGTTGTCAAAATATTCGGGTATCCGGTCATTAATCGCGCGTCTCATATGTCAAAGCAAAAGTCACTCAAGCCCTTTCGCCCAATCATCCCACTCGTGCCATGACCTCTCAGGAAGGCCCAAGCCAGTATCCAGCAACTTTTGTGCGAT
>Ga0187780_10004706_pt1 | contig 10210 bp, 7 predicted proteins | sample 1015_Q2_SP10_20__FD_132429 | JGI IMG/M metagenome (GOLD analysis project Ga0187780, IMG submission 132429) | Tropical peat soil microbial communities from peatlands in Department of Meta, Colombia - 1015_Q2_SP10_20_MG | ecosystem: Environmental > Terrestrial > Soil > Wetlands > Peat | place...
AACTCCTGGGGCTCGAGCGTCGAAGACCACATCGCATACTACCAGGCGCACATCCAAGCCGGACCGCAGCCCAACTACGGCGCTCAGCACGCTGCCGCCCGCATCCAGGGTCTGCAGCTCGTGCTGCAGTTCTCGCAGCAGTTCCGAAGTCAGATGGCGCAGCCTGACGCACCTGCGGCCGCTACGAGCGCCGCCGCAGCCGGGGGCAGCGAGTTCTCGCAGCTCTTCGGCGTGCTGCAATCCCAGTACGAAAAAGAAGTGCGCTCCGACAACATCGCTCCCGAGCGCAAGGCGATGCTCGACTCGGTGATGCGCGAGCTAGGCGACATCGTAAACGCACCCAAAGGAAGTCTCGAAGATCAAATGGCGAGCGTAGCACGCGTGCGCGCCCTCATGGGTCGCATGACAGAAGCGGCGCAGACCCCCAGTCGCGGCGACAAGAAGGGCCCTCCACCCGGGACGCGCGCCGCCTGGATCGGCGATCTGCACCGTGAACTGTCCGCTTTGGTGCTGGGCGAGGCCGCTCGGCCCAAGGGCGGCGACAAGGAGTGGCAGGCGATGCAGGACCTGCATCTGCGGTGTGTCGATGCCAAGAATCGCATATTCGACCTGCCCGACGACGGGCGCGCGGTGATGTTCGAGCGCGAATCTCTGCGCCCGCTCGCGCTCGACGTGCGCACTTTCGCCTTGCGCAATCACCTTGCTTTCATTGATCCGCTCTGGCCTTCGCCGCCTCTGTCGGTTTCGCCCAACCGCGTGTTCTATTCGGGCGGGCCATTTGTGCGCGAGCTGGTCGCCGAGATCTGTGCAAGCCATCAACTCGAGCTCGCGCGCGACGTAGCCGACAAGGACGCGGCCCAGGCGCGCTGGGATGCGCTGCGCTCGAGCCACATCGCGGTAATGGACTTCACCGGCTACCGACCCAGGCTTGCCGCGAAAGACCTGGAGGCGGCAGTAGCCGTCGGCGCGGTCGGATACGACCTCGGCATCGCGCTCGTGCTCGGCAAACAGGTGGTCGTCATATCCGAACGTGACGCCCCCACGCCATTCGACGTTGAGACCGAGCCTGTGGAACTGGTGCGCGGCGAAGACAACCGGCCTCGCATCGGCGAAGCGTTGGACCGGGCGATGTACGGCTTGCAGCGCAGCGGCGCCGATTCCTCCACCGCAGCTACGATCAACGAAGCGCATCGGCGCTTCCTAAGCCACCCCAACGGCCTGGTGGGTCAGACCCTGAAGATGCTCGACGCCAATCTCTCTCGCGACCCAGTGCAAGCGCGCGCTGTCATCGACCAGCTCCTCGGCTTCGCCGGACCGGGCGGACCTCAACTCGCGCTGACGGCGTGGCCGCCGAGCTATCCAGATCCCGCTGCACCGCGGCTATTCCATGTCATGCCATTCGGCGAGCCGTGGTCCGAGCAGATGATGGCGATCGCTCGCGGTACCTGTCAGAGGGCCGGCATCGAGTATGTCCGCGGCGACCAGCCCATTGACGCACACATCCTGCGCTCCATCTGGGAGGAGATCTCCCGCGCGAAGCACGTCCTGGTCGACCTCACCGGCTTCAATCCCAACGTCACGCTGGAGCTGGGGATCGCCCATGCGCTCGGCCGCAAGACCTTGATCCTCGGCCGGGCCGGCACCGAGAAGCGCTTGTTCCCCTCGATTGCGAAACTTCGCGTCGTTCCGTATTCGTTGGGAGATCGGTCGGGGGCGACGGCAGTGGAGCGGTTTGTTGCATGACAGCGTGTAGAGCGCCTGACGATCCAGTCGTCATGCTGCTTAGCAGAACGCAATATATTGGTATGGCATCTGTAACCCGATCGCGGGTAGGATCTTTATAGGACGAGCTCCCTCTCCCCTTGCGGGAGAGGGCCGGGGTGAGGGGTAACGACCGACGGTTTCGCAGTCACGAAATCTATCAAACCGTTAGGTTGAGCGATCGGTGATTTTTGGGAGGGGCTTCGGATGAGGGCCGTGTTCTGCATTTTCGTCGCTGCGTCGCTGATGGCGGGCTGCAACAGCCTGCCGCACAGCAAGGATCAAGAGCTGGAGCAGGTTGCCAAGGACTGGTCGATGACCATCCGCGCGAGTCAGGTCGTTCCGGTATATCCGTTGACGGAAGACCTTCAGCCGGGGGATGTCTTCCTCGTGCAGGTGCCGATCGAGCAACAGCAGCAGGTGTACAAAGAGAAGGGCTTCCTGCCGCTCGACAATCTGGTCGATCGCATCACACCTGGGGGCTACTGCAAGTTCTACGGACAGTCTTTCATGTATGGCGAAGACGCCACCAAATCGTGTAAGCCGTTGCCGGTCACGTGGCTCACGCCCGGAGACGCCGCCGCGTGGGCTGCCGCGCCAGCAGCGAGCTTCCCGACTTACTCCTTTTCTGCGCGCAAAGGCGGGGGATTCAACCTCGCGCTGCCCGTTCAGGGCGTCCCGGTGGGCCTCAGCCTCTTGGGCGGAGACGCGGCGCAAGGGTCGGTCACGATCGCTGGCGCGAAAACCTATGGAGTCGATACCGTTTCGCTCTACGACGATCTGCGCAAGTGGGCGGCAGCGCACAGCGATTTTCTGGCGAACTTCGCGCCGCGAGACCAGAAGCAGAACTATCTCCGTGTCGTGACCCGCGTGTATTTGACCGGCGATCTCACGGTTTCGCTTCAGTCGGCTCGATCGGCTTCCGGAGGGTTGAGCGCAGGCGCCGCGAAGCCCGTCAACGTCTTTGGCGTAGAACCCGGCGAAAAGCCTGAAGTCGTGACAGCCGATGCCTACAAGGAGAACCTGAAGACGATCAACGAGACGATCGCCGAATCTCTCAAGGACATGGCTTCTGCAGCGGGGCGCGCGCTTCCTGGAGGTAGCGTTCAGGTGGTAGCGGCGTCCGCGAACGCAATCAGCTTGAAGGAGCATTTTGCCCGGCCGCTTGTCATCGGCTACCTGGGCTTCGATGTGGCGATCGGAGAAGACGGTGCGATCGGGCCACCGATCCCCACACATGCGGTCCTCAGCTTCAACAAACAGCCGGTCGCTCCAGCCACTGCAGCCAGGATAGAGCAGCGCGGTAGCGACATCGATCAGGTCGTCAAGGCGGTGACGGTTCCAGGAACAAGCCAGCTAGATGCGACCCGCATGCAAACGGTGTTCAAAGGAACAGCTTTCCCGGAGCTCGCTAGCAAGTTTGCGGATAAGACGCCAACTGAGCTTCGCGAGGAATTGAGCAAGGCGAAGTATCGCGCGTCAATCTCCGAATTCAAGAAGAACGCTGGCCTAGGCGCGCCGGGACCAACTCAATAGGAGGGCTAGATGGCGAATTGCAGCGTGACCGTCGCGCAAGATTGTCTGTTCGAAATCTTCGACACCGAGCAGGCCGCACGCGAAGCCTGCGAAGACTACTGGGCAACCAACCGCAAGGCCCGGATTATTTCGACAAGCGATGCGACTGCGTTGCGCATCCGGCCGGATGGGACGCCGGATCCGGCGTTGAAGATCGAGGTGAACGCGGCGTGTTTTGTAGTTTATTCGGAGGGGTAGAGTGTGGCGGGGATCATGATTCGCGATCCCCTGGTTCGTAGTCCGATCTGCGCGCAGGGGGTGGCAACTCAGATGGCCGCGTGCGGAAACCATATTGCCCTCGACATCCTGCTCCGCCGTTGAACCGGCTATCAGACTGCGGCGATCAAGTGCGCGAGGCTGCCCACCACCCATATGGTGGCGACACCCGCTGCGATGAGCGACACCTGCTGCAGCGTGGCGGCAAGCTCTCGCCTTTGGTGCAGCCCGGGGATGAGATCCGCCACCGAAACGTAAATCATGCTCGCCGCCGCGATGCCCAGCAGCAGCGGCACCCAGTGCTGCACGCTTTGCAGCGCGTAGTACGCCAGCATGCCCCCGATGAGCATGGCGAGGCTGGATAGGATGTTAAAGGCGAACGCCTGCAGCTTGCTGTAACCTGAGTGCAGTAGCACCAAGAAGTCTCCGACCTCCTGTGGGATCTCGTGCGTGATGACTGCGACCGCCGTGATGATCCCGAGCTCGACGCTTACCAAGAAAGCGCCGGCGATGATCACCCCGTCAACGCAGTTGTGAAAGGTGTCGCCGACAATCACCATCGTGGCGATGTGGCCGTGGTCGCCGTGCGGCGAGTCATGCGGCCCTGCGTGGTGATGACGCCACAACATCAGCTTCTCAAGTACGAAGAACAACAAAATGCCGATCAACACTGTGCCGCTCACGTGCTCTGCGCGCGGGGAGAGTTCGAAGGCTTGCGGCAGAATCTCGAGAAAGGCCGCCCCTAGCAGCGTGCCGATCGCGTAGCTCACGAGCAAGGACACCTGCGTCGGCCGCGCACGGAGCGCGAACGCCGCCGCGGCGATGACGCTCAGGATGCCGCCTACCACGGTCGCGGCAATGATCCAGGCGAGCAACGGCATGGTTAGACAGAGGAACTCACGCTACTCTAGCAGAGCTGTCGCTCCCGTCACCCCGAGCGGGAGGGATTTGGGGGCACTTGTCAAACCGGGCGGCGCGCCGCACACTGATTCATACACAGGAGTGCGAGAGACAGGGCGCTCGCACGCGGACAGCCGGAGGAGAAATGGCGCAAGCCGCTGGCGACCGGAGGAAACGCCGACCGTGGATGCTAGTCACCGTCTTGGCGGGGGTAGCTACGGTCCTCGCCACGGCCGCCCTGCTCTGCTGCTTCGCCGTCGACACCGGTGAGTATGCGTTGGTCACAGAGTTTGGCCGGCCGGTGCAGGTCGTCACCACTCCTGGTTTGCGCTTCAAGCTTCCCTATCAGAGCGTACGCGCGCTAGACAGCCGCTTATTCGCGTACACGCCACCGTCGACCGAGTTTCTCACGGTCGAGAAGACGCCGGTGGTCGCCGCGAGCACCATCCTTTGGCGTGTGAGCGATCCTAAAAGATTCTTCCAGACCGTCTTTGATCGTGCTGGCGCCGAGTCGAGGTTGGGCGACATCCTGTTTGCCGAACTGGGTGCCGCCATCGGTCGCAGCCCGCTAGCTGCCTTTGTATCGAGCGAGCCCGGCGTCTATCGGTCCGACGCGATCCTCGCTGAGGTTGCAGTGAAATGCAAGGAGCTGGCGCTGCGCGATTACGGCATCGAGGTCGATGGCGTGCTGCTTAGACGCTTCGACTTTCCGCAGCAGAACCGACTGCCGTTGTACGGCCGGATGAAGTCGGAGCGCGGACGCATCAGCATGAAATACCGCTCGGAGGGGGAGGAGGAAGGCCTAAAAGTCCGTGCCGTGGCAGACCAGGAGAAGAGCCGCATTCTGGCCGAGGCACTCAAGCTGGCCCAGCAGCATCGCGGCGAGGGCGAAGGCCAGGCTGCAAAGATCTACGCGGAGGCGCTGGCCCAGGGCCCGGAATTCTATCGGTTCACACGGACGATGGAGGCATCGCGCAACCTGCTGCCGAAGGGTACGACTCTGGTGCTGCCCGCTGACTCCGAGCTGTTCGGACTGCTGTACGACAGCAACCATTACGAGCACCGGGCAGTGACCCGGACCGTCCCGCAGAAACGTCGAAAGGAGTGAGCCATGAGTTGAACCATCATCGTGCCGTCATGCAGTGGAGTGGGATCAACCAACTGACAGGGAGATGACTATGAATAAGCACACGGGCGGGGCGTCACGGCCGGCGGTCGGATTGCTTCCGGTTGCCCTCGCCGTTGCTCTCAGCGGATCGGCTGTCGCGGCAGAGTACAAGTACGACCCGGGTGATAACGTCAAGTTCACTTACTGCTACGCGCATGCGCCGGTATTGCACATCAAGCCCGGCGATTCCGTGGTGACCAGCACCAGAGACGCCTCCAACGACGCGTTCTCCGTCACCGACAAGACGCTAGCGCCGAAGATCGACCTCACCAAGGTCAACCCGCAGACCGGTCCGTTCTACATTGACGGCGCGGAGCCGGGCGACACGCTTGTCGTGCATCTCGACAAGATCGACTTCAACCGCGACTGGGGCTGGGGCGGCTCAATTCCCTACTTCGGCGCGCTCGCGCCGGAATATAAGACGATGATGATCACGCCACCGGCGCCCGACAAGTTGTTCATTTGGCGCATTGACAAGAGCCGGCGTGTGGGCACGCTCGATCTGCCCAACAGCAAGATCGGACGCGTCGAAGTCCCGCTGCGGCCGTTCTTCGGAACCATTGGCACCGCGCCGGTAGGCAAGGAGTGCATCAGCTCCCTGGTCCCGGGACCGCACGGCGCCAACATGGACTTCAACGAAATAGTCGAGGGCGTCACCATGTACTTCCCGGTGTTCGAGAAAGGCGCCCTGTTCATGCTCGGCGACGGTCACGCTGCGCAGGGCGACGGAGAGATCGACGGAGCTGCGATCGAGACGTCGTTCAACGTGCGCTTTACCGTGAACTTGATCAAGGGCAAGCGCATCAGCTGGCCGCACCTCGTGAACGACAGAGTGATCATGTCCATCGGTAGCACCCGGCCGCTGATTGATGCGCTGAGGTTGGCCTGCGCGGACCTGATCAACTGGCTGGTCGAAGACTACGGTTACGACAAGCTCGAAGCGCTGCAGCTACTCGGACAGACTGCAGAGATCGAGATCGCCAACGTGGTCGATCCGCAGTATTCGGTGGCGTGCATCCTGGACAAGAAGTATCTGCCGAAGTGACGTGCGCGAGCATTGCATTAAGTCACCGGCTGGCGAGCCCTCGAGGCGCCAGCCGGCGCGTGAACTCAGGACACACTGATGATTGACTTCCTGCTTCAGGTGCTATGGGAGACCTGGAGCATTTTCAAGCAGGCCTCGTTATTTCTCCTGCTCGGTTTCCTCCTGGCAGGGGTTCTCGCGGTACTGGTTCCCGCGGGGGTGCTTGCGAAGCTGTTCGGAACCGGCAAAGTCAAGTCTGTGCTGTGGGCAGCGGCGATCGGCGCGCCGCTGCCTCTGTGCTCGTGCGGCGTTGTGCCGGCTGCGCTGGGGTTCAGGCGTCAGGGCGCCACGCCGGGCGCAACCGCCGCATTTCTTATCGCTACGCCCGAAACCGGAGCCGACTCCATCAGCTTGAGCTATGCGTTGATGGATCCAATCATGACGGTGTTCCGTCCGGTTGTAGCGGTTGTGACCGCGGTGACCGCCGGCATCTGGATCAACCTGTTCGGGGATCGCAAGTCGCCCGCACATGAGGATGCGGAACCGCATCCTGACGCTGAGGTCGCATCACATCTAAGCGCCACCGACGATGCGAGCCATGGTCACCTCCACCACCCTCACGAACTCTCCGACGACTCATTCCATTCGGCGGAGGGCGTTGGCGTTGCTGGGGTCGCGCGTGTCCGGCGCGCCGTCGAGCGCATCTGCCACTATGCATTTCGACAGCTGTTGGATGACACAAGCTACTGGGTCGTGCTGGGGATCGTATTGTCTGGTGTCGTGGCGGCGGCCTTGCCGCCCACGGTCATTCACCAGTACCTGAGCAGCGAACTTGGCTCGATGCTGGTGATGCTGCTCATCTGCATCCCGATCTATGTTTGCGCCTCAGAGGCCACTCCGGTGGCTGCTGCATTGGTGATGAAGGGTCTGAACCCCGGCGCCGCGCTCGTCTTCCTGCTGGCGGGGCCGGCAACCAACGTCGGCAGTGTCGTCATGCTATCGAGGTTTCTCGGTGCAAGGTTTGTGGCGATCTATCTGAGCTCAATTGTCGCCGTCTCCTTGCTGGCGGGCTTTGCAGTCAACTGGATTTATCGAAGTTGGAATATCGATCCACGCGCGACATTTGGCGCCGCCACGGCGTTCATTCCAGAGCCCGTCAAGCTGGGCGCAGCGTTGCTCCTCGGCACCTTATTGCTGCTCAGCATGCGCCGCACGCCGGTACCGCAAGAGTGGGGCTGGTTGCGAAGCCAATTCACCCGCTTGACGGGCGTGCGGTTGAGCGCTGCGAAGCTCACGTGGTGGGCATGTGCAGTGTTCGCCGTTCTGTACGTTGGCAGTGGATTATTCGCGGTGCAGCCGGGAGAGGTGGGCCTGCGGCTGCGATTCGGAGCCGTCGTTTTTCCGGTGCTCGGGCCGGGGCTGCACTATCGTCTGCCCTGGCCGTTCGAGGCGCACCGCATCGTAGAGAGGGATCGGGTGCAGCGCATCGAGTTCGGCTTCCCGGCGAATTCGGCCAAGACAATGCCAGCGCGCCCAGCCGACCGCACCCGTCAGACCGCGGGTGGGTTTGCTACGCCGGAAGCGATTAACACAACCGGCACATGGTTCCAGAAGGAGGCTGTGGTCGAGGAGCCCTTCCTGCTCACGGGCGACGGCAACTTGATCAATCTGCGCTGGAGTGTCCAGTTTCGTGTCAAGGATCCTGTGCAATTCACGTTCAATCTTGCGGAGCCCGACGCTTTTGTGCGCGGTGCCAGCCTCTCCGCCCTGCGAGGAGTGGTGGCGAGAAGCGGCATCGACGCCATTTACACCGGCGAGCGCGGTGGCTTGGCGCGCGAGGTCGAGCGCGCGATTCAGGCTACGCTCGATCATGCTCAGACCGGGATCGAAGTCTTGTCTTTTCAGTTGCTTTACGTACATCCGCCCGACGAAGTGCACGACGCGTTCCGCGACGTCGCCAGCGCACAGGAGGACAAGCTACGCACCGTGAACCGCGCCAACATCTTCGCAGTGGAGACAGTGAACCAAGCCAAAGGTGAGGCGGCGGCGATGGTGGAACAAGCGCTGGCCTTCCGAGACGAGCAGATCCTGCGTGCGCAAGGGGACGCCACTAGCTTTCTGCTTCGGCTCAGCGCGTATCGCCAGGCGCCAGAGCTCACCCAGTTCCGCTTGCAGGTCGAGACAATCGAGGCAACGCTGCCCGGCTTGCAGAAGTTCGTCCGGCCGGGCGCGGGCGACATCAAGGACTTCGACATGTGGCTGTTGCAGCCGGTCGGGCCAACCCGGGCCAAGTAGATGGAAGACTCGCCGAGATCACTGCGATCCCTCTTCAAATCGAAGTGGCGTATGGCACTGGTGCTGGGCCTGACTGTGCTGGCAATAGTTGTGTTAGTAAACAGCGTTTTCATCGTGGACGTTACCGAATACGGTCTGGTCGCTCGTTTTGGCAAAGTAGTCCGAGTATTGGCGCAGCCCGGGTTATATGTGAAAGCCCCGTTTGACAGCGTTATCCGGCTCGACAAGCGCTTGACCTTCTCGCGTCCGGCGCCAGCCGAATATCTCACAGTGGACAAGCGCAACGTAGTGGTCGAGAGCGTGGCAACCTGGCGCATTGCCGATCCGGAGCGCTTTATCGCGTCGCTCGCGACCCGGGCTAACGCCGACGTGCGCCTCGCGGACGTCGTCCTCGGTGAGATCGGATCCGTGCTCGGGACGCACCCGGCCACGGATCTCATCGGTGCGGACGGCAATGCTCAACGCTTCGAGGGCATAGTCTCCGATATCCGCGGGCGGGTGGCGGGCTTTGCCCGTAGCGCCTACGGCATCGAGATCCTGGACGTGGCGCTCGTGCACCTGACGCTTCCTGACCAGAACCGCGAGCACGTCTTCGAGCGGATGAAAGCGGAGCGCGGAAAGATGGCCAAGGAATACCGCACGGCCGGCGAGTTACAGGGGAGGAAGATCGTTGCGGAAGCGGATCGTGAGAAGACCCGGATCGCGTCCGAGGCCTACGCGCAGGCGCAACACGTTAAGGGCGAGGGGGATGCCGAGGCCGCGCGCATCTATGCCGCAGCGTTCAGCCGTGCTCCCGCCTTCTATGAGTTTGTGCGCACGCTGCAGGCTTACCAGAAGTTCCTGGATGAAAACACGACGCTGTTTCTGCCCGGTAACGCGCAAATGCTACGCATGCTCGGTCCCGCGGCGCTTCCGCCTGGCGCCAAACTAGCGGAGCGAGGCGCGGCAGCAGGCAGCAAGGCGCACGGCCCGGCTCCCGCCGTCTCCTTTGCGCGGCAGGGCCAACCGGCGCCGGGGTCGGCGCCATCCGATATCACGCCCAAGCCGGAACAGAGTCCGCAATGACCTCGCCAGAACAGCCCTCGCAGGGAGTTGCGCCGCGCAGCATCGGTCTCGGCGCGATGTACGGTGCCCTTCCGGGCGGCCCGTGGCGTTGGATCGGAATGGTGGTGCTTCTGCTTCTGGGTGCTTACTTCGCGACGGGCTTCTACCTCGTGAACGCGGACGAGCATGCCGTGGTGCGTCGCTTCGGAGCGGTCGAAGCCCGCGTC
>Ga0187780_10004707_pt1 | contig 10209 bp, 6 predicted proteins | sample 1015_Q2_SP10_20__FD_132429 | JGI IMG/M metagenome (GOLD analysis project Ga0187780, IMG submission 132429) | Tropical peat soil microbial communities from peatlands in Department of Meta, Colombia - 1015_Q2_SP10_20_MG | ecosystem: Environmental > Terrestrial > Soil > Wetlands > Peat | place...
CTCGATCAGATATTCGCGGTCGAGCAGCTTGACCGAGTGGTTGAGGTCGGATTGCGCGATCAATACGCCGACCTCCTTGCCGCGCAGCGCGCCGATGACCTCGGCGAGGCGGCGCGACAGCGCCGGAGCGACGCCCTCGAACGGCTCGTCGAGGAGGAGAAGGCGCGTGCCCGCCTGCAGCGCACGCGCGAGCGCGACGAGCTTCTGCTGGCCGCCGCTCAGCACTTGCGGCTTCCGCTGCCGCATCGCCGCGACCTCCGGCATCAGGGCGTAGACGAAATCGAGCCGGGTCGCGGCATCGCCGGCCTGCGTCGCCCAGCTCGGCAGCAGGATGTTCTCCTCGACCGAGAGCTGCGGCACCAGCCGGCGGTCCTCGGGCATATAGCCGATGCCGAGCGCGGCGCGGCGATAGGTCGGCAGCGCGGTCAAATCCTCCTCGCCGCAGCTGATGCTCCCGGCGCTCGCGGCGACGAGCCCCATCACCGCGCGCAGCATCGTGGTCTTGCCGGCGCCGTTGCGGCCGAGGAGGCCGACCATCTCGCCGGCGGCAAGCGACAGGTTGACCCCGCGCAGCACCTCGACCGACTGCAGCTTGACGCGCAACGCCTCGATCGAGAGGAGACTCATGGCGTCATCCCTGTCACGTAGCGCTGCACGTCGGCATTGCCGAGCACCGCGTCGGGCGTGCCGTCGGCGATGATACGCCCCTCGTAGAAGGCGAGCACGCGCTCGGCGTAGCGGCCGACGATGTCCATGTCGTGCTCGACGAAGAGCACGGTGGCGTCGCCGCCTTCGAGCGCGCGCATGATCACGTCCATCAGCGCGAATTTTTCCTCGGCGGCGACGCCGCTCGTCGGCTCGTCGAGGAGAAGGAGCTTGGGCCGATGCGTCACCGCCATGGCAACGTCGAGGAGCTTGCGCACGCCGCCGGGGAGCGCCGCGATCGAATGGTCGCGATATTCGCGCAGCCGAAACCGCGCCAGCAGGTCCTCGAGCCCGGCGGTCATCGCCGCCGAGCGCGCCGGCTGCCACGATGACAGCCCGTCGTCGCTGCTGACGCCGAGCGCGATCAGGAGATTCTCCTCCGGGGTCAGGCTGGCGAAGAGCTGCGGGATCTGGAACGAGCGGCTGACGCCGTGCCGCCGCACCCGGCGCGGCGCGAGCCCGGCGATGTCCTCGCCGTCAAGGACGACGCGGCCGGCGTCGGGCTTGAGATATCCGGTGACCAGGTTGACGAAAGTGGTCTTGCCGGCGCCGTTGTTGCCGATCAGGCCGAGCCGCTCGCCGCGGCGCGCCGCCACCGAGATGTCGTTGGCGGCGACGACGGCGCCGAAGGATTTCTGCAGGCCGCTGGTCTCGAGCAGCGCGGTCATTGGCTGGTCTCGGCGGGAACCGGCGCCGGCGCTGGCGCTGGCTCGAGGTCGCTCTGGCTCTGGCTCCGCCGCCGGCGCTGCACCAGCGAGCCGAGCCCCTGCGGCAGAAACAAGATGACCAGAAGGAGAAAGATGCCGAGCGCGCCCTGCCAGGTGTTGGGGAAATACTGGCTCGAGAACGAGCGCACCAATTCGACGATGATGCTGGAGACGAACACCGCGGTGACGCTGGCGTAACCGCTGAGGATGGCGAGAAAGACGAATTCGCCCGAGGTGGTCCAGAACGTAAAGTCCGGATCGATGTGACCGAGCGACAGCGCGGAGAGCGCGCCGCCGATGCCGCCAAGGAGCGCCGCGATCGCGAAATTGACGCCGCTGACGCGGCGCACCGAGGCGCCGAGATATTCGACACGGATCTCGTTGTCGCGCGCGGCGAGCGAGAGCAGCCCGCGCAGCGAGTCGAAATGGACGCGGCAGAGCGCCGCGGCGATGACCGTCACCAGACAGGTCAGGGCATAGAGCGCGTAGCTCCCCGCCTGCGGCGTCGGCGGCTGATAGCCGAGGAAGCTCGGCGCGTGCAGGTTGATGCCGTCCGAGCCGCCGAGCGAATAGGTCTTGTCGAGAATGCCGTAGGCGATCATCGACAGCGCCAGGGTCAACGTGGCGAAGAAGATGCCGCGGTAGCCGGCAAGGAGCGGCGCGATGATGAGGCCGAGAATCAGCGCCGCGACGCCGCCCAAGGCCACCAGCAGGACGGCGTCGCTGACGCCAAGGCTGCGCATCGTGAGACCCGCGGCATAGGCGCCGGCGCAGAAGAAGATGCCCTGGCCGAACGAGACGAGGCCGCCGCGCATCAGCACGACGAGCCCGAGCGCGACCAGGCCCTTGGCGAAGGCGAGCGTAGCGACGAGCACGAACCAGTTCGGCAGCACCCGGCCCAGAAGCGCCAGCGCCGCGAAGGCGGCGAGCGCGGCGGCGAGGATGCCGAGGCGGCCGGCCATCAGATTTTCCGCAAGGTGGTGCGCTGGAACAGCCCTTCGGGCCGCAGCGCCAGCACCAGCGCCATCACCAGGTAGACGATAAACAGCTCCGCCCACGGCATCAGATGAATGGCCGCGGAGCGGGCAAGCCCGACGATCAGCGCGGCGATCGCCGCCCCCTCGACGCTGCCGAGGCCGCCGATGACCACCACCGCGAAGCTCAACAGGATCACCGAGATGCTGATCCCCGGCTGCACCGAGATCTTCGGCGCGGTGAAGGCGCCGCCGAGCGCGGCGAGGAACACACCGAAGGTGAAGGCGGCGACGAAGACGCGATTGACGTTGACGCCCATGGCGCCGCTCATGTCGCGGTCATGGATCACCGCGAGGATCACCTTGCCGGTGATGGTGCGGTTGAGGCCCAGCCAGAGCAAGAGCCCGGTGACGAGCGCCAGCGCGATCAGCGCAAAATCGTAGCCGACATAGCTCAGCCCGAACACCGAGAGGTTGCCGAGGAGGCCGTAGGGCTCGTAGGCGTAATAAGGATCGACGCCCCAGATGAGCTTGGTCGCGTCCTCAAGAATGAGGAACAGCGCATAGGTGACGAGCACCAGCACCACCTCGTCGCGGCGGTAGAACAGGCGCAGCACACCGCGCTCGAGCAGCGGCCCGATCGCGACGGCGACGAGGAGCGCCGCGCCGAGCATGACGAAATAGCCGAAGAAGGGCGGGCCGATCTGGCCGCCATAATACCAGCCGGCGGCGCTCGCGGCGGTATAGGCGCCGACCGCGTAAAGGCTGCCATGCGCGAAGTTGAGAATGTTGAGGACGCCGAAGACGAGCGTGAGCCCGACCGCGACGATGAACAGCCACGATGCGTCGATCAGTCCATCGACGAAGATTGCCGCCGCGAGGTTCACGCGCCGTCTCTAAAGGGAAGCGGCCGAAGCGGACAAGGCTGCCGCTTCGGCGCGTTCTGAACCCGTGCTGCTCAACCGCACTTTATCAGTTGCATTTGGCGCCGGGGAAACCTTCGGCGATCCAATCCACTGACTTGATGCCGGGAGGCGGATTCACGCATTCGGCCGGGAAGTGGACGATGTCGACGAGCTTGATCATCTTGGCGTCGGCATCCCACTTGGTGCGGCCGGCGGCGTTCGACTGAATCGCCTGGTGGCCGTCGCCGAGCGCCATCTTGATGTGGCCTGACGGAGCGTCCCATTCCTGGCCGACCATTGCCGCCGCCATTTCCTCGCTGGTCGGCTTCTTGCCGCCGTTCGCCGCCATCGCTTTCTCGACCGCGGTCTTGACCGCGAGCACGCCCTGGATGCCGCGATAGTGCGGCTGCACCGGCTGCACGCCCGGCCGCGACTTCGCCATCGCCGCGACGAACCAGTCATTGATCGGGCTGTGCTCGGCGAATTGGCCGTTGGCGCCGCGCGCGCCGATGATGACGCCGTCGGGCATCCGGTTGCCGAGCGGCTGCAGCACGTGGTCGGAGGCGCTCAGCACCACCGCGCGATTGCTCAGAAGGCCGCGCGGCGCGGCTTGCAGCACGAACGCTTCAAGGTCGCCGCCCCACAGGCTCGAATAGACGAGGCTCGGCTTTTCCTGCAGCAGAGTCGAAATCTCGGTGCCGTATTGGCCGGCGCCGAGCTTGGGCCAGAGCTCGACCTTTGCTTTCGCGTCGGGCTCGAGCTGCGCCAGGCTCCCCTTGAAGTCGCGCCAGGAATCCTGACCCCAGGCATAGTCCTGGTTGATGGCGCCGACGTCGGAAACCTTCAGCCCCTCCTTGACCAGGTAGCGGGCCATGGTGACGTTGTCGATGCCGCCATGCGCGGCGGAGCGGAACACGTATTTGAACTTGTTCTCCTCGAAGATCCGCGGCGTGCCGCAATCCATCAGCACGAGCCACTTCTTGAGCTCCTCGGCGGCCGGGGCGACGGCGAGGCAATCGCCGGAGCTGATATAGCCGAGCACGGCGTCGACATGGTCGCGCTCGAAGGCGTTACGCAGCTCCTCGACCTGCTTGGTGGCGCCGCCGGCCTCGTCGATCAGGTCGACCTCGATCTTGAGGCCGCCGAACCCGACTTGGTCATAGGGCTTGATCACGCTGCCGGCGTTGAGCGCGTCGACCACCGTCTTGACGCCGTCCCAGGCCGGCTTGCCGAAGGATTCCGCGGCCGGCCCGGACAGGAACACGACCACGCCGAGCTTGAAGACCTTGTCGTCCTGCGCCGAAGCGCCGGCACCGCAGGCGCCGACGGCGGCCGCGGCTGCCAACAAGCGAATCGTCAATCCACGCCAATTCATGGCTGCTCCTCCCATGTCGTTTGAATTCGCGGGTGACGCGTCTTGCGCGAGCCGCCCGCGCCTTAACCGATAATGTGCCCGGCTTCGGCGGACCTGTCTACGACCCCCATGCGGGGATGGGGGAGCGGACCGGCTAGCGCGCGCCGCTCGGCCAGACCGGCGGATGCGTGCCGAGCGGCACTGCCGGCCGCGTCCATGCCGCGGGCGTTTGCGAAAGCTGCGCGGCGTGCCGCACCGCGCGCATCAAGCCGAATGGCGACCCACTGTCCTCAAGCAAATCGTCGATTTCGGCGAGCGCTGGGCGCGGGCAGGATAGTCCGCCCTCGACGCGGCCGAGATTCCAGAGCCAGCGCGCGGTTGCAGCGAGCGAGACGCGCACCAGCCAATTGCCGCCCTCGCTCGCTTGGCGGATGCGGGCCATGATGATGCCGAAGGCGAGGAGATAGCCCGAGGCGTGGTCGAGCGCCTGGCACGGCAATTCCTTCGGGCCGGCGACGCCGGCTGCCTGCGCTTCGGCATGGTTGAAACCGGTCGCCGTCTGTACCAGCGAGTCAAAGCCGCGGCGCGCGGCCCAGGGTCCGCCGTCGCCATAGGCCGAGAGCGACGCGTAGACGATCCCCGGGCGCAGCGCGGCGACCTCCGCGGGTCCGAAGCCGCGCCCCGCGACCGCGCCGGGGCGGTAGCCTTGGAGGAACACGTCGGCGTCTTCGATGAGACGCTGCAGCGCGGCCTTGCCGTCCGCGGTCGTGACATCGGCGTAGGCCGAGAGCTTGCCGCGGCCGGTGTCTTTGACCAGCCAATCGATGGAGGGCAGATCGGGCGCGGAAATCAGCATCACGTCGGCGCCGTGCGCCGCGAGCGTGCGCCCGGCGACCGGACCGGCGATGACGCGAGTGAGATCGAGGACGCGAAGGCCGCAGAGCGGTCGCGCGCCGTGCGGCAGCGGCCGTGGCGGCGCCGGGCCGAATTTCTCGATCCACACCGCCGGCATTGTCGCGACCGCGGCGGCCTGCGGGTGGGCCGCCCATTCTTCCGGCGAGCGCATCGCGGCAACGACGCAGCCATGGTCATAGGCCGCCGTCTCGAATTCGAGGGCTTGCCATTTTCCGAGCGCCTCGAGAACGCTCTCGCGCGTCGGCGCGCAGCCGAGGAGCTTCACGACGTTGTCGCGGTGATGCTTGAAGTTCGTATGCAGCCGGACGAAACGGCCGTCGCCGGCGCGATAGATGCCGAACAGCGGATCGCCAAGGGCGGCCGGCGCCTTGCCGTCGATGCGCAGGAACTGCTCGCTGCGAACTTCGGCGGCGGCGTGCCGCATGTCGACCGCTACTTGTTGACGCGGCGCGCCGGCGCGATGGCGCAGCTCAGCCGCTGCGAGCCCCGCGGCGGCGATGCTCGCCTGTGCCGCCGCGCCGATCCGGAACGAGGACGGCAGCACCGGATCGCTGCCGGAGAGTTTGAGCTGCGAAAGCGCGGCCGCATCCCCGCCGGCGGATTGCCAGAGCGCGGCGACGATGTCGGCTGGCGAGGCGGATTGAGTCATGGCATTGCGGCCGTATGGCTCAGCCGGGCCGGGCTTCGGCGAGCAACGTCGCGACGAGATCGGCCGCCGGCATCGCCCGCGAGCGTGTCACCCCCTGCCCGGCCCAAAGCGAGATGAAACCCGCCGCGCCTTGCTTTCCCGCTTCGTTGCGCATCGGCCGGGTGAGGTCGTTCTGCTGCCGGAACGGCAGGATCGCGCCCTCCTTGCCGGCTACCATGGCGATGAATCCGTTAGTCAGCCCGCGCGCCGGCCGTCCGGAGAAGGCGCGGGTGATGACGGTGGTGTCGGTCTTGGCGGCGAGGAGCGCGCGCTTATAGGCGGCCGGCGCTCCCGACTCCGGACACGGCAGGAAAGCGGTGCCGAGCTGCACGGCCGCGGCGCCCAGCCGCAACGCCGCGGCAACGTCGCGCCCGTCCATGATGCCGCCCGAGGCGATCACGGGCAGCGCGATATTCCCGCAAATCTCGCGCACCAGCGTCGCCGTCGGCACCATCGAGTCCTCGAACGGCGCGGCAAAGCTGCCGCGATGCGCGCCCGCTTCCGCGCCCTGAGCGACGATCGCATCGACGCCGGCCTGCGCGAGCAGGCGCGCCTCCTCTACCGTCGTTGCGGTGCCGAGGACGGCAATATCGCGCGCCTTGAGCGCCGCGATTTGCGTCGGCGAAGGAACGCCGAAGGTGAAGCTGAAAACCGGCGGCCGCTCTTCCAGCACGGCTTCAAGCTGCGCAGCGAACGGATCGGCGCGCGGCGCCGGCAGCGCCGGCGGCGGCAATCCGAGTCGAGCGTGCGCCGCGCCGACGATCTCGAGCATCGGTTGAGGATCGATGGCGTGATCGGTCTGATACCCGCCGGCGAACAGATTGATGTTGAACGGACGCTGGGTGAGCGCGCGCATGCGGCGGATGGTTGCCGCGATCTCTTCAGGCGTGACATAGGCGCCGCCCCAGGCGCCGAGCCCGCCGGCATTCGACACGGCGGCGGCGAGTTCGGGCGTGCCGCCGGCTCCGGCCATGGGCGCAAGCAGGATCGGATGTTCGATTCCGAGCCGCCGCAACAGCGCGTTCACGATCATTGCCTTCTGTTCATGTGACTTTGAAGATAAGCCGAGCGCCTCCTGCCACAATAGGGTTTACGCCCGTTGCGCCATCGTCATTTCTAAATCTCGGCTTCGGCGGGCGCGAAAGCGACGCCTGGCGGGTCTCGAGGTGTCGGATTGCCGCAATTTAATCGCGGCGCCGCCGCGCCGGTCCTTGCCGGTACGAGACGCCGCTTTTAAAATTGGCCAGTTCACGCGAGCGCAATCCCGCTGGGGACAGGCATGGTCGATCGCTCCACCTTTGGGTTCGCGACATCGTTGGGCGTGGGCGCGATCGCCTTTTCGCATCTTGCCCTTGCCGCCACCCACGAGCAGATCATCGAACGGTGCCGGGAGAGCGCGCGGCCGCAGGTCCAGCACTGCATGATGGGCAAGCGCGGAAGCGGCGACCGCGAGAGCAATCTCGCCGCCTGCCGCGAGACCGTCGGCAAGCCGATCGTGCGCGCCTGCGTGCTGCGCGAGGAGCAGAAGCAGGCGGCGCGGACGCCGGCGCCGGCGGTACCGAAGGACGACGCGGCGGTCGCGCCGAAGGACGCGGCGCCGGTGCAGCCGGTTTTCGTCGCACCGCCGCGCACCATCGCCGACATCACCGCGATCCTCGACAGCGAGAAACCCGACGAAGCCAAGATCGCCGAGCGCAGGGCCAAGGCCGACGCGACGCCGCCCGCCAATGGCTCGCCCGCCGAACTCGCGCGATTCTACTTCGACCGCGGCAACGCCCGCGCGCTGCTCGGCCGCAGCAAGGAGGCGATTGCCGATGGGCTTGAGGCGCTCGCGGTCGGCAACACCGCGATCGAATACGGGCGGCGCTGGCGCATCGAGCAATTCGTGGGACTGCAGTACAAGGACCACGGCGATCTGAAACAGGCCGTCGCCATGTTCGACGCGATGGTTCGTGAGACCAATCAGCCCGGCCGCCGCAGCGGCATGATCAACGCGCTAGCCGACGCGGTGCGGCCGCTGATTGCCATGGGTGATATCACTCAGGCCAGCATTTATGCCGGCCGCGTCGAGGCGCTGGTCCAGGAGGCCCGCGGCAGCCCGAACCCGGCTTGGCGCGAGGGCTACGCCCTCTACGGCCACAGCTGGGAAGCCGATGCGGACTCCGCGCGCGCCATGGTGCTCGAGGCGCGCGGGCAATACGCCGACGCCGAGGCGGCGTATCGGCGCAGCGAAACATTCCGCCGCGCCTCGATGCAAAACATTGGCAAATACAAGTTTCCACCCACGCCGGAGCAGATTCTGCAGGGCGCCGACAGCCTGCTGATGGCGGTTGCGCGCAACGAAATGCGGCAGGCGCGCCTTCCGGAGGCCGAGGCCGACGCGCGCCGCGCGCTGCTCGGCATCCTCAAGGCGCAGGGCAAGTACGGCCCGGCGACCGCGGGCTTCGTCGCCGGCCTCGCCGGCATCCTGCTCGAAGAGGGCCGTTACCAGGAAGCGGAGAAACTGGCGCGCACCGCACTCGATATCCAGCGCACCATCGGGGTCGGCGACGACGCCAGTCAAAGTGTGTTTATCCTTTCTCAACTCGGCGGCACCCTCATCCTGCAGCGCAAGACGGCGGAGGCCGCCGTCGTCTACCAAGAACTGGACAACGCCGTTGCGCAATGGACGCCGGAGCGGCGGGCGTCGTTCCAGGTCAACACCGCGCGCATCGTCACGCTCTACGCCGCCGGCCAGACCGAGGCGGGGATCGCGTTGGCCGAAGACCTGGTCAAGCGGCAGACTGCGCGCACCGGCGCGAACTCGATCGACACGGCCTCGGCGCGGGCCGCGCTTGCGGTCGGCTACGCACGCGCCAGGCGCGACGCCGATGCGATCCGCGAGTTCAAGGCCTCGGTGCCGTTGCTGCTGATGCTGGTGCGCGAGAACGCCGAAGAGGATGATGTCACGCTCGTTGCCGCGCGCAGCCTGCGGATGCAGCGGGTCATCGAGTCTTATATCGGCGTGCTGGCCCGCAACGCCGGCACGTCGAACGACGCGGCGGTCGAGACCTTCGCGCTTGCCGACGGCGTTCGCGGTCGCGCGGTGCAGCAGGCGCTTGCCGATTCGAGCGCGCGGGCGGTGGCCAAGGATCCGGCGCTCGCCGCACTGGTGCGCAGCGAGCAGGATATCGCCAAACAGATCGGCGCCGAGCTCGGCGCGCTCAACAATCAGCTCGCTTTGCCGTCGGGAGAACGCGACGACGGCACGGTACGCGCGATCCACGCCGCGGTGGAAAAGCTGCGCGCCGACCGCAAGGCCGCCCGGGCGGAGATCAGCCGTCGGTTCCCGTCCTACGCCAACCTGATCGATCCGAAGACGCCGACGATCGACGAGATCAAGGCGACGCTGCGCCCGGGCGAAGCGCTGCTGTCATTCTATTTCGGGCAGACCTCGAGCTTCGTCTGGGCGGTGCCCAAGGATGGCCCGGTCGCCTTCGCCGCGGTGCCCGCGACCGCAGCCGAGCTCGCCGCCAAGGTCCGCAGGCTGCGCGAGGCGCTCGAGCCGCAGATCTCGCTGGTGAGCGAAATTCCGCCGTTCGATCTCTCGCTCGCCCACGACCTCTATATGTTGCTGCTAAAGCCGGTCGAGGCCGCCTGGAAGCCGGCGAAAAGCCTGATCGTGGTGACCAATGGCGCGCTCGGCGAGCTGCCGCTGAGCCTGCTGCCGACGGCGCCGGCAGAGATCGATGCGCAGGCGACGCCGTTGTTCGCCGGCTATCGCAATGTGCCCTGGCTCGCGCGCACCCACGCGGTGACCATGATCCCGTCGGCCGCGGCGCTCGTCACCTTGCGGCATTTGCCGCCGGGCGCGCCGAACCGCGACAAGCTGATCGGCTTCGGCGATCCGTATTTCAATGCGCAGGAGGCGGCCGAAGCCGAAGCGAGCGCCGCGCCGGACCGGGCGCAAGTGGCCGCCACC
>Ga0187780_10004708_pt1 | contig 10208 bp, 10 predicted proteins | sample 1015_Q2_SP10_20__FD_132429 | JGI IMG/M metagenome (GOLD analysis project Ga0187780, IMG submission 132429) | Tropical peat soil microbial communities from peatlands in Department of Meta, Colombia - 1015_Q2_SP10_20_MG | ecosystem: Environmental > Terrestrial > Soil > Wetlands > Peat | place...
CATATATCGAGACCCTCGGGATGGCATCCGGGTCCCGGCTCGTCATCACGGATTCGGGAGGTCTCCAGAAAGAGGCCTTCTGGCTGGGCAAGCCGTCTCTGATAACAAGAGAAACGACCGAGTGGGAAGAGATAGTCAGGGCCGGAGCGGCTATTTTGGTTGGGACCGACCCAAAGAGAATCGAGAGGGGGTACGCGAGATCGCAGAAGGTGGACGCAGCAAGGTTCAGGTCAGCCAAGCGGATTTTCGGATCCGGGAACGCCTCTGAGAAAGTCGTCGAGGCAGTCGAGGGATGCCTCAGGAAACCCGGACGAGACTGAGAATGGAACACCCCGAGGGCGCTCGGAAAAAGAGGGTTGTGATGCTCCTCACGAACCCCGCCACGTTTGATCAGAGGCCTCTGAAGGAAGCCCACTCCCTCTGCAGGGCAGGCAAACAGGTGACCATACTCGCCTGGGACAGAGAGCTCGAGACTGTTTCGGATTCAGTCTTCCTGGACGGCCTAGTGATCAAGAGGATGAGAGTAAGGGCGGGGCACGGTACCCCCTTCCTTACAGTCCCCAGGCTCATCCTGTTCTACGCCTGGTGCGTCGCCCATCTCGCAGGGATGGCTGCCGACGCCATCCACTGCCACGACGTCGACACTCTCCCGGCGGGCTATGCCGGGAGAGCCGTGAAGCTGTGGAGACCCAAGCTTGTCTACGACATGCACGACCTGCCAGAGGCGTTCCTTCGGTTTTTCCCCCTGACGGCCGTCACTCAGAAGGTCTTCTTGTCCACCGCAAGGAGTGCGGCCGCCCTGGTAGTGGTCGTCAACGACCGCTTTGTCAGCCACCTTGGGAGACTCGGATTTTCAAAAACGAAGATGGCGGTCGTAATGAACTCCCCTCCGATCGGGAGCGGGAGGAGGGAGAGGCCGCGCGGCGAAGAGTTCAACGTCTTGTACTACGGCTGGCTGGGAGAAGAGAGGGGGGTGAAGCTCCTCGTCGAGGCCGTTAAGGGGCTAGGAGGGGTTACCCTCACACTGGCAGGGAGGGGGGAGCTGGAGCACTACGTCAGGGAGGCCGCATCGGGGGACGCAAAAATCAGGTTCCTGGGGTGGCTGAAGATGGAGGACCTTGAGCCCGTGATCGGTCAGGCGGACCTTATCCCCTCCCTTTACGAACCGAGAACCAGGAACGCTCAGATAGCGACCCCAGGGAAGCTCCTGACCGCCATGTCCCTCTCCATCCCGTCGCTGGTCCCGGCGGGCACATACCAAGCGGAGATAGTGGAGCGCTTTCACTGTGGCATCGTCGTCAAGTGGCAGGACGTGGGGGATGTGCGAAGGGCCATCATGGAGCTGTCCGCGGATAGAGCCGCATACGGCAGCCTTGCACAGGCTTCCTACTCCGCCTTCGTGTCACACTTCAGCTGGGAGGTCATGGAGGAGCGGCTAGCCGACGCCTACGACAGTATTTTCTCTACTTCTTGAGCAGCCCCAGGTATATCTCGTCCCACCTTGCTACAACCGATTTCGCATCGTGCTCAGCGGGAAAGCCTTCGATGATTTTCCCCTCCCAGTCGATGACCTTGCACCCGGTTGCCAAAGCTTCCAGGGCCGCCTTTCCCACGGAGCGGGCAACTACGCGGTCCGGCGGCTTTCGCATGTCTATGTAGTAGCCGAAGTTGGACAGAGTTTGGGGCATCTGGTCGTGCCTGACGCTCCACCTTTCCAGCATGACGAGGTTCAAACCATGTCTCTTGGCGACTGCCTCGGCCTCTGCGTCCATTCCGTACCTGAAGGAGACGGCCGAATTCGGGTCCCGCTCCCCCGGAATGGGTCTGAAGAGGTCTGTATCGACGGGGTTGGGGATGTAGACCGCATTTGGGGGCGCGCCCTCGAGCAGGTTCGGTGTGGAAACGGCGATGTACTCAGCCTTCTTCCAACGCGCCTCCTTCTCCCGCCACCTCCCCTCGACGTCCGTGCCGTGATAGTGCATGACCACCGGCTTCGAATAGAGCCTCTTGAGCCAGGGAACGACCCTGTCGAGGGAGTGGACGTGGACGAGATCCGCAGACCGCGCCATCCATAGAGCCCTAGCGAAGAAGCGTGCGGCACCGTCGGGATAGGCAGTACCATAGGTAGTTAGACCGACCCTGTCTGCTGCCCTGCGCGTTATCACGGTGCTTCTGGTACCGTACTGACTGTCGGTGAACTTCGCTATGACGCTGGCGACCCCGGCTGTGTTCCAGACGTGAAGGATCTTCTGCCCCAAGTGTCCCCCGCGAAGAACACGAGTGGAAAAAAGGTTCCGCAGTCTCGCAACCTGAGAGAGGTAAAATACGACGCCCTGGGGACGGAGTATGCGAAGTCCGCTTGAAAGGAGCCGGGATCTCGGTCAGAGTTGTCCTCTAGCTTCGGTCTCCGGTCAACGGGCCTGATAGTGTTCTCCGGGCGCCTGGTTAGCGCCTTCACGGGAATCCTCTTCACCCTAATGGCTGCGAGGTGGCTCGGCACTTCCGGGTTCGGAACCTGGGAGGTCATAGTCACGATGGTGACTTTTTCGTCGTACCCCGTGGGCATGGTCGCATACTGGGCCACCCGCGACGTCGCCAGAGGAAAGCTGGTTGGTCGCACAGCACTCGCTGCAAGCGCAATGCTCAGCGCACTTGGTCTTGTGATCTACCTTGGTTTCGCACTAGCAACCTACTCCAGGTTAGCGGCGTCAGTCGCCCCCTTCCTCCTGGGGGCCCTGCTGGTCCCACTCAGCTACCTGAACGGCGCGGCGAGCGCGGTCGTGACTGGCTACCGTCCTTCCGTGTACGGTACGTCCCTGATCGTCTCTGAGCTCGCAAAGCTTGGCGCGGCGTATGCAGGGCTCTACGTTTTTCATCTGGGCATACAAGGTGTCATTCTCGCGTTACTGACCGCGTACCTGGTACAGTCGGTTACGAGCACCTATATGGTGAGGAACGCGACGACAGAGAAGTTCGACCCGCTCGAGGTGAAAAGGTGGGCGAAACTCGCGTGGCTCCCTGCGCTGAGCTATCTGGCCGCGGACCTCGCAGTGGCGGACACGTACATCGTAGCACTGATTCACGGCACGGCCGTCGTTGGAACCTATCAGGGGGCCTTTATCGTTGCTTCGATCGTGACCTACGCATCCGGACTCGTCTTTTCGATGTATCCCCTGCTCCTGAAGGGAGGGGACATACGACTCCCCTCGATAAGCCTCGACTTCTCCCTCCTATTCGCCATCCCCATGGCGGCAGGGTGCATGGTCCTGGCGGGACCAATCCTCTTCATTTTTGGATCAAATTTCACAGCAGGGGCCCAAGGACTAGGTGTACTGGCTGTGATGTTCGTTTTCAACAACATCTCCCTGCTCCTCGACCAGACTCTGACGGGAACAGAGAAGGTGGATGCAGGCGCGACGCCCAGCTTCCATAAGATTGCTCGGAGCAACCTTCTTTTCGTTCCGATGGTAAACATAGCCTATGGGGTCGCCTACCTGGTCACACTCTTCCTTGCGGTCTCCTACGCTGCGGCCGCAGGCTTCAGCGATTCCTTGGACGTCGTAACCTGGGCGTCGGTGCAGCTCGCCGCAACCTTCGTGTTCATGCTAGTCAAGGTCAGGAGGGTGCGGGGGGTTGCGAGCCTACTCCCGAGCACTAGCGTGCTATTCTACATTCTCGCGGCCGCTGTGATGGGAGTGGTGGTATACCTCGTTTCCCCCCTAGTGGCTGTCCAGACTCTGGGAACGCTGTCTTACGGGGTCCGCCTGATCCTCCTGATGCTTCTAGGGGCGGCTGTATACTTCGGGTTGGTCTATGCCCTGGACTCCAAGTTCAGGGGTATGGCGCGCTCGGTCCTCCGGCGGTTCTAGTCCGTCAGAGGGAGCCTATTCGCTCTTTGGGGCTGCAGGCGTTCCCGTCTCGGCCGCAGGCTTCTCCGGTGCCATCTCCGGGATGTCCGTTATTGGCTCCGGAGGCGGCGTGGTCGCCATGGTGTATCCGATCCAGGCGAGTATCGCCAGGAGAACGAGGACCGCGAGAAACGCCGTTATCTCGAGGACCTGTAGCGGCCACCAGTAGATGAGAAGGCCGTAGACGATTATTCCGAGAACGCTTCCTACCAGAATACCTCCGCCGATAGCTCTGTCGTTGGCCATGAAACAGATTGCCGGTCGGGGACGCAGATATAACGGTTTTGCGTTGACGCGAGACTAGGAAAGAAGCCGTTCCGCAATCGCGGGCACCCCTCTCGTGTTCAGGTAGACGCCTGGAAATCCCCGGTCCCGGAGCGCCACGACCACCTCCCTCTCTGCCTCCAACAGGGCCCTCTCTCCGTTCTTTGCTGCGTCATGGAGACTCTTCGGGAGCCGCCACCCGAAGTATGCTTCGCACTCTCTGACGTCCTTCAGATCCCGGAACGGAAACACGTTGAGGATGACCCTGTCCTTCAGCTTGGCCCCTCGGAGGAGCTTTGCGTGGCTGTTCATCGCCTCTACATCTGTGGTCGGGGGCTGCGCCAGAAGATAGTCCGCACCCGCCCTGAGCCTCTCCCTGGCCCGCGCCTCCTCCCCAGGCTTCGCGAGTCGTTCGACGTTTATGGGAGCAAGGAACTTGGTTGCCGACCTGGCCCTTCTCCGGAGAAGGGCGGCTTCTTGTATCACTTCTGCAAGACTCCGGAAATCCCTCACGTTCGTCGCGCCAGCAGCAGCGGGATAGGCATCTCCCCAGGCGAACATCAGATAATCGAACTCCGAGGACAGCCCCGTTAACACGTTCGAGAGGAACTGAGGGCGGTTGAAGTCGCGGGCGACCAGGACGGGGGCGACCTCCACCCTGAGCCTTTCCTTCAGCAGCGCGGCCGCCTCGAGCGTTGAGAACTTCAGCAGCTTCGTGTTCTTGACGTCCGCGATGAGAAGAACATCGGCATGTGCCCGCACACTCCTGGCGACATCGAGGAAGCGCTCCAGGCGGTGCTCGAAGTCGATGCGATCTTCCTTCCCTCTGGAGCTCGGGAAGAGCGGGGGGAAGATCTCGACGACGCGGAGGAACCCCATCCTCGCCGACCGGGCTACGCGGATAGAAAACGGTTATCGACGGAATGCCGCGCCGTTCCGTGCCGGCCTATGCCCTTCGCCTGATTATGAACCACGACCCGAGGGACTTCGCGCAGAGTTCCCCGTCGGCATCCCTGACCTCCCCCTCGACCACGATGACGCTGTTTCCCGCCCTCACTACCCTCCCTATGGCCCTGAACGGGCCCTTCTTCAGGGGTCGGAGGAAAGCGACCGTGAGCCCCATCGTGAGCTGGTCCATCCCCGGGTTGACGCTCATCGCCGCAATGCCGGAGGCGTTGTCGAGAGAATACATGACTATGCCACCATGAACCATCCCACCCCGCCGTGTCACAGCCCTACTGTACGGAAAACTAAGCTCGACCCGGCCGCTGCGCACCTTCACAACCTTGAACCCGACAATCGTGAAAAGGTCGCTGTCGACGGCCATTGCCCTCTCCAGCTCGGCTTCGATGTCCACCCCCTGCTTCCTCCCCAGAGCGAAGAGTTTCCTGAAGCTCCCGACCTCCTTGAGGAGCTCATCGAAGCTCATTGAGGGCAGGGCGATTTTGATGGCCGTTTAACCGTTACAGATGCGCCCTCGTCTGAACGAGGGAATCGGGGTCGGTGCTGAAGTTAGGGGAGCCAGTAGTTTAGGCCACTTAGTTTCAGGGAACTCCACAGACGATTGCGATCAAAATCGTTCATGGTTCATAAGCTGAAGTCTGATTCACGGAAATAGCGATGGTTTCTGAAGCTGCGCGCGACGAAGGAAGTCTCCCCTTACCAAATCAGAATCCTCAGACTGACAAGCGGCGCCGCTGGCGACGAAATGACGGAGACATTCGAAAGTGGGCGAAACTATTCCAGACCGGGACTACCATCCTCCGTATCGCCAATCAATACGGGGTGGATCCGAACACCATCAGCCGAGAGTTACACCGACTCGGGCTCGCCATTACGCCCGGGCACCACATGGTGGAGCAGTTACCCCTCAAATACTCTAAACAGTTCATCGAACTCATCGACAAAGGACCCGACCACGTGCTCGAGTTCGTCAAGAACCGGGTTTGGGGGATCCAGGCCAGTTCGACAGGGGAAAAACAACTTCAGAACTTTTGCGGATTCGTCAGGCTTCATCATCAAGGAGTTGGAGTCAAGGAAATGTCCAGGGTGCTGTCCCTGCACCGGTCGACCATCTCTCATTGGAGAGAGGCCACCGACCAACCATATCTGATCAGGGCCGTGAATGACACGCTGCCTTTTGCTCCACGGACGGGGTGGAAAATGATGCCCATGCACCTTGTCTCGGGCGGAAGCGAGCCATTAGGCTGGATTCAGGTTCCGGAGGCGATACGCTCCTACAACGACGTGCTGGATGTCATCAACCAGATTCAACCGCTCGAAGAGATCTACACCCGAGCGATTCTATTCGGGCTAACGAAGACCCAAATTCAACACCTGAGGCCCGAATTGTTTGCGTACCAGCTCGGAATCATGGTTGGAGATTCTGGCAAACTCGGTGGCGCGCAACCTCGATACGCGTCCATGCATATGGACCTGCAACTAACCAAGAGGCAACCAACAAACGAGAGACTTGGGGAATTCGTTCTGATGTGCGCCAACAATCTTGGCCTCGAGATGACGAGAATCAAAGACAAACCACCTTCCGGGCGACAACTTCTTGGCAAGAACCCAACCCCAGCGTATCGATGGTCAACCGAGCGCTCTCCGCTCATAGCTTGGATGTTTTCGGTAGGGCTCGGACTCCGGTGGGGAGAGACAACAACAACCCACCAGGTCCGGATGGACTGGATACACGACACCCCCGAACCTTTTCGAATTCGGTTCATCCAAGGTGCCGCTGATTCTGACGGAACTGTAAGAAAGTACGTGGCAGACATCGCAAGCGTTCCTAATGCTGCCTTCTTCACCAAATTGCTACAGGACCTGGGGCTGACATCCGCTCACGTGGCCTATGAAAACGGCCTCCCCCTTCGTACTGCGCTTAGGACCGGCGAAGCTGCGAAACTCCCATTGTTCAACGAGTTCGTCAAGAGCTACCGCTATCAGAAGATGTTGTACTGGGACAATATCAAATCCTCCGTTTCCACTTTCTAGCTTGCGCTGATTCCAGTCGGATGAGGTTGAATCGGAGCCTGTTTACGCCTTGGCGGCTACTTTCTTCTCTACGGAGCCCTTCTGGGTTATTTCTTGGATGATTCCGGCCGCGACGGTTGAACCGCTGTCCCGGAGCGCAAATCTCCCCAGTTCTGGGTACTCCTTGAACGTCTCGGCCACCAACGGCCTCAATGGCGAAATCTTGACTATTGCGGAGTCCCCCGTCTTGAGAGTCTTTGGTTTCTCCTCCGTTGGCTGCCCAGTCCTCGGATCTATCTTTGCTATCAATTCGGAGATTGTGGCGGCCGTTTGGCTGGTTGCGAGGTGCAAAACTGGCGTGTAGCCCGCTGCAATAGCAGTCGGGTGGAAGACTACGATGATCTGCGCCCTGAACTCCTTCGCTATGGTCGGAGGATTGCTCGGAGGGCCGAGCACCGACCCTCTTCTGAACTCTCCCTTGGAAACGCCCCTGAGGTTGAACCCTATGTTGTCCCCTGCCATGGCCTCCTGCATCTGGGTGTGGTGTGTCTCGATGGACTTCACCTCTGCGGACAGTCCCTCTGGCATGATGACGACCGTGTCCCCGACCTTGATCTTGCCTGTCTCGACCCTACCCACCGGGACCGTCCCGACACCTGTGATGGTGTAGACGTCCTGGACGGGGAGCCTGAGAGGCTTTTCGATGGGCTTCGGGGGCTCAACGAACTCGTCAAGCGCCTGGAGCAGGGTCGGACCCTTGTACCAGGGCATGTTGGAGGAGGGCTTGATCAGGTTCTCCCCCGTCCAACCGGACACGGGGATGAAGCGAATCTTGGAAACGTTGTACCCCACCGTCTTCAGCAGGTTCTCGATGTCCTGCTTCGCCTCGTTGTACCTCTGCTCTGAGTACTTCACCGTCTGGTCGTCCATCTTGTTGATACAGACGACGAGCTGGGTCACTCCGAGGGTCCTCAGAAGGAAAGCGTGCTCCCTGGCCTGGCCGCCGGCGCCGAGGGCGACGTCCTCCTCCCCCTTCTTCGCGGAGACCACCAATACGGCGGCGTCTGCCTCCGAAGCGCCAGTAATCATGTTCTTGATGAAGTCGCGGTGACCGGGGGCGTCGATGAGCGTGTAGAAGTACTTCGGAGTCTCGAACCGCTGGAAGGCGAGGTCGATGGTTACACCCCTCTCCCTCTCGTCCTTGAGCTGGTCCAGCACCCAGGCGTACTTGAAAGAGTCCCCCGCGCCAGTCTTCTCCGACTCCTTCGCGAACTCCTCGATCATCCTCTGGTCGACGACGCCGAGGTCGAAGAGGAAGTGTCCCATGGACGTGCTCTTGCCGTGGTCCACGTGGCCGGTTACTATCAGGTTCAGGTGAGCCTTATTTGCCATACTGCGTCACTCGTTACAAAAAAGCGACCTTGCTCCAGCGTATATAAGGGTAGCGAGGTTTCTGCGCACAATTCGTCTGTCTGGCGGATTTCTTGGTTACCCTCGCTATCCGCTTCTGACTACGTACTCCCCGCTCTCTGCGTCTTTCAGGTATATGGCTCTCCAGGGACACGATTCAGCCGCTCGCCGGAGCCTTTCGAGGTCAACCAGTTTCTCATCCGCGTCGGCTATTCCGAGGGGTTCTCCCCCGATTTCCTTTCTCTCCAGGGAGAAGTGCTCAGGGGCAAGAACGGCACAGAACCCCGTTCCAAGGCAGAGGTCCTCGACGATCCCAGCCCTAAGCTTCTTGCCTTCGAGAGTAGTTATCTCGACCTCGCCTCTCTTCTGAAGGTTGGCTTTTCTTATGTCTGGGTTGCGGGTAATTGTATCGGACAAGGTTTCGCCGGGTCTCTTTGCCTTCAGTAGCATTCCGTATGCTTTGTCCGAGAGTTCGACATTCTGAGGCATGCTGCCACCGCGAAGTGACAGGCTCGCTATATATCCTTGCGAGGTATCCAGACGCCTTCTGCGGCGCTGGCTTCCAGAGCCCTGTCGGACTCGCACTTGGTTGGGTCGTGACGCGTGCCTCAGCGGCATCCTGGCGGAGGGGACGAACATTTCCCCGATCGCCCCAGCTCTGCGTTCGAAAAGCAACCGCTTGTTTGTAACGCAAAGTGTACCTGTGTACTCGCCGCCGTAGTTCGTTTCGCTTGACCAGACAGGGCTTCATCCGACTGGCATGTCGGCACGCGCGGTGACCCTGGTTTTCCTTTTTACTTCTTTCTCCACGTGATTACGAAGCCGAGTCCACCCAGAACCGCCCCCAAAGCCGCCAGCATTACAAGCCCACCTATGGGGTTCACCAGCTGACCAAGATACGTGACGTGAATTTGGTAGTCCGTGTAACCAAGCCCTCCTGCTGAGACGGCTGCCCCTGACCACCCCGCCAAGTACCCTCCCCAGATCATCAGGAGCATACTTGCGGTCACCCCGACGTTCATGAAGATGAGGTGGCCCCAGGCGAGGTAGCTTGCTAGACCTGTGTACACCTTCCCCAATGTTCCTTCAATGTAGGAGTAGAATGTCGCAGTGACAGCGCTTGCGACTACCCCCACCACCAGGAGCAGGACATACCCTGTGAACATCCAGGTCCCGCCTCCGCCTCCTGCAATCACCTTCGACGGAGAGTAGTACCAACTGATGTTGAAGTACGTCCACGGTTCGACGATGATGACCGTCACAACGACCGCGATGAGCCCCTGGATAATCGAGGCCCAGATGAACCTGGAAGCCCACTTGCCTTGAGTCTGCGCCAATCTGCTGACCAATCATCATTTTCACGATTACTTAAGCTCAGACCCTAACGCGTGGGGGGGAGGAACACTCGCTGCGCTTCTCTCGATCCAGGCTTCAGACCCGCAGTCCTCAACGGTTAGGTTCTGACGGGGAGAAACCGCTCTGCCCGACCCTAACCCGCAGCCGGGTCGTTCTCATCTCTGGGAATCGTCTCACGCCGTTATATTTGCGGTAGCCTCACCCATTAGGGATGCTGAGGCGGGTATCGTTGCAGGTCACGGCTGAGAACAAGCTCCAGAAGGCCGCAAGGAAGCATGGCGTCACACTGAGCAA
>Ga0187780_10004709_pt1 | contig 10207 bp, 7 predicted proteins | sample 1015_Q2_SP10_20__FD_132429 | JGI IMG/M metagenome (GOLD analysis project Ga0187780, IMG submission 132429) | Tropical peat soil microbial communities from peatlands in Department of Meta, Colombia - 1015_Q2_SP10_20_MG | ecosystem: Environmental > Terrestrial > Soil > Wetlands > Peat | place...
TGGCTATCGGCCCGGGCGCTCGGCCCTCGATGCGGTGGGGGCGTGCCGACAGCGCTGTCAGAAGACCGACTGGGTGATCGACCTCGACATCCGCTCCTTCTTCGACAGCATCGACCACGACCTGCTCATGCGGGCGGTCTCCAAGCACACCGAGGCAGCGTGGGTCCTCCTCTACGTCAGGCGGTGGCTCGTCGCCCCGCTCCAGCGTGAGGACGGCACCGTTGTCGAACGGGACCGTGGGACCCCACAGGGTTCGGTGATCTCGCCGTTGCTAGCCAACATCTTTCTGCACTACGTGTTCGACACGTGGATGGCGGAGCAGTTCCCCGACATCTGCTTCGAGCGCTACGCAGATGACATCGTGGTCCACTGCGTCAACAAGGGCCAGGCCAAGCGGACCCTGACCGCCATCACCGAGCGGTTTGCGAGGTGTGGTCTGGAGTTGCATCCAGCCAAGACCCGCATCGTGTATTGCAAGGATGCGAATCGCCGGGGTGATCACGATCACACCAGCTTCGACTTCCTGGGCTACACGTTTCGCCGCCGGGGATGTCGCAACGCCGAGGGCGAAGTCTTCGACGGCTTCGCCCCCGCCATCAGCGACGCCGCGGCGAAGGAGATCCGTCAGAAGATCCGGCGATGGCGCTTGCACTGGCGCACGGACCAGTCACTCGCAGACCTCGCCCGCACGATCAACCCGATCGTGCGCGGCTGGATCAACTACTACGGCTGCTTCTACCGGTCGCAGCTAAACCGATCCCTCCGGCGCATCAACGCCTATCTGGTGCGCTGGGCACAGTGGAAATACAAGCGACTTCGCCATCACGCCCGGCGAGCCTGGGCCTGGCTGAACGACGTGCATGATCGTTCACCCCGCTCTTCGCTCATTGGGCTATCGGTGGCGTGAACTGACGCTGGATGATTGGAGCCGGATGAGTCGAGAGGCTCACGTCCGGTTCTGAGGGAGCCGGGGGGTGCGATTCCCCCCGGCCACCCGACCGATGCAGTGCACCTGGACCAGCCGGCCACGCGCCCGCAAACATCGGACCTGAGCGATCCCGGATGCCTTCAGGCGCCTGACCTGGCCGGGCGGGGTATACCCAGGTAGCGCAACCCCGGCATGTTCGAGCGGTCGATGCAGACGGGGTCTCGCACGGTGCCCCGGCATTATCGAGCAGTCACCGAAGCTGCGTTGGAGCGTGGCTCCGAACCCCCAACACCGATTCGGTGCCCTATCCGTGTCCGCCGTCGCTCGGGTCAGCCGGTGCAGCGGTCCGGATACAGTGTGTCGAACGAGCCAGAACGCGGGCCATGGGCCCAGAGGCCGGGGTCCGAGGGTCCGTCGTACGCGAGGGGAGACGGCAGCCGATGGAATGTGACGGGCTCGCCGACAGGACCTCGCTCAGCCGCCGAAGCGTGCTTGGTGGCGGCCTGGCCCTGGGCTTGGGCGCGCTGCTGCAGGCGTGCGGGGGGAGCGCGACGATCAGCCGCTCCAGGGCCGTCAGTCCCGCTGGCAAAGATCTCGATGCTATCGAGCACGTGGTCTTCTTGATGATGGAAAACCGGTCGTTCGACCACTTCTTCGGCACCTACCCGGGCGCCAAGGGGTTCGACGACCATCCTCCCGAGAGCTTGGGGCCGTTCAGCCAAGCCTGGGCCAATGCGCCGGCGGACCACGTGCCGGCCGGGCAGCTCCTGCCTTACCGGCTCGACGCGGCGACCGTCTCGGCCCAATGCGCCGGCGACAATTCCAAGCCCGACCACGGGTGGATCTCCCAGCACGCCAGCTGGAACAACGGCGCCATGGACGGCTTCGTGGCGACGCACTCGGAGGCGGCGTTCGACGGTCCGGACCAAGGCCCGTTGGTCATGGCGTATATGACGCAAACAGAAGCCCCCTTTCGCTGGGCCTTGGCCAACGCCTATACGCTGTGCGACGCCTTCTACTGCTCGGTCTTGGGCCCGACGATGCCCAACCGGCTCTACTACCTGTCGGGCATGCTCGACCCCGACGGCACGAACGGCGGGCCGATCGTCTCCACCCCCACCATCGCCCAGGCCCCGGCCGCCGTCGGGAGCTGCGACTGGTTCACCGCGCCCGAGGCCCTGTCCGAGAAGCACATCAGCTGGAAGGTGTACCAGCCTGCGAACACGTCGGTGGGGTCGCTGGAGAAGATCAACCTGTACTTAGGCTTCAACGCGTTGCTCTACTTCAGCCAGTTCCTCAAGGAAGGGACCGACCTCTACAACCGGGCCTTCCTGCCCCAGTGGCCGGACGAGTTCCGGGCCGACATCCACAACGGCACTTTGCCCTCGGTGAGCTGGATTCTGCCCGCTGCGGTCGACTCCGACCACCCCTCGGCCGCCCCGAACAATGGAGAGTGGTTCATCGACCAGGTCCTCAGCGCGCTCGTCTCGGATCCCAAGGTCTGGGCCAAGACCGTCCTGTTCGTCTCCTACGACGAGAACGGCGGGTTCTTCGACCACGTCCCCCCGCCCGTGGCCCCCGCGGGCACGCCCGGCGAATCCCTGACCGCCGCCACCCTGCCTGCCGAGACCGGCGGGATACGGGGGCCCATCGGGCTCGGGTTCCGTGTCCCGGCGCTGGTCATCTCGCCGTTCTCACGCGGTGGCTCCGTGAACTCAGATGTCTTCGACCACACGTCCATGCTGCTCTTTCTGGAGAAGCGGTTCGGGATCTCCATCCCCAACATCAGCCAGTGGCGCCGATCGACGGTGGGAGACCTCACCACCACGCTCGACATCAACCGTCCCGACGCCAGCTCACCGAACCTCCCCCCCACCGCCATCAATACGGCCGCCCTCGATGCGACCTGTCCGGGCAATCAGAACATCGTCTCGTTGTTGGATCCGCCGCCGCCCCTCTCCATCCCGGCCACCCAGACCATGCCGACGCAGGCGCCCGCTGCGTCATAAGCGGACGCCAGGTCGGACGGTGGGCTCAAGTAGGCCAGTGCAGGTTGAACCCAGCCGGCATAGTGACGGAATTGACTCAAGAGTCGTTGGACCCCGTGGTCAGGCCGGAAGGGGACGCTGGTTCGCCGATTCGGCACCGTGAATCGGGGAGTATTGCAGGCAGTTGCATCTCGATATGTCAGAAGGATCGGGGACGCCCTCCTTCTCGCGCACAGCGCCCGTAACTGCTGATCCCGATCGCAACGTATATTCGCCTGGCCCGGGCTGTAAGTGCCGATCCTGCGGCCTCGGCCCTCGGGCCGGACCGCCCTCCTCTGACGGGCCGGAGCGTTACCGGGCGAAATCAGCCTCCGGGGCCTGCTCGGAACCCCTGCCAGGCCTGACCTGGACCCGGCAATACAGTGCGGTCTGGCAAAGGTGGGATCGGCCAAACTGGCCAAGTGAGCGAAGCCCTGAGAGACGAGCGGGTCCGGCACGGTCATTGCGGGGCGAAGGCGGCTGAAACGGGAAACGGGAGGCACGCTGCCCTCCCGTTTCATCCCAGACGTCCCCCCGGAGCCCTGGCTCCCCATCTGATCCGAGTGTGCGTTCGTCGAAGCCGCAAGTCCAGTACCGAGGAGTAACTGGGAGGGCTAAACGGCCAGGGGAACGGCCGCGCTGCGAACCTTTGCAAGCGCCGTCGCAAGCTGGGCGAGGATCGTCAGATCGTGTCCGGCGCTTTCTCGAGGAGACATCTCGTGGCTCATCCCTGGATTCCGTAGGCCGTGGCAAACGAACTCTTCAGCGCTTCGTCCACGAACTTGCGAACGACACTGGAGAAGAAGAACCCGACGTGGCCGCCACGATACGTGGCAAGAGGAGGCTGGCCCCAGTGCAACCAGAGCCTTCGAGCCTGGCCAAACGTCGACATCCGATCTGCGAGGCCCGAAAAGACATAGCGGTGCTCGAAGGGCACCTTGCACTCCATCGCCAACGGGGAGACGACACGGTGGGTGTCGTCGGCCGCTTGTCCCAAGACGCCGTAAGAATCCGCCAACTTCGCTATGTCGGGGGGGCTGTGGCGTCTGAAGAGCCCGGGTAGGTCTACCACCGGAACCCCCGCTATCACGCATGCCAGGTCGTCTTCGGTGGCGGCGACGAGTGCGGCGACGAGCCCGCCGAGCGAATAGCCGATCAATCCCACAGTCTGTGCCCCTTGGCTCTCTCGAACCCATCGGATGATCCGCCGCAGGTCCCAGGTGGCCTGGGCCATGCCGTGCATGCTGTCGACGAGATCGATGGTCATGAGGTCTTCGCCTCTGACCCGGCCAGAGGCCCGCGGCCCGTGTAGCGGCAGCACAGGGACGACGACGTTGATACCCAGACGGTGCAGATGCTGGGTCCGAAATGCCCGCAAGTCCATAAAGGCGTTCGTGCCCATGCCAAAGCCGTGGGCGCAGATGAGCCAGGACGGATGCTCTCGACCCGGGGTCCGAGACACAAGCGCGTGGACGGTGCGGTTGGCTTCGTGGCTCAACCACCTGCTGCGCCCCGGCTCCTCGGGATCGGGCTCCCACCCGCTTGTGAAGGTGATGTGCTCGTAACCAAGCCCGGCAGCATGCCCGTGGCTCGCGTGGAGGTCATCGGGCATCGGCGGCTTGCGGTGGTACTCAGTCGGCCTTTCGAGCCACCCGCGCTTCGAGAAGAGATCTCGGATGCCCGTCAGATCCTCCGCGGCCGGGGCATAGTCGGCCGGTCTCGGCAAGAGGTCCGGGTGACGGGAGAGGGAGATCATGACCTCGTCGAGGTATGCCTGCAGTGCCAGAAGCGGCGTCGGTCGGACGGGCACGACGGTGTCGTCCTCGCCGGCGCTCGCAGTCCGCCGATGGCCCCTGAGGAGGAACAACCCCACCCGGGGACCAGCTCTCAAAACGCCCCTGACCCGCGGATCACTCATCATGGTCCGCGTCGTGGAGTAGATGCGCGTCGCGAGACCCCACAGGGTGCGCAAGGCCAGCTGGGGCTCGCCGAGCTGACCCGACGGGCTCGTGGGATCCGAGGCCACCTCGGGTTCGGCATCGGACTGCTCTGAAGGTAGTGGGTCCGGCTCGGTTGGTACGACCCGGGCTCTTCCAGGAACCGCTGATGAACCTGACATTGGTGTCAGCGTACTCCGCGCCTCCGGCAGACGATCAGCTCGGCTTGGCGCCAGTGCGGCCTGCCCGGTATCTGGAAGCCCGTGCGGGTTGTGTATCGCGATGTCGCGTCCTGGAAGTGCCGGAGGATCGCACCCCGGTCGGGCGGTCACCATCCGCAAACGTCACCTCGGGCACGATCCCGGTCGCCTCTGGCCCTCCGACCTGGCCGGGAGGTGTATCTCCGGGGGCGCAGGACCCGGCATTACAGGGCGGGTGGGTCCCCTTGTTCCAGCGACCTTCTCGTTGATCACTGACCGGCTTTGGATCACGTCTGATGGAGGATCTCCACCGCCCCGAGATCCCACTTACCCGCCGGGGAAAGAGTGTCGCCAACCGTCGTGTCCTGCAGCGCAGTAGTACCAACCGTGTCGTGTTGGAACCACATTTGAGCATCTTCGGTGGTGTCCTGGAAGCTCCCATCGAGCATCTGGCCAGCTCCCGGCGTCACCGTCGTTGTTGAGTCCGCATCGAACCCTACGACAGCGATCCAAGAGCCGCTTGCCTGAGGCACGACGGTCAGCGATGGAGCCGACGTGTTGGGCCCGTTTGTGAATCCTTTCGCAACAACCGCCGCAGCTCCCGCGTAGGCCACGACGTCCAAGGTCTGATCCCATCCGTCGTTACCGGTGATGGCAGAGACCACGGTGGTCGCGGGCACGGGGAACGTCGATGGCTCTTGGGCATCCCAAACCGATATCAATCCTCCGTCGCCGGCGACCGCGTCCGCCTGGTTGAGCACGTTGGTCCAGCCGAGCCCACCACCGGAGACACTGACGGCCGCACCGTTGTAGGTCGCTATGTATGCCACGAGCAGATCGCCGGGCGACGTCGGGTTCACGGTCACCGAGGCCGAGGCCGCTGAGGAGGCGACGGCGGCGGCACCATCGGGGACTACCTCGTGCAGACCGATGTATGTGAACAGGTCATCGGGGTTCAGCGGACTGGTGCCGAGCTGTGTGCTGACGGTCACGTCCACTGCGGTATCGGACTCCTTGGAGACATCGGTGGCACTGGGAGGAACCGTGGCGGTGATCTGGGAATCCGAGTCCACGGTGAAATGCGTCGCCGTAGCCGAACCGAAGGCCACACTGGTCACGCCCCTGCTGAAGCCGCTGCCGGAGATGGTGACCTGGGTCCCTCCCCCCGTCGGTCCCTGACTGGGCCCGACGCTGCCAACCGAAGGCGACGCCGCGCCCCCGTTGAGGGTGTGGATGATGATCGAACCGGTGGAGCCCTGACCTTGAGCGTTCGGGAGGGTCTCTCCGGCCGCCCAACAGGCGGAGTCGGTTGGGCAGGAGACGGTCGTGAGATTCAAGTCGGGCGGGTATGTGTCAGACAGGTCGGTGTACTGGACGGACCAGCTGTTGCCACCGTCGGAGGTGGCGATCACGGGCGTGTTGGTGAATGCTCCTGGGATCCCGTCGAACAAGTCGTGTTCATTCGCCGAACCGCCGACTCCCACGCAGTGTTCGCTGTCGGAGCACGAGACTGCGGCCAAGTAGTCACCGCTGAGGTCGGACACCGGGACCGAACTCGTTGACCACGTCGAGCCGCCATCGGTCGTGACAATCTTGACCACTGAGTCGTTGCTGAGCGAGACGCAGGCATCTGCGCTCAGGCACGACATCCCATTGAGGTAGTCAGCAGCAGCAGGTGGATCCTGCGTCTGCCAGGTCATGCCGCCATCGTCGGAGGTGGCGACTATCGGCTGGTAGTCATCGTCGCCCACGCCGATGTGGATCCAGTAGTTGCCGACACCCACACACTCGATCAGTGTCGGACAGGCGATCGAAGAGAGGCCGAGACTGAAACCGACCGCTCCGGGTGGCGCAATGGTGGCGGAGCTGGTCCATGTCGTTCCACCGTCAGTCGTCACGTCGACGGTGTCAGAACCAGAGATCATGAAGGTGGGGGCTATGGCGACCCAGCAGTGGTTGGAGTCGAGACACGAAACCGACGAGAGCTGATTCGGGGCCGATGACGGTAAGTTGAGCTTTCCCCAGTCATGGCCGCCGTCGGTCGTGGCAAGTGCATCTCCGGTCCCACCCACCGCGAGGCAGTGCTCCACGTCAGGGCACGAGATGGCCGTGAGCGTCTCCCCGGATGCGGCGCTGCTCAGTGAGGTCCAACTGGCACCGGCGTCGGTGCTGCGCTGGAGGATCGTCTGCCCCGAGGCAGTGGAGCCGACAGCGAAGCACACCGTCGTGCTCGGACAAGAGATCCCGGTGAACGCGGAGCCGTCGGCCGTCGATAGTTGGGTGAACCACCCCAGGCAACTGCTCAGTGTGCCAGCCATGACCAGGAGTGCGGCCGGCACCCCGAGCCGCCGAGTAGATCTCGCTCGCCACAGCTTCGCCATGGCCCCCCGATTCCGCTGCACCAAACTCTACCGCCAAGCAGGGCCCCATGCTCCTGGGAAGACGTGAGATGACCCACCGATAGTGCGGGACGAGACCGCCCGAGATGTGCCGGAGGCGCGCACCCAGGGACAAACGCCCGGCCCCGGTTGTCCCCGCCCTGTATCGCTCGGGGGCACCCTCACCCGGCGCCGGCAGGACCCCGCCAGGGGGGCGGCGATTGCCGGCGCGGCTTTGGCCGCCGATTACCGGCATATCCCGGTGATCTCGGGCGGGTCAGCCCCCGGACTTCAGGGCGGCGGCCGGCGTGGCCGCGATGCCGGCGGAGACCAGCCAGGAGCGGGCCCGGGCCCGGCGGCGCTCCTCAGAGAAGAGGAAGTACCGGGCCTGCTCCTCGGGCCAGCGGGCGAGGACGTCCTTGAAGCGGCGAAAGGCCCCGCGACCGTCGATGGCGATCGACAGCCGGTCGGCCCGCTCGGGGTCGTCCACCATGGACACGAAGGCCTCCATGTCCCGATAGCCCTCGTGGGACCCCTCGCACTCGACATAGAGCCAGTGATCGGGGTCGCCGGCGTCCTCGGGCTCCTCGCCCTCGTCGTAGCCCTCGACGGTCTCGGGCCACACCTCGCCGCTGCGCAGGTCGATGCGCCCACCGCCGGAGAGGCCGTCGCCCTCGAGGATCCAGGACAGCTCCTCGAGGTCCACCGGGAGCGCCCGCAGCGTCGGGGCCGGCTCGCGTCCCAGGGCGCCGGCGAGCTGGCGGGCAAGGTCGTCGTCGCCCTCCCATCCCCGCTCCTCGAGCACCCGGGCGCAGGCCTCGGCCCAGCTGGCCGCCCCCTCGGTCCCCTGGGCGAGGGCGACGAGCAGCCCGTCGCCGGCGAGCTGGGCCACCTCGACCAGCGGCATCGTCGCCAGCGCGGCCACGACGCCGGGCCCGTCGCCGCGGGCAACGGCGCTGCGGAGCTGGACGAGGGATTCCTCTGGCGCGTTCATGGCTTCAGCGGAGTCACCGGCCTGGGTCGGGTTGATGGCATCGACCGCAATTATGGTGCGGTCGGGCTGCTCCTCGCCGCTGAGCCAACCGCGACCGGGGGGTGCGCGCCTCCGGCATCCCTGACGGAGCGGGCCGTGTCAAGGGTCGGGGAGATTTTCCTCTGTTGCAGGAGCGCGTGCTGAGCCGTCGAACGGCCTGTTCGCCGGCGCGCGCCGGCGACGATCCGATGTCAAGGCTCGCTTGGCGACCCGAAGGGCTCGGCCTTGACGTCGGCGAGGAGCGGCGCAGCATGGTGAACGGCGTCGATGGCTATGTCGTGTCAGCGTCCTCCCACGTCGGCGTACGCGTCGACGATCCACACCAGAGGTCCCTCAAATCGTGAGGGGGGCAGCCTGAAGCTCGGCTGCCGGGCATCCCTTCGCCGAGAATGTTCACGAGCATGGTGGGATCCGGCCACGACCGAACGGGCTCAAGCACTTTCCCGGCTTCGCCGTCTGGGAAGCCATGCCGAAGGACGAGCTCGCGTCCGGTCGCGTCCGAGCCTGCTCACGCCGCCTTCTCCTTTAGCGAGCGGATCTCGCCGTCTCGCAGGCCGTAGTAGACGAGCGTGAGGATTTGGCGGGCCACGGCCACGTGCGCCTTGGCCTTGCCCCGGCGCTTGGCGATGGCGGCGTAGTTGGCCCGGATCTTCTCCGTGCCCCGGTTCTTGGCCGTGGCCTCGATCGCCGCCCAGCGCACCAGGCGCGAGCCCATCTTGGTGATCCGGCCCCGGACGACCTTGACGTCCGACTCGCGGTGCTTGGGCGTGAGCCCGGCCCAGCTGCAGAGCTTCTCCGCGCTCGAGAACCGGCTGACGTCGCCGATCTCGGCCACGAAGATCGCCGCGAAGACCCGCCCGATGCCGGGGATGGCCTGGATGGCGTTGTAGCCGGGGTCGTCCTTGAGCAGCTGGTGGATCTCGCGCTCGGTGATCATCACCTCGCGGTCATAGAGATGGATCAGGTCGCGCAGCGAGCCGATGCGGTTGAAATAGGCGTCGGGCAAGACGAGCGAATCGAGCTGGGCGTTGCCGCCCGGGCCGAACATGTCGACCCTGGCCGGCAGCACCCCGTTCTTGGCCATCACCGCGTGCACCTGGGCCTTGAGCCCGCTGCGGAGGCGCACGAGCTTGGCCCGATAGCGCACCAGCTCGCGCAGCTCCCGGGTAGCCGGCGGCGGGATCCAGGCCTCGGGCAGCTCGCCCAGGCGGAGCTTCTTCACCAGCTCCAGGGCGTCGCGCTCGTCGTTCTTCACCCGCCGGTGCTCCCAGTGCAGCCCCGAGGGATGGGCCAGATGCAGCGAGCAGCCGAGCTCGGCGAGGAGATCGGCCAGCCAGTAGTAGCCGTAGGTGGCCTCGAAGACCACCTCGGGGGCCTCGCCGGCCTCGGCGATGACCTCGGCGATGCGAGGCGGGTCGTTGTCGACGTGGTAGGTGGCGAGCTTCTCGCCGGTGGCGCTCACCCGGACGATCACCGAGCGGCGGCGATGCAGATCGACCCCGACATACTCTTTCTTGGACACGTCAGGTCCTCCCTTCCTGTGCCGTGGTTTGGCAACCGCGAGTGTGTCTGCACTCGCTTGTGCACGGGAAGGTGAGGACCGGCGTCGCGTCGGGGCGGGAGATCGGGCCACGAGGGCCTCCAGCGGCTCGAACGGGCTGCCGGGCCCGGCGATAAGCGCTCGAACCCTCAGCCGGAGCGGAA
>Ga0187780_10004710_pt1 | contig 10207 bp, 11 predicted proteins | sample 1015_Q2_SP10_20__FD_132429 | JGI IMG/M metagenome (GOLD analysis project Ga0187780, IMG submission 132429) | Tropical peat soil microbial communities from peatlands in Department of Meta, Colombia - 1015_Q2_SP10_20_MG | ecosystem: Environmental > Terrestrial > Soil > Wetlands > Peat | place...
ACCCGTCCATCTGGGGCCTGGGGAGCTTCATCGCCGGTTCCGTAGCGCTCGGCCTAGGGCTGGTCGGCGTGGTGCCGTTCGGTGTCCTCGGCGCCCCCATCGCAATCATCTTGGCCGCCACGTCCGTGGGCCTGCTGCTGTCCGCGATCTGGTCTGCGGCGGTCGGCCAGAGCGCGGTAGCGGCCGTGTTCGGCATCTTCGGCACCTTCTGGCTGAGCTACGGCGTGCTCGTGCTCGGCCTGGACCACAACTGGTTCGCCATCGTCCCCACCGCGGTGCTGGCCACCGTGAAACTGTTCCTGCTCACCTGGCTGGTCATCATCGTGATGCTGACCCTGGCCACGCTGCGGCTCCCGTTGGCGTTCACCGCGGTCTTCACGCTCATCGACGCCGCGCTGCTGCTCCTGTACCTCGGCTTCGACCAGGCCTCGCCCGCGGGCCTGCCCTCGAGCGGCCTGCTGAAGACCGCCGGCTGGGTGGTGCTGGCGTTCGCCGCGATCGGCGTCTACCTGTTCTTCAGCGCGGCCGCCGCAGGCACCGGCGGCAAGCCGCTCCCGCTCGGCAAGCCCCTGCAGCACTGATCTCCAGCACTCGACCGGTACCGGGCGGCAGACCGCCGGGAAGCTGGGCTATCGGCAGGGAAGCGATCGCGGTAGCCCGAACCACCGGAGCACGCCGGCCTCGAATCCGCCGAGCGCCGACACGGTCCGCTCGACGGCGCCGGAGTCCAGGTACATCGTGCCGCCCAGCCAGCCGACGAACGCGGGCTCGGCGGCGTCGAATCCGGCCCGGCCCAGGCCGTCACGCAGCGAGTCCTCGGTGAAATCGACCGGGACGAACGTCAGGCCGTCGGGCGCCGGCCGGATCCGGCGCTTGTAGTCCTGGGTGGCCGGATGGTCGATCTCGAACACCTTGAGGTGGCCGGCCAGCGGCGACCGGTACGCGAACGAGTCCAGGCCGGCGCCGAGCACGACGTACTGGCCGACCCCGCGCCATACCGCGCGGGCCAGGCTGTCTTCGGTGTAGCGGCTCCGGCAGGTGACCTGCGCCCGCGCCCCGGCCAGCACGGGGTGCGTCCCGTGCGCCCGGTGGTATTCGATGAGCTCCTCGGCCCGGTTGCCCAGCATGGCCCCGGCCAGGGTGTCGGTGAAGATCAGCGGGTCGTCATCGACGATCAGGTGCGCGGCCCGTGCCGCCGCGGCAGTGAACGCGGTCAGGCTCGGCTGTCCATCAGCTCTCACGGGCGCAAGACTACCGCCGATTATTCGTAGTATAGCACAAAATAGCGAATTTAACAAGAGTAGTGCCATAACGTTCAAGCGGCAATTCGCGAGCGGCCGGAGCTATTGACATGCAGCTATCTGGCTGCCTATATTGCTTACGCAACCAGTTAGCTGCATAATTTCCCTTCTGCCTCAAGAGCAAGCACACGTCGAAGGAGCATGACATGGCTGACATCAGGCACCGCGTGGGCATCGCCGCACCGGCCGAACGCGTCTACCAGGCGCTGGCCACTACCGACGGCCTGTCCGGATGGTGGACGCGCGACGTCCAAGGGGATTCCCGGATGGGCGGCAAGCTCGAGTTCTATTTCGGCCAGCCGGAGCCCGCCGCGGTGATGGAGGTGACCGATCTGGTCCCCGGCCGCCGCGTCGGCTGGCGCTGCGTCCAGGGACCCGACGAGTGGGTCGGCACCAGCCTCGCCTTCGACCTCACGACCTCCGAGGAAATCGGGGAGACCGCGGTGCGGTTCACCCACGCGGACTGGCGCAACCCGATCGACTTCATGTACCACTGCAGCACCAAGTGGGCCTACTTCCTGCTCGGGCTCAAGGCCGGCCTGGAGGGCGGCACGGCCACCCCCTATCCCGAGGACCTGAAGGTCAGTAACTGGGGCTGACCGCCGTGGACGAGGTGTTCCGGGCGCTGGCCGATCGCAGCCGGCGCCGGCTGCTCGACAGCTTGAACGCCCGTAACGGCCAGAGCCTGCGCGAGCTGTGCGCCGGGCTGGACATGGCCCGCCAGTCGGTCAGCAAGCACCTGGCCATCCTGGAGGACGCCAACCTCGTGACCACGGTTCGCCGGGGCCGGGAAAAGCTCCACTACCTCAACGCCGCACCCATCAGCGAGATCGCCGAGCGCTGGATCGACCATTACGACCAGCAGCGCATCGACGCGCTGTCGGACCTGAAGAGGGCCCTGGAGGACCCCGCCATGGACAAGCCGCAATTCGTCTACACCACCTACATCAAGACCACCCCGGAGCGGCTATGGCAAGGCCTGACCGACCCCGCCTTCACCAGGCGCTACTGGGGGGGCGTCGCGTGGGAGTCCGACTGGAAGCCCGGATCCACCATTACCCTGGCCCTGGGCAAAGTCCGGATCGCCGATCCGGCCCAGGTCATCCTGGAATCCGATCCGCCCCGGCGGCTCTCCTACACCTGGCACACCTTCACCCCGGAGTGGGCGGCCGCCTACGACGTCAGCGACGAGCACCTGGCCCGGGTCGCCGCCGAGCGCCGCTCCAAGGTCACCTTCGACCTCGAGCCGGTGGGGGGTATGGTCAAGCTGACCGTGATCCACGACGACTTCGACCCCGGCAGCGCCGTCCTGCCCGGCATCACCCAAGGCTGGCCGCGCATCCTGTCCGGCCTCAAGACCCTGCTGGAGACCGGCAACGCGCTGCCGGAATTATTTCTGTCGGCCCGCTGAGCCGCCGGCCGGAAAGAGCGTTGCAACGCGTTATATCGTGAGGTACCTTAGCCGCAGTGGCAGCGCACCACCTGCCCGCTTCCGAGCCGGCGATCGGCCCGCGCCGTCGGCGGCAACGAGGACAAGGGTCTCAGACTCGGGTGCTCTCACCTAGTCATGGCCGTTTCACCATGGCGAGCACGCGGGCAGACTCGCCGGGAAGCAATGATCATGACTCAGGACAAGGCCAGGAAGACCGCCACCCGCCAGCGCATGGCGGCCACCGGCGAACCGTGCAGCGTGGCCAGGCACGCGGCGCGCCGACGAGGCCCGCGCCGCGGCGGACCAGGTCGGCCAGCGAGCCGAACGAGCCGACCAGCTCGCCGACGAGGCAGAAGAGGCCGCCGACCAGGCGGAAGAAGCAGCCGACGAGGCCGAGGGCCTGGCCGGCGAGTTCGCCGATGACTCGTCCGACCGTCGCGAGCCTGGCCCACTCGCTGGTCCCGGCGTACGGTCTAATGACCGGCTCTGCGTTCCGCGTCGCCTTCACGCCGCGCTTTTGCCTTCAGCTGACCTTGCCGCCCTCAGTGCTGGCCTCGCGTACGAGGAGTAGATCTGATGACAGTCGATGAACGCCCGATCAAGTACCCGTCGGCGGCTGACCCGTGGCCGGAGTTCCGCGCGCTGCTGCGGAACAAGCCGGTAGTCAGGGTGGAAATGCCCGACGGCAGCATCGGGTGGATGGCCAGCGGCTACAACGAGGTCCGCCAGATGCTGGTTGACCAGCGCTTTTCCCGGGCCAAGGCCGTGGCTCCTGGCCGGGCACTACAAGGTACAGAAGTATTCGCCGCGGGTTCCATCAACGGCCTGGATCCGCCCGGGCACACCAGACTCCGCAGGCTTGTGGCTAGCGCATTCACCGCTCGGCGAGTCGAGGCGATGCGCCCGCGGGTGGCAAGCATCGTCGACGAACTGATCGGCGGCCTGCTGGATCGGCCCCAGCCGGCCGACTTCGTCGCTGGCTTCGCGTTGCCCCTTCCGGTCCAGGTGATCTGCGAGATGCTCGGGGTTCCCGCCGAGGACATGGAGCAGTTCCACGCCTGGTCGGACACCATCCTGGGCGACTGGCGGCAAGATTCCGATTCGATCATGACGGCCCTGGTCGACTTGTACGGCTACTTCGGCCGCCTGATCGAGGTCAAGCGGGCTGAGCCCGCTGACGATCTGATGACCGCGCTTATCGCCGCCCGTGACGAGACCGACCGGCTGTCCGAGGAAGAGCTGACGATTCTGGGCTGCACACTGCTCATTGGCGGACACGAGACCACGGCCAACCAGATCAACTTGTCTCTTCTCCTGCTGCTTGACCATCCCGCCGAGTTGGAGAAGCTACGCGCGGACTCGCGGCTCATTCCGGGCGCGGTCGAGGAACTCTTGCGCTATGTCAGGCTCGGCGGCGGTCTCCCGCCTGCCCGGATGACGACCGAGGATGTCGAGCTAGGTGGCGTGACGATCCCGGCAGGTGAGGTCGTGTTGCCGCTGTACGCTACCGCCAACCGCGACCCGTCCGTGTTCAGTGACCCCGACCGCTTCGACGTCAGCCGCGCGCCGGCCAACCATCTGACCTTCGGCGCGGGCGTACATCATTGCCTGGGCGCGCAGCTTGCCCGGCTGGAACTTCAGGAGGCATTCCGCGGCTTGCTCGGCCGGGTGCGCGGGATCCGGCTCGCAGTGCCGGCCACAGAACTCCAGTTCAAACCGGGCATGGCGGTCCACAGCTTGCGGGAGCTGCCCATCCGGTGGGGCGAGCCGTGACCCGCTGGGTTGTCGCGGTTGACAAGAACACGTGCATCGGGTCAGCCGTGTGCGTGGGCACCGCGCCGGACCGGTTCGAGCTCGACGACAGGCAACGGTCCGGCCCGGTGACGGCGGAGATCGATCCGGACGAGGCCGTGCGTGACGCGGCCGCATCCTGCCCGGTGGAGGCGATCAGCCTCCTCGATGCCGACACTGGCGAGCCGGTAGACCCGTACTGAAGATCGGCCGGCGTCATCGCGTTCTACGGCGCCAAACGGTCGGCGCCCCGCCGATGAAACCTTTCTATTGGTCAGCCGCTTCAACGCGCAGGCCGCCGCCTGGTGGCTACGTGGCGCGCTGGCTGAGCCAGCTGAGCGCCTCGTCGGCGACCTCGCGCCAGCCATGGTCGATGGTCAGTGAGTGACCGCGGTCGTTGAACTCCCGCAGGTCGGTGACCGCTGGGGACTTGTGGTATAGCTTGCGGGTTGCTCTGGTGATGGCCGCCGGGACCGTGTGGTCGTGGCCCCCGGCGATCAGCAGGAGAGGCCCCCGGGTCTTGTTGCCCGTGTCGACCCTGGCCGGCGACCGCGGGGACAGGTTCGCGGTAGCGGCTTCGAAGAGCGGCTTGCCGGGAGAGGGCACCGTCCACCGATCATAAAGTTCGGCGCACTCCTGGGCTGGCAGCGCGTTGCCGAAGCCGTAGCGGAACTGCTCGGGGGTCAGCGCTACCGCCTTGGTCTTGTTCGCCGGGTTCCGCAACGCGATCGAGGCGACCCGCAGCGCCGACGGGGGCAGGTAGATGACTCCCTTGATCGGCGCCGCGTCGATGGCCACCGCCGCGGCCGCGAGATCCTCGCCGAGCAGTCGCTGCGCGATCAGGCCGCCGAAGGAGTGGCCGATCACGACCGGCCGGGCGTCCAGGCCGCGGATGATCTGCGCATAGTGCTCGACTACATCGTCGATGCCCTTCCCGGCGACCAATTCCGGCTGGCCGCGGCTTTCCTCCACCGTGTCCGGCTCTCCCGGCCAGCCCGGAGCCAGCGGCACATAACCCGCCGCCTGGAACAGTTCCGCCCACGTCCCCCACGAGGTTGCGTGAAGCCACAGGCCGTGAACGAAAACAACATGGCTACCCGCTGACGTCATCACGTACCCCTTATCCTCGTACCGCAAGCCCACTGTTTAATCACGGGGCGCTTGAAGACCAGTGTCCTCTCCTCTCCCGGCGGGCAGCAAGCTCCGCGAAACTAGCCGGTTGATGGCCGGGGTGTCGTTTTGCTGCGTCGCGGCCCTCGGGGCGAACCTCGCCCATCGAGGTAGAGATCTGGCCCTGCTGCGGTGCACGCCGGCCGGCGCGCTGACCACCACGATGGTTTACCTGCTTCGTGTGCAGCACGCGCGTCCTGGGGTGGTCTAGCTGCTGGCCCCCAGTGGCTGGTCACCCAGCGTGCCGGAGGCCGTCGCTGGCCACTGGCAGGCATGCGTGCTGGGATGCCGGGAAATGTTTACCTAGTGCCGGTTGCCCGGTTCCTGCCAGGAGGATCGCAGTGGTTGATGTCTTGGACCTTTCTGCCCGGATTATCGACTCGGGCCTGGACTTCGATCCGGTCTCGCGGATGACGCAGGAGGTGTCCGAGGTCGCCGATCGGGTCGCGCTGGTGGAGTCATTCAGCCATTCGGTTGCGCTGCGGACCGGCGCCGGGCTCGTCGTCTTCGATGCGAGCGGCCAGTGGAGCGGCCAGGCGGTCGTCCACGCGCTTCGGCGCTGGTCAGCCGATCCTGTCGACACGATCGTCTATACCCATGGGCATCTGGACCACGTGGGCGGCTCGGGTGCGTTCGTGGACGACGCTGCCCGGAACGGGGCCAGGAGGCCGCGTTTCGTGGCCCAGGACAATGTCCGTGCCCGCTTTGCGCGGTACCGCCTGACCGACGGCTGGAACCTGATCATCAATTACCGCCAGTTCGCCGGGGCCGTGGGCGAGCGGCTGGCGGACGCGCTGCGCGGGAGGCATTTCCTGCCCGATGACGTGGCGGAGCCTGAGGTGACATTCGCTGAGCGGCTGCGCCTGGATGTCGGAGGCCAGGTGATCGAGCTGCATCACGCGCGCGGGGAGACCGACGATCATCTGTGGGCCTGGCTGCCGGCGCAGCAGGCCATCTGCTGTGGTGATCTTTTGATCTGGAGCTTTCCCAATGCCGGAAATCCACAGAAGGTCCAGCGTTATCCCCTGGAGTGGGCAGCGGCCCTGCGGGCGATGTCCTCACGCGGGCCCGAGCTACTGATCCCGGCCCACGGGCTGCCGATCGCCGGGCAGGCGCGGATCGCCCGGGTACTGGATGAGGTAGCGGCCGCGCTCGAAGACCTGGTCCATGCCGTGCTGGACATGATGAACGCCGGGTCCACACTGGATGAGATCATTCATTCGGTCACCGTGCCCGAGGACATCCTCGCCCGGCCGTACCTGCGCCCGAACTACGACGAGCCCGAATTCGTGATTCGCAACATTTGGCGCCTTTACGGAGGCTGGTGGGACGGGAACCCGGCCCGGCTGAAGCCGCCCCCCGACGCCCTGCTCGCGGCGGAGGTAGCCGCGCTCGCTGGTGGCGCGGACGCGCTGGCGCGCCGCGCCCGCGCCGTCGGCGACCTGCGGCTCGCCTGCCAGCTGGCCGAGTGGGCGGTACAGGCTGATCCGGCCAGCGCTGAGGCCAGCGCCGTCCGAGCCCAGCTCTACCGTGAACGGAAAGCTGGCGAGTCCTCGCTGATGGCTAAGGCAATCTTCGGCGAGGCCGCTACGCAGTCCGACCAGCGCCACAGCACACTCACCGGATCAGCCCCGGCCCCGCCAGCCGAATCCTGACATCCGGCGCCTCATGGCCCAGGCCAACCTCCGGGCGTCGCGTCGCGCCCAGGACCGGCAGAACCGGTATCGCGGCCAGCCCGACGTGCTGAGCAGGAGCAACGCACAACCATCCATGCGAATCGTTGCACGTTGGACGTTGCATTTGTAAATTCTGCTGTCAGGTGAGGACCGGCAGGAGCGAGCAGGCAGATGACAGAAGCCCTTCAACAGTACGACTGGAGCGCCAGGCTGGCCCGGCGGGCACACGTTCTCGGAGGCGGCGAGATCACCGCCATCCTCGCCCTGGCCGGGGCAACCGATGTCATAACGTTCTCCGGCGGATTCCCCGATCCGGAGACGTTTCCGACCGAGATCCTGGCCGGCATTGCGGCCCGGCTGATCGCCGAGGATGCGGCTGTTGCCCTGCAATACTCGGCGACCGAGGGCCTCGCCGGGCTTCGCGATTATGTCGCCGGGCGGCTTGAGTCACCAGAAGGGGCGGCACCGGGCCCGGGCGGGCTGATGATCACCAGCGGTGGCATCGACTGCATGGAGCTGCTGGCCAAGAGCTACATTGACCCGGGCGATGCGGTCGTGGTGGAGGCGCCCACGTACCTGGGCGGGATCATGGCCTTCCGGGGTTACGAGGCGGACATGCGCGGTGTCCCGGTGGACGGGGACGGAATGCGCGTCGATGTGCTCGGCGACCTGCTGGCGGGCGGACTGCGGCCGAAGATCCTCTATACGATCCCGGATTACCAGAACCCGACGGGCCTCTCGATGAACGCTGAGCGCCGTCATGAGCTGGTCCGCCTGGCCCGGCGATATGGCTTCCTGATCCTTGAGGACGTGGCTTACCGTGATCTCGGCTTCGGCTCCGCGCCGCCAGCCAGCCTGTGGTTGCTCGCGCCCGACGTGGTGCTGCAGGCCGGCACGTTCTCTAAGATCTTCTTCCCCGGGGGGCGGCTCGGCTGGGCGGCAGGCCCAGACGAGATCATCAGCCGGCTCGTTGTCGCGAAGCAGAACTCCGACCAGTGCTCCGGCGCGCTCGGCCAGCGGATGCTGGAGGAGTATGGGCGGGCTGGGCATCTGGACCGGCAGATAGTCTCGTCGCGGGCACTGTACGCCCGGCGCGCCGCATTGACGGCTGACGCCCTGAGTGCTCACATGCCATACGGCACGACCTGGACCGAACCGTACGGCGGGTTCTATGTCTGGGTAACAGCACCGGACGGGGTGGACACGGTGGCGCTCTCGGCGGCGGCGCGGGCCCGCAAGGTGGCCTACGTGCCCGGTCGGCCGTTCTACCCCGGCGAGGCCGGAACCACACAGATCCGGCTTGCCTACAGCCGGGTCGCGGATCATCTCATCGATGAGGGCGTTCGCCGGATCGGCGAGGTTCTCCGGACCGCACTGGAGGAAAAGTGAGCGACGCGGGGAGGCTGTCCGCGGAGGCTGGCCGGGCCGGAGCGGAGGACACGGACCCGCTCGGCACTCAGGCCAGGCCGCCCGGTGACGCATCCAGCCATTTCACTACGGAAGCGCTGGGCGAGCGCGGTGGCATCGGCAGGTACGTCAACGTGGACACGCTGGAGCCGGTGGAGTTCCTGCCTGGGCTCGGGTTTCGCCCTGTTCTCGGGGAGCGGGCGATGACTAACTTCGTCAGCTTCCAGCCAGGTACGACCGCGCCGCGGCACGTGCACGAGGAAGAGCAGATCGTCATCGTGCTGGAAGGGGAATTGACCTTTGACCTCGATGGGGACGTGCGGACGATGCGCAGGGGGGACGTGGCGGTCGTACCGTCGTGGGTGCCGCACGGTGCCTGGACGACGGATAGCCACTGCCTGGAGATAGACGTGTTCTGCCCGCCGCGTCAAAGCCTGCTCGGAGTGGCTCAGGCGCAGGCAGGAGAGCACCGGGCCAGAGAGCAGGGGCGGGGCGAGCAAGCGGGTGAGGCATAAGTGGAGCTCGGGCTGGCCGGGCGTCGCGCGGTCGTCACCGGCGGTTCCAAGGGCATCGGTCGGGCAATCGCCGCTGAGCTGATGGCCGAAGGGGTCGCCGTAACAATCTGCTCCAGGCATCCCGACGAGCTCGACGCAACAGCCGCCGAGCTGGTGAGACGGGTAACGGCTGACGCCACTGGATCCGTGCTGGCCATGCCGTGTGATGTGAGGGATCCCGACCAGGTGACCGCGTTCGTGGACGCCGCGACAGCCGCCATGGGCGGGCTTGACATCCTGGTCAACAATGCGGGCGCCGCCAAGCCAGGCCAGTTCGCCACGCTGACCGACGACGACTGGCAGACCGACATCGAGACGAAGCTGCTCTCACAGATCCGCTGTACCCGGGCTGCTCTGCCGCACCTGCGGCACAGCAGCGCGCCGCGGATCATCAATATCAACGCCGTGTATGGGCGTTATCCCGATCCGGTCTTCCTCGCGTCGTCGGTCAACCGGGCTTCCTGTCTCAGCCTCGCCAAGGCTCTTGCCATGGAGCTGGGCCGTGAGGGAATCCTGGTGAACAGCGTCAACATCGGATTCGTCACGACGCCGCAGTGGGCGAACATCCACCGTCGGCGCGCACCGGAGATCCCGGCTGAAGAGTTCTTCGGACAGCTTGCCGCCGCCGAAGTCCCGCTCGGCAGGTTTGGGCGACCCGACGAGGTAGCCGGACTTGTTGCGTTCCTGGCCAGCGACCGGGCGACCTATATCACCGGGTCGTCGATCGACGTCGCTGGCGGCATGGGAAAGTACCTCTAAGCTTGTTGTTTAACCTCTAAGGTTTCTGATCAGGGGTTTTGCCGGTTTGTCCGGCGTGGCGCCGTGACAGCAGGCGGCCACCGCTACACCGTCGGTTCTTGTCGATGGAACTTGGCG
>Ga0187780_10004712_pt1 | contig 10205 bp, 9 predicted proteins | sample 1015_Q2_SP10_20__FD_132429 | JGI IMG/M metagenome (GOLD analysis project Ga0187780, IMG submission 132429) | Tropical peat soil microbial communities from peatlands in Department of Meta, Colombia - 1015_Q2_SP10_20_MG | ecosystem: Environmental > Terrestrial > Soil > Wetlands > Peat | place...
TATTTCCTGTTCAGCCTCTTCGCCACATTGGGCTTCGGCATATACGAACCCAAAAAGGCGAGCCCCATAATGAGAGCGATAATGTGGAACCTGCTGAACCTCCCAGACACCTTTGCCGAGCGGCGCCGGATTCAGGAGACTCGCAAGATCGGGGACGCGGAAATTCTTCGATGCATGTATCCACCCATAGAGAGAAATCAGCCAACCGAACACCCGCGTTTGCTTCGGATGATCAACATAATCTTCGAAATTAGACAACGCAAGAAGGCCAAAGCCCTCGAAGACAAGGAGGACTAGCATGAGAGTTCTACTTGTCGCACCCAGCCTTAACCCTGTAACCTACAAGGGGCTCGGTCGATACAGCCGGGAACTCTTCGAAGGTCTACAGCGGCATGTCGATGTGGAATTGATCGTTAAGCCTGCGGAAGAAGACAAAGTCGTCTCGACGCATACCGAGATCCCACTCAGGATCCTCATGACGGGCCAGCATGACATAGTGCACGCGTTATCTCCTGAGATGGGCATATACAACTCGCTCCTGTCCTCCAAGTCCGTCACCACCTTTCACGATTTGATTCCAATCGTCGCGTTCCGCGAAATGGAGTTTAGACTTCCTTTCTTTACGGCGTCTTACACGAGGTTAACATGGCAAGTGGCTGCGAGGGCTAGTCGAATAATCGTCAACTCCACTCAAACAGCAAAAGAACTAGTGCGAGTTCTAGGTGTCGACCGGAGGAAGATCAGGGTGGTGCCCCTAGGAGTGGGAAAAGGGTTTAAGCCAAAGCCCCAGTCCGCGCGAAACAGGCCTCTAACGATAGGCTTCTTTGGCAACTACACTTACAGAAAAAGGGTGAACTTGGCATTAGAAGCTTTCAAGCTTATACAAACGCGCAAGGACGCAAATCTCATCCTAGCTGGAGGCAAAATTAGAACGTTCTACCAGAGGCACTTCAATATGCGGGAGTTGGTGAAGGGAATATCGAAAGTTAAGACGCTTGATCATATTCCAGAGTCCGAACTTGCAGCGTTGTACAACAGCTTCGACGTAATGCTCTTTCCCTCGAGCTATGAAGGATTCGGCCTACCAATACTCGAAGCTCAAAAATGCGGCGTCCCAGTGCTAATACTTAGCGATGCAAAAATCCCGCCAGAGGTTACAAAGAAGTGCGTTGTTTGCGCCGACGCAAATGACATGGCCGTGAAAACCTTGGCTCTGCTTGAGGATCCTCGGAAGAGACTCAGGATCAGCAACGCTGGCATTGAGTACGCATCTCAGTTTACGTGGAAGAAAACCGTCAAGCAGACACTCGAAGTTTACGGGGAACTACTCAAGGCGTAGATCGCATACTCGGCCTCAAAACCGTTGCGCCTCAGATTCATGCTGTTTACCATATGATTACTCTTTAGGATATTGGAGATCAGAGTCGATTGAATTCCACAAGTTGTGGCATACGGTTCATCTTTCGCCATCTTACGATCATCTTCCTATAGTTTTGACCGGTTTCACGTGGTAGCCTTTTGAACCAACCAATTCTCTTGAATTCCGTTCCGTCAGGTTTTGCTTTGCCAGAGAAGTGTCTTGCCGCGATGCATATGCTTATGTCAAAACGAGAGGGAAAACTGATAGGAAAGACTCCAACCAGGTAAAAATCATCTGCGTGGATTCCTTGAGCCGTCAGGTTACGGCGAGCGGCTGCAGATATGTCCTCGCGGAGATGAATTCTGCCGCCCGGTAAAGCCCAGACATTGACATAAGGATGGATCACCCTCCACCCCAGCAGTATGGCCCCACGAGAATCTGATAGGATTACGTCTACGCATGCGATCGGAACACTCGTCTTAACTTGACTCCAGAGCCTTTCAGACAGCCATACATCTCTCGGACGATTCATTTACTCAGCCTGCTCTTCAAAACGAGGGACCCTTGACAAGGCTTGCGACGGTCAATATCGCGACGGGTTCCCTTGGGGTTGGGACATGGGCGCCTGACGTTTGGTCGTGGCGAACAGTCCCAGCTGTGCGGTTTTCGCAATCTGAGGTACCCCAAGCAAGTCCTCTACTATCAGCAGGCCTCGCGTAAGTATCGCGAACACTGCTGCGTGGCGGAGGTCTACTCTGAGAAGGAGAAAGATTCCGACTATTGCTCCTTCCTGGAATCCTATTCCTGAAGGGGTCAGGGGAACAAACCCGAATGCAGTTAGGAGCGGATGTAACAGGAAGAAACCTAACCATCCAACGCTCGTGATTCCAACAGCCAACCCCAAGAAATACCATTCGAATCCCTTGAGGACCCAGGACATGATCGTGATGGTGAAGATTTCAGGGATAGCGCCACGAGTCTTCGCGGCGTTTTCACCAAACTCATCCAACTTCGCCATCATTCCACGCGTGAACCGTGCGAGCAACTTCCAACTTGCAATTCTTCGAATTAGCGAGGCCGTTCTGGGAGACCAGATGATTGCGGCCAACACGAAGCTGCCAAGCAACATGAGCCCAATGCCGACGGACCCAATCCAGACAAGCTCCGGGGGGAAACTCGTGCGGTTGAATAGAAAGATCAATGCTAGGGCTCCGCCTATGACTTTGACGAGAAACTCAATTGATTGAATGCCCATGATGCAGGAGAGACTTGCCGAGGCATCTATGTTTTGATTTTTCAGATATAGGGGGGTTAGCAGATATCCGGATCTTCCGGGAGTAACATCGCTCGTTAGCATCCCACTGTATTGCGCGAGGAGTGTCTTCCAGAAAGTCGCCTTGATCCCTTGCCTCTGAAGGACCCTCATTATTCGGATTGTGAAGAGAACGTTGATCAGGAAATATGGAAGGAACGCAAGGAGAACGTATGTTGGGTTAGTCTGGGAGAGCGTTGAGGCAAGAGTGTTAGGTCCTATGTACCACAGCAAAACCGCAATTATAACCACCATTAGTAGAAGCTGCAGTGTCAGCCGCATTCCGCCGTATTTCATAGCATTTCACAGGTCCAACCGAGTGCTGGGACTCTCCCTCTCCTTGCTAGTTAGTTATTTGTGTGGTGCGGACACTTGACGAGATAAATAGTTAGGCTTCAATGAAACTCGAGTGGCAGGCTCCATTATTCGTACTATCATTCAAGTGCCAGCCATGCCAACCAGGTGGAGCCGCATTTCTCGCGTAATAGAACAATCTTAAATTCTGAACTCATTGAACGTCTAAAACCGACAAGCGATTGCGACTGATTGCCCCAATACGCAGCTTCCTATCCTTTTTCTTGCAGAATCGCAACGCCTACTTTGCACTGTTCGCGGTTGCGGCTGCGATTAAGCTGATGCTATCTGCACTCGCACCTGCCAGTTTTGAGCTCGAAACATGGCAGTTTTTTGGGTTTTACGCCTCGCCTTGGGTTGTGGTAGAAGAGGGTCTCGTTCAAGTTTGGAGAATACTAACATCTTCAACGATTTCGTTGGACGTTTGGTCAACGACGAACCCCTGGACGATGCAAGGCAATCTGCGCTTGCTATCAGTACTCCTTCGCCTTCCGGCATTCGCCTCCGACGTCATGATGTCGGCCGCCTTGTATCTAGCTGCAGCGCATTTCACTGGCAAGCCCCATCTTGGGCGCCTCAGTAGCCTGATCTGGTTTCTAAATCCGTTCACGCTATTCGCTGCGGAGTTGTTGGCTGTCCCGGATGTTCTCGTAGCTTTGCTCACGCTCGTTTCCATGTTGTATCTGGTTCGGGAAAAGACGTTTTTATCAAGCGTATTCCTGTGCTGCGCTATCGGGCTGAAGCTGTACCCCATCGTTTTGGTCCCGGCGATTCTGATCTATATGCACCGGCATTCTGGCATGAAACTTCGGTCTCAACTCTATCCGATAATTTGGGGATTCCTTGGTGTGGTCGCATACCTAAGTTGGCTCTTACTGGGATCAAAACTTACAGTTAACTACTTCACAACGTATACGCCTGTCTCCCAGCCCTTCGCGGTGCTTGGCGTTCTTTCGTCTAATATCCCGCTCAGCGTTGCCGCAGCTGCGCTTACTGTAGTCTACTGCCTTGCTTGGTACTTTGCTCGGGACTCGAGCTCGATGGGTTATCTTATTCATCTGTTTTCCGTAGTGTTGCTGACCTACTTCATATTCTCCGACTTTTTCCCCCAATATTTCATTTGGGTTTTACCTTTCATCACCCTAGATATCGCATTATTCAGTCGGCGGCGCTTTGCGCTCCTTGCTGTTCTTTTATTATTCCTATTTGGGACTTGGCTCCTAAACTCAGACTCAGGAGCCTTCTTGACTCCAAGCGGTTACAGCCTTCTAATGATTCCACTAGAGGGACCAGGTGTCCCTCCCTACTCAATTGCCATCGAGAAGTTTCTTCAGGCTGAGCTCACTAAACTCGTTTTGTTGCCTCTTTCGGCGGACGCCATGTACGCATTCGCACTGGTCTACATCTTAGTCGTTGTTAGCCATTGGAATTGGCGTAGGCGAGCACGAGATTACGAAACTGGTTGACCTCATGTTCAGTCTTTCAAGAAGATGGATAACCATTGTCCTAGCAGTTTGGGCTATCAAGCTCATCCTTATTCCATTACCTCCGCTCACAAGCGATTTTCTTGCGTGGATTCAGATCAGCCAACATGTTCTCAACTTAATCAGCAACGGAAAACTCCCCTCCGTGGGGGCATTTGGGGTCTACCTTGGCCTAGGCATGCTCCTTACGCCATGCTACTGGCTATGGACCTTGTTACCAATCCAACACGCCACTCTCGCTGAGATAGTGGCCCATCCGTCGCTGGCGCGATATTCACTAATGTATGTCATGAAAAGCCCCATCGTCGTCTCCGACTTCTTCACAGGAATGCTCGTATTCAATCTCGTTAGGAAGGCAAGTCCGTCGAAAGCGAACAAAGCCTTCCTTTCTTGGCACCTGAATCCCTACAATTGGTACTGGCTCTACTGGTCCACCACAATGGATGTTATCCCCGCAGTAATCGTGCTACTCGCTATTCAATACGGCATAAACCGGAAATGGTCTCGCTGTGCCTTCTGCCTTTCTTGGGCTACGATTCTTCGTCTCTACCCCGTTTTGCTCCTCCCATTCTTTATGGTCTACGCGCTCTGGGTAGAAGGACGAGCTTTGACGAAGCATGTGGCCCCTTTCTTAGCATCATTTGCAACACCGCTACTGCTAATCATTGTTTTCCAGGGGTACGTTTCTGGTTCTTTTGAAGCGGCAGTCAACACATTTCTACAGTTTCCCGTAACGCAACCTGAACTACTAGATTTCTTTGGCTTTCGTCTTTCCTCCGTCTTCACGCTTACGCCATTTTTGCTAGTGCTGCAGCTCTATTTCTCGTTCGCACGCTGGAAGAGAGAGACTATACTTGCATTGTTGATCTTAGCACCGCTCCTAGTTTTTTTTGCGAGCGGAATAGGTTTTGGTCTACATTTGGTATGGGCGTCACCTCTGCTCAGTATCTGTGCCGCGCTGGATAACGATTGGTTGCTCTTCTCTCTCATTTTCATTAGTGGATTTCTTTCGCCTATAACAACCTCGCGACTTTTCATACAGTATTTCGGATGGGACATTACGTACCAAGGGAACCAACCTGTCATTGACTTGCTGGGACCATGTATGTCCGGAGTCCACTATGGGACAAAGATTGTGTATCTGCTGAAATTGAACCTGTACCGTCTGCGGTGGCGATAAATACTCGTCGAGTACTGAGCTTTGCAGACTTGTCAAATATCAACAAAAGTGTAAGAGACATACGGGTTCTCGTTACCGGCGGCGCGGGGTTCATTGGGAGCCACACGGTTGATCTCCTCCTGAACGAGGGGGCAGAAGTTTGGGTTCTCGATGATCTTTCCAGCGGCAATTCGAGCAACCTTAAGCAATGGAAAGGAAACCGTAAGCTCCATTTCAGGAAGAACACTGTCACTGAATATAGAGTAGTCGAATCACTGGCCAGGAAGGCTGATGCAATCGTACACCTGGCCGCAGTGGTAAGCCCATATTTCTCACTCAAGAGGCCTGAAATCGTAAATGAAGTTAACGTGTCCGGTACACTAAACGTCCTTCGCGCCGCGCTCAAGAACAAACTCCAAAGAATAGTGTTCGCGTCTTCGTCTTCTGTTTACGGTAACCAGGACGCTTTACCGATTTCGGAAGATAACCCGCTAAATCCCGTGACACCGTATGGAGCCTCAAAGCTTGCGGGTGAGAAGTATTGCGGAGCCTACTGCCGGAGTTATGGACTGAACACAGTTTCCTTAAGGTACTTCAACGTATACGGCGAAAGGCAGAGCGCAAACCCTTACAGTGGTGTGATCGCTATCTTCGCAAAGCGGCTCGCCCAGGGGAGGCAGCCAACGATTTATGGCGACGGCAGCCATACGCGAGATTTCATTCACGTCTCAGACGTTGCCAAGGCAAACCTTCAGGCACTGCTAACGAAGGACGGGCTTGGCGAGGCCTTTAACATCGGGACAGGAGTGGCAACATCGATTAATCAGTTGTATTCAGTCCTAGCTGAACTCTATGAAAACCCTGGGACTGCACCTATTCACGTCGACGCAAGGCCAGGTGACATTAGGGAAAGTTACGCTAGCATGGTTAGGACCAGATCCGTATTGGGCTTCGAACCCACAATAGGATTAAATCAAGGACTGCGCGCCCTCAGTTCACTACGTCCGAAGAATGCTTGATTTTCTGCAGAAGAGTTAATTTACATACTCCCAATAGACCCCGCCGAAGACAATTGCAATCGAAACGATTGAGCAGCCGCCTTCTCCAAGGGGATCGTAAAATTGCTGTGTGGGGGACGGGCTACATTGGATTTTCCACGATGGCCAATTTTGCTGCAGAGGGCGTTTCTTGTGTTGGGACGGACGTTTCGGAGAGGATAGTTTCAACAATTAACGCTGGCAAGACACCCGTACCAAATATGGAATATTGGCTTGGGTTTGACACAAAATATCTCGTAGATTCAGGTATGATGAATGCAACGGTGGACTGGAGGAAAGTTCTCGCCCCCGAGTTTTCGGTCCACATGATCGCTATACCGACTGAGAAAGAGGACAAGCCCTGGGATGGGGCCCTGGAGGACGTGTTTACCAAGATTGCAACAAATGTACCGCGATCAGGCGACCCTCCGCTAGTAATCATAGAGTCCACCTTAACCCCTAACAAGACGGACGAGTTGGTGATCCCAATTTTGGAAAAGCAGCATCTCCACGTAGGCAAGGATGTTTTCTTGGGCGTTGCGCCGCGCCGGGATTGGTTCATTAGCCCCGAAAAGAACCTACGATCCCTACCAAGAATCATCGGCGGCACCACGCCCGAAACAACAAACCTCATGATCCAAGCGCTCAGCATTGTTTGTGACCATTTAGTGCCCGCCCCGGACCACAGGCATGCGGAAATAGTCAAAAGCGTCGAGAACGCTTTCCGGCACGTTGAGATCACCCTCGCAAACCAGCTCAGCCTTGCCTACCCGAGCCTAAACATGATTGAAGTGCTCAAGCTTGTTGGCACAAAGTGGAACGTCGGAGTGTTTCATCCCAGCTTCGGATCTGGAGGATATTGCATTCCGCTTAGCTCGAAGTATGTTTTGGAGGGAGCTCAAAAACCAGAATACTTGACTATTCTGAAGGACACTGTTTCGACTGATAGTACCCTGCCGGAAATTGTGGCGGACAGGATTGCAGACAGAGGAATCAAGAGCGTTGGCATCCTCGGGCTGTCATACAAAGGGGACTTGAAGGTTCACGTGCTCAGCCCTGCGCTCCGCATATCGAAGGAGCTCATGGAACGGGGCGTGAAAGTGAAGATAAATGACCCATACTACAGCCCTGAAGAAATCAAGAAGTTAGCCGGCGCAGACAACTTCGCCTTCCCTGACGGCCTCTCAGAATTTGAGTGCATCGTAATAGTCGCCGGCCACAGGCTCTACAAAGCTATTCCTGAAGCCAAACTCGTCGCACACCTAAAGAAGTGCAGATTGATTTTAGATAACCTTGAGGAAACTTGGCGAACATTCGACTGGCACTCTGCTGGAATCACATACCATGTTTCTGGCGACAGTAACTGGCTACAATGATTTCAACTGCTATAGTTTTCTCCTCGGAGTACCAACAAAACCGCCATCGACCAACACCTGTAGTTTCTGCTCCAGTTTTTCGATTCGCGCCTTGTCCTCTTCGTTAAGCATTTGCTGCCCATCAACGAGCCTCTTCAGCAAGACCAATAATTCCAGATAAAGTGGGCCGAACACTTCCAAGTTGTAACCCGGTGGGAGTTTGAAATAGTATGGGTTCACTTCATATTGTATGTCAAGTTCGGAACTGAATGCAGGGCTTCTCTTATAATGCATCCAACCAACTCCAATCGAGAGTGGGAGTCCGATGATGGTCGCGAGAACTGCGAACGGCACGAAACGCGGAAAGACGTTAAGCAGCTCTGGTATGCTCTTGATGGCCAAGTAGTAGACAGTAATTAGGGTCGACGCGTAGCCTAGTATGATCGTCAAATAGGTTGCATATCCTATTCTGAAGTAAAACCAGAGTCTGGTCGCGAACCTCAAACTACTCATGCACGCCACGAATCATAACAAAGAGTAGAGGGGCTAATTATGCAATATGCTCAATTCGGGACGTTTTAGGGGCCCACAGCACAGAAGGGCACAGAAGGAGGTTGCTACATGCATGCTTCGATAAACAGCAGCAGTATTGAGTTTGAACGACTAGGCTTCAGGACATGCTCTAAAGCACACTTGGACTAAACGATAAAGGATACACTCTGAATGAGCGCATGTATCAAGGAGAGAACTCAATCATACGTATTTCTTAGGGATTACTAGAAACAATTCTCTAACCAGACACGCAACTCATGCTTAATCGTGAACGATCCCAGAGTGAAGAACGTTATTCGTATTGCGCGGCGAATATCACCAAAAACATAACTCTAGCATCAGATCTTCATTCGTAAAATAGAGATGTAGCTCCCAGTGAAACCTGAAATCCTCTCGTTTCTTCGCTGTCCTGATTGCCGTTCAACTCTTGAGTTTCAGGGAGATATCGGATCGGCGATGGAGATTGAACGAGGAGAACTCCGATGTTCAAATTGCGGGAGGCAATACCCTGTCATTCGATCAATACCGAGATTCGTTCCCTCTGATTCCTACGTGAGGAGCTTTAGCCTGGAGTGGAACATGTTCGGCAGGACCCAGCTCGACTCAGAAAGTCATTCGGACTCCAGAGATACGTTTGTTGAGAAGACGGGAACACGTCTACAAGATCTTTCAGGCAAGATGATACTCGAGGCTGGCTGTGGTATGGGAAGATTTCTCGACGTCGTCTCTAAGCAACCGGGAACAAAAGTGGTCGGCTTCGACTTGAGCCTCTCGGTCGAATCTGCGTATCGAAATGTGGGCAACAGGCCGAATGTCCATATTGTTCAGGCAGATGTCATGAAGCCGCCGTTTGCGCCTTCGAGTTTTGACATGGTTTACTCGATTGGTGTTCTCCACCACACCTCGAAACCCAGAGAGGCGTTCCACAGTCTCGTTCCATTGTTGAAAGAAAGAGGCGAGATTGCAATTTGGGTATACCCAAAGTATCATTGGTCTACCTTTTCGGATCTCTACCGGCACGTGACTGCGCGCATGCCTTCAAACATGACTCTCGGAATCTGCAAAGCGATGCTTGTGGTTCATTCATTTGATGGAAAAGCTCCTAGACGCTTACGAGGCAGACTTCAAACAATCCTACCGATTTCGAAGGAGAAACATTATGAGAAACGTCTACTCGACACGTTTGATTGGTATTCTCCAAGGTATCAGTTCAAATTCGCGCCTGACGAGGTGCTAAAATGGTTCCGCGAAGCCGGTCTGATTAATATTCAAATGCTTCCCTTTCAGGTATCGCTGAAAGGCATACGAAAATAAGTCCTGCGCGTTGAAGCCCAACATTGTTCCACAATTGTGTTTCAAAAAGGAATTCATTACGATCAGTTCTGGAGAACAAGCCGTGCACCCTAGACGAACATGAATGAGTGGGAAAACTTGGTCAGAGTCTTATTTCTCACAGCGCCTTTCAAGAAGCGAATGGTTGAATGCATGGCACAAGAATTCTCGCGCCTTACCTATGAGATTGTAACACCCGGCATTCGGGCAACAAGTCTTGATTGGGCAGGAATGAATGCTAGTCAGAAAATGTCACATGA
>Ga0187780_10004713_pt1 | contig 10203 bp, 7 predicted proteins | sample 1015_Q2_SP10_20__FD_132429 | JGI IMG/M metagenome (GOLD analysis project Ga0187780, IMG submission 132429) | Tropical peat soil microbial communities from peatlands in Department of Meta, Colombia - 1015_Q2_SP10_20_MG | ecosystem: Environmental > Terrestrial > Soil > Wetlands > Peat | place...
ATTCCCTTTCGTGCTCAGCCGATGCTAGCAACTTTGGTCAGCCAGCCCTTCGACCGCACCGGCTGGGTATACGAGGAAAAATACGACGGGTACCGCATTCTGGCCTATAAAGAAGGTTCGAAGGTCACTCTTCTTTCGCGCAATCGTAAGGATCGCTCGGACACCTTCCCGAGCGTGGCCGAGGCTGTGGCTCGTCTAAAGCAGCGGACGCTTCTTCTGGACGGCGAAGTCATTGCCTTCGATCGGCATAATGTGTCCCGCTTCCAGCTTCTTCAACAAGGCCACTCGACCGGTTACGCAGTATTCGACTGCCTGTACTCGAATGGCACCGACCTTCGGCAAAAGCCACTCGGCGAGCGTCGCCGGATTCTTGAAGACATCCTCCCCAAAGAGGGCGAAATCTTCATCTCCCGGCGCCTGGCCTCGCATGGATTCGAGGCGTTCCGACTGGCAGAACGGCGTGGGTTTGAAGGAATCGTGGCCAAAGACAACGCCGCCCCTTATGTGGATCGCCGTTCGACTCGTTGGCTGAAGGTAAAAGTTCACCAGGAGGAAGAATTCGTGATTGGGGGCTTCACCAGGCCCGAAGGGAGTCGGGAGCACCTGGGTGCGCTGTTGCTGGGTGGGTATGATCAACGGCGGCAACTGCGATATGTCGGGAAGGTTGGCACGGGGTTCACGCGCCGCACCCTTTTGTCCCTTTCCCATTTGTTGACACCGATCATTCGACGCGCCTCCGCTTATGCTGATCCCTCTCCCACCCGAGGGGCCGTATTTGTTGCTCCGAAGCTGGTAGCACAAATCGCATTCCAGGAGTGGACGAGCGATGGGCGATTACGCCAGCCGGTATACCTAGGGCTGCGAGACGACAAGAGGCCACAGGATTGTTGGTTGCCTAAATCATGGTCCCGGCCCCGGGCGATGGACAAGCTGCGTTCCTAGCGATCAAGGCCCGATCTGTGGTCTAATCACATCCGCGCCGGCGGATCGATCGCCGGGAACCGGGAGGATTGCTTGAACTACACCGACCTGAACGAAAACGACAATTTTCTGACCTACCCCACCAACAAAGTCCTCGCGATCGTCAACACGCCGGAACAACTCAAGTCGGCAGTTGGGGAGTTGAATCAAACCGGCTTTGGGGAGGGTAAGATCGACGTGCTCTGCGGGCAGAAAGGCGCCGATCGCCTGGATGTTACCGGCGAGCATCACGGCTTTCTTGCTCGTCTCTACCGGTTTATTGAAAAATTTGGAGACATGGAAACTGAGAACTTACGTGATTACGAGCACGAACTGCGTGGCGGCCACTTTCTTCTGGCGGTGGAAGTACCCGACGAAGAGAGAAGGGCCCAGGTGGCACAAATCCTCGAGTCCCACGGCGGACACCGCATCAATTTCTACGGGCGCTGGCAGGTGCAAGGCTTGGCATCCTGAACCGGATCCCTCGAGCATTACCGCAAGAGATCACATTCTGCCTCTTCGTGCCCGGCACGAGCGCTCCGCAAACTTGACTACCAGGTGGCCATTCCACCCATCAGCCCAGGCGACCGCCACCAGCGGAATCCAAATGTAGGGAAAACTTTCGACGACATGACGGCTACTCTTGTTTTCCGAATTTGATCGAGAAGGAGAACAGCGATGGATCGAAACCAGGCATTCAATACACAGAGAATCATCGAGAGGAGCAGTCGTCGAGAACGCCGGAGAATGGTCATCCTCGTAGGCTACATGGAGTGGATTTTGACACCCGCGGAAACGGATGGGCATTACTGCATGCTGGAGACGTTGATTCCGCCCGGCGCAGGTGTTCCGCCGCATCAGCACGTGGATCAAGAGGCGTTCTACATCGTTGAAGGCACACTGGAGGTCGCCCGCCTTGGCTCGGGAGGGCTGGAGTGGTTCCCCGTGACGGCCGGCGATTCGGTCCACGTGCCCGGCAACGAAATCCATGGCTTTCGCAACGCCAGCACCGCGAACGCGCGAACTCTCGTGACCGCCACCGCCGGCCTCGGAGCGTTCTTCGAGGAGGCAGGGATACCGATTGCGCCGGGAGCGTTACCCCCTGCCGGCCCGCCGTCCCCGGCCGATATCGAGCGGGTACTCACGATCGCGCGCAAACACGGCCACCGCTTCGCTCAGAAGCACGTCTAGCGGAACGACTGAAGCGCTTTCCTCAGGGTGCGCTTACTGGGGAGTTTTCCGCTGCCTCCTGCTTGGCCTTGGCCAATACCTAGAGCCGTTTTCACGATGCCCTTGAGAACGGCCGGAATAGATCCCCGGTTGGAGTCGGCAGGCCAATTCGTGCCGGGAATTGGCAGGCTGATCTCGCGACTCGCCTAGAATCCATGCGGCTGGGGCGACCCTGCCGGCTGCGATGGGGCTGTTGGGGGTTCCAGACCCGACTGCGCCGGCATCACCGACTTGACATCCGTGCGAGGCGTCACGTAGGGGACGTTCGGCATGTGAGTGACTCGCCCGCTCTCGGCGTCGGCCATCACGATTCCGGCGCGTTCGAGCAACAGTCCTGTGGCTCGATCCATCTCCACCTGCGATTTCTCATACGCGGCCATGGCCGAGACCAAGTTCGACTCGGCCGAGGTTAGAGCCGCCTGATCCTGCAAAACCGCGGTCGGAGTGCCCACCCCGACGGCCAGCTTCTTCTGATCGGCATCGAGGGTTTGCCGTTGGAATTCGACGGCAGCCTGGGCCGCGTCGACCGCGGCGCGGTTCTGTTTCACATCAAATTGCGCATTGCGCACTTCGATGCGGACCTGATTTTCAAGCTGCTGCAGGCGCACTTGGGCTTGGCGGTATTCGAGTTCGGCACGCACCTGATCGGCGACCGCCGTGCGATTGCGCAGGGGAATGCTTAGGGTGAGGCCAATGCCCTTGTCCGGCGACACCGAAGTGACCATCTGCTCGAGCGTGGACCCGTAGCTAACCGGTTTGCCGGAACGAAACGGGGGCGCGGCGTTTGCCGGATCGAAACACCCGAAGTGACTCGTCGCGGTGGTGCAATTACCCCCCAAAGACGGGGGCACCAGGGCGGGGTTCACATCGCCGCCGATGCCGGCGCCGCCATAATAGGCGTAGAGGCTGAGCGTGGGCAGCATGGCATTGCGCACCCCTTTGTTATTGATCTCCCGAGTCGTCAGGTCGATACGGGACTCGGCCAGCTCGGCGCGATGGCTCAAAGCGTCGTTGATCAGGTCCTCGGTCGGAACCACCGGTTCTTTGGCCGGCAATTGCATGGCGGACGAGGGTATCACGTCGGCCGCGGCCAGGACCGGGTCCTCGAGATTGCGACTCAGGGCATTTTTCATGAGCAATTCCTGCAACTCGAGGTTGGTCTGGGCCAAGATCAAACTCTGCTGATCGGTGTCGACCGCGCTCTCGGCGCTGACGATTTGGATGGGCGGCAAAGTTCCGAACTGTACCTGTCTTTTGTTGTCTTCGAGCGTGCGTTCGGCGAAGGCCAGCGCCTCCTGTTGCACTCTTACGTTTTCATAGGCAAAGACGAGGTTCCAGTAGAGGTTTTCGATCTGATCCACGGTGGTAATGATCTGCAGGCGGAAGGCTACGTCGGAGATCTCGCGGTTGTTCTTGGCGATGCGGATAAAGCGGGTGTTGGGCAGAAAGCCAAATCCCTGCAGCAGGTTCTGCGTAAGCCGAAATTGAAAATTGGAACCGAGTCCCGGGGTGTAGGTCACCGTGGGGTTGTTGCTGGTGGTGTGCGTGTTGTTGAATCCCACGAAGAGGTTCGTGCCCCAGTGAAAGCCCTGGGAATAGCTGAACGCCGCCGTGCCGGTGTTCGTATTCACCAGGGGAACGGGGGTGAAGATGCTCGTGGATTGGGTTACGATCCGGTCCATTTGCAGCGTGCCCGTCAGAATGGGATCAAAACTGGTGATGGTCGAGCCGATGCCCAACGTGGAGCTCACCAGTCCGTTGGTGCCCGTCCCCACGCCTCCTGCGGCCACGCTGGTGCCGCCGGTGCCAGATCCCACGGCTCCGCTGAGGCCTCCTACCCCGCCGCCGGGGGTATTTTGCACGATACCGGTATTCACGCCGAGAACGTTGGCGCCGGCTTTCGCGCGCAGGATGTCGGTATCGGCAATATTCAGGTTGTAGCGCGCCAGCACGATGTCCAGGTTATTTTCGAGAGAGAGCGCGATGGCGTCGTTGATCGTGAGCACGATCTTGCCGTCATGCATGAGCTGATCGATGCGAGGAGCATTGGTCAGATTGGAAGGCGGGACCATTGATGGTCGATACGGCGCGATCACGTTGGGAAACTGAGAAGGCGGGTGGGAGTAATCCTGGGTCGCATGCAGGCTCGCGGCGGCGGGTTCGGGAGCGGGCGGCGGCGCCACGGTTGGCGCGGCGCTCGAAGCCTGCTGGGCCGCTAGGCGGGGGGCGAAAGTTAGCAGCCCGAGAGTCAGGGCTAGGGCAAGAATCGACTGCTGCGAACGAGCAAACGGCATTGCTGGTCTCCTTGAACTCATGATCGCTGATTTTGGGCAGAGTTCCTCCCTATCGGATGCTGGGCGTGCTGGAAGGTACCCGCTACCGCGTCGGATTATAAGGCGGCAAATTGTAAAAATTTATAAAGAGACGGGCGGAGTAACAGAGGAAAGAATGAACCACGAACCATGGAAGACCGGGGATCGAGCCTTGGAGGCTTCGAAAACCCGGTCTTGGTTCGAGAATTCCGCTGCCAGGTTAGGGTTGCCCCGGCCCTGGCTGTGCCGCCGCGGGCCGCACCGGCTCCGGGTTCGGGCGCGGCTCCACGTAGGGCACATTCGGCATCTGGGTGACCTGGCCGCGCTCGGCATCGGCCATGATGATGCCGGCATGATCGAGCAGAACGCCGGTGGCCCGATCCAGTTCCAGGCGCGATTTCTCATAATTTGCCATGGCGGATACCAGCGTCGATTCCGCGGCCGCCAAGGCAGATTCGTTCTGTAAGACCAGCGTGCCGGTCGAAGCGCCCAGGTTCAGCTTTTTCTGCTCCGCATCGAGGGATTGCCGCCCCAATTCCACGGCGGCGTGCGCGGAATCGACCGCGGCCCGGTTTTGGCTGACGACGAACTGCGCGTTGCGCACCTCGATGCGAACCTGATTCTCGATCTGCTGCAGGCGCATTTGTGCCTGGCGGTATTCGAGTTCCGCCCGAACCTGGTTCGCCTGCCCGTTGCGATTGCGGATGGGAATATTCAGAAGAAATCCTACCCCTTTGTCGGGAGCGGTCGAATTCACCATCTCATTCAGCGCGTTGCTATACCCCTGGGTGGTGACGGGGGGAACCAGGACCTGGTTGTTGGCGTCCGGGTTCGGGCCCGAGCAGAAACCCAGCGTACGGAGCTGGGGGGTTTGATTCGCGCACAGGTTGGTCGGGTTCTGGGCGCCGGCGAGTCCTGACCCGCCATAGTAAGCAAATACGTCTAAGGACGGGAGTTGGGCATTGCGAACCGCCTTGTTGTTGATCTCCCGGTTAGTGAGATCGATTCTCGATTCGGCCAACTCCGGGCGATGGCTCAAGGCATCGTTGACCAGGTCTTCGGCAGGAACGATCGGTTCTTGTTCCGGCAGCTTCATGGTGGAGGTAGGAATGACTTCGGCGTTAACCAGCACCGGATCATGCAGGTTCCGGCTCAGGGCATTCTTCATCAACAGCTCCTGCAGTTGCAGGTTGTTTTGCGCGGTGATCAGATTCTGTTGGTCCGAGGCGACGGTACTCTGGGCGCGCACCACCTCGATGGGCGCGAGGCTTCCAATCTGCACCTGTTTCTGCGTGTCTGACAAAGTCTTCTGGGCGAACGCCAGCGCCTCCTGCTGCACCCGGACGTTCTCGTAGGCAAACACCAGGTCCCAGTACATGTTTTCGATCTGGTCGACGGTGGTGACGGTTTGCAGCCGAAAGGCGACGTCGGAAATTTCCCGGTTATTCTTGGCGATGCGAATGAAGCGGGAGTTGGAGAGAAAACCAAAGCCCTCGAGCAAGTGCTGCGTCAGTCTGAACTGGAACGAGGAATTGATGAGCGGACTGTAATTATTGAACGGTCCGTTGGTGGTGCTGCGACTGTTGTAGAACCCAACCGACATGTTGGTGCCCGAGTGGAATTCCTGGTTGTAGGCAAAATTGAAGGTTTGCGTGTTGGTGGCCAGTACCGGAACGCCGGTGAAGAGGCTGCTGGCGATGGTGTTGGCGTGGTCCAGCTGGATAATCCCGTTGACAATGGGATCGAAGCTGGTGATGGGCACGCCGATCCCCAGAGTCGAACTGACCAGGCCGAAGGTTCCGGCGCCGATCCCGCCGGCGGCGACACTGGTGCCGCCGGTACCGGATCCCACCAAGCTCCCCAGACCGCCCACGCCGCCCCCGGGGGTATTTTGCACCACCCCGAAGTTCACCCCGAGAATGCTGGCTCCGGATTCGGCCCGCAACACGTCGGTATCGGCGATATTCAAGTTGTATCGCGAGATCGCCATATCCAGGTTGTTCTCGAGTGCCAGGGCCACGGCGTCATTGATCGACAGCAGGATCTTGCCGTCATGCATCAACTGGTCGATCCGCGGCGTGTTGCTGAGATTCGGCGGCGGGATATGCTGGGGTGCATAGGGAATCAGGGGATTGGGAAAATATCCCCGCGGCTTCGAATAATCCGTCGTCACAAAAGTTTGCGGTCGCGGGGTTTGAAGCGGAACCGATGAGGAAGCTTGCGGCGATGGCGCCGTCTGTGGGGACGCATCTTGCGCCCAGCTACGGCCGGTGACTAGCAACCCGCATAGAACGACAAGCAACCGAATGGCAGAACTCAAACGAGGCATTCGCTCATCTCCAAGAAGAACGGGATTGAAGACAGTTAGGCTCTTCTAAACACGAGTAGTTACGCAAAACGCCACCTCCTGGTTTCAGCTTTGTTCGCTTTGAGCTGGCATCCTGCAGATCACAATCAGGGTGGAATCGAATAGTATAGCTGACGCTCCGCAAGCGGCTTGGGCACTCGGCGATCCAGGCTCGACAGGGCGACGGCCAACTCGGCCGCTGGCGGCTGACGAATGAGCAAGCCCAATGCGAAACGTTAAGCTCCTGCTGGCCTATGATGGCTCCGACTTCTCCGGCTGGCAGGTGCAACCGGATGTGGCCACGATTCAAGGCACACTCGCCTCAGCCATTGGACGTCTCACGGGAGAAAAGGTGTCGCTCCAGGGCTCGGGACGCACCGACGCCGGGGTTCACGCCCTGGCCCAGGTGGCCAATTTTCCGACCGCGTCGTCGATCCCGCTCGCGCACCTGGTTCAGGCACTGAACCACCTCTTGCCCGCTACCATTCGCGTGCTCGAAGCCGAGGAGGTTCCCCCCGAATTTCATGCCCGCAAATCGGCGCGCGCCAAGACCTATCGCTACCGGATGTACCGCGCTCCGATCTGCCCACCTTTCCTGGCACGCTACGTCTGGCACTACCCGTTTCCCATGGACGAACCGGCTCTCGAGCAGGCCGCCCAAAAGGTGATCGGCGAACACGATTTCCGATCGTTTGCGGCGGTCGATCCGGAACTGGGCCGCGAGGACGCCAACCCTTCGAGCGTGCGCCGGATTTTCCGCTCGAACTGGACCAGGATGGGAGATGAGCTGGTCTATAACGTCGAGGGCAACGGTTTCTTGCACCACATGGTGCGTAACCTCGTCGGAACCTTCGTGTTGGTGGGGAAGGGTACGCTCCGGCCCGACGATGTGAGCGTGATTCTCGCCGAACGAAGCCGCTCGGCAGCGGGAGCAACGGCGCCGGCCAACGGACTCTACCTGGTGAAGGTGGAATATGGACCGGTGACACAATAGGGCGCCAGCGACTACACTGGCGCGATGGCGGCCGAAATCGCAACCCGCAAGACCGTTTCCATCAATCCCGCCACCGGGGAGATGTTCGCCACCTTTGAGCCGGCCACCGGGCAGGAAGTCAGTGCCGCGGTCGCGCGCGCCCGAAGCGCTCAGCCGAGTTGGAATCAGATCGGAGTCAAGCGCCGGGCTCGCCTCTTGGGTAATTTCCAGAGACTGTTGCAGCAAAGAAAGTCCGAGGTAGCCCGGATCATTACCCGGGAGACCGGCAAGCCGCTGGTCGAGGGGCTGGTCAACGAAGTGCTGCCGGTGCTCGATTCGGCGCGCTTCGCCATCGACCACGCCGGCGAGTTCCTAGGCGAAGAGAGGGTACCGCACGGCAATTGGGCTCTGAAGACCAAGTCGGGCCGTATTCGGCGCGAGCCCTATGGCGTGATCGGGATCATCGCACCCTGGAACTATCCGCTGGCGATCCCGGCAACCGAAACTGTGGCCGCGCTCGTGACCGGCAACACCGTGGTGCTGAAGCCCTCCGAACTCACCTCGTGTACGGCGCTGGCGCTTCGCGACCTGTTGGGCGAGGCGGGTGTCCCGCGCGACGTTTTTCAGGTCGTGGTTGGGGATGGAATCACGGGATCGGCCCTCGTCCATTCCCCGATCGACAAGCTGCTGTTCACTGGCAGTCTTCGCATCGGCCTCGAGATCGCTGCCGCCGCCGCCTCCCGACTGCTTCCCGTGGTTCTGGAGTTGGGCGGAAAGGACCCCATGCTGGTACTGGCGGATGCAGACCTGGATGTCGCCTCGAGTGGCGCCGTATGGGGAGCCTTCACCAATGCCGGACAGGCTTGTCTCTCGGTGGAGCGCTGCTACGTCGATCGCAAACTGTACCAGCCATTCTTGGCGGCCTGTGTCGAGAAGACCCGCCGCTTGCGGGTCGGCGATGGCGAGGCCCCGCAAATCGACGTCGGGCCGATGATTCGAGAACGCCAACTCGAGATGGTGGAATCCCAGGTCGAAGATGCGGTGGCGCGGGGAGCCCGCGTGCTCGTGGGAGGCTCGCGTCTCCAGCAGCTGGGCGCGAACTTCTATGCTCCCACCATTCTGGCCGACGTTACTCACCAAATGCGGATCATGCGGGAAGAGACGTTCGGGCCGGTCCTGCCCATTATGCCGTTTGACAGCGAGAGCGAGGCGGTCCAGCTGGCGAATGATTCCGAATATGGACTGGGAGCGAGCGTCTGGACACGCGATCGTCGCCGGGGGAGACGGTTGGCGGCCGAGATTCAGGCCGGCACGGTCATGGTGAACGATGCCGTCTCCTGTTACGGTATCGCCGAAGCTCCTCATGGGGGGATGAAAATGAGTGGCGTCGGGCGGACGCACGGGAGATGGGGGCTGGAAGAAATGGTGCGTATCAAATACGTAGACACGGACCGTATGCCGGGAATGAAGAAGGTCTGGTGGTACGGATACGGCGAACGATTCCCTCAGCAAATGGAAGCTTTGATCGACCTGATGTTTGGCGGCCGGATGGGCGAGCGTTGGCGAGGAGTTCGGAAGTTGCCGGGTGTCCTAGAATCCAAAGAGAGGCTATAGCATGTCGAGCGAAAATCCGCAGCGTGAATTGCTGCGCCACACCCTCGCCACACTCGCGTATCGAGGTGCCAAGGCAGTCGGCAACGCCCCCGAGGAGTTCGCCAGTTTTCAGGGTGGGGGGAAAGCTCCGGTCAAAATCTTGGCGCATATCGGCGATTTGCTGGACTGGGGATTGTCGATGGCCAACGGCCAGCGGCAATGGCATGATTCGACGCCGCTGCCCTGGACGAAGGAGGTAAGCCGCTTCTTCGCCGCCTTAGAGAGTTTGGACCGCTACCTGGCTTCGACGGAACCACTCCAGGCACCAGCCGAAAAGCTGTTCCAAGGTCCCATTGCCGATGCCCTGACCCACATCGGCCAGATTGCCATGCTGCGCCGGCTGGCGGGTGTGCCCATCAAAGGCGAGAACTATTTTGCTGCCGAGATCGCCGCCGGTCGTGTGGGCCCGGATCAGGCCCGTCCCAAACGAGAGTTTTGAGTTCGGTCGGCTTTCCTGGCAACCCGCAGACCGCTTGGGTAGAATAAAAGTACATACCAGCAGCGATTGGACTGCTCCGACGAGGGAAACGCTTGGCCATAGCGACCGAAACTGCACCCCAGTTACCCAATCACAAAGTCAAGGTCAAGAAGTTAGGACAGCGCTCCTGCAATGAGAAGGACGCGAAAGGCAAGTTCTGCGGCGGGCATCTCAAGCGCTGGTTCTACATGAAAGACGTGGTGGAACGCGAGTGTGGCGACGTCGAAAAAGCCTGGGGACCGAATGCCGA
>Ga0187780_10004718_pt1 | contig 10197 bp, 8 predicted proteins | sample 1015_Q2_SP10_20__FD_132429 | JGI IMG/M metagenome (GOLD analysis project Ga0187780, IMG submission 132429) | Tropical peat soil microbial communities from peatlands in Department of Meta, Colombia - 1015_Q2_SP10_20_MG | ecosystem: Environmental > Terrestrial > Soil > Wetlands > Peat | place...
AGTCACACGATTCGACGTTCAATTGCGCGCTTGCGCTCGCTGTCTTCTCTCGGCGGTGAGTGAATCCAGGGCGCCTCGTGCGATTTGCTCCAGCGGCAAGACCAGATCGACAGCGCCTCGCTCGATGGCTTCGCGAGGCATTCCGAACACGACGCAAGTGGCCTCGTCTTGGGCGATGGTCACGGCACCGGTTTGCTTCATCTCAAGCAATCCCTGTGCACCGTCGTCGCCCATCCCGGTCATGATTACCCCGACCGCATTTCGTCCTGCGCTGACGGCGACGGAGCGAAACAGCACATCGACGCTCGGCCGGTGCCGCGACACCAGGGGGCCATCCATGATGTTGACCATAAGGTTCGCGCCGTCAGTGTTGACGACGCAGTGATAATTGCCCGGCGCAATCAGCGCCATGCCGGGGCGAGCCGGGACCTCATCGCGCGCCTCGCGGACTTCGATGGCGCAATCCTGGTTCAGCCGGTCGGCAAAAGCGCGCGTGAAATTCTCCGGCATGTGCTGAACCACCACGATGGGCGGGCAGTCCGGCGGCATCGCTGACAGGAAAACACGCAAGGCTTCGGTTCCACCCGTGGATGCGCCGACTGCAATTAGACCCTGGGAAGGATTCCAGTTGCGCTGCTGCGCGCGCAATGACAGGACCGCATCGGCGCTGAGTCGCACAGGCGCCGCGATCGTTTGCCGAGGGACGATTCTGGCTTCGGCTGCACTCCATACGACGTCGAGCAGAAGCACCGCGGACTCGTGGAGAAAGTCGCGCACTCCCAGCTTCGGCTTGGTGATAATCTCAACCGCACCTTCTTCCAGTGCGCGCAGCGCAAGGTCTGTGCCTTTGGCGGCCAGGCCGGAGCAGACGACCACAGGCAGAGGCGACTCCGCCATGATTTTGCGCAGGAAGGTCAGACCGTCCATTCGCGGCATTTCCAGATCGGTAATGACCACGTCCGGGCGTTCCTTCTGCATTTTGACGCCAGCGATGAGCGGATCGGAGGCCACGCTTACCGTGATTCTTCGGTCGGTCTGCAGAATGGCCTGCATTACCTGGCGGACTGTAGCAGAGTCGTCCACGACGAGCACGTGCAACTTTTCCGGTTGCCGGTTGCGCGATCCATGTTCGCCGGCCCGAGGCGAAAAATCGGGCCGCATCCCGCCTGAATTAGAAACCAACGTGCTCTCCCGCCCGGGCGTATACTGCCGGGACCAAGCTCTTTAAGTGTGAGTTCATGCTGCTCAGGTTCTCTGCCTGCCCGACGAAAAGGAGACCATTGCGGGCCAGACAACGGGTCAGGTGTTCCACCACCGTTTGCTTCGATGGAAGATCAAAATAGATCAGCACGTTTCGGCAGAAGATCACGTCGAAGTGCGCCTCCGGCGGATAAGGTCCGTGCGCAAGATTCAGGTTCTGAAAACCGACCATGGCCTGGATTGCGGGCATGACCTTCATCTGGCCTTGCTGCTGGTCCACGCCTTTGAGCATGTAGTCTTTCAGCAGGGGTTCGGGAATGTCCGGCGATTTCGCGATGTTATAGATCCCGATCCGTGCCTGCGCCAGGATTCGAGTGGAGATGTCGGTAGCGAGAATGGCCACGCTCCAACCTTGTTCCGCCGGAAGGTGTCTCGCTAAGAGCATTGCCAGGGAATACGGTTCTTCTCCGGACGAGCAGCCCGCGCTCCACACGCAGACGCTTTTTGTACGCAATCCCTTTTGAGCTTCCGCACGCCAGCGTGCAATCACCCGGCTCTCCAGAAACTCGAAGTGCCGAGGGTCGCGAAAAAAGCGTGTTTCGTTGGTAGTAATCGCGTCGATCATCAACACGCGCTCGTCATGTTGATCGGGCAACGTGACCAGGTCGTAATACTCATCCAGAGAGGACATTTGCAACTTGCGAAGACGCCGCGAAAGGCGTCCGCAAAGCAGCGCCGACTTGGTATCGCCCAGCCAAATGCCGGTTTCCTGATGAATCAGCTGCTGAAATTTTCCGAACAGCGCAGGAGAGACTGAGAATTCCGCGAGGTCTCGTTGTAAGGCGTCCGAATCAGGCGGAAGGCCCGATCTTTTGCGACGAGGCGCGCTTGCGGGCAAGATTAAACTCCAGATTCGGCGGCGCGCTTGCCAGACTTGGAACGGGGCGCAACGGTTCCGGCCGGAGGGGTTTGCATTGAGTCCGTCACCGCCACGATTTCATCGGCAGAAAGAACTTTGTCGATATCGAGGATCAGACAGAACTTTTTTCCTATCTTGCCCATGCCCAGCAGGAATTCGAGTCGCACGCGAGTTCCGAAGGGCGGGGTGGCTTCGATGTCACCGTCGAAGAAGTCCAGGACCTGGCTTACCGAGTCGGCCATCACGCCCATGGTCAGTTTGTCGCCGTTGTAGGAAACCTCGGTGATGACGATGCAGGAGAGCTTCGAGGTCTTGCTGGCCGGCAGTCCGAACTTCACCGCCAGATCGATGACGGGAACCACATGGCCGCGCAGGTTGGTGACCCCGCGAATCCACGGCGAGGTGTTGGGCACCGCAGTGACCGTGTCGAATTCGATGATTTCCCTGACCTTCAAAATATTCACAGCATATTCTTCGCCGGCAACATAAAAGGTCAGGTATTGTCCGTGACTCCCCGGCTGCGGCGTGGCTTTCTTGACCGCTTCCATGATCTGCTCCTTCAAGTTCGTTCCTGTAGCGCTGTGCGTCTTCCCGCCTCGTCAGTGCGATTCCGTGAGCCTTATCGATCGCGAGCGATTCCCGCCGGCCCTGTTCAGAACCGCGAAAACCCAGGCTCTTCCACCGACTTGGCAGGCTGCTTTGAGGGCTTGAGTTCGCCCAACCCCATCTTCAGAGTCTTGAGATGGGGTAGTGCCGCCCACCGCTTCTTGTCCGCGTCGTGATCGGTCGACTTGTCTTCAGCCACATGGAAGAACGTCATCAACTGCTGCAGTTGAGCAGACTGTGCGGCCAATTCCTCAGCGGTGCTGGAGAGCTCCTCGGCGGACGACGCGTTACGTTGCGTCACGCTGTCAACCTGCGACATGGCGCGATTGATCTGCGTGACTCCCGAGGATTGTTCAGAGGAGGCCGCCGTCACCTCCTGGACCAGTTCGGCGGTTCTGCGAATCGACGGCACAAGCTCAGCCAGCAGCTGCCCCGACCGTTCCGCGACCGACACGCTGTTTGCGGCCAGATCGCTGATTTCCTTCGCGGCCACCTGGCTACGTTCCGCCAGCTTTCGAACCTCGACGGCAACCACGGCAAAACCGCGACCCTGATCGCCGGCGCGGGCGGCTTCAATCGCGGCGTTGAGCGCCAGCAGGTTGGTCTGGTAGGCGATGTCTTCGATGACGGAGATTTTGGCGGCAATCTGTTTCATCGCCACCAGCGTCTCTTGCACGGCTTCGCCGCTGTCTTCCGCCGCATGCGCGCCCTTTTCGGCGACCTGCTCAACCTTGCGGCTGTTGTCGGCGTTCTGCGAGATCGAAGCATTCATCTGGTCGAGGCTGGCGCTGGTTTCCTCGACCGAGGCCGCCTGCTCGCTGGTGCCGTGCGACAGACTCTGCGAGGATGCCGACACCTGCGCCGCGGCCGAAGCCACCGCCGATGATCCCTCCCGTACGTCGCGAATGATAGCCGACAGCTTCATGCTCATGTCGTGCATCGAGTGCAGCAACTTGCCGGTTTCGGATTTATCGGTCACCTGAATCGTCCGACTCAGGTCACCGGCAGCGATGGCCTCAGCGTGTCCTACCGCTTTCTGGATCGGCACGGTGATGGTCCGGGTAACCGAGAATGCGCCGAAGCCGGCCAGAAAGAGGGTCAGGATGAAGACAACGAGCGCGATCCGCCGCGCCCGCGCATAGGCGGCAGCGCTGTCCTTGATGGTCTTTTCCACAGCCTCAGACTGAAGATCAACAAACTTGATCCACGAGGCACGATAGACCGCCAGGTCCGGCATGACTTCATTCATCAGGACGTCCATCGCTTCGTCGCGCTTCTTGTCGGCCAGCAGCTTTTTCGCTTTATTCCTGGCGGTGACATAGGTGGTGCGATTCTGGGTGACGATTTCGAAAAGTTCCCGCTCCTTCTGGGAGCTCAGAGTCTTCTCGATTTCGGCAACTTCCATTCCGATCTGTTTGCTGATGGCGTCGTTCTGGTCATTCAGCTTTTTCTCGGCGTCCGCATCCTTGGTCTCGAACAACTGGAGCGTGATGCGGGCGTTGTCGGTGGAATTCGCGATGGTGTTGTTGGTCATCTTGGTGATGTTGAAGCGGCTTTGCAGTTCCGCCGTCGTGCTTTCGTTAAGGCGGCCAAGCCAGGTCAGCCCTGCTGCGCCCAATACCACCAGGACCAACAAGAATGATCCGAAAAGAACGCCTAATCTGGTGCCGATCTTCCAATCCTGCCAAGTCTTCATAGCCGTGAACCTTTCTTCCTCAGTGAACTCCGCTTGCTGATTTCGCCTGCAAACTGGACTGCATCATGCCTTGCAAAAGACCAGGCACGTCAACGATCAGGCCGACCTTCCCGTCACCCAGAATCGTCGAACCCGCAATGCCTGAAACTCCGCGAAAGACTTTGCCCAGCGGCTTGACGACCGCCTGCATACCGCCGAGCAGTTGGTCGACCGCAATACCCGCCTGGAACTCGCCAACCCTCACCACTACGATGTTTTCCCGGTGTGTGGTTGTGGTCGATTGGCCAAACACCTCGCGCAAACGAACGTAGGGGAGAGCAGTGCCGCGCAGATTGAGAACGCCGCTGTTCCTGGATTCTCCGTTTGCACTCGGCAGCTCCGTGCACTCCACGACGTACTGCTGCGGAACTATGTATGTATCGCTGCCGGCCTGCACTGAAAATCCGTCGATGATGGCGAGCGTAAGCGGAAGGCGGATCGTCACGGTTGTACCGCACCCCTCTTCACTGGCAATCTCCACGGTTCCGTGCAAGGCTTCGACGTTCCGTTTCACCACATCCAGGCCCACGCCGCGCCCCGAAAGCTCCGTGACCGAATCGGCCGTCGAAAAACCCGGACGGAACAAGACCTGGTACAGTTCCGAGTCCGAGGCCGGGTTGGCGTTCTGGAAGAATCCCGACTGCTTGGCTTTCTGCAGAATCTTCGCCCGATTCAACCCAGCGCCATCGTCTTGCAGAGTGACCACCACATAGCCGCCGACGTGAGCCGCCGAGATTCTGATCAGGCCGCAAGGGTTCTTGCCTTTCTTCTTGCGTGTCGGCGGAGGCTCGATGCCGTGATCGATGGCATTGCGGATCATGTGCAGAACAGCGTCTTTCAGATGCTCCAGCACTGTGGTGTCGACCTCGACGTCTCCGCCGATCACCTCGACCCGTGCCAGCTTGCTATAGCTGTTCGCGAGATCGCGCACCGCGCGCAGATTCTGGCGGAGCATGGTCCCGATCGGAACCAGACGGACCCGCATGACTTCATCCTGCAGATCGTGGAATAGCCGCTCAGTTTCTCCCTGCATTTCCAGCAGGTCGCGCCCCAGTTCGCCGTCCACCTTTTCGATCATTCGTCGCAGCCGGCCCTGGGCGATGACGATTTCGCCGGTCAGGTTCAACATGCGGTCGAGCTTGTCAATGTCGGTGCGCAGCGTGCGGTTAGCAGCGCCGGGGGCGGCAAGGGATGTGGCTGCACTAACGGACTGTTCTGCCTCAGCCTTCGGGTTGGGAGCCATCACTCTCCGCGATCGCGATGCAACCTGGTTGCCGATCTGTTTTCGGAGCTGCTGCTGTTCCAGAGTGAGCTTTGGACTTCCGGTGGGAGTCGCGACCACCAAGGCGCGCAGTTCATCGACCGACTTGAGCAACAGAGAGATCACTTCCGCGCTGACTTCTGCGTTCTGCTCGCGCAGCACGTCCAGCAAGTCCTCGACGGCGTGTGCGAAGCCCTTGAGATCGTCGAGTTCCAGCGAAGTGGCGTTTCCCTTGAGGGTGTGAGCCACGCGAAAAATATCGTCGAGCAGTTCTGTGCCCCCGGATCTGGACTCCATAGCAAGCAGAGACTGCTCCATGAGGTCCAGACCCTCCTGGGTCTCAGCTACAAACGATGTCAGAACTGCATCGCGATCAAAATCCATCGTGCTCCACCTTGCGAACCTCACTCCCAGAGCCGGCAAGCTACGAGGTTGGCGGCTCAGCAAAATCCCGAATCAGCGTGATGCCATCTTCCGTGTGAAAGATCAACTTCCGGCCGTGCTTTCCCATCACATCTTTCGCGACCAATCGAATGCCCGCACCGCGGAGGAACTCTTCCGCCAGCTGGGAATTTCTCGTGCCTACCGACTGCTCGGGATTCGCCGAAAATGCACTGGATCCACCGAAAAGCTTGGCGTGCAAGTCCTCAACCTGGCATCCCAATGCAAGCAGTTCCTTCAGCAGCGCTGGATTGGCGACATTGCCGTAACGCAGCCGGTTCGGGCCGTTATCGGTTCCCTCCGGCAACAAATAGTGGTTCATACCGCCAATCTTCTTGCGCTTATCCCAAAGACATAACGCGGCGCAGGATCCTAAAATGGTGGTAATGATCGCCGGTTCGCGAGACACATAGAGTTGTCCGGGGTAAAGGAAGTGTTTGGGGGCGGAGTTAGGCCTTTCGTCGTGTTCAAACCCTTTCATGACTTCCGCAGGAAGCGCCGCTGGGTTGAATTTTTCGACTTTCGGACTCATCCCCTTCTCCTGACCGACTTAAGCATTTGTATTCGCGCTCTTCTCAAACAGGGCTCCGCCGGTTTCGTCGGAGAGCAACTTCACCAGATTGATGTCCGCTTTGTCGAAGCCGAGTTTTTGCGGCAACAGCTTCAACATCACGAGAACCGCCACCGTGCGGTTGTGCACGCGGATCGGAACAAAGATTCGCAGCGGCGGATTGCCATGGTGGCCGTGCCCTTCGTGATCCACCTGGGCGACGTGAAGTTCGCCTTGCATCACGCGGTGCAGGGCGCACTCGTCAAAGCTGTCCAGAGTGTGGTGCCGCTGCGTGTCTATGCCAAACGACCAGAGCAGCCCGCCACTTCCACGCTCCACGGTAAAGAGTCCAATCTCTTCGCACCCTAGCAGGTTGGTGACAATTTCGCGGATCGCCTCCAGCGTGTCAGCCCGGTCTACGCTCTCCCGCAGCCGTTTCCGCGCGGTTTCCAGGCGGGGATCTTCGAACTTGCCGATTGCCGCGCCCGCCGTCATGCTCTCGTCCTCATGCTCTCGTCCCTCGTGCCTGCACCCTGTATCTCTCCAGACACCTTTCCCCGGCTGCTACTCTCCCAAATAGCTTCTCAGCAACTTGACCAATTCCTCGCCATCTACGGGTTTGGTCAGATAATCATTGCAGCCACACTGAAATCCGGCTTCGACGTATGTTTCTTCTCCACGGGTCGTGAGCAGAACAATTGGGACCTCGCGGGTCTCGGGCAGCTGGCGCAGCTTCTTGCAGGCTTCAAAGCCATTCATGCGGGGCATCACGACATCCATAAGAACCAGGTCCGGATGCTCCTCGCTGGCCTTGCTTACGGCTTCCAGCCCATCCGATGCGGTTACACATTGGTATCTTGTGCGCTTTTCCAGGATGGCCCGCTCCATCATCAGGGCCGTCTTGGAGTCATCGACGAGAAGAATTTTCTTGGCCGTCATGGTTTCCTCGAAATCCGTGACTCTCTCAGTCTGAGCACTTGGACTGAGTGTTTTGAAGCACTTGTAAAGCCCCGGCGCGGAGTTGGCCGCCGGCACAAACAGGCTGGAATCTAGCAGTCCGCCAACTAAGGAGATTAAACGCTTCTTAGAGATTTCCCGAGTTACGTTAGTGCTTGATCGAGCGCGCACATTTAATAATGACGCGGCATCCGGGCAATTTGCGGCGGGCCAGCCGCAGTCCTGTGCGGGAAGACGGCGAGCCACAAGTGCCATATCGGTAACCCGAACAGGTCTGGCTCAATGTGCGGCCGGAGCGGTGGGGACATACACGGTCTGGGCGAGGAGCCATTCTTCTGCCCCGACTTTCCAACTGCTTACGTTGAACCCATGATCGATTTGGTCTCACAACTAGTTTTCACTCGGATCTGGTCAATGAGCAAGATGGCGGTTTATCGCCAGTAAGGCCGACGGAGCTGAAAGACGACTTGAGACCCGTCATACCAAGAACATAGAATAGGTGCGCTTTTGAGAGCCGGGCCGTCACTCGGAGAAGGGCTTCCCATGTCTGCCAACGATTCGCGTCACAAGATCACAGCTGCTTTCCGTCTGTTTTCGAAGAATGTCATCGCTCTGTTGTTGGGTTTGTTGTTGAGCATGCCTGCGTGGTCGCAAACCACAGTCAGCCAGGGGAGTATTCAGGGCACGGTCACTGACCAGACCAATGCGGTCGTGACCAATGCGACCATTACCGTCACGTCCCTTGCCACCGGGCAGGTTGTTACCGTGCGGTCGTCCTCGGCAGGCACCTACAACTCGGGCGGCTTGCCGGTTGGCGACTACCAGGTACGGGTGCATGCCCCCGGATTCAAGACGGCGCTGCTCAACATGTCGGTGCAGGTCGCAGTCACTTCTTCCGGCAACGTCAAGCTGGAAGTCGGGCAGGAAACCACGACCATCGAGGTGCAGACCTCGGCGATCACGGTCAACACCGAGCAATCCACCGTGCAAGGCGTGCTCAACGGCCAGCAGATTGACAACATGCCGGTCAACGGGCGCAGCTTTCTTGACCTGGCGCAGCTCGAACCCGGCGTGCAGATGCAGGATGGAGGGAATTTCGATCCCACGAAGGTCGGCTACAACTCGCTTTCAATCAACGGCGATTACGGGCGCATGCCGCGCATTGAAATCGACGGCCTCGACGTCAGCGACGAGACGGTCGGCACGACCACGCAAAATATCGCCATGAGTTCCATTCAGGAATTCAACATCGGCCGCTCTTCGTTTGACATTTCCTCAGAGATCACCGGCACAGGAACGGTGAATGTGGCGACCCGCTCCGGTACCAACGAATACCACGGCCAGGCCTTCTACCAGTTCCGCGATTACCGCGCCGGCTTCGCCGATCTTCCCGGGGCCCTGTCGTCCCAGTTCCAGCGCAACCAGTTCGGCGGGCGCTTCGGCGGAGCGATTCTCAAGAACAAGCTCTTTTTCTTCATTGATTCCGAGAGGACGAAGCAGGACAGCAATTATGCCGTGGTGGTGAGCGCACCGTTCCAGGCCTTGACGCAGGGCCTGGACTCTCCCTTCAAGAGCTCGCAGGCCAGCGGCCGGCTCGACTGGCAGGCAATGAATAACGTGCGGGTGTTCTATAAGTTTGCCTACGACTGGAATTATTCGACCAATTCAGCAGGCTATGGCTTCTCCTTGTACGCCAACCGTGATTACACTCCTTCTCACACCGTTGGCATTGACATCAATCAAGGCAACTGGTCGCACACCATCCGCATGGGATTTTTCAAGTTCCACAATCAGATTATCGGCGCCACTAATGGCCAACCCGCCAGCATCAACCCGTTTCCTCTTGCCGAGGTTGGTTTCAACGACACCAGCCTGACTACGGGGCCGAACAATCTCGCGCCGCAGCAGACGTTTCAGACCAATAAGCAGATCAAATACGATGCCAGCCGGGTTTGGGGAGCGCACATCATCCGTTTTGGAGCCACGCTCAACGGCATCGTTACCGGCGGCTTTGCTTCCTTCAACGGGCTGGGACCATTCCTGAATACCTACGTCAATGCAGCAACGGTGGGGGGAGTTCAGACTTCACCGTTTTATTCGTGCGGCCTTGCGAACTTCGTCGGCTGCTCGACCAACATTGGGCTTTATCCTCTTACGAGTGCCTTTATTGGCAACGGGCAGGGCTTCAGCACGGAACTGCCTGCTTTTGGCTATCCCGCGGGCGGTTTGTTCGATGACCGATTTGAGGCGTATGTCGGCGATTCCTGGAAAATCAAACCGAACTTTACCCTCAACTACGGGCTGCGCTATCTCCGCGACACCGGTCGCAGTGACGCCGATCTGGCGCCCATCCCTTGCTCAACTGTAGCGCCGACTCTCCTGGCAGCGGGATATCCCGGCTGCACGGGCAATCTGCTGAATCAGTGGGGGGCGGGATTGGGCAACCGGATCAGCCAACCCAACCTGAACTTCGCACCGCAGGCTGGATTTGCCTGGGATCCCTGGCATAACGGGAAGACTTCGATTCG
>Ga0187780_10004719_pt1 | contig 10197 bp, 13 predicted proteins | sample 1015_Q2_SP10_20__FD_132429 | JGI IMG/M metagenome (GOLD analysis project Ga0187780, IMG submission 132429) | Tropical peat soil microbial communities from peatlands in Department of Meta, Colombia - 1015_Q2_SP10_20_MG | ecosystem: Environmental > Terrestrial > Soil > Wetlands > Peat | place...
ATCGGTATTCCGCCGTCCTGACTAGGTTCGCCTGCGAGATCAATGATCTGAAAACCTCGCTCGCAGCTTGGATGGTGTTAGCGCCCACGATCTCCGTCGCTCCCGGGGGTTTGGCTGGCGATTACTCGGGCACGGCAGCGGAGGCCGGCGCGAACGCGCTTGTCGGCGGACCCAACGGGCGTTTCATGCTCCAACCCGTGAGCATCGCGGGCCCGGCGAGCTCCGATGCAGTTAAGAGCATCGCCGCACTCGTGCTCAGAACGCCGCAATAACGTGTGAAACGGGCGGAAAAGGGGGGTCGAAATCGCTGGAGCTGCGAAGGGCGCCGCGGGTCACGGCGCCCTGCAGCAAACGTTCTTACGTGCCGCTCGTGGCAAGGCCGATCTCGACGCGGCGGTTCATCGCGCGGTCGCGCGCATTGTCGTTTGGCGCAACGGGTTGTGCTTCGCCCCAACCCTTCGCGGTGACGAGCTCAGCGTTCACACCCTTCGAGATGAGATAGTCCTTTACGGCTTCTGCGCGCTTTTGGGACAGCATCTCGTTCGAGGTAACGCCCTTCTTGCGCAAAGACGAGCCGATTGGCGTGTTGTCTGTATAGCCGTTGACAACGATGGGGTTCGTCTGTGTCGACGCTAGCTGCGATGCAAACCGCGCGATGATCTGCTTGCCCTGATTCGACATCTGCCAGGAACCCGGCGCAAACAACTGATCGCTGTTGATGGTGTATTTGATCGCCCCCTGCAGACGGGTCACCTGCTGGTCGAGCGAGGCGATCTGCTGGCGATTTGTCGCATTTTGTGCCTGCAGCTGATTATTCTGCTCTTGCAGAGCATCGTAATCGCTCTTCCAGACGCAACCCGAGAGTAGTCCAAAGGGCACGACCAGCAAGAGGTTGCGTGCCACGCGACGTGAGATCATTTCAAGGCCTCCTTTGTGTCGAAGTGGCGCCAACCGCATGCTTGACTCAAGAAGGTTGGCGATCGTCAAAGGAGGCTTACCTCCCTCGCAAAGCCCGCCGTATCGGGAAGGTACGCATTTAGGGCGGGAATTATCTGTAGACGAGCGCCGCCTACACGGGACTGATCTTCACCATACGGGCTGTGCTGAACCGAGAAAAGTGAGACGTGCCGCTCGCCTAGGATTTTTCCATCGCCGCGACGAGATCTTTCGAGCCGGAGCCCCATTGCGAGATTGCCCTGATCGTTTGCGTAACAGAAACGTCGACCGGATGCACGCGACTGGAGCTCAGAACGTAGAGCGCGCCCGCGAGCGGCGTTGGCACGGAAGGGACGAAGACCGTGAAGCGTCCGTCGGCGAGTTCTTCGATGATGAAGGCGGGCACGAGCGCCTCCTCAATCTCGACAAGTGCTGGCTTCCATGTTGTATCGGCAGGATCCCCGGCGAGCTGATGAGCCAAGCCGCGTAGGCTCGTGTAGCCAGGCAGTCTCTGAAACACGGAACGCTCGATATCGTCCCAGATTGTCCGGCCCACCCGCGTCCGTACCCAGACGCCGATGAGAAAGCAGAACACCAGAACAAGGAGCAGGGAAAACAGCCCGTCGGCCGGAATCCAGTCCGGCACCAACCGGGCAAGAGGGCGGACCAAACCGCGCAGCGAGTTTATCGCTTTGAGAAGCACCAAAAGGACGACGTAGATCGGGGCAACGACGAGGAGACCGCTCACCAATGCGCTCAAGACGTATTTCCGGACATGCATCGCGTCCTCGCCCTTAGGTCGCGGCCTCAGCCCCGCCGCGGTGCACCGGAATCGCTTTATACCGAGTGAACAGAAGGCGCCACAGCCGTCCGCCGGCTAGCACGCTGTCAATCTCACGAAACGCAAAGAAGGGAACGAGCGCAACGAAGGCGATCCCTGCCGCGCACAGGACCCCCTTCATGCGGCCGCCAAAATCGGAGAGACTGTCGGCGAGTGGCCGGCCGCGAAGAAGCGCCATGGCCGCGTGTTCGGCGATGTGGAAGCCGATGAGCACCAAGGCAAAAACGAGAGAGCTGTAGAGGACCGAGCAGATCACCGGCCAATCCGCACGAACGCCCATGAAGCGGGTGCCGAGCCTCAGGTTGTCCGCGACGAGCATCACCTTGGCGAGGACGAGCGCGTTCACGAGCGCGAAGCCCTCGTCCTGCAAATCGATGTCGGCCTGTTGCAGAACAATCGTCCGATGCAGGCTAAACAACCCGAACAATACCCACAAATAGACTGCCATGACGAGAAACTTCTTGGCCTCGTCAATGGCGCGCACCCTCAAGCTGGACTTTGGGGCCCCGCTTTCGACGCCGAGCCGTGCCCCCTCCCGCATTGCCGCAGCATCATCGCGCATTAGGAGTTTCCGGTAGGCTTCCACAGGTCCGCCGCGCGCGGTGCCGGGGCAGGACGCGGCCATGCGTCCCATCCCGGCAGCCACTGGATCAGATCAAGCGTATTCGCGCAGTTTCCGCGCGACTGCTGCACGGCGCAGGCGGCGGCGGCGTAACATCCGGCCGCCGATCAGCATGCGCGCAAGCTGGTGCTCCTCGTTGCCGCCTTCCTCTTCTTCGTCCTCCATGTCGTCACCGTGCTCCTCGGCGCGGTTGCGCAGGAGATGGGCGAGCAGTAAGCGACGCACGCGGCGGCGGCGCAGCATCCCGCCGGCGACCAGGCGACGCACGAAGCGACGCTCCTCATCGCCACCTTCCTCCTCCACCTCCTCCATGTCGTTGCCCGCGCGCTCCTCAGCGCGATTGCGCAGGAGATGGGCGAGCATGAGGCGGCGCAGGCGGCGGCGGCGCAGGATCCCGCCCGCGACCAGCATGCGCACGAGACGGCGGTCCTCGTCGCCGCCTTCCTCGCCCTCATCATCCTCTTCCTCGCCGCCTCTCTCCTCCATGCGACTATGCAGGAGATGGGCGAGAAGCAGCCGCCGCAGACGGCGTCGGCGCATCCGCCCGCCGATCAAGATACGAGCAAGCCGGTTCTCTTCGCCGCCCCCACCTTCCTCTTCGATGTCGTCATCTTCGAGAAGGTCGGTCGCAGTTTCTTCGGGCATGTCAATCTCCTCCGTTGGGATCACGGGCATCTGATGGCGCGAAGGTCGAGGGGCCGCGCGGCTTTCCTCGATGCGAGCGAGCGATGCGGGTGGCGCGTTTCCCGCTCGCCTTAATGTGCGAGGGTGCGCGACAGGATCAGGCGCTGGACGAGGCGGCGCTGCAGGCGGCGGCGCACGCCGCGGCCGATGATTCCGGTCAGCAGCACGCGGCGCAGCTCCAGCTCTTCCTCGGACCCGCCGTCGGGCTCGACCTCGCTTTCGGGCTCGAGCACGCTCGAAATCCCGGCCTCGAAGGCCTCGTCGAGCGCCGCCTCGATCTCGTGGAGGTTGTCCTTGCCCGCGAGCGCGACGGTCTCATTCTTGACCATGTCGCGCCGCTTGCCGTGCGCATCGATCTTCTCGATGCCGACGACCTCTCCGGTCACGGCGTTCAGCGTGAAGATCAGCTGCTCGGTCTGGTCGGCCGCCGGACGGTGAGCCCGCTCCGGCTTAACACCATGCGGCTCCTTGCGATGCGCCGGGGCTTTCTCGACATGCTCGTGGGGTGTCGACATCGAATTTTTCCTTGCATTAAGCCAGTATCAGCCTGCCCTGGTGAAAACGATCGCGACCGGCCACGAAGCCGACGGCAGAAACGCGGCTGCCTTAAGCGTGCGTCCATGATTACGGCTGGGGAAGTCGCCCTTCGATCCGGTCTTACCCCGAGATTTGGAAAAAAAACTGCCTTGTGCCGCGACCAAGCTTACGAAGCCGTAAGAGTTCATTGCTGGTAGTTGACGCGACGCTGGCGTCATATGCACAGAGGATGAATCCTTCGGCGTGCACGCCGGAATCGGAAGCGACACTCTAGGGTTGGTTCGCGATTTTTCTCTCTGTCTTTTCGAGCGCGTCGGAGGCGTCAGCCGAAGGCAGCTCGACGACGAAAGCAGAGCCGTGAGGATCTAGTCGCTGCGCGCGCAGACGGCCACCATGGCGCTCGACGATCGATCGGCAGATCGAGAGTCCCAGTCCTGCGCCAGTCGCCTTGGTCGTAAAGAAGGGCTCGAAGATGTGGTGCTCGTCTAACGGACTGATGCCCGGTCCGGAATCCTCGACCGATAACGAAACGCCGGAATCGCCGCCGCCGCGAGTGCTCACACGCAAACGCCGCGGGCGATCGGTGGTCTGGCTCATCGCGTCCATGGCGTTCGATACAAGGTTCGAGAGCACCTCCTGCAACTGCATGCGGTCGGCCACCACAGCCGGAAGGCCTTCGCGTAAATCAGTGAGGACCACAACGCCGCGCGCCCGCGCGTCATGGCTCATCGCGCCAAGGACGTCGTGCACAATGTCGTTAATGCTTACCGGCTTCCTCCGCTCGCCATTTCGTCTGAACATCCTCAAGACACCCGTGATGGTGTCGTTGGCGCGCATGCATGCCTCGGACACACTTTCCGCCGCGCGCTGAGCTCTGGCGACGTCGGGCGGACGGGCGAGGAGACAGCGGGCGGCCAATTGGCTGCTCAAGGAGATTTCGGTCAGTGGTTGTCGCAACTCGTGCGCTACGGCAGCCGTAGCGGCCTCGACGGTCATCAACCGATCCCGCCACTCACGCTGCTGCGTCGTCGCATTTCGGGCAAGCCGCGCGTAAAGCGTCGTCATCTCGATGATAAGCGCGACTAGAACAGTGCTCGCGGCGATCAGCGCCGCGATCGCCGCCACGTACCAGCCGAGCGTGAACCGTTCCAAGGGAGAAAGAATGGGCAAGGCAATGGTCGGCAGCTCCGCTGCTATCGCCACCAGCAGCCACAGGTCGAGGACGAATCGGCGTCGGCGCATCAATAGGATAAAGGCCGCGATGCTCAGGAGAATCAGCGCGACGGAGAGGTATTTCGCGGAAGGTGTCAGCCGGCCGCCGTGCTCGATGCGTGCCGGCAGTAGACCTGACGTCGCGAGCAGTGTCAGTGCGACGACGAAGGCCGTTACTGCCACCGCACTCCAGGACACTTCCCTCCAGGCCCAGCGGCCCGGCATGCGTGCCAGTTCATTCTCGTTCTTCAGCAGCACATAGACGATCACAAACAGCGCAAATCCGGTGTATCGGAAAATGTAGAGCCAGGCGGCTGCCTGCGGGCCGGTGCCGACCAAGCCGGCAAGCGCGACCCTCCCGGGAAGGTTCGCTGCCTGCATCGCAACGGCGAGCGAGGCAAAAAGATATCCGCTTGCGATGGCCAGGATCGCACGCCGCCGCTGCACAGGAAATTGCGCGAAAAGCAGCACAGCAGTGAGGAGGTAAACGAGGAACATCATTGCGCGCGTGAACGCGATGACAGCTTCGATTCGGCCCAACGGTGTCTTGGCAAAAATGTAGACGAACACAAAGGCGACGAACAACGTGCCTATGGCGAAAGACGCAATTTGGCGCTCCTTCGCCGTCGGCGGGATGGTCGCGAGAAAAATCGGAAGGCCGTCCCGTGATTCCGGCAATGTGCGCCGGGCGCCCCTCAATGCGACGGTCCCGATGACCAGACGCTGGAGTCTCGAAAGACGTCCAGCGAGGGTCAATCCGGAATGCCCGCTATGCGTCCCAGCGTAGACCCCGCCGTCCGTGCGGTGGTCGAGCTCTCCCATCATGCGGCGTCGTCGGAGACAAAAGTCGCCGCCGATCCTGCCGCGAACGCATAGGCAAGCGCGAGTATCGCGCTGCGCGGGCGCAGCGGCGTGAATGAGAGCTTGGCGAGCGGCGCGAATTGCTGCGCGCGGCCGTCGGCGACAGCAATAAGTGCGCGCGGCTGCCACTCAAGCTGCAGACTTATGCGGTACGGGTGTCCGCCCCGTCCCATCCCTGTCGTCGGGTGAATGAAGATGTAGAGCGGCACTTTCGCCCAGGATCGTGCGTTGCGAGTCCTTGCCGAGCTTGCGGTTCCCCAGGCGAAGGGACGCGCATTCATGGCGGCACCCCCCGCGGTGCACTCATGACATATCCTCCCAATGCGCTCTTCGCGCTTTGGGTATTAAGTTAAACCAATTTGCAATCTACCCGAATACAGGGATTCCCTGAGACGCTCGGGGTGCCCGGTCATGATTTTGTCACCGTTTAATCGACCGATCGCACGCAGGACTGATGGATCGCCGCGCAAGCGTATGAGATCGCGCTAATTTCCCTAAAGCGTCGCATGATGCATGCAGCTGCGGGCACCCGGGTCCGGTGAGACAAATGGATCGAAATTTTCTTGGCAAGCTGCGCAACAAGGTCCTCCTGGTGGTGACCTCCGTCAGCGAAATCAGGGCGGGACAAAGCGAGTTGCGGGCTTGCAGCGCCGCGAGCGCAGGCGCCGGCGAGACTGTCCTATGCGTGGGAGCGCGCCGATTTGGCAATCCCTTGCGTGGCGAGTTCGGCGAGCCGAGGGCTGGGGCGACCGATTGATGTGGCGCCACGTCAATGTCCCAGACGACTGCGGAAAATCCACCGCCAAGATACCCGAACACCCTTATCGCTGCGGTTTCGGCGTGCGCATAGGCTCGAGATGATGCGAGCGCCGTTTTGGCGATCGGGGTCCTTGGAGATCAACAATGAGCGATAACTCCTTCCGCAGTTGCCTTTCGATCTTGGGCTTCGCGGCCGTGATTGCTGTTGCCAGTTACGCCCAGGCGCAGAGCCAAACGCCGGGTGGGACGGGCTGTTACAGCGACGCGTCGGCTCAAGCCGCGAGCAATGCTTGCGGCGAGGGCGGCGCTCCCGGCGCGGTCGGTCCTTCGGCTGCCGTGCCAGCGCCGGCCAGCAGCTACATCTCGCCGTCGACGGGAGTAGCTCCACCGCCCTCCACTGCATCGGTGCCGGTGATCACGGGGACGGGCTGCTATAGCGGCCAGGATGCCCAAGCAGCAAGCAACGCCTGCGGCGAAGGCGGGGCTCCCAGAGGTCCTGTCGGCCCGTCTGCGACGCAGCGCTAGATCGTTTCCGCTGCGGCTCAGGGACGAAGTCAACGAATGCCGAAAGCGGCACGTTCGCTTCCCTGGTGACGCAAGGCTGACGGATTCAGGAAAGCACTGCAGGTAACGCAGTCGAAATTCCGCGGACGGTGCACGCACTGCGCCCATCTGGCATCCAACGCACACTCTCTGCGCGACCCATGCTATAGTTTCGCGCGGGGGTGCGAAGTGCTCGAGAGACGCCTGGCGCAACCTAATCTGTCGTGGCGCCCCGCCTCGATTTTATCCTGGTGGGGCGTTCGGGCCGAACTCGCCTTCGCGGTAGGAATCGCATATTTCCTTGCGGCACGCTTGAGTCTTGCTCTGCTGACTGAGCCCGATGGCGTCGCAGTATTTTGGCCGGCCGCCGGCGTTTCGGCGGGTACTCTGATTGCGCTTGGACGCGAAGCACGATGGCCGGTGGGATTGGGCGCGGTCGTCGCGACGATCGTCGCCAACATGCTCGGCGACAGGAATCTCTGGAGCGCGATCGTCTTCGGCCTGTGCAATGCGGGCGAAGCCATTCTCACCGCGTGGTTCGTCGAGCACCAGTTTGGGCCAAGCTTCCAGCTTGATCGGCTGAGCCGTGTCCTGGGCTTGTCGGCCGCGGCTGGTGCCGCAGCCGCAATATCGGGGATCGGCGGTACCTTGGGTTACGTTTTCTTTCACAGCTCCGCTGCACCGATCCCGACGATCTGGCAGCACTGGTTTGCTTCGGACGGTCTTGGCATCATTGCGGTTGCGCCACTTCTAATCGGTTTCGCCGCCGCGTGGCGTCATCCTCCGTCGAGAACGGTTCTGATCGACGGGCTGGTATCGCTCGCCGTGCTGGGCGTGATGAGCGGGATAGTTTTCCTTGCACCGCGGGAGCCGTGGAGCAGTGCGCTACCAGTTGCGTTTACCTTCCCGCTGCTGCTTTGGGTCGGCGCACGCTGCCCGCCGGTCTTCGCCGCGGGCGCTTCATTCATCGTCGCACTGGCGATCGTCGTGACCACGACCTTTGGAATCGGATTCTTCGGCGACCCAAATGTGCCGATCGGCGACCACATTCTTGCCGCTCGCGCTGGAATTCTGGCTTCTTCCCTTTGTGCGCTCGTCCTTGCTGCGTTGTTTGCTGAACGGCGTCGAAGCGAGGCTGCCCTGAAGGAGGGAGAAGCCTCCCTTCAGGAAGCCCTTACGGCTGGACGAGTCATAGCTTTTGCATGGGACCCTCTCACGCGCACCTCTCGCCGCAGCGATAACGCCGCGCAAATTCTCGGCTTCGATCCGAAGGGAACGTTTACAGCACGCGAGTTTCTGGCGCATCTGCACCCGGATGACCGTGCCGAGTTCAAGGCGGCCGTATACGGTCTTAGCCCCGCCAATCCGACCTACGCAGTGACGTTCCGGTTCATCAGACCAGACGGCCGGGAGGTGTGGCTCGCGGAAACCTCCGCAGCAGAATTCGACGCTACGGGACGTTACGTCCGCCTCAAGGGCATAACGCGAGACATAACCGCCCGGAAGCGCGCAGAGGCGCAGCAAGATCTGCTCATTTCTGAGCTCGACCACCGCGCGAAGAATGTGCTGGCGCGCGTTGCGGCGATGGTCTCGTATACCCGTCGGGGCATCGGCTCGACACAGGAATTCTACGAAGCGCTCGACCGAAGGATCCAATCCATGGCAGACGCGCACGCACTGCTCAGCCAGCGTCGCTGGCACGACGTCGGCGTGATGGACTTGGTGCGTCGTCAGCTCGCGCCGTATACCACGAGTATGAACACGCTCATTGATGGACCGGATATCAAGCTCTCGGCCGAAGCAACGCAAGCGCTCGCGATGGTGTTGCAGGAACTCGTGACGAATGCCCTAAAGTACGGCTCTCTCTCGACCGCGAGCGGCCGCGTTTCGGTTACCTGGAGCCGCGCGTCAAGAGAACCGAGAAAAGCGCGCTTGATTCTCGCGTGGCATGAAACGGGTGGCCCTCCGATAACGGCGCCCGCCCGGTCCGGTTTCGGCACGAGCCTCATACGTGGGCTCATCCCTCGCGAACTTGGCGGTACCGCCGAGCTCGCATTCGCGCCGGACGGAGCGCGCTGCGATATCGAAATTCCCCTTGATACGTAATAAGCGCCTCGCGCCGCTGGCGTGAAAGTTTATTGCCGGGATGACTTCCGCACGATTGAGGAACGCAAGGAGTCAACTAGCTGACTATCTGTAAAGGGCTTTTTGAGGATCGCTGCGACCGCCGTGACGGACGCTGGGAGGACCTCGCGGCCGGAAATGACGATGACGTGTACGCCAAGATTGTTCAGGCGAGTTACCAGGCCGTCCGCCTCCTCTCTTCCTCGCAACGTGAAGTCCACGATGGCTAAATCTGGAACGCGATCAGATATTAGCTGTTCCGCTTCGGCCACGGTGGCGACCGGTCCGGAAACTTCCGCGCGCAATAGCCGAAGCATGTCCGCCAAGGCTTCGCCGACGTGCCAAGTATCCTCGACCACAAGGATACGCAGACCCGTCAGATCAACGGTCGGCGCTGCTTCAAAATTGCTTTGGACGCTCCACGAGGCCATTAGCTGGGTTACCCGCCACCGCAGCTTGCTGGTATATCCACTTTCTCGTTAAAGCGGTAGAGGCGTTCTTTAGCGCGGCCTTCTTAAAGCGCCAGCTAGGACTCCGATTTCAGCTTGAGCGCAGCGATTCCTGCTGCGACGTTCAGGCCGACATTTCCTTCCAAACTGAGCGGTTGAAGGACGATCCCCTTCTCGGATCCCCCGAGAAGCGCGTTGGCACCAACGCCCACTCCGACCGACGCGCCGCCGGTCGCGCCGCCATAATCTCCTGCGAGTGAGCCAGGTGCCAAATCGGTCGTCGGCGCGAGCACAGTCCACACGATGACGCCGCCCTGAACGTAACCAATATCGACTCCGAACTTGGAGATAGAGCCGGAGTAATGCTCGCCGGTGCCTTGGTTGGGGGAATAGGTACACCGCAACGACCGCGAGGATCCGAAAACGAAGCCCCACCCACTATCAACATCGCAGGTAAGAACTCCAGCCTTAATGCCGCCCTCCGCTGCGAGGGATTGCGACGGGGCCGTACCCGCGAGAGCCGCGGCAAGCACTGCGGAAGTGATCGGAAGAAGTTTCTCGGTCATCGTCGAGCTCCTTTCAGGGTCAGTTACTTAAATCCGTGAGAGATGCGGCCTCCCGACAAACCC
>Ga0187780_10004720_pt1 | contig 10194 bp, 11 predicted proteins | sample 1015_Q2_SP10_20__FD_132429 | JGI IMG/M metagenome (GOLD analysis project Ga0187780, IMG submission 132429) | Tropical peat soil microbial communities from peatlands in Department of Meta, Colombia - 1015_Q2_SP10_20_MG | ecosystem: Environmental > Terrestrial > Soil > Wetlands > Peat | place...
CTTCGCATTAGGGGATCGAGGCGTGAAATGAAGCGTGAGTTGCCTTCGTTTGGCACCGTTTGGCACCACCCATCAAAGGGTGGCGGGATAGTTGAGACCACTGCATTCAGGACTTTCCAAGGCTCTCCGACGACGAGCCCCACCGCCTACAAGGCAACAAATCGTCGTGGAATTATGGCAGGAGATGGAAATTCCTCTCAGGGGCCGTAGGAGCTTAGTAGGCTTTAGTACTAATAGCATATTTAGTCTATTTCATACTAAAAGGCATTTTAGGCCTGGGCGCCTGCGGGCCTGAGTTTTGGTAAGACTTCTTGGCTTATCCATTGCATGCCTGCGCCTGAGAGGGAGTAGCGTCCTTGCTCCGCGATGAGTTTTCCCTCTTTCCTTAGTTCGCTGACGCGTGCGCGGACCACATTGTCCTTTACTGCCTTCCAGCTTGTTCCCAGTAATTCGATTAGCTTCGCGTCCTCGAGGGGCGACGGATTGCTGCTGTATAGAATCAACCCGATGGCTTCTTTCGCTGAAATCCGGTCGAACTGAATCGTGAAATGCAATTTCCCTTCCGGCGTTGTCTCAAGAATTCCCGCAAGTTCCTCACCTGGAATAACCGAATCAACGGATTGCTCCGATCCGGCTTGCTGAGAGATCGCTGATATGGCCGGTTGCGATTTCAGGAGTTCCTCAAACTTACCATGAACATATTCAAAATCCCCTTCCAACTCCACTTCGAAATTGCCGCGCCGAATCTTGAACCTCAACCTACGTTCCGACACCTTCGCCACCTGGCGGTGGAGTGGCGGGAATGGGTATAAAAAAGAAAGGCAGAGGTACGCCTACTCAGCTACCTCAGGAAACCACGTTGTGATTGATGGAAAGCTGGGCGATTGCTGGTTAGAGTATCAGTAGGATTCCAGCTAACACGGCTAGGACTGCACCGATTATGAAGCCCCCACCAATCAAGAGGCTAACGATCGCTGTTGGAAAGATCAGGAACGCAGCCATCACCCGGAAATTGAGCAGAATCAGGACCATCGCCCCCAACAACACCAACCCCAGCATAACGCCCGTAATGACGCCGAGGGGTCCAAGGAATCCGACCCATGGGAGATAGAAGGTCCAGAATGTGAAGAACGTTGCTGATACGAGGGCGACGCCGTTTATGATTATCAGGACTGCAGCGACGCAGACGAGCATGATGGGCATCCACTTTGATCTGAAGAAATTATTGAATGGGAAGAATGGACCAGACCACCCGGGTTGCGCTACCCGAGGAGGATATGCCGCTACCACGCCAGGCGCCATAACAGGGGCCATTTGTGGAGGTGGTAACGTGTGGAAGCAGTTGGGGCATAAGGTGAGTGCTCCGTAGGGTTTGCTGCACGACGCGCACGTTCCGCGCCCACAACGGCTGCAAACTGCTACAGCCGGCAGGTTCGGATGGTAAAAACAGTTGAATGGGCTCATGGAAACTAGCCTATTACCAGTCCTCTGTACAATCCCCCTCGATTCTTGATTCTTCGACACAATTTGGTGTCAATTTCGACGCATCTCAGCGACGAAGAATTCAACCATCTCGAACAGCTTTCCCCGCACACCCGAGAACCCAGACTCATGGCAGAAGCATCGAACACGCTGAATACTCTAGATGAAGCTCAAAACGCGGCCCGCATGCCGTGATGAGAATGTGCAACTGGTCAAAGGTAACCGTAAATAGCGCCAGGTAGCGAGCACCGAAATCTTTCAGGTGGTGAGTAGATGGATAAGGCGATTTTTGCCGCCGGAGTTTTATTGACTTTGGCCGGTCTTACAGGCCTAGTTTACGGCGCCGGCATTAACCTTCAAGGTATGATGGCGAGAGGGGCCACGGACTACTCGTTCATCACGGCATACATTGTTGAATGGGCAATGGTGCTGATTGCTGGCCTGGCACTGTTGGCATCGGGCGCTAGAAGAAGATGATTCACACTATTCTTCCATAGCAAGTTGTTTAACGCGTAATTTGCTGGGGTTTGATTCAGGCGGAAAAGGCTTCCTGAAGGCGTACACCCAAATGGATCAACGCTATTCGTAATGCCTTTCAATAGCTGAGACTTAGCGAAGCGCTACCCTCGGAATAAGTGTGGTCCAACTATGAAATCGAAATTGCCACTGCCTGACGTCCAGATTCCGGGGAACGTGCCTATCGCCATGCATTCCTTCTCTGAATACTTCAAGGGTTTCGAGAAACTTCCAGTCATTCAGGAGATATTTGGAGAAGCAACTGAGAAGATTCTTTCTGAGCTGAGGGTGGAGTTCTTCAGTTCAAAGTTCGGCTACATGGGAGTTAGCGACGAAGACGGCCACCTGATCGTTAGCGCATACTATCTTAGAACAGGTGAGACGCTGAGCAAGTACCTGGACGTAGTCCACGAACTCGTGCACGTTCGACAGTTTAGGGACGGGAAGGCGCTGTTCGATGAAAGCTTCGAATACCATGACCGGCCAACGGAACTTGAAGCTTACAGGCTTGCGGTGAAGGAAGCCCGAAGACTCGGCATTTCTGATGAAGAGATCTTCGAATACTTGAAAGTCGATTGGCTAGGCGAGGAAGAGGTGCGAAAGCTGGCCCGAAACCTTGGCGTGACCCCGCCAAGACGAATCCGCGGGGAACGCGTAAGATAGTTGCCCGCGCTCAGTTATGGCGATTCGTTACGTGTCTTCCGCTTTTCTACGGATATTCGCTAGACTTGCATGGATGAGCCGCCCATAGTGGATGGAACGTCGATGTTCTATAATGCGAACACTAATATACTCATCGCCATGCAAGAAGCCCTCTATGAAATCTAGCATGTTTTGTTCGCCAGGCTCGCGGGAAAAACAATTCAATGTCACGAGCGCCGTCGGCTCTACAGCGTATCCACGCTTTCTTAGTCCCGTCGCGCAGGGAACCTACGCTACTCCTCCTACACACCCTGAAGCCCGCACCAACCCAACGAAACACGGCATACCAAAGGCATTAGCTAACCTCCTGTCCGACTCCATAAGTGAAACCTTAACCGACCTCCTCAGCAGCCGTACCAGAGAAGCCATTTACGATTACATGGAAAGAAAACATTTCGTTGGCAGAAACGATATACCCGAACACCTTGACACCCTCTTCACGATCTTCGAAGACACCTTTGGCGTAAACGGCACGAAAGTCATTGGCAGGAAAATCGCAGAGAAGGTATATGCGAAGCTAGATTGGGAATTCGAATCGTTACCGAGCCTTGAATTTGCCGACTACATGGAAAGAATCAAAACCAAAATCACCGACGAAGCATCGGAGCAGTCCGTAGATGACGATCCCGAGTCAGAAGATGAACCGGTAAGTGAGACGGCTCTGAAGATTCCGGGGTAGGTTTCATACTGAAAGTACGGGATAGGTTGAAACGTAAAGTAAATGGCTGCCAAGCCGAGCCAGCCAACGTAATGCCTGCATGCTTTCGCTTAGCGACGACCGAAGACTCGTAGAGCTTTCGGTTCAGGTACGGAAAAGCGGCCGCACTCAGAGCAGCCTTCATAGGTCCTGCCGCTGGTTGGCCCTATAGCGCGTCTAAGTTTCTATCTAGCCTACGCGGGAGTCGACGACTTCTTTGTCTTGCTCGGGCAGTTCGTACCATTGGGCCTTCTCTCCCACTCTCGCTCTAAGTTTCCAGCGAACTGATTTTGGCTCGTTTTCTATTCGATTTCGGATGTCCTCAAGCCTCTTCTTCACAATGGCCATCGATTCCGGGTCAAGTTCGTACTTGGGTAGTGCGGTGAGAATGTTCCCTAGGTTAATCGTGAATGTCTTGTATATCCCCCAGTCTTCGCGGCAGAGCCCCGCGAGGTATGAAGCGTTGATTGTTTCCGGCTTGTCAGTATCGCCAACCTCATGGTCCCTAACCAGCGCCATAACGTCCCTGTACTCTCTTTCAGTAATTTCCACAACCTGAAGTTTCGTCGCGAGGAGATCGGCTAAGGTTAGAGTGGGAGTATCAATGGTTAAGCGGTCCTTAAAATCGAATTTATGGCACATCTCGAAGGTTTCTAAGAAAATATCGACACGCCTCTCGTTTTCTATGTCGTTGAAAATCAAGCGCTTGTCCCCTTGGAGAGCGTTGAACCTATCCCGAGGAACATAGCCGAGTTCCGCGAAGAATTTCTTTATGTCACGTGATTGTTTCCTGAGTGCCATGAAATCTATGTCCACGTATTTACGCCCGAGGGACCTATGCGTGGCGCTGGGGCAGTGAAATCGTATAGCCATACCCCCGAACAGCCTAAGCACTATGCCCTTCTTGGCCGCAGCATCTACAATGCGCTGCGCCTCTTGAACTATGTCCGGAAGCGGCGTCAACTAATCACTCGCCTGCCACAATGAAAGGCCCCGGATATATACGATTTCAATGAAAATCGCGTCCACTCAAGGTAGATTTCAGCGGCACGATTCACGAATCATCTAGGATGGGTGGGACCTTGTCTTTGAGTTCCTGAATCAGTACAGGGTCATCACGATAGTATCGGTCACGAATGCCTAAGATCCTTAGTTTATTTGAGCCGCACCTGAAGTGGGACTTAATGTAGTAAGCGTGGACCACCTCCATTACCAGAATCAAATCAGCCCAGTCGAGGAGCCCCTGAGTGAGAAGAGTGCCACCAGGCTCGGGATTGATGCCGGCAGACTTCGCCTCCCACCGACCTCCCCAATTTTGGAAAAGGTTTTCAGCTGTTGGACTCCGTTGACGATTTGCCGTACAGATGAAAAGGACGTTACGTTTCAAGTGAGCGTCTATGTATGTGGAGGATGTTTTGCGTTTATGAATTTGCCTCCACACTGACTGTCCAAGCTCAATCACCAATCTTGGGTACCTGCATGAGGCGCTATGAATAGAGGAATCAAGGCTCTAAGGTTCGCCTTGGTAGAAATGTGGAATATTCGCCCTTTTGCCTTTTTTCTCCAAGCCGCCTTAAATACCCAAAACAGGTTACCCCTATCTAATTGGTGGAGGTGAATTGAGTTGGCGAACAAGAAACGCAAGGTCAGAATGAAGCTTGATAGTCGTGAAGCGAGGGACACTACCGATTACGTAGCATAAGACCACTAATCAGGGCGGGCTTTTTCCGCCCTTTCTTATTTTACTTGTTTTTTGGTTGATTTCTTAGGCTAAGGTGGGATGTTTCCGGCGCCTGGGCACGGGGAAACGATGGACCTCTTCGTTTGCGAATGTATTGGCCAGCGTACACATTCAATGATTGGGTGAGCACACCCTCAGGATGGCCTGTTTATGCGTATGCTTCTTCGCCGTGCTGGGTAAGGTCCAAGCCAGCGTCCTCTTCCTTCGGGCTGACCCTCACGGGTGTGAAGAGGTTGATAACCCGCAGAATCACGTAGGATCCGACGAAGGCGAATGCCGCGACTATTATGCAGGCTAGGGCTTGGATTGCAAACTGAGCTGGGTTGCCGAAGAATAGGCCGTTGGGTCCGGCAGCGTTGATTGCCGTAGACGCGAATAGGCCGGTGGCCAGTGTACCCCAAATTCCCCCAACGCCGTGGCAGGCGAAGACGTCTAACGAGTCGTCGAGCGTAGTCCTTGCTCGCCAACTTCCAACGTAGTTGCAGAGGATTCCGGCGGCTGCACCTATGATGATTGAAGGCATCGGCCCAACGTAGCCGGAAGCCGGAGTAATGGCAACGAGGCCGCAGACTGCGCCAACTGAGATCCCGACGGCGGAAGGTTTGCCTTTCCTAACCCAATCAGTGAACATCCAACTCATCGCGGCCGCAGCCGCGGCGAGATTCGTCACGACAAGCGCGTTCACAGCTAATGCGTTAGCGGCGAGTGCGCTACCAGCATTGAAACCGAACCAACCGAACCAGAGAATCGATGCGCCCAACATCACGTAAGGTACATTGTTCGGCAGGGCTTGCTTCCGACCTGCATCCCTACTTCTGCCAAGAACCAGTGCTGCGGCCACTGCAGATATTCCTGCTGATGTGTGTACGACTAGACCGCCTGCAAAGTCGATTACCCCTATTGACTTCAGTATGCCGCCCACGGCCCAGTTCCAATGTGCGATTGGGCAGTAGACGAAGGTGGTCCAGAGGGTGATGTAGATTAGGAGAGCCTTAAACCGGATTCGACCCGCGAACGCGCCTATAATCAAGGCGGGTGTGATTGCGGCGAACTTCAACTGAAACGCAAAGTACAGTAGTTCAGGGATTGTTGAGGAGTAACCTGCGTTCGCAGCCATCCCCACGTTATTGAGCCCGACATCGGCTAGGCTACCAATTATCCCGCTGACCGATGGGCCGAGCGCGAGGCTGTAGCCCCATAGCGCCCAGATAATGCTTACGAGAGCGAAGATGGCGAGACATTGGCAGATGGTAGATACGAGATTCTTTCTTCTAACAAGCCCGCCGTAGAAGAAGCCGAGGGCGGGCGTCATAATCATTACAAGGGCTGTGGCGGCGGTAACCCACGCAATGTCCCCTGAGTTCAACAAATTTGAAGCACCGAGTTGAGCCGCCGGTAACCCGGATGGTTGTATATTTGGTTAACCATCGTAGTAGTAATTACTCTAAATCGCATCGCTGTGAAGTAATTTCATTCAGTACTCTGCAAGCAGGCGGAGTGCCCTCGCGACCCAGCTTCAAGTTGTATAGCATATGCTAGACATCATTTTCTGAGACTGCCCTAGTTTAGGGGGCTGTTTGGCCAGCGAAGGCGCCTTGATATTTGGTTGCCCCGCGTGCTTCCTCGATGATTACTTGGCAGATCGCGGTGCCAGGGTGCAGTGCTAAGGGTAGCGGCGAGACATTCAGAATCTCTAGAACCACTCTGCCCGTGCTGCCGGGTTGAATGAAACCACTACTTAGGTGGATTAGTAGGCCTAGGCGTGCGAAGCGTGAGCGTCCTTCGATTCGGCCGCTCAGGGTGGGCGGGAAGGTGAGGGTTTCCTCCGTTATGCCTTCCACAAGTTCGTTCGGCATGATTAGGAATGACCCGTTTCGCTCCACCTTCACAGCCCTAGTGAGCTGCTTGTAATCCGCATCCTCATGCACATGGAAGACATCGCGAGTCTTCTCGAATACGCGAAAGCTATCGCCAAGGTGAAGGTTGATGGAAGCTGGGCCGACCTGCTCCTTCCTAAATGGTTCAATTATTAGGATCCCGTTCTCGATTAGCTTGAGAAGCTCATCCTTTCCCAGTGTGGCCATATCTATCCAGTTATAGTGCAGGTGATCCGCGGTATCTTAGCTTACGTGTTGGACCTAATTCCAGATGGAATTAGCCCCGCACGGACGCGCGTCTTGATCCAGTGATCCCCTAAGTGTTTGCGTACGCTTCTTCGCCAAGTTGCGTTATGTCGAGACCTGCATCTTCGTCCTTTGGACTAACTCTCACGCGGGTGAAGAGATTGATTACTCTTAGCAACACGTATGTTCCGACGAAGGCGAAAAATCCTACAACAACGACTCCGAATACTTGTATTATGAGTTGATACATATTCCCGTACAGCAACCCGTTTGGGCCAGCTGCGTTGATGGCAGTAGACGCAAAGATCCCCACCGCTATCGACCCCAAGATTCCGCCTGCACCGTGGCACGCGAATACATCTAGGGAATCATCGAGTCGCGTCCTTGCGCGCCAACCGGCCACAAAATTACAAACGATACCCGCCGCCGCTCCTATTATGATGGACGCCATCGGCCCAACGTACCCAGATGCTGGGGTTATCGTCGCAAGCGCGCAGACCGCTCCAACCGACATGCCGACCGCCGACGGCTTGCCTTTCCTAACCCAGTCAGTAATCATCCAACTCATCGCACCCGCCGCAGCTGCAAGATTTGTCACAAGCAGAGCGTTAGCAGCAACACCGTCCGCCGCGAGAGCACTTCCGGCATTGAAACCAAACCAACCGAACCACAATATTGCTGCCCCCAAAATCACGAAGGGAATGTTGTTGGGCCTAATCTCCGTGCGCGGGCTCACGTCCCTGCGTCTACCGATGAATAATGCTGCAGCAAGCGCTGAAACTCCAGCCGTCTCGTGAACAACCAAGCCTCCAGCAAAGTCAACTACCCCTAGTACCCTTAGCCAGCCACCCACGGCCCAGATCCAGTGCACGACTGGAACATAGATGAAGGTAGTCCACAGTACAACGAAAATCAAGAGCGACTTAAAGCGAACCCTCTCAGCAAACGCTCCTATGATTAGGGCAGGAGTGATCGCGGCGAACTTAAGCTGAAAAGCCACATAGAGAACTTCCGGAATTGTGGGCGCATAAGCTGAGTTCGGTGCGACACCGACATTGGCCAAGCCGAAGTCAGACAGGCTCCCAATTATTCCTGCAATTGAACTTCCTCCAAGTGCAAGACTGTAGCCCCACATTGCCCAGACCAGGCTTATGGCGGCGAATATGGCTAGACATTGAACGATAGTTGAAACTAGATTCTTGATTCTCACTAGCCCGCCGTAAAAGAAGCCCACGGCCGGAGTCATAATCATCACAAGAGCTGTAGCCGCGAGTACCCATGCTGTGTCCCCTGAATTCAGCAATTCAAGCACCCTAACGCTAGACCGCCCTCTCGCTACGCAGTGAAGCCAATGAATCCCATGAATACGAAGGCGGAATCCGTGATGAGCATAGTCTTCAGCAGGCTATTGGAAAATTCTTCTCCGACCTCAAACATCCAGCAGAGATCGTCATAGCGAAAACCAAGAGCCCGCAGATTAGCATCCAGAGACTGTTCGACAAGAATACGTCATCCAAAACAGCTCACACGTGAGCCTGTAGAATGGTCGAATATTACCGTCACGACTAATTTCAGGAACTGAGAAAACTTCGTCCCTTAATCATTAATCACATAATTAATGTTGTTTTCTTGTTTCTTTTATTATTTTTACATCATTGCTTAATTACTTAACCATTAATTGCTTTCATTTGAAAGCAACTAAAAGCTCAAGATTTTGCACAATTTGTAGGGTTGCCGGGATTTTGGGAAACCTGTTCCAAGAATGGCCTACGTTTTTTGGTTGATGAAGAACTTAACTGTCTAATCTTTAGCTCGCTTAGCTGTGGAATTTACGGCCGGAAATTAGTCGATAGCTTCTAACATGCCGCTTGTAGCAGTTATGGTGCTACGGGCACATTACGAGGGAACGAGATGCGGCAAACTGGTGTCTCAAAGTTTGATATTGGGCGCGCGTTAACGGATGGTTTTAGGAGATGGAATAAACTCGTCGAGAGTAACCTCTCCGAGACCAGATTGTCTCTGGCAGAGTTCCGAGTCTTGAGAGTTCTCTTCGAAACAGGACCTCAACTGATGGTGACGCTTGCAACGGAACAGGGGATGACGGCTCCCGGCATGACAATGGTTGTCGACCGAGTGGAAGAAGCGGGGCTTGTTCGACGTGTCAGAAGCGACGCAGATAGAAGAGCGGTTAACGTCGCCATAACTGGTAAGGGTGGCGAGAAGTATAAGCGAGCTTTGAGAATTCATGACAAGTTCGTAGAAAGAGCGATCAATGGAATGTCAACGCAAGAGGTTGACTCGTTTATCACCACTCTAAATCGAGTTCTAGGATCGGTAGAAAATCACAGCTGAGGGCGTCGGGTGCCTTTTTCGGGATAGCCACCAGGTTCATCAACTTCGTAGCTGCAACCGTGGCCTCAATAGGGACCACAGTCGCACGAATGTTCGGGATTGAAATGCCTTCAATGCGACAGGGCAGACTATCGTTGGATCGGTTACCCTCAATTTACAGAATGCCCAATCTCTGAAAATTCATCTCTATTGCCTGTGCGTGCTGTGGTATTAGTGGTGCGAGCAGCAACTGTTCCAGCCAGAACTCGGCCCATCAACTAGTTCTTTGAGGTAAGCTTGGGGTCTAAGTCGCGAACGAATAAATAACAAGCTGTATCCCTCGATCATCATGACCGGATCGAGAGATTTCGGGAACTTCGACAATTTCGTTATTGGTAAGGCTAAGGAAACGAATCTCCCAAGCATTACAGCGGGCCTGATTGAAAACGGAAAGATAGTTCATTCGATGGCGTACGGGTTCAAGGATATTGCCTCGTCGACCCCAGCGTCCATTAACACTCTCTATGGTGTTTGTTCGATAACGAAGTCCCTCACCGCACTCGCGGTCGCGAAACTAGTTGAGAGGGGCAAGATGAATTTCC
>Ga0187780_10004721_pt1 | contig 10193 bp, 7 predicted proteins | sample 1015_Q2_SP10_20__FD_132429 | JGI IMG/M metagenome (GOLD analysis project Ga0187780, IMG submission 132429) | Tropical peat soil microbial communities from peatlands in Department of Meta, Colombia - 1015_Q2_SP10_20_MG | ecosystem: Environmental > Terrestrial > Soil > Wetlands > Peat | place...
GATCGGAACTCTCATGATTTTGCGAACCTTGCGCACTTTGGCCTCAGGAATGTCCATCTGCTGCGCAATCTCTGCCGAGGTAGGTTCGCGGCCCAGCGACTGGAGCAGTTGCCGCGTAGTGCGAACCAGCTTGTTGACGATTTCGATCATGTGTACCGGGAGCCGGATCGTGCGCGCCTGATCGGCAATGGCTCGGCTAACTGCCTGTCGAATCCACCACGTTGCATAGGTGGAAAATTTGTAGCCGCGACGGTAGTCAAACTTGTCCACTGCTTTCATCAGGCCGACGTTTCCCTCCTGGATCAAGTCGAGGAACTGAAGCCCGCGATTGCCATACATCTTAGCGATGGAGACCACGAGGCGCAGATTCGCTTCGATAAGCTCGTGCTTTGCCTGCTCGGCCTCCATCTCACCTTTCATGATTCGACGCTGCGTGCGCTGCATCTCCTGGAACGTCATGCCAGCTTCGTTTTCCAGTCGCCTCAGGTCGGCGCGATGCTGTCGCTGTCTGGTGCGGTAGTTTTTCTTTAGTTCCTCGGTGCGTGTGCTCGTAATCTTCTTTTCGAGGTCACTGATCTGGCGGTCCAGCGAGCGCATGGTTTCGACCGTTTTGTTTACCCGGTCGGCAAGGCACGTGCGCTCCGAATTAGTAAGACCTAGGTTGCGAATGATGAGCGAAGTGCGAACAATCTCGCGACTCAGTCGAGCCCGGCAGCGACGGTATTTGCGTGCCTTCTTATCCGCCGGGACGGCTGCCATCTGTGGCGCCAGTCGGAGGGCTGCTGTGTAATGCTTGTGCACCTGATCGATGCGCCGCGCAACCTCTTTGACACGGTCCTGAAGAATCTCCTCGCTGATTTCTTCCTCATTGAAGACGACTATTTCTTTAATGGACCGCCGCCCGCGTTTCAAATCCACGCCCATCGCTAAAACCTCGCGGATCACAATGGGTGAGCGTGAGAGGGCCTTCAACGTGCGGAGTTGTCCGCGCTCGATGCGCTTGGCAAGGTCCACCTCCCCTTCGCGGGTGAGCAGAGGCGAGGCACCCATCTCGCGTAGGTAAACGCGCACTGGGTCGTTGTCCGCCTCCTGGGCACCAGGCGATGGGTTGAGGTCGATGTCCTCTGCTGCTTCCTCAAGCCTTTGCTCCATAGCCGCATGAAGCAGCAGATCCGGCCCTTCAACCACGTCCAGGCCCTGGGTGCGAATGGTGGTGAGCAAGTCATCTACGTCCTGCTCGGAATCTACGTCGTGTGGAATCGGGTCATTCACTTCGTTGTGCCTGCATAGCTTTTCGTAAGGGCGTCCCCCGCGTGGAAAAGGCGGTTGTCATCTTGAACGGTGCAACAGAGGGCAAGGAACCAGAACTAACTGATCCTAGCACATCGTCTTCGAAACTCGGATGAGTCGCCAGCTGGTTATTCCTCGGCGGGTTGCTCTCCAGCAGGGCCCGCTTATGCTTCACCAGCTACGGGTGATTCTCGAAGGAAAGGGTTGATTTGAACAGTAAATTCAATCAAGCGGCAAGTGTAACGATTGCCAACTGTCTCACCTGAGGGGTGCACGCCATTATGTAGCCGGTACATTGTGTAACCCATGTTTCCGGGCCGGACCCTTGTTGAATGGTCGGGGAGAGAGGATTTGAACCTCCGACCCCCTGGTCCCGAAGTAGAAGTTCTAACTCACTAAGTGATTGGTCTGGTAGCGCTTACCGACCGAGGGATCAAAGTGAGTTGCGCCCTTGCGCCCAAGCTCTGGCGGACAGGGCTAACTGCCGATGGAAACCTTAAAAATCAAGCCCGCTTGGCCAACTTCTCTGGACTGTAATTTGTCCCGGCCCTGAAACAAGCGAAGTCCGGATGGGGACTCTACTTGCGCTTAACAAAAGCACGCCTCTCTCGCGCCAAATACTGCTGATCTAGTGCTTGGCGTATCAGTGTCTTGATTACCGCTTGTCTACTGATATTCAGCTCCTTCGCAGCCGTATCCAGCTCTTCGAGCATGCCAGAAGCCAGATCGACGTTCACCCTTTGTATCGGGCCCATCATGCGCCCGGTGTTGGTGAAGAATCGTGATACATCCCCGCCTTCGTCGGCAAGGCGGGCGATGGCTTCCGCCGACATTTTTTCCCGACGTCTACGAGTGTTCTTCATAAAGTCGCTGCTCCTGCTTTGTTGCCTTCCAGAGAGTCACGAGGTGGTAGTATTCGCCTTCCTTGTCCTCCCGTACTTCGAAAATGACGGCATACAACTGATCACCCACCCAACCGATCGCCCGATACTGTTCAGGCAAGTCCGAGCGCTGATCTAGGTAATATGGATGCGAGAAGATTTCCTGTGCTTCTTCGAATCCGATGCCCCTTTTCGTGTTTGCTCGTAAGCGTTCACTTTTCCGCTTATCGAAATGAAACCGCATCAATATAACAGTTATACCATATTGAGCACGGTTACGACAAAGAACGACTGACGAGAGTGGTTAGGCTTGAGCGACGCGATGGGTAACACAACGTACCGGACACATAGATTCCACTTTTCGCCTCTTTAGGTTTTTAGCAATGGGGTGGGCCCTGAAGCTGTGTGGCCGGTACGTTGTACTATCGTTTAAGTGCAAACAACAACCCTATTGCGGCAGCGATGACGGGAATGAGAACGCCGATTCTTGCTTTGCGTATCTGAGGATTGTCTGGATTTGCCCCGACAACCACGAAGCCACCGACAGCGAGAAAAGCCGCGACAACAAAGTTCGCCGTCAACACTCGGATGTTGTGAGCAATCGCGGAGCACAATAACGTACTGATGAACAGGAGGACAAAGGCAAATTCTTCCCAGTTTGGCAGAAACGATGTTGTGACGAGCGGAAAACCCAGGACTGAGTTGCCGCTTAATTTCGTCGTAGCCCTCAAGTTTTCGCGGTATCAACATCCATCTATAACGATTGGAAGTCCGAACGTAGAGGCCCGTGCCCAGAGCCGGTTCCTCAGTGCGAACAATTTCTCGAATGCTGAAACTGCCTCCTATAACCGGATGGGCCAGACATGATTAGGGCGTCGGAAGTGACCTCGACTTTCGTCTCCTTGAGTGAGGTCAAGTGAGCCGGGCCGGATTCTAATTACGAAACATCCGATCCCGCCAAGCTCTCCTGCTCGCCATGAGTGCAGCCGATCAAAGCTATGGCAGCTGTCTTCTCTGCTGAAAAATATTCCGCATTCTGTTGGGGCCCCTGATGGCGTTCTCTGAGTTCTTGAGAAATAAGGGTATCGTAGGCAACGATGGTGAAGCGTGCCCGGCATCTCCAGCCACAATCTCCTTGGCGCTGCTGTGATCTTCGTCAGCAGGAATCAGCAGTAGGTCATGTTGATCACCGTTGGGCAGTAATCCCGTGGCCGCTATTTCTCCGCGATCATTAATGAAGTTCGGATCCGAGATGAAGAAGCCAGAGTCTCGCGGAATCAGAGTATTCAAGTCATATAGCACGCCGTTCTCCCACAAACTGCCCGGCCCGCCACCAGCAAAGCAAATGCCGGTTCTAAGGATGATCTGGCCTTTCGAGTTAATGTCGATTGCAGTGCTGCAAGGCTGGCCGCGCGGGACTCCAAGATCGGTCATCTTGCCGTTCCGCCACAGGAACCCATGATGGTTGTGCTGCGGGCCCGGGACATCGGCATAGCCGACTATCTCGCCAGCATCATTAATCCAGAAAGCCTCTGAGTTATTTCCGCCCAGAGTACCGAGATCGCTGAGAGCACCTTCGTCCCAAAGAAATGCATGGTGCGTTCGGTTTTTCACCAAGTTCGAGGTACCGATAACTTGACCGCGGCTATTGATAGCCTTTCCACTGCCGCCTGAGAATGAGCCGACTACCCCGCAGCTGCCACCGAAGGTTCCGAGGTCGATCATCCTGCCGTCCTCCCAGAGGAACGGATCCTGGGTTGGAACGTTGGGGTTGCAGAAATCTCCATTGTCTTGGTTCGGAGTCGAGTTGGTGTAGCCCCAGCCTACAACCTTACCCTGCTCGTTGATCGCGGAACCAAAACTGTCCGGGCCGCCTAGGGTGCCCAGATCTTCCATGTAGCCATTCCGCCAAACAAAAGCGTGCACCTCGGTTCCAAACAGGAATGAATATTGGTCGGGCACGGTATTCTCCGCAATTCCAACCACGTAGCCGCGGTTGTTCATGGCATTGCCAAAGCTGAAACCTCCACCAAGCGTGCCGAGATCGATGATCTCGCCGTCCTGTTCCCAAAGCACAGCAACCTGCTCCGGGACTCCACTGATAGAGTCAATGAAACCATTTTCCGATGCTCCCAACACCAGGCCTCGATCATTGATCCAATAGGCTGTGCTGCTCGAACCACCGGGAAGCGTTCCAAGGTCGGTTAGAAATCCGTTTTTCCATTTGAAAGCATGTAAGACGTAACAGTCCGGGGAGAAGCAGTTTGGCGCATAGGGATCGGGAAGGCCGGTATCCGCTCCGCCAGCTGCGACTCCTCTATTGTTCACACTTTCCACGACGGGTTCAGAAAAGAAAAAACTGTTTGGCCCTCCAAATGTTCCCAGGTCTTTGACAATGTAATGTGGGTGCTTTGAGTCTGGGTGCTTCGAATCGTTTTGTTGAGCAGCCGATTCGAAGGATCCAGCTAGTACGACGAACAATGCCATCGCAGCAACACAAGTGCATTTTCTTAAGTTCATATGCCCCCTTTGGGCTGCTCGTGGCAGCCTATTTCGTAGTTGCAACGCAAACTACACCGGTCGGTTGTACGTCTCGTAGCTATTGCCCGGTGCGTAGGACGACAGGCTTGGGATTTCGGCCACGCATCAGGTCGTGTAGCCGGTCTCGAAATCCGCTTTGTGTGTTCCTGCCTCCGGAAGGATGCGCCGATTCAGCCGGCGCTGCTTCGACGGCTGGAATTGGACCTACAAGGCTGTAGTCGCAACCCTCCCGGCCCGGATGCACCTCGTCGCACGGGATCAGGAGGAAAGCATGTTGGTGACCGCTAGCATCCACCCCAAGACCGGCGATTTCGCCGCGATCGTTGATGTTTTGGGGGTGTATCAGATGCAGAGGCGAGCCAGCTGGAATCAGAGCGTTCAGATCGAAAATGACGCCATCCTCCCACAGGAAAGCACGAGAAGCGTCTCCGTTAGTTTGACAGTTGGAGAGCGATATGGAGTCGCCCACGACTTGGCCTTTTGCATTGATCGCTTTGGCAGAGCTGCACGGATCGCTGCCAATTGTTCCAAGATCAGTGATCTGCCCAATACGCTTCCAGAGAGCTGCGTGGTAAAAGTAATCCCCGGCAACGGCTGCAAAGCCGGCAGCGTGTCCGGCATCGTTCACCACAAAGGCTCCTGTGCTGCTCCCCCCGAGCGAGCCCCCTAAATCGCGAATCGAACCGTCTTCCCAGAGGAAGGCGCGTAAGAATGTATCTCCTGCAGGGACTCCATAGCCGACAACTTGACCCCGCTTGTTCAGGTCAGAAGCCAAGGTACAGGTTCCCCCACCAAGACTGCCGAGGTCCCTCATTCCCTTCTCTTTCTCCCAAATGAAGGAGCCGATGGCCAAGGGGAAGCAAACACCGGCCTTTGTAGCGCTGATGTAAGACCATCCCATCACCTGCCCGCGCTCGTTATTGAGGAGGGCCAGGGAATCGGGTCCACCCAAAGTGCCCAGATCCTGCATAACTCTGTCTTGCCACACGATCGCTCGCAGCTGATTCGTTGAAAAGACAAAGTTAAAAGTAAGATCCGCGAGGGTGTTAGGATCTGGGATCGCATTCACGCTGGCCCCTACCACCTGCCCCCGGCTGTTGACCGAGTTGGCCACGCTTTCGTATCCTCCCGGCAAGGCTCCCAGATCGGTAATACCGCCGTTCTGCCACAGTGCAGCATGAAGTTCCGGGAAGGTGGTCACGGGATCGATCTCACCGTTTTCAGCGAATCCGGCGATCAGTCCGTTCTCGCTGATCCAGGCCGACGCGCTGCTCAAGTCGAACCGCTCTGCGCCGATGTCGGTCATGAATCCGTCCTGCCACCGGAATGCGTGAGCGACAAAGCAATCGGGGTTGAAACAATTGGAGGGGAAAGGGTCCGGCGTGGACGTGTCGGAATAGCCGGTGAGCACGCCTCTGTTGTTTACGAACCTGCCGCCCGGCACCCCGACATCGGCGATGTAGCTCTGTGGCCCGCCGAGGGTGCCCATGTCGACAAGCTGGTAATGATGGGGACGGTGCCTATGATCTCGACCGTCCTGCGCCGTCAACCCAACCGGGATCGCTGAAGTGGCAACGAAGATTACAACAACCCTAAAGGCAAGATTTTTCGTCGGGTTCATATTGCCTCTGGGAGAAGCGTCGCGGTCACAGATGGCCCGGGCTTGCCCAATTGCGCCAAACTATGCATTCGAGTCCCCCGCATGTGATTTCCGTATGACTACGATATCCATTTGATTGCGAAGGACCTACTTATGGCAGATGCTCGCCAGAAGAGCCGATCGCAATCGATGTTCAGCAAACTGCGTCTCTCGGGCTGGGTTCAAGGCTGTTGCTGGGTGCTGAATTCCGGGCCTTGCCATCCCTTCTACTTACTCATGCGGAAACCAGAGCAGAAATCGATCATGAAGGGTGGTTTTCGTGGATCGCTGGGTGGTCAGGTGAAGCCAGCATCTAAGCGGAACAAAGCGTATACAATGGTCGCGGCCGAAGCTCCTGATTTCAATGGGTTAGCCCGTGTCCGCGACTCATGACGTAACGCGATTGCTGGCGCAGTGGGCAAATGGTAACGAGCAAGCTCTCGATGAGCTCACGCCGCTGGTTTACGAGGAGCTCCGACGGCTGGCTGCCAGGTATCTGCGAAAGGAGCGCAAGAGCCACACGTTGCAGCCGACCGCCCTTGTCCACGAGGCCTATCTCCGACTGGTCGATCAGAAGAGTCCTGATTGGCAGAACCGGTCGCATTTCTTCGGCGTGGCTGCGCGCCTGATGCGGCAAATCCTGGTGGACCATGCACGTCAGAGACAAGCCAACAAGCGGGCGGGGCGAAAAGTGTCCCTGGAGGATGCAGTGAGCTTCCAACAAGAGCGAAGCCGGGATCTTTTGGCCCTCGACACTTGCCTCAATGCACTGGAAAAATTCGACCCGCGAAAATGTAGGGCAATCGAACTCCGCTATTTCGGCGGACTGTCGATGGATGAGATTGCCCAGACGCTGCACGTCTCCACGGTTACTGTGCGCCGGGACTTGAGGATGGCGGAAGCCTGGCTGAATCGCGAGATGCAAACCTTGTAGGTGTCCATTGACTCCGGAACGCTGGGCGCAGATCGAAGAGTTGTTCCATCGCGCTGCCGAATGCGACGCGAAGCAGCGCACAGCCCTGCTGGACCAAGCTTGCGGCAGTGATCCGGAATTGCGGCAAGAAATAGAGGCGCTCCTTTCTTCCGAAGTAAGCGCCCGTGATCGTGTTCAAGCCGCTGTGCGTTCCGAGCTCGATGGTTTCGGTTTCTCTTTGGTAGGGAAGGTCATATCTCACTATCGAATTCTCGCCGGGCTTGGCGGCGGCGGCATGGGTCTTGTCTACCGGGCGGAGGACATCAGGCTGGGCCGCTACGTGGCGTTGAAGTTCCTGCCCGAAGGATCAGCCAAGGATCCTACCGTGCTGGCCCGTTTCGAGCGGGAGGCACGTGCGGCCTCGGCACTAGAACATCCCAACATCTGCCCGATTTACGAATTCGGAGAGCAAGATGGCCAACCCTTCCTGGTCATGCCGTTGCTCGAAGGACAGACGCTGCGGGAATTGCTGGAGACCCAGCGTGCTGAAACGTCGAAATATGACGCCAGTGTGAGCCGGACTAGACGAAATGCGGTAGCACTCGATCAAGTTCTGGACCTCGCTACGCAGATAGCAAACGGTCTGGATGCTGCGCATCAGAAGGGCATCATCCATCGCGACATCAAGCCAGAGAACATTTTTGTGACCCGGCAAGGCCAAGCCAAGATTCTGGATTTTGGCTTGGCTAAACTTGCCCACAGTACGGGGGAGGAAGCCAATCAACCCAACCGTGAAAGTGAGGATGGCAGCGCGAACCGAGTTATAGGCGAAACTGCACCATTTGTAGCATACGGTTCTTTGCTGAGCCAGACCGGGGCGGCCATGGGCACGGTGGGTTACATGTCTCCGGAGCAGGTGCGGGGCGAGAAGTTGGATGCGCGCACGGATCTGTTTTCCTTTGGTCTCGTGCTTTACGAGATGGCCACGGGCTGCCAACCGTTCCGCGGCGATGACCTGCAAGCGATTTACGATGCTGTCCTTCACAGTGGGACACCCTCGCCACTGGTTAGGAATCCCCAACTGCCCGCGGGATTGGACGCAATCATTGGCAAAGCATTGGCTAAAGACCGCGAGCAGCGTTATCGGTCCGCGGGCGAGATTATTTCCGAATTGAAAGGAGTGCAGCGTGCAGCGTTGGAGCAGGTAGTCGCGGACCAAACCGTCGCCAAGCAAGCCCCTCCATTGCTTAGGTCCCAGTCGCGGAGACACCGTTGGAGCAAATTGGCGAGCGCAGGCGTGGCCGCCCTGGTTCTGCTCGCTGCAGTAGGTTTGGTTGCGCGCAAATGGACCATAAAGCACCGAGGCGTCCAACCGCCAAAAATGGAGATTACCAGGCTCACGGACAGTGGAAGGGCAGAGAACGTGGCAATCTCGCCGGACGGCCGCTACGTCGCCTATGCTCAGCGCGAATTGAAGGGCGTAGCCCTGAGAGTGCGGGAGATTGTGCCGGGCAGCGACATTCAAGTACTTCCGCCGGAAGCAATTCGTTTCGAGGGGCTGACTTTTAGTCCGGATGGGAAGCACCTCTATTTTGTTCGCCCTGACGAAAACGACCCCGGCTTTAAATATCTGTATGTCATGCCGACCGTTGGCGGAGAAACGCGGCGGGTGGTAACCGATATCGATACACCCGTAAGTTTTTCCCCCGACGGGCGTCAGTTCGTGTATACACGTGGCATCCCTACGCAATACACCACTGAAGTGCGAATCGCGAATGCCGATGGCAGTGAGAATCGGCTGTTGGCGACGCTGGCGGATGCCTTTCCCGTAGCAGGGTTTAACGCTGCTACCTGGTCACCGGACGGCCGAACCATCGCCGTCCCACTCTTTCGGTTCCACCGGAACCCGCGCTACATGCTGTACACGATGGACGTGGCGAACGGTAGTGTGCACGAGTTGTATGCCACCGACCGCTCCATTGGCCGTGCCATGTGGCTGCCCCAAGGAGACAACTTGCTATCGGTCTTGGGCGACCGAGAGGGTGGCGGGCAGTTATGGACCATAGGCTTTCCTCAGGGTAACGTCGATCGAATCACCAACGATATAACCAACTACCAAGGGAATGTCGACCTCACGCGAGATGCGGCGACCTTAGCTGCGATGGAAACACACGTGGTGTCGAGTATCTGGTCCATGCCTGGAATGGACCCTCGGAAGACCGTACAGCTCACCTCACTGAGCATGCCAATATACCAGTTGAGGGAATTACCCAGCGGCAAGCTGCTTGCCAACGGGCGCAAGCTCTGGGTCCTGGACGCGGATGGAAAACAGCGTATGGCATTTACCGAGCGCAGCGACGTAAATGCCCTGGCAGTTTGCGGGAACTTTGTGGTCCTGACTTCTGAGGTGAACGATCGGTCGGAGATGTTGCGCTTCGATTTGGATGGCTCGAGCCCTCAAAGGCTAGTGAGCGGCGAATTCGGAGATCTATCCTGCACTCATGACGGACAGTTTGTTTTTTATTATGGACTGGGCCCTCCACAAAAGATCTTTCGCATTCCTGTTTCGGGCGGCACACCCGTCGAAATCGCCCAAGTGCTCGGGGAGGACGCTGTTAGTCGAATAAGCCTTTCGCCCGATGGGAAAGCGCTGCTTTATGCATATGAAGAATTTAAAACGCTGAAGTTGAAGCTGGCAATCGTTTCCGTTGGCGGTGGTCCACCGTTGCGGACATTGGATGCGCCAGGAGGACTTTATGAATCCAGTTTGCTGCTTTGGTCTCCCACCGGTAAAGGCCTGGAATATATGCTCACGCAAAACGGAGCATCAAATATTTGGGAACAACCTCTAGAAGGGGGAACCCCTCGTCGGTTGACAAACTTCAATTCCGGTCAGATTTTCGACTTCGATTGGTCAGCGGATGGCAAA
>Ga0187780_10004722_pt1 | contig 10192 bp, 10 predicted proteins | sample 1015_Q2_SP10_20__FD_132429 | JGI IMG/M metagenome (GOLD analysis project Ga0187780, IMG submission 132429) | Tropical peat soil microbial communities from peatlands in Department of Meta, Colombia - 1015_Q2_SP10_20_MG | ecosystem: Environmental > Terrestrial > Soil > Wetlands > Peat | place...
CCAGGGCGCGTCCGACCCGGTCGAGCGGATAAATGTCTCCGCGGCGCATTCGATTTTGCAGGGCCTCGGGTGTGAGGTCCGACATGACAACTTCATCGACACGCTTAAGGACCCAGTCAGGGACGGTTTCGCGCACCGTAATTCCGGTGAGACTCTGAACTGTAGGGGTAACACTTTCCAGGTGCTGGATGTTCATCGTGGAAAGCACGTCAATTCCGGCATCGAGAATCTCCAGCACGTCTTGATATCGTTTGTGATGCTTACTGCCTTCGACGTTGGTATGGGCTAGTTCGTCGATCAATACCACCCGCGGATGACGCGCCAGAATGGCGTCGACATCCATTTCTTCAAAAACGGTGCCTTTGTAGACCAGTTTCTTACGCGGCACCGATTCCAATTGGGCAGCGAGATCGGCAGTCGCCTTACGGCCGTGCGATTCGACGACTCCGATCACCAAATCTTCGCCGCGGGCATGGCGGCGAATCGCCTCGCTTAGCATAGTGAACGTTTTTCCCACCCCTGGGGCGTAGCCCAAGAATAATTTGAATGCACCCGTTTTCTTAGAAGGCGCAGTTTCTTCCAACCATTGCTCTGGCGTTTTTGCCATGGCCGTTATTTTCGTCGAGGACGCAGAAATTGTCGATGATCAGCTACAATCGCGCCGTGAAGCCTGCGATCGCCCGACTCGTCCTGCAGTACACGGGAGCGGTGGTCATCGTCGTTGTGGTGGTGTTTGCATGCCATTTTGTGGTCCACGTGAATCCCACCACGGTTGCGCTCGCCTTTGTGATTGCGGTCGTCGTTGTTTCCGCGAATTGGGGCCTGCGGCCCGCTATATTTCTCGCGCTACTTGCTACTCTGGCGTTCAATTACTATTTTCTCCCGCCCATCGGTACATTAACCATCGCCGATCCTCAGAACTGGGTTGCCCTGTTCGCGTTCCTGGTGACCGCGATCATTGCCAGCCAACTGGCTGAACGGGCACGGCGCGAGGCACAAAGCGCCAATGAGCGGCGCACTGAAGCCGAAAGGCTCTACAAGTTCAGCCAGCAGCTCTTGTCGAGCGAGAACATCGCCGAGCTTCTCAACGCCATTCCCCATTACATCGTGGAATCGTTTGGCGTGGATGCTGCTGCCATCTCGTTATCGAATCGCCCCGACGTTTACCGCTCCAGTGCCGAACGAGACGTTCTTGACCGCCACGATTTACATCTCGTGGCGATGCGAGGGGAACCGCAAATCGATCTGGAACATCGGGTTGCTTTCCTGCCGCTGCGTATGGGTCTCCGAGTGGTGGGCAGTATGGGACTGGCGGGGGCTCAACTATCGCGTGAGACTCTGGAATCCATGAGCAGTCTTATCGCAATCGCAACGGAACGTGCTGGCGCAGTCGAAAAGCTCGGTAAAGCCGAAGCTGCGCGGGAGAGCGAACAACTGCGTTCGGCACTGCTTGACTCGGTAACTCATGAGTTTCGCACCCCTTTAACGGGAATTAAGGCTTCTGTCACGACCCTGCTTTCGAATCCACGCCTTGAGGATGGACAGCGGCAGGAACTGCTAACCGTCATCAATGAGGAGAGTGATCGCTTAAATCGTCTGGTCGGAGAGGCTGCAGAAATGGCGCAGCTTGAGGCACATCAGGTGGAGTTGCGGCTGGGGCAGCACCAGATGCAAGAAGCCGTGGCCGATGCAGTTGGAAAATCCAAGGCGATCCTGGACAAGCGTCCGGTTACCATACAGCTGCCGCAAAATCTGCCCGCCGCGCGAATCGATGTCGGACGTATTTCTGAAGTTATCGCCCAATTTCTGGAGAATGCAGCGAAGTACTCCCCAGCCGAAACTCCGATTCACATCACCGGCGAGGTGAAGGACCGAATGATCATGGTGAGCGTGGCGGATCGCGGCCCTGGGATCGACGATTTCGAGCAGTCCCTAATCTTCGAGAAGTTTTATCGCGGGCGAAATCAACGAATGCAGGTGCAAGGAACAGGCATGGGTCTGGCGATTGCCAAAGCCATTATCGAAGCTCATGGCGGACAACTCGGAGTCACCAGCCAACTCGGACGCGGGTCAGTCTTCTATTTCACCGTGCCAGTCGCATAGAAGATTACTTAGTGGTAGCCGCCGAGATCTTCTCGATGACGATGGCGTTGGATCCACCGCGCTGGAAGAGGGTACCGCTTGCGGTGACTCTCTCCCCGGCAAAGGGCAGCAGCTTGTCATTTTGTCCGCTCGCGGGCGTGGTGTCGGCGATAGGCCAATAAATGGTTCCATTGTCAGCCAGGACGACCAGCGGAGAGCCTCCTCGAGCGCAAGCTCTGGCACAATCTGGGCTAACAGGTTTGCTCAGGTTTTTTGTGAAGGCGCACGCCGAGTCCAGAACAAAACCGTTGACCGTAACAGGTTTTCCCTTATCGGCGGCCACCGCAGCGACAAGAAAAATTAACAGCAAACCACTAAGTTCCAGAATCGAAAGGCGAGACATGTCCCCTCCGCGAGATATCCATGTGCGACTGAGAACGCAGTATAGGATAGTCTCAGAGATTCGTCGAATCAATGCTAACCACCGGGACCTTTCTGAGTCGATTATCTGCGACCAGATCGAAAACAGATAGATATGTCCAGGGCTCGCTCATTGGGTACCGTGCTGTTAGTGACCTTTGCAGCGGTCGGAACCTTTCAGCCGCAGAACTGGTGGTCCTATGCGCAGCAGACCGAAAATCGTAAGGCTAGCAAGCCGTATACCGGCGACTTATCTATCTTCGATTCACCTGGGCGCGACCAACGGTTGCAGATCAATCGTGTGATGGACATCCTGGAGATCAGCAAAGGCAAGAATGTCGCGGACATCGGCGCGGGATCTGGCTGGTTCACCGTGCGAGCTGCGGCCCGGGTAGGTGAGGCCGGAACAGTGTACGCAGTGGATATCAACCCGGAATCAATCCGTTATATAGATAATCGCATCAAGGAGGCACACATGGGGAACGTCAAGACGATTCTCAGTCGCAAGGACGATCCTATGCTGCCTGGGAACTCGATTGATGCTGTGCTATTGCTGAAGACCTATCACGAGGTGGAAAGACCAATCGCTCTCTTGGAAAATCTTCAGAAATCGCTGCGATCCGGCGCCAAGATTGGCATTATTGACCGGAACGGCAACGGCGAAAACCATGGGGTTGGAAAAGGTGTTGTGCAACAAGAGATGTCCGAAGCTGGTTACCAATTGGTGGGGCAATACGACTTTGTCAAAGCCGACGGAATGGATTACCTTCTGGTATTTCAACTGAATCTGGGCGCTCAAAATTGATTCCTACACTCCAGTCACGCGTCGGGTTTCCTGCCCGAGATTGTCTTGCTGAACATTGTGCCGCACATCCGCGCCGCGTACCCAGAAGATGACATCCTCAGCGATGTTGGTGGCGTGGTCTGCAACGCGTTCCAGATTGCGTGCAATCAATAGAGCATCGACGGCCTGCTGCGTGACATCGGGATGGTCATTCATGGTCTTAACGAGGGTGATGAACGCCTCATCCCGCATGCGATCGACGACATTATCCATTTCAAGGACCGCCTGGGCCAGTTCAGCTTTTCCCTCGATAAACGACTCGAGAGCACGCCGCACCATGGCCGAAACCGCACCCGACATGCGCGCGATATCAACCGGTAGATCGGCCTTCGGTAGCTCGACCATGTCCATCACGCGCTCAGCAATGTTCACTGCCTGATCGCCGACCCGTTCAAGGTCCGAATTGATCTTAGTGACTGCGAGTATGAAGCGTAGGTCGACGGCCATGGGTTGCTGCATGGCGAGTAAATCGAACGCCAATTCATCAATTTCGCGCTCCGCGGCATTAATCTGCGACTCGCCCTCGAGCACCATGTGACAGCGTGCGAGGTCGCGATCGATGTACGCCTGGCAGGCGCGATCTACCGCTTGCTCGGCCAATCCGCCCATGCGAAGCAATCGCGTTCGCAGTTCGTCAAGTTCCTGCTGAAATCGGGTGCGCATTATCCGAACCTGCCTGTAATGTAATCTTCCGTGCGTTTGTCTGAAGGCGTAGTGAAGATCTTCTCCGTCCGGTCGAATTCCACCAATCTGCCCATGAGAAAGAATCCCGTAAATTCGGCGACCCGCGATGCCTGTTGCATATTATGGGTCACAATCACGATCGTGAACTTCTCTTTGAGCTGGAAAATTAATTCCTCTATTTTACCCGTTGAGATCGGATCCAGAGCTGAACAAGGCTCATCCATCAGCAAGACCTGCGGTTCGACGGCCAGAGCGCGGGCAATGCACAGCCGCTGCTGCTGGCCACCGGAGAGACTGGCGCCGGATTTCTTACGCAGATTATCTTTTACCTCTTCCCACAGCGCAGAAAGTTTCAGCGAACGCTCAACAACCTCATCCAGGCGCCGGCGATCATGAAATCCGTTTAATCTCAATCCGGCAGCAACGTTGTCGTATATCGACATGGTTGGGAAGGGATTCGGTTTCTGGAAAACCATGCCGATGCGACGGCGAATCTGCACGGCTGCCGTGCCGTTGTACACCTCTAACTCGCCCATCCGCACTCGGCCACTCACGCGCGCATCGGGGATGGTTTCGTGCATGCGGTTGAGGCAGCGCACAAACGTTGATTTGCCGCAACCAGATGGGCCAATAATTGCGGTCGCATGACTCCCCTGAATATCCATGCTGATGTCGTGAAGCGACTGGGTCTTGCCGAACCACGCATCCAGATGTTCGACTTTAATGCCAACTCCCATAGATCAACTCGTTCCCTTCAGCATGCCGCGGCCGGCGGCGAATCGCACCGCGCTGACGGCCAGCACAATCAGGATAATCAAAATCAGGGCGCCTGCCCAGGCCTGTCGATGCCACTCATCAAACGGCGATATGGCGTAGGTGAACACTTGCAGAGAAAGCGCTGCTGTCGGCTGGTTAATTTTCCAGTTCCAATACTGGTTTCCAAATGCGGTAAACAGCAGTGGTGCTGTCTCGCCCGCCACCCGGGCAAACGCCAGCATAACTCCGGTAATCACACCAGAGCTGGCGGTGCGAAGAGTAATCGAAAGAGTAGTGCGCCAGCGCGCAACGCCCAAGCCGTAAGCGGCTTCGCGAATGGTCTGCGGGACCAAGAGAAGCATCTCTTCCGTGGCCCGGGTGATGGTCGGAATCATCATGATGCCTAACGCGACCCCGCCCGCTAATGCCGAAAAGTGACCTTGTTGCAAGACCACAATTGCGTAAGCGACAATGCCGATCACGATGGAAGGTACGCCATTCAATACATCGGCAGTGAAGCGGACCAAATCCCCGAAACGGTTGCGTCCATATTCAGCCAGGTAGATTCCCGCGCCAATTCCGATCGGGACGCCAATGCAGCTGGCGATCAGCAGGATCCAACAGGTGCCAGCGATGGCGTTCGCCATTCCTCCGCCGGGTTCGCCGACGGGCTTGGGAATTTGCGTGAGAAAAGCCCAGTTGAGAGAACCGACTCCCTTATAAACCAGGTATCCGAATATCGCGACCAATGGGAGCAGCACCAGAACGACTGCCGCAGCCGCGCCCAGAGTTGCAGCTACATTCTTGCCGCGCCGCCAGAAGCTGATGCTTGGTAAGCCGGGGGTTGAGGGATCAGGCATTGCTCCTCGCCGGCATGCCGCGGGTAACCGACCAAACCAAAATCTGCGCCAGGATGTTCACAATAATGGTGAGCAAGAAAAGCGCCAGGCCAATCTCGATCAATGCGCTCAAGTAGGTGTCACCGGTTGCTTCGCTGAACTCATTAGCAATCACGCTGGCCATGGTGTAGCCGGGTGCAAACAGTGAGCGAGCAATCTCCGGGCGATTGCCGATCACCATTGTCACCGCCATAGTCTCGCCGAGAGCACGGCCCAAACCAAGAATAATCGCACCCAGAATTCCCGCGCGCGCATTTCGCAGGACACCGGTGCGAATCATTTCCCAGCGCGTGGCGCCAAGGGCCAACACGGCTTCTCGCTGCTGCTGCGGAACGGCCGTCATGACCTCCCGCGTAATCGAGGAGATAATTGGGACCACCATGATCGCGAGAATAATTCCCGCTGCCAGCATTCCGATGCCGTAAGGCGCACCTTCAAACAGGCCAGTCCACCCGAAGTACTTACCGAGAAACGGCTCCAGATACTGCCGGAGAATCGGCACGAGCACAAAGATGGCCCACAGCCCGTAGATAACGCTTGGAATCGCAGCCAACAATTCCGTCGTGAACGCCAATGGCCCTTTCAACCACCTCGGCGACATCTCGGTTATGAAAACCGCCACCCCGAGGGCCAAAGGAATGGCGAGAAAAAGAGCAACCAGCGAAGAAATCAGCGTGCCATAAACGAAGGCCCACGCACCGAATTGATCGTTAACCGGATCCCATTCGCTGCGAAAGAAAAACTTCCAGCCAAACGCATTCCAGGAGAGGTTCGATCCGCGCACCAATTCGTAAATGATGAGGCCGACCAGGCCCAGCACACACACGCCACATCCCAACATGGCAAGGTGAAATAGAGTGTCACTAACATGCCCACTTCCGGCCTTGATAAGGGGTTCTGCCTGGGTGCGTGTGTCGGTGATAACCTTCGATTCAGCAACAGGTTGGGGTCCAGGCAAGCGTGGCGCTCCCAATGCACGATTGGCCATCGATTTGACCCTAGCAGAACCGTGTTAAAGGAGTGTTAAAATACCCGCTCGGTAGTGGGCTAATAGTTTTAGCCCAGTACTACCCGCTCGGTACTGTCCGTAGCTGGTAGCTTCGAACAGCAGTTTCAATACTCAAACGTTTTCTCATTCCCGGGCGACTTATGGCTCTTGACACAAAACTCATTCGTCAGACATTTCAAAGACTGGACCGCGAACTCGCCAAGCTGGCGAAGAAGCCGGAGCCGGAACGAGTGCACAAGTTTCGGACCAGCAGCCGGCGTGTCGAGGCTCTGCTCAGCGAAGTACCTCCGGCGATTCATCGGAACGACGAAAAGGTGCTGAAGTCGCTCTCCCGTCTGCGCAAGAAAGCTGGCCGCGTGCGGGACTTGGATGTACAGATTCAGGCTTTGCGAACGCTGAAATTTCCTCAAGCCAGTGGGCACAAGGCGCAGCTCATGGATGCTCTCGTGGAGGAGCGCAGCAAACGCGAACGGAAACTGGCAAAGGCTTTCGACCCCGAGACGGTAGCTGAAGTTCGCAAGCGTCTGAAGCGCGCCGGGCGCGACTTGAAGCTTCCTGGCAACACCGACCCAGTGGCTATTACACTCCGCAAACTCAGCGAGTTGAACAGCGGTGCTCAGGTTACCGAGAAGTTGCTGCACCAATACCGGATTGTCGGAAAACGCGCTCGCTACATCGCAGAACTAGCGGGCGATGATCCTGAGACGAAACGTGCCGTTGAGCAGCTCAAGCATATGCAAGACGTAATTGGCGATTGGCACGATTGGCTCAAACTTACCGAACGCGCGGAAGAACTCATAGGGAATGTTCCCAGTTCGGCGTTGGTCGCTATGCTTCGTAATGTCACTCAGTCCAAGTTCCGCCAGAGCGTGGAGTTAGTTTCCACTATCCGATCTGCATTCGCCGAGAAGAAATATTCAGCACGGGCTGGACAGGACAAAGTGAAGGCAGTAGCAACCGCTGCCTAGGTTCCTTCGTCCGCCGCTCTCCTCAATAACCGCCTCTAATTTCGCCGCACTCTAGGGGCGGCTTCTTCAGCTATGTCTGCACATCTCGATCCCAAGCGATACACTATTCCCCTCGCTCCCATGCCCACCTTCGCGGCAGTCGACATCGGATCGAACTCCGTTCGCCTCAAGCTCTCGCGGCTTACGCGACATCGTCTGATTGAGATTCTTGAAGATCGCGAAGTGACTCGCCTGGGTGAGTCTGTATTCCGCAGTGGTTATTTGTCACCTGATGCGATCGCGAACACCGTGAAAGTGCTGCGGCGCTTCCATCGCACCGTGCAGAGAATCGGCGCCGACCACGTGCGCGTGGTTGCCACCAGCGCCTTGCGTGACGCACGTAACTCCCAGGCGTTCATGGAATGGGTCCGTTCGGCAACCGGGTGGAACGTAGACGTTATTTCCGGTCTGGAGGAGGCGCGGCTGATTCATCTTGGCCTGACTTCGTCACTCCGCGTGAATGCTTCGCCGGTGTTGATGATGGACTTGGGCGGCGGAAGTTGCGAGCTTACCATTTCAGTCGGCGGGCATATCCGCAGTACCGTCAGCCTATCCCTCGGCGCGGTCCGCCTGACAAATGAATTTCTTCATCATGACCCTCCCCGCAAGTCCGAACTACGGCAGATGAAGGGATTCATTGCGCGAGAAATTGAGCGTACTGCGGATCGCATCAAGCGGGCGCATCCCAAGGTCGTGATTGCAACCTCAGGAACGGCAGAATCGCTGGCTGCGATCTCGCAGGGACTCTACAAGAACAAAAGTACACGAGCCAAAGCAGTTTCGCGCGCGCAAATGCAGCGGATCGCGAAGGTGTTGGCTCGTTTGTCACTCGAAAGCCGCAGAAAGTTCTCAGGAGTGGGTCCACGACGCGCGGAAATTATCATTGCCGGTGCGGCCGTTTATGCAGCTCTGCTCGAGCGCTGCCAGTTGCTTGGATTTCGCTATTCTCCGCTCGGCTTACGGGACGGGCTGCTGGCACAAATGGCGGCGGAATATGATCGCAGCACACGGTCCGGCAAACAGATCGAGTCCGAACGGAGGGATTCTCTGCTGAATGCGCTTCGCCACTATGGCGTGGATAAAAGGCATGCGATGCAGGTCCGCGCAGCTGCAACGCAGCTATTCTCAGCTCTGCGCTCCGTGCATGGCTTGCCAGCCGAGTATGCCGAGTGGCTGTCCGCGGCAGCCATGCTTTACGAAGTAGGTGACTTCGTAAACAGAAATGGCCGCCACCGGCACGCATATTACATCATTTCGCATTCGGAAATTCTGGGGTACACTCCGGAGCAGCGAAGGATCATCGCTGCTATCGCGCGCTATCTCGGCAAATCCCGACCGGCTCCTGCCGACAGCCCCATGAAAACGCTGTCCCGTGCGGATCAGGAGTTCGTAGCGAAAGCCTCTTTGCTGCTGCGTCTTGCGCGCGCCCTGAACCTCGGCCGGAGTGGGGCGGTTCGCGAATCCCGTGTCCGCTCTCACGATGGCAGAGTTGATGTAACGCTCATTCCCAAACGCAGGGCCAGCGTGGATCTGGAACTTTGGGCGGTAGAGAAAGAAGCGGCTTACTTCCGCGAAGTCTTTGGACGCGAACTCGCTGTGGCCGCGGCAGCCGAGTAGATACTCCGTAGAACTTTTGGCGTTAAACACCACTGCAGGGAAGCCGAATTTCTGCCCAGATCAACTTTGGCGACCGCGCCTTTCCGCAAGTCGGTTCGAGCTTCACAACCCCCTTCACTGATGATGCGCCCCAAGAACTCACTAAGGTTCGGATTGTGGCCAACGACCATAATCTCTTCCTGCCTGGCGTATTTTTCCAGCATGCGGCGAAAGTCGGCGAAGCTCGCTCCCGGGCGCAAGGCATCCTCGAACTGAAGCTTCCCTTCATAGCTCAGTTCGTTGCCCACCAGAGAAGCGGTTTGTGCCGCGCGCTTCAAGGGACTGGAAATCATCGTGTCCACTTGCACATCCAGGGAAGCCAACGTGCGGCCAACAATTCCGCACTGTTCGATCCCATCTTTATCCAATGGACGTTTTTCATCCTTCTTCAGATTTGCGACTCGCTGGCCCGCGCTGGCGTGACGAAGAAAATAAATAATCATGAGTGCTTACCTTTCTCTTGCGAGCACCGTTCGTTTGCCGGTACGGCTGGGCGTGTCGGGAATGGCATCCAGAGTCGCCTTGCCATCGGCCAAGCTGATCAGGAACTCCTGAGCGTTAAAACCGTTGCTGGGCGGTCGACGCCGGCCCTGCGCACGCCAGACTCGAACATAGGAACCGTCTTTCTGTAACAGACGGGATTTCAGATTGTCGGCGAGATATGCCTGCAAGATCTCCTGCCGCACGCGCTGCCGCAGAAACTCATCCTTCACCGGAAACAGCACTTCCACCCGCTCGTAAAGATTGCGCGGCATCCAGTCGGCGCTGCCGAGATAGATCTCTTCCGCGCCTCCATTAGCGAAGAAATAAATGCGGCTATGTTCCAGAAACCGCC
>Ga0187780_10004723_pt1 | contig 10191 bp, 6 predicted proteins | sample 1015_Q2_SP10_20__FD_132429 | JGI IMG/M metagenome (GOLD analysis project Ga0187780, IMG submission 132429) | Tropical peat soil microbial communities from peatlands in Department of Meta, Colombia - 1015_Q2_SP10_20_MG | ecosystem: Environmental > Terrestrial > Soil > Wetlands > Peat | place...
TACCTGCGACCGGGCCGAGATATGTATTCGGCGCAAGCTTCCCCTATCACGGGCTTCCGTATCACCTCCTACCCAAACTGCTGCTGGAGAAAGTTCCGGTTCCGGGCACCGCACCGCGCAACGCGATTCCCTCGTTGCATATGACCTGGGCTTTGCTGCTTTACTGGAACACGAAGGGAATGTCCCGCATCTTGCGCGCGTCCCTGGGAATCTACCTTGCTCTGACGGTTGTTTCGACCCTAGGCACGGGAGAGCATTACTTCGTAGATCTGCTGGCTGCCGTGCCCTTCGCCCTGCTGGTCCAAGCGCTAGTCTCACCAGGACGCCATCTACCGCTCTCGAGGCGCGTTCTTGTTTCAAGCTACGGGTTGGGCTTGACTCTAGGTTGGTTGTTGTTAGCTCGCTACGGCATAAAGCTGATGCTGACTTCGCCGCTGGTGCCATGGGGAATCTCTGCCGTGACCTGCGGAACGGTGTGGAGGATGAGTTCCTGGTGTGGATCACTACCCTCTCGGCCCTACTCAGAAGCAAACCCGTCACAACCCAGTGCGGCTGTTGCCGAGACGGGCTTGGCGGCTACCGCCTCCCATTAAACAGACCGTCCCGCATCTTGGGGGACCCGCCAAAGTCTTCACTTGGCTCGGTTGACCTTCAATCAACATCCGCCGTTCGCCTCCTGAATGAATGGGCAAGGAAAAGGTTGGATTCCCAAGAAGACGCTTCCGGATCATCGTCCACTCTCAGGCGAAGCTCCCGTGGCAAGACACCGATAGACTTTGAGGACAAGAACGTCCCGTCGCGTTTGCCCAAGAACCTCTCCTTGTGCCTTTTCCGCGTAGCACAGGAGGCTCTACACAACTCAGCGAAGTACAGCGGGATGAAGGAATTCACCGTCGAACTGAGCGCCACAAGCAACGAGATTCAGCTTGCGGTGAGTGATGCCGGAGCGGGCTTCGACGTGGAAGAGGCCAGAAGAAATCGTGGACTGGGATTGGTGAGCATGCAGGAACGGGTCCATCTGGTTCACGGTCGGCTGGTGATCGAATCGAGACCTGGTGCCGGGACGAAAATCATTGCTTCTGTCCCATGGCCTATCGAGGGCGGGGAGTCTTCGGGAGAAGGGCGGCGAGATCGGGCCGCCAGCGTGCCGGAGGCTGCTTGAGAGGATCAGCCTTCCGCTGTTCGTCTTCGATTCGCAGTGTGATCACCCGACGGGTTACCTAAAACCCCTGCAACACAACGGACCAAACGCACGCAACCTCACCCTGTATTTCTGACGACTGGCGGCTCGATTCCAAGGCTGCCATGGCAATCCTGGGGCGAATCTCAACGCGACCTCGCCTGCGCTTGACTGTTCTCTCTCCAAGCGGTAGGATGGGCGAACAAAAAGCGAACAACTACCGTGGCGACTCTTCCTCTCCTTTGCGACCAGGGCAGCAAGCTGGTGGGCATCGCACGTCTGGCGGCAAAAGGGGAATCCCTTCGGCTAGGCCATACGGTGGAATATTTCACCTTACCGGTCCGCTCTCTGCTGAACCGTTGCTCGGTTGATCGCATGCCCTTCACTTGGACCATCAATCCCTATCGCGGGTGTGAGTTCGCCTGCAAATACTGTTACGCGCGATACACACATGAATTTATGGAGATGCGAGATGGTCTGGAGTTCGAACAGAAAATCCTCGTGAAGCAGCACGCCGCCGGGCTGCTGCGCCAGGAACTTCGCCGGGTGAAGCCTGGAGAAGAAATTGCCATTGGCACGGCAACCGATCCGTATCAGCCGGCGGAGCGGGTTTTTGAGGTCACGCGGGCGATTCTCGAGGAATTCGCCAAGCACAGTGGCTACGAGATCGGGATCGTCACCAAGTCCAATCTGGTGCTGCGCGACACCGCGTTGCTGCGGCAGGTTTCGAAGAACAACAAGCTTTTTGTCAACCTCACCATCACGACCTTAAAGGTCGACCTGGCCCGCCTGCTCGAGCCGCGTGCGCCCCGGCCTGATCTCCGCCTGGAAGCGGTGCGCGCCCTGAACCAGGCGGGCGTCGACGCCGGTGTCATCTGCGCCCCGGTGCTTCCCGACATTACGGATGCTCCCCGGGATCTTGAGGCACTGGTGCGCGCCACAGCCGAAGTAGGTGGAAAATACATTTTCGCCAATTCCCTATTCCTGAAGCCGTGCTCAGCGGCGATCTTCCTTCCCTTCCTCGAAAGAGAATTCCCCCACCTGGTAGGTAGCTACCAGCAACGTTTTAAGGAGCGCGCCTTCCTGACGAAATCCTACCGCCAGCGGCTCTCGCAACTGATGAACCGACTGCGGCAGAAGTACGGAATCCGCAGCCACTATGATCGCTACAGCGAGAGAGGACGCACACTTCGACCTCCGGAGACTCAAGGCCAACTGAGCCTGTTTTGAGATCCGAAGCCGATTCCGCGAGGGCGCGGACGAGCCGATCGTCAGGCGTGGGAAAATTCAGTCCTCGGGTTTGAGGACCTCAGAATAGAAGTAGCGGTGGCGTCGACACGATCACCGTCCTTCTTGTGGCGGCCGCCAGCGGTAGAAATTGTCGATTCGTTCGAGTTCGCGTCGAACGAGGGGTTGGTTTTCGTTGACCACCCGGGCGGTCACGTGATTGCGGCTCCCCAGCGGGTCCTCCGCCAAATCGTAGAAGTAATTCCTGCCATCGACGGCATCCACGATGAAAAGCGATTTCCCATTCTTGGCTAGAATCGCGTAGACCGGGCCATAGCTAGAAGCCAGGAGGTAGTACGGGCGGATATATTCGGCTTGCTCCTGCAGGGTCGCGGTAAGAAGAGGACGGCCGAACAACTCGTTATTCAGAATGGGACGGTGGCCCAGGAGATAGTACAAGGTGGGGGCGATGTCGGTGGTGAAGGAAACCTGTTGCGTGTCCCATACCAAGCCTTCCCGCATCTTGGCGGGAAGATGAAGGATGAGAGGAATGCGTATGACCTCGGGAAAAAGAAAATTGGAATGCCCGTAGCGACCGAATTCTCCGTAGGAGTCTCCGTGATCAGCCGTCAGGATGATAATGCTGTTGTCATATAAGCCGCGTTGTTCGAGGAATCTCAGGAATTCTCCGAAGGCAGCATCCATTCTGCGCAGTTCATAGGCGGTCACTGCCTTCCGCCCGCCTTGGATCCGGGATCGTTCGAGAGTCAGGGTGTGTATGTTTTGTGGCTGCGAGTAAGCGAAGATGGGCCGCTTTCGTTCGACCCGGGCATCAATCGCGGTCTCGAGCTTCTTGAGAGTTGGAACAAAATCCAAGTCTCCCCACGGTGTGGCATCGCTCTCCAGTTCGGTGATGGAGGATGACGGACGAACAATGGTCCGCAAGATCGGATCAAGGCTGATGTAGCTCTGGTAGCCATCGACCTCGAGCAAGTGCTCGAGATTGTTCATAGGATAGAAGGGTTCAATGTATTGCTTGTGCAACTGCATGGCGCCCACCCAGATAGCCGGCTCGGAAAGTGCGGTTCCTCCGTAGCGGGTGAAGGCGTTCTGCATGACGATGCTGTCCTCGGCAAAGCGGCCAATCTCGGGGGTGTAGTCAACCGCAGGGTTGTACGGGGAAACAGAATCACGACGCAAGCTGTCAATGACAAAAAGGAAGACGTTGGGGGTTGGGCCGCGGGAGGCCTGGAGGCTCGTAACCAACCGTGTATCAGCAGGACCGACGCTTGCTTCCCGGCCCAAGTTCGTCCTCTGTTTCAAGAATCGATAGAAGTCTTGATACCTGCGGTTATCGAAGGAAGGGGAGAGGATGCTGTAGGCGGTCTTGAAGGAAATGTCGGCACCGGAGTAAGCATCGAGAGCGCTCGTCCACACCGCTTGGGTTTCCAGATTGTCGAGCTTATGCCGCACATATTCATAACCGCCCGCCGCGATGCCGCCGAGCAAGAACACCGTCAAGGTTGCCGGGCGGCTGCGCATCCTGATGCCAGACCTGCCAACCACCTGAAGCGCGAGGACCCAGACTACGATGGTGGCGATTTTTTCGAGGACAAAGTCCCAATCGGCACGCCCGATCAGCACTGGAATCGAGTAGGCCGTCGCGACCAGAGCGAGCGTTAAAACCCAGATCCATCGCGGCCTTTGCTCACCCCAAATACTGCGCATGGGAGCCACCAGCGAGCGCAACCGCGTGACCCCGGCGGCAACGTACAAGATGATGGCAAAGGCGGCGGATGCGGCGAGGATGTTCGCCCCCAAGCCCTCAAACGATATGGCGGGAAACACCAGACCTCGCAACGTCTGTGTACCGAGCAACCAGACGAAGGTAACGGAGAGCGCCAGGTAGCAGGAACGCGGCTGCGGTGTTTTCTCGCTTACCCACCTTATGCCTTCCAGAATGACGGCAAAGCCGAGAAAGATAACCAAGTGAAAAATGAGACTCGTCCCAAGGCCGCGGAACGTCAATGCCCCCTGCACAACGCCGTTGCCCATTGCGGCCCGTATCATCGCGGCCATCGCGAAGCCTAAGGTCACCATCAGCGCCGTCAGAGTTGCCTTCGCTGGACCGGGAGTCGCGGAAGTTTGCGACTGCGCGCGTGTTTCTGCCGCATTCATGTCTAGCAAGGCTACCCACGTCAAGGGATAGAGGGACAGCAGACCCCAAAGATAGCTTGCGGCTTCCGGGCGAAGCGTGGCCAAGGCCTGGTGTCGCCAAAGATAGCAACATGCCATTCCATTCAGCACCATGAAACCAGCCGTCGACTTCCGGGTTTTTGCCTGATCGAGGTAGGGAATCAGGGTCACGATAACGACGCCTAGCAAGACCGTGTAGAGCGCGGCGTAGTAGGTAACAAACAGGGGAATCCAGGTCAGCAGCGGGTTTTGAATGAAGCCGAAGTAGGCAAATGGTACATAGGCCAAGATGCAGTAGGTCAGCGTAACCAGAGAGAACGCAAGAAATGCGACCCGCGTCGCCAAAAAGAAAAGCGCCCGGACGGCGACTCGAAGAACGGTTCGCGAAGGAAAGGTCTGTGCTCTGTCGGGGTTACGACCGTCGCTGGCAACACTAATTTGGGTTAGAGACGTGCCCAAGAGCACCCCGTTCGAACCAGCTCTGATGTAATTTTCCATCTTAGATGGGGCCCGAAGGTTCGCAAGTGACTTTGGTGCGCGGGCACGTGGAATCAGACTCCCGTTGCGTCAGGAGTTCCGTTCACTCTGGTATGGATGGGGCTATTGCGCAACCAGACTGTCGGTAATCTGCTCAATGGGGCGCAAGTCTGGTGAGAGTTGCAGGGCCTTTTCGCGGGCCGCCGAGGCTTCTGACGCCTGACCGTTGCCCGCCAGAGCCTTTTCGAGCAACAGGTAAGCCACGGGCGAGGGTTGTATTGCAACGCACCGCGAGAAGGCTTCCGCGGCCGGGCCAAACTTGCCCAACTTTTGCTCAAGCAAGCCCAGCCCCAGCCAAGTCCTCTGGCTGCTGGGGTCGGAGCGCAGCGCAGCCCTGTAGGTTGTTTCCGCTTGGGGGTAGTTTCCGATTTGCCGATAAGCCGTACCCAGGTTGTCGAGCGCCCGGCCTTCGAGTTCTCGATCCGGATTCATGCCGAGCACGGCGTTGTAACCCGCAATGGCTTGCGGAATCCTTCCCTGGAGCTGGTCATAGGTCGCCAGGTTGAAAACGCCTAACGGTTCCCGCGGGTCAATCTCCACACCAGCCTGAAAGTGCAGGCCTGCTTCGAGCAAGCGACCCTGGGCGGCTAGCGCGCTGCCTAGATGTTCTTGCGCCTGGAAGTTGGGGCCGGTTACTTCGATGGCGTGCGACCACAAAGTGAAATCATCGCTCCAGTAGCCGAGTTGCCGGCGAGCGGTTGCCCCCAGAGCGGCGAGCGCAATCAAGGCTGCCACGGCCGGCATCGCAGATGGCCATTGCTGCCGTCGTACGATCTCCGCCACGCCCCAACAGACCATGAGAAATATGCCGACCAATGGGAGATAGGCGTAGCGGTCGGCCATCGATTGACCGCCCACCTGAACCAGGCCGATCATCGGTACCAGCGTCCCAAGAAACCACAACCACCCCACGAGCAAATATCGGCGATGGGCAGCGACAACCAAATACGAGACAAGCCCGAGCAACAGTAAGGACAGCCCGAGCGGCCAAAGCTGCGCCGAAGACCATCGATAGGGATACATCACTGAAAGATGCGACGGCCAGAATGCCTTCTCGAGGTAGCGACCGTAGGAAAGGATCGCATTCCCTACCCGGACCGGCACGGGTACTTGCAGGATCGTTCGTACTGCTCCTCCGGCGGCCTGAGCCTTCAAAGTAATGACGGCGCTCGCCGCCGACAGCAGGAACAAGGGTATCTTCTCAAGCACCAGGTGGGAGAAAGGCAGGGCGGTAGTCGATCGATTCTTGATGTCCGCCGAGTGGGGAGTTTCCTGGCCCAGTCGCATCCGCTCGAGCGGCCAGTAATCCCAGAGCAGAAGTACACACGGGAGCGTAATCACCTGCGGCTTCGCCATCAGTCCCAAGGCAAACAGAGTGGCAACCAGGCTGTACCGCCCTGCGCGTGGTTTCTCGGTGTACCAGCGGTAGGCGGCCAAGGCGGCCAAGAAGAAGAACATGCTGAGCAGGTTCTTGCGCTCCGAGACCCAGGCCACGGATTCAACGTTCATGGGATGGAGAGCAAACAACGCGGCCACCATCCAACTGCGCCAGACGAAGCCGCTCGCTTCGAGCAGGACGATGAACAACAGCCACACATTGATCGCCTGCAGCAGCACATTTCCATAATGATGTCCGGCAGGATTCAAATGGAAAAGCTGGCAGTCCAACTGGTGGGACAGCCAAGTGACCGGATGCCAGTTGGCCTCCGCGGTCGTGGTCAAAGCCCAGTGGATCGCGTTCCAGTCGAGGCCCTGGGACACGTGCGGGTTATTGGTGATGTAGTGATCGTCGTCGTAATCGGAGAAGGGTTGGTGTCCCGCTGGATTGTAGAGCACCAGCGAGGCCAGCACCAGGATCAAGCCGAGGACGAGGCGATTGGCGGTGGGCTTTGGAGGAGCGGTCACCGGTTCTCGCGAAGAGCTTGGTTCAGCTGCGAATCGCACGCATGCCCCCGAGCGATCATAGTAGTGGTGGTGAACCCGCAGAAATGACGAAGGTAACGGGGCGAATTAGAAATCCATGTACCCTCCCCGTTGGTGGATGCTCGCGCCATGAGAGACAGACTGACACAAATTGTCAGCAGAGAACCAAAATCTGAGGGATAGCGCGAGGCTCGCCGCCGACTCGACGTTACTTCGGTGTGACTCCTCTCTGAAAACAAAGACGCTTGGCCCGCCAGGCCCGCGACGCTGGGGATTTCGACTCTGGCCTCTCAATTGCCAACATAATCGGCAACGGGTCGTTATGACCAAACTTGAACAAACGGAGAGAAGAGGAAACGAGATGCGGAAACACAAGGGTTTTTCACTGATTGAGTTGCTGATCGTGGTGGCGATCATTTTGATCATCGCTGCGATTGCTATTCCGAACCTGCTGCGGGCGCGTATTGCGGCTAACGAGTCGTCCGCGGTGCAGTCCATTCGTACCATCAACACGTCGGAAGTGACGTACCAGTCGCAGTTCCCGAACATCGGGTTCGCCAGCACGCTGTCCCAGCTGGGGCCCCAAGCTGCGAGTGGTTGCACCACGCCGACTTCAGCCCAAGCCTGCTTGCTTGACTGGGTTCTGTCCACTGCTACCGCAGCGGCGACTCCGAAGAGCGGCTACTACTTCACGGTGCCTGGAACCGTTTCGGCCGGCGGCATTTTCATTGACTACACCATCAATGGCAACCCGGCATCCTACGGCCAGACTGGCGTACGCGCGTTCTGCTCGAACTCGGACGGCGTGATCCGCTACAACTCAACCGGTACCAGCACCGCTGGCACCAACTCCACCTGCGCTGGCTGGACCGCGCTGCAGTAAGAGTTTGGCGAAGTACCTGGGGGAGGGTACAAGCCAGGGAGCAACGGAGCAATCCGTTGCTCCTTTTGTTTTGCCTGCCGTTCCCGCCCACATGACTAAGCACCCACTCCGATCGGCATCGAGATCGAAGAGCGAGCCGCCATCCAGGGACGACCCGCATTGTGTACTCAGACGAAGAGAACCGAAGGCCGCCGGAGAGATAGCCAAAGGAGCGGAGGACAACGCTGATTGCGCCGACGTACCTGGGCGACTTCGCGGGGCGCTTCAGCGAGGCAATGAACTTTTTGTCCATCTGGGTCCAGCGTGCCTCTGGGCGTTCGATTGCGCCAGCAGATGGTCGGCAGTTCGGCAGGCTTCCTCGAAATTCTGCGACAGGGCTTGCGCAACCTTGAGCGCAGTCTCCGCCTGAAGGTGCCGTCCGGCCTGGTCGAGCGCCCGGGAAAGGAGAACGTACCCCACATCGGACGGCTGGATCTTTAACGCGCGGCTGTAAGACTGAAGCGCGGCATCGGGGTCTGCGGACGCTTGTGCCACGAGCCCTAGCCCGATCCAGGCTAAGGCTCTTCCTGGCAGCAGCTGTGCCGCCGCCTGGAAGCTCTCTCTGGCGTGCTCCCGATCCCCGAGGCTGTTGTAGATGAATCCCATGTTGAGGTGGACATCTGTGTCCATCTGCGCGTCCTTGGTAAGCCCGAGTACCTTGCCATATTGCTCTAAAGCGCCCGCGAAATCCTCGTGCTCTTGCTCATAGAAGGCAAGGTTGAAGTTGCTGATTGGATCGGAGGGGTGCATGGTGGCTGCGGCACGGAAGTGCGGCATTGCCTCCTCCAGGCGACCCTGCTCAAGCAACAGTCCGCCCAGACCGTCCTCGGCGACAAAATTACCGCTCGTGACTTCTAAGGCGTGCGACCACAGCTTGACGTTGTCTCCCCAATAGTCGATCTGGCGATGCGAGACCAGCGCCAAAACCACCATCACGACGACGCTTCCTCCCAGAACCAGGCCCGAGGGAACACGCAGTTTCCTCCCGCTGTCCGCCACACCCCAGCAGACCACCAGAAAACAGCCGACAAGGGGCAAGTAAGCATATCGGTCAGCCATCCCCTGTACCCCTACTTGGACCAGGCCAATCATCGGAACCAGGGTTCCCAAAAACCAGAGCCAGCCCACCAGCACATACCGACGATGCTTCAGTTGGACCGCCAACAGCGTCAGTGCCGACAACAGGAGAAGGGCACCTGCCACCTGCCACGCCTTTAACGAGGTCGACGGATGCGGATAGAACAAAGCAAGATGGGATGGCCAGATGGCTTTGCCCAAGTAACGAGCGTAGGAGACAACGGCATTCTCCGCTCGCGTCGAAAGCGAATAGCGCGCAAGCGTTCCCACCGCATCTCCGGCCATTTGCGCCTTCACCGTCAGAAGGCCGCTCGCAGCGGAAATCACAAAAAGTGGCACCTTTTCTAGCACGAGCCGGGAAAGCCGCTTCTGGCCCGGATGTGCTTCGCCGGCCTGCGCATCCGCGAAGGCAACTCGCTCCAGTGGCCAATAGTCCCAAAGCAGCAGAACAAAGGGCAGTGTGATCACCTGCGGCTTGGCCATCGATGCCAATGTGAACAGGCCACAAACCGCCGCATAACGCTTCCTGTTCGGCTGCAGCGCATACCAGCGATAGGCTCCCAGGCTGAGAATAAAAAACAGCATGCTGAGCAGGTTTTTCCGCTCCGAAATCCAGGCCACCGACTCGACATTGATGGGATGAAGGGCGAACAGGGCAGCGACCATGAGACTCGGCCATGCGCATCCCGTAGCCTGTTCGAGAACCCAGAACAGTGCCACAACGTTCAGCGCATGGAAGAACAAGCTCGAGTAGTGATGGCCGCCCGGTTTAAGGTGAAAGAACTCGCAGTCCAACATGTGCGAGAGCCAGGTCAACGGGTGCCAGTTCCCGTCATCGTAGGACGTGAAAGCCCATTCCACGCCTTCCCGGCTCAGACCGGCGTTCACGTGGGAGTTCGCGACGACATAACGATTATCGTCATAGTTGACGAAGGGATGGTGGCCGATCGGAGCGTAGAGCGTCAACGTAGCCGCGATTAGAAGCAGACTGAGAACTGCCATCCGCCCGGCTGGCGAACGGTTGTTATCCGATGCGGGCATGGCGGCTCGCTGGGTTACGGCCGCCGGCGTGGTAGTCCCGACAGCTGCTGGCGATGATGGCACGCTGAGTTCCGCTCCTGTGTATCTA
>Ga0187780_10004725_pt1 | contig 10191 bp, 11 predicted proteins | sample 1015_Q2_SP10_20__FD_132429 | JGI IMG/M metagenome (GOLD analysis project Ga0187780, IMG submission 132429) | Tropical peat soil microbial communities from peatlands in Department of Meta, Colombia - 1015_Q2_SP10_20_MG | ecosystem: Environmental > Terrestrial > Soil > Wetlands > Peat | place...
AGGGTTTTTTCACCCGCAACGTTATAGTACTGCTCAAAGTACGAAAGCACCAGTTCCCTCAGCGTTCGGTAGACCGGCTCACGAAAGCGCAGGCCCACGAAGTTCGATTTGGCAACTGCTCCCCAGTGCCCCCTATGCTTAAACAACGCGAGCACATGGTCGTCATCGCGGTCATTGGGCAAGAGATTCAGGATCAATGCAGGATGGCCGAGACGCTTCAGCATTGCCGCGCCAAATAGAGCGCCATCAAAGCACTGGCAGGTACGCTGGCGCAAAACCCTCAGCGGACAGCGGTAGACCACTTCTGAACTATACGCCAGATCATCGAGGAAAAGCTGGATTTTATTCGGGCTGTTCAGGCGTGCAAGAAGTTTCCTCTCAGCCTTTGTCAAGATCTCATCAAATGATTTGACTTCCGATGCAGCCTTCCTCTTAAGCAATTCGTTATAAGCCCATCTTATGAATTTTGTCTTTCATCTTCAAGTTAAATTTGTCTTTGCTGATTACAAAGCGTTCGTGTGTTCCCTTTGAGATCAGATCAACGCCATCATGTGCCTCCACCTCAAATACCAGTCGTCGTCCGTCAACCTCAACAAGTTTCACCTTTGCAGTTACTTCAAAACCCACAGGGGTAGCGGCAATATGGCTTACGTCAATATGCGTGCCGACAGTCTGTTCACCCGGCCAATCAAGATAAGGATTTATTGCCTTAATGCAGGCCCACTCAAGAAACCCTACCATAAAGCCCGTTGCAAATACTTCCGGCATCTCCTGAAACTCGGTTGATTCAGGATAGAGCGCAGGGACAGTCTTTGACTCAGGGATATGAAAGGTAAACACCGATTCAATTCCTGGCTTTAATGTATCCTTCATAGTGTCTCCTTTTCAGACATAGCGGGGAAGGCATTCCAATACTCTGCTCCTCCAGGTCTATGATCTTCTTGATGAGTGGAATCATAATTTATGTCGGTTTAGAGGTTGTGTCTGATTGTGTGGAGTATGCAACACTCACAATCAGTGGCGCTCAGCAGCATGAGTAGCAGATTTGCTCGTTAAATGAGAGGTTGTCTTTGATTGTAGAGGGTATTTTTCAGGGTTTTCGAGATTGTCGATTTCCAAATCAACATCCAACTCAGGCCAATATAGGTGGTAACCATGAAGTAGTTCTACTTTCTGTATTGAATGCAATGTCTGGTTCTTAAAGTATGGGTAGGTTGCATAGCTCAGATAGTATTCCTTGTCCTTTACATAAAGCCAGATGCCAAAGGGTGTTATGTTTTCAACGCTTACCGAAATGTCTTTTCCACGCTTTAATGATCTCATTCTTACGCTCCTGTACAATTGTCTGAATCCCCCTAAGCTGCCGTGGCGTCAACCTATAGTGGACAGCTAGCGATACAATGGGTTCTATCCATAATTTGGCTTCAACGTCTTCACATGTTACATGAATATGAAGTCGTTCTTCTTCATTTGAGAGAAAGTAAAACCGGTAGCCTTTTTCCCTAAATTTGTCTAGTGTCCTTTATATTTCCTTGCTTCTTCTATTTCCTTTATTTGTTCTATATCCTTGCCAAGGGCCTTTGTTATTAAGTCTAATTCGTATTTGGTGGGTCGAGGACGTGCTCCGCTCAGATGCAGAACACCAATTAATTTCATTATGTCACAATCACCTGAACAGTATGCCCTTCTGCCATTTTCACCAAGCTTGCTTATTTCGGGAAGGCAATGAATTTCCAAGGGTGGCTCCTGTAAGAGCTTTAGTAAAACATCATAGGTCTGCATTCCCTCAGTAATTATCAATTTAGGATTCAATCGCACAATGATCTCTTTAATTTGTTTGAAGCAAAAAGCTTCCATTTCTTTTCGGGTTTTTTCATTAATACTCATGAATTCATTTTTATTTGTGCTTCTAAAAAAAATAAGATTACACTTTACGCTTTTTTCTAATAGGTCAATCTTGCCTATTTTACCGAATATCGTTTTCATCATGTTAGCCAAACGGTAATTCTCCACAAAGTATTCATGGTCAGAAGGTATTCGCATTGCTTCACTTTCATTAAAAGCGTTCTTACCGCCACCGGGATTGTAGCCTATAATCATCAGATCAGGATTTGAATATACTGGTGAATAGAATACGGAAAAACCAGATTCCCAAAATGTGTACATTCCTTTTAAGCTTCTCCACTCATTAGCGACTTCCCCTACTAAGTTTTCTGCCCAAACTTCAATCGTCATGCTTTAACCTCCAATGTTCTTCTGCCGTTGTTTTCTGGTTACCGTACAAATAATATCCATATGGCTGCGAGAGTTGTTCCTCCGTATCCTCCTTCGATGGTTCTCCGAGCATCACCAAGCGTTCCTATTCTCTGCCCACTATTGTCCTTAATGTCATCACCTTGCACATAGCCTATTCTCTGCCCGCTATTGTTCTTGATATCATTACCCTGCACATAACCTATTCTCTGCCCACTATTGTTCTTAATATCATTCCCCACCATCTTTACGTTTGCCATGATAACCTCCCGTACATGATAGATTCACAAAACCTTACCTATTTTAGTAAATCATAATCATTTTGAAAATGGTTTGCTTGTGTTTGACGAGTTGCAGTGCAATATCCCTAGCCAATATCAGTGCAGTCCTTGTCATTTTATAACTCAATAAGATCTCAATTTCAGTTGAGAATATAATTGTCGGTTACCAGGCTCCGCAAAGTATTACTCACCACCCACGCTGAACATTGTCTCAAGGTCGTGACGGGAAAATACCCTAAACGCGAACATAGTTTCGGATTTCATTACCCCGTCAATCTTCAGAACCTGGGCAGTAATCACATTCGCAAGGGTGTCGTTGTCAGGTGCTCGGACAATAGCTGCCAGATCGTGTTGCCCGGTTATTGAGTAAACCTCTGAAATCTCTTTTATTGCCGCTATTTCCTCCGCTGCTTCATTAATTCTGTTCTTTGTGACGGTCAAAAGGACTATTGCGGTAACCATTTTTCAACTCCTTCTTATATTTGTTTCATTATAGCAAATATATAGAGTTAGCAATAACGCTGAGACTAAGGGCTGATCATCTTTCGACACAGAAAGAATATTATGGTTGTAAATTATATAAAAGCGATATAAATTATGAGGTGATTATGCCAACAATGAGAAGTGTCAGAATTTTTTTTGTTGCCTTTTGTGCCGCGTTGCTGTTTTTGCCAGAAAGCATCGCATTGACAGATGCGGTTAAGAACCTTGTCCATCACAATATCAAAGTAAAGATAAGTCCCAAAGAACATCTCATCGAAGTGGAAGACCGCATTACCTTACCCGAGGGCTTCCCAAGGGAATTCTCATTTCATCTTCACTCAGGTCTCCAGCCTAAAACAGAAACTGTAGGGGTTATGTTGAAGAAAGAGGGCGGAGATGCCAGTTCCTTGGCTGAATCTTACAGGGTCACACTTCCCGGAGGGCAGAGCACCTTTGTACTGAACTACAAAGGCAAAATTGAACACCCTCTGGAGGCTGTAGGCAAGGAGGAAGCGGGGGGATTCAGCAACACACCTGGCATTATCTCTGGAGAGGGGGTTTTTCTGGGGGGAAGTTCCTTCTGGTACCCAAGCATAAATGGCCGGCTCCTGAGCTTCACCCTTGATATTAGTCTGCCCCCCGAATGGGATGCAGTGAGCCAGGGAGAGCGCATTCTCCATGAACAGGAAAGTGGTATGGCGCGTGTGCAGTGGGATTCCCCGGAGCCACAGGAGGAGATATTCATCGTCGCAGCCCCCTTTACAGAATATGCACGACAAGTGGGCAGTGTTCTGGCCATGGTCTTTCTCCGCACCCCTGAGAGAGAGCTGGCGGGTAAATATCTTGATGCCACAGCCACGTATATAGGCATGTACGAAGGACTGATCGGCCCTTATCCCTACAAAAAATTTGCACTTGTAGAGAATTTCTGGGAGACCGGATTCGGCATGCCTTCCTTCACGCTCCTTGGACCAAAGATCATCCGCTTTCCCTTTATCATCACCTCTTCCTATCCCCACGAAATACTCCATAACTGGTGGGGAAACAGCGTCTTCCCTGACTACAAAAAAGGGAACTGGTCAGAGGGATTGACCGCATATCTCTCTGACCATCTCATAAAAGAGCAGCAGGGGAGTGGGGTTGAATACCGCGAAACGACCTTGCAGAAGTATGCGGATTATGTAGTGAGCGGAAGGGATTTCCCGCTTGTTGATTTCCGTTCCCGCCACAGCTCGACTTCAGAGGCGGTGGGGTATGGCAAGTCCCTTATGTTTTTTCATATGCTCTGCAGGGAATTGGGAGACAAGAGTTTTATTGCCGGGCTCCAGGACTTTTACCACCAAAACAAATTCAGATTTGCGTCCTTCGATGACCTCAGAAAAAGCTTTGAAAAGACATCAGGCAAAGACCTCAAAAGTGAATTTGAGCAGTGGATAATGCGGCCCGGAGCCCCCGAGATACGATTGCGTGATGCCAAGAGTGGGCAGGAGGGCGAAGGATATCTTGTCACTGGTATTCTGGAGCAGGTGCAGGAGGGGAAAGGGTATCGCCTGGCAGTACCTATCGCCATTACAATGGAGGGTCAGGAGAAGGCCTATGAGACCGTGGTGAATATGGAAAACATGCGGCTTGATCTTAAAGTCCTCCTGCCCTCCCGTCCCTTGAGAATTGATGTGGACCCCCAGTTTGATCTCTTCCGCAGGCTAAAACGCGATGAGGTGCCTCCTGCCATATCACAGGCATTAGGCGCGAAAAAAATGGTGGTAATCCTTCCTTCTTTGGAGAAAGGACACTTGCTTACTGCGTACCGGAGACTGGCCAAGGCCCTGGCAAGTTCTGGACCTGATGAGGTTGAGGTGAAGTTTGACACAGAAATGGAGAAACTACCTTCAGACAGTGCAGTTGCCATTATGGGATGGAAGAACCGTTTTCTCATCTCAATGATATCAGCCCTTTCCCCTTATGAGGTAGTAACAAATCAAGAAGGCATCCGCATTGAAAAAACCGAAATACCTCGGGAAAATCACTCTGTAGTGTTAACTGGGAGAAATCCTGAAAATAAGGACATGTGCTGGATGTTCATTGCCTCTGACAAGACTGAACCACTCAAGGGGCTCAGTCGCAAGCTTCCCCATTATCACAAATACAGCTATCTTGGCTTTAAAGGCGATGAACCGGAAAATATAGCAAAAGGCCGATGGCCCGTACTTGATTCGCCCATGACTACATTTTTCCCTGCCAAGGATAGCAGGCTCTTGAAGGTCGAAATGGGAATTCTCGCACCACGGAAGCCTTTGGTAGAACAGTAGGCGCAAATATGGCGGGAGGCTGAACTGGATGAGTGAGAAAATGGCAGGTTCCCAGGAAGTCATTTCCTGGGGCGGCTCTCTTTACGTTTTCTCGCCTTCTTTTTTTGCGGTAATAGGCGGGGATCAATAATTCCTTCCTCTGTGAGCACTTTCCTGTGAAAGTCGCACTCAAAGCAAAAGTGACTTTCACCTGGACTGGTACATTTGAGATTATGAAGGGAATACGAGCCCACAATGGCCCAGCATATCCTTCCCCCGTTGATTCCCTCGTTGATTCCGTCTGCATAGGGATGGATGGCCGCGGGACATACACCAAGCTCCTTGACTTTCTTGCCATTCAATTCTCTCCCGCATTTCATATATTCCCAGCAATTTGCTTTCCGTTTCCGTGGCATAGGACTTCGCTACCTTCCTTTTTGTCCTGGTGAGAACTTCTCCAGTAATCCCCTGACAAAAACTTTTAACACAGGCCAAACAAATGGGTCAAATTAATAAATCAAATCAGCATATATGATTTTCTTAAACAAAAAAGCTGCAGACCTGTGTTTCTAAGATTTCCTTCCGTGGTATGAATGCGTAAAATAGAGAAAGTGAAAATAAAGGCATTTATCCATCATGACGGTGCACTGGGAGATTTGTTTCTGTCCCTTCCTTGTATTCGCGTGATAAGGAAAAATTCGGATTTCGTCCATTTGGTCGGGCCACCTGATGTTGCGGAGTTCCTCAGGGGGGCAGGCTATGTTCATGAAACATCCTCAGCATGGAGTACCCTCTTCACGTCCCTCTATTCAAAGGAGATAGAGTCGGCACCATTGGGTTTTCTTGAGCAGTTTGACTATGCGGTGGTCTTTACCAGGCGAGAGGATTCTCCCATTGCGGCTAATATTGAAAAGGTGATCCCTCACACCGAGATAATCATTACGATTCCCCCTGAGGGAGTGAGAAGTCATGTGGCACAATTCAGACTGAACCAGCTTGCCCTTGGGGGAAAATCTGAAGACTTGGAATCGAAGCTTACCATTCCTTCCCTGTATCATGAAAAAGGAAAGGAATTCATTGCCCGTTCTTTTGGTACTGAAGGAAGAGGGACCCTGATGGTATTCCATCCCGGAAGCGGAGGCAGGAAAAAGTGCTGGCCCCTGGAAAACTATTTCAGACTGGTCGAAAAGTTGATAAATCGCCGGACCTGCCGGATCATTTTTCTTACAGGCCCTGCTGAGGAACCCGAAGTGGCAGATGATGTCCATGGCTTTGCACATAGGCATAAAAGGGTCGCCCACATGAGAAATGAGCCACTCATTATGGTTGCCTGCCTTTTGGCCGCTTGTGATCTTTACGTGGGAAATGATTCCGGGATAAGCCATCTCGCTGCCGCAGTCAGCGGAAAGGCGATAGTCCTCTTCGGGCCTACAGACCCATTGCTCTGGAGGCCGCTTGGCAAGGGGATTCAGGTGATTTCTGCGGGAATTTCCGACGATGCTCTGGCAGTGGTGAGTGTGGACGAAATATATGAGCGGCTGACCTTCCGTCTTAAGGAGGCGGCACATGAATACTCGTTATGAACCCGATTTGCCGAGGTTCGGGAGATGACTATCTCTTTAACGCTATCCGCGCCTTTTTCAGCATGGAATGGGGCAGATAAGAAGATTTGGCCAGTCTGAGGGTATCTTTGTCAAGGTCCTGTTCAAAATTCAGGAACTTGTATTTTGGGGGCAAAATCCCGGCAAAGTTGTTGAACATGTATTGATAGATGCCCTTAAACCTTTTTCGCGCTTTGGCAAAATGGAGTGCAAAGGTCTCTTCGTTCAACTCTTCACCCACGATAAATCCAGCGGGTTCGTTGTCAGCATAATAAATTCCACCACACAGGATGAGATCATTATATCTCTTGAGCGCCTCAAGACTCGGGAAGTAGTCCGTCTCCGCCACATCCTGTTCTGTGTCGTCCAGCCATCCGTTCAGTACAAAGAGCGCATCGTTCAGCCGGTCATCGGTGAGTGGCAATGCCTTGTGGGTATATGTGGAAATGAATTGTTTGAGGAGATTTCTTTTCGAGTGGAGGTTCCTCCCCTTGTACGTGCTCATCTGCTCCACTGTGTAGATGTAATCCATATCCCCTTGTTTGCAGGTGCAGTGATACTCATCCTGGCTAAAACATTCCAGCCAGGTCTCTGAAATGGGAAAGAGGAAATCCACAGTTTTCATCATCGTCTTTAAATAGCCATGTTCCATATTCCCAATTTCGACTGTAGGCATAAGATAGGTGTAACCGTCATAAGACAGACCTTTTATGAAGATTTCCTCATCATGAATCACTTCGTATGTGTGGGCATGCCTGAAGAGATAGAGGTTTGGGAAGCTGTATTCTGCGATGGGGCAGTGGAGTTTCTTAAGCCTGTCATGGAGCAGTTCCATGTGTCTGAAATCAAGAGATTCAACGTGCATGGTGAAGTCTAGACCCCTTTATCCAGATCACCCCATACATATTGAGCCAGTGCTGTTGCTGCAATAGCAGCGGTCTCTGCCCTGAGGATGCGATTTCCCAGGGACACAGGAAGGAAACCAGCCGATTGAACCAAAAGTGCTTCCTCCTTCGTAAAGCCGCCTTCCGGTCCTATGGTGATCGTCAATGACCTGCATACTCCCAATGCGTCCCTTGTTTTGGTGAGGCTCATTCCTCCTTCCTCCCTAAAAAGGAGGCCCCTGGATTCGCTCAGGTACCGCCTATAATCGGACGAAGCCACAAAGACCTCCTGAAAAGGGATCAAATCGTGTATTCTTGGTACATGGCTCCTCCCGCATTGGCGCGAGGCGTCTTCTGCTATTTTTCTCCACCTTGTTGTCTTCCTTGTCTCCCTCAGTTGGGAACGTTCGGTGGCTACAGGGACTATCTCATTGACGCCCAATTCCGTGGTTTTTTGGATGATGAGCTCCATCTTTTCACCTTTGAGCACCCCTTGGATAAGGATTATTTTGAGCTTTGATTCTGCGTCATAGGGGATAATTTTGTTTACCCGGGCAAAAAGCTCCTTATTCTTAATGGAGGTGATTTCGGCGCTATAAGAGGAACCTTTTCCATCAAGCACCATGATCTCGTCCCCCGCACGGGACCTTAACACATTGATGAGGTACCGGGCTTTTTCACCTGCAATATGAATGGTCTCGGGCCGTTCTTCTAATGGCAGGAATATACGCGGCATGGAAGCCTATTTTTCAACGCCTGAAAAGATGTCCTTGAGCTTGTCCTTAAAGGTTTTTGACGTCTTCTCTCCGTCTATCTGGGCATACTCCTCGAGAAGCTCCCTCTGCCGGGGGGTGATATGCTTCGGAATCTCAATGTTTACCACTATGATCTCATCCCCTTTTCCGTGGCCGCCGAGCTTGGGAATGCCTTTTCCCTTAAGTGTGAATGTTTTCCCTAAGGGAGTACCAGGGGGAACCTTCAGATGTGCGGTGCCCTCAAGGGTTGGAACCTCTATCTCTGCTCCCAGGACAGCCTGGGGGAAGGTAATGCTCGTCTCATGGTAAAGAGTATTCCCCTTTCTCACAAAAAGAGGATGCTCCTTAATGTCGAGGACAATATAGAGGTCGCCAGGCGGCCCTCCATACACACCAGGCGCACCTTCCCCTGACATCCTAAGGCGGGAGCCTGAATCTACTCCTGCGGGAATCTTTACCGATATGGTATGGACCTTCTTCACTTTCCCATCGGCCTTGCATGAAGGGCAGGGGTCGGTGATGATCTTCCCTGTTCCGTGGCAGGAGCTGCATGTCTTGGAAACGCTGAAAAAGCCCTGCTGAAACCTCACATGGCCGGCACCTTTGCATTGGGTGCAGATGACCGGACCTTTGCCTGGCTTTGAACCAGAGCCGCTACATGCTGAGCATGTCTCCCACCTCGGTACCTCAATTGTCTTTTCAGTGCCAAAAGCTGACTCTTCGAGGGTGATATCGAGGTCATACCTGAGGTCGGTTCCCTTTGCAGCCCTTGACCGCCGCTGGCCACTGAACCCAAAAAAGTCTCCGAAGATATCCTCAAAGATATCGCCGAAACCTGCTCCGGTGAAGGCACCAAATCCAGCGCCCATGCCCTCTGTTGATCCGTATCTGTCGTAATGAGTCCTTTTCTCACCATCACTCAGAACGGAGTATGCTTCATTTATCTCCTTGAACTTCTCCTCAGCCTCCCGGTTGCCCTGGTTTCTGTCAGGGTGGTGTTTGAGTGCAAGTCCCCTGAACGCCTTTTTTATTTCTGCCTCAGTCGCATTTCTCGGAACGCCAAGGATCTCGTAGTAATCTCTCATTTCTCCTTCTTATTCACATCCTCGAATTCTGCCTCAACCACGTCCTCTTCGGGTTTTGCCTGTGCTTCCGGCCCTGCAGTCTGAGCACCCGCGCCTGCGCCTGCAGCCTTATAAATGTGTTCAGCGATCTTATAGGACGCCTTTGTGAGGTTTTCAACTGCGCTCTTTATCTCCGCAGCATCCTGGCTCGTCTCTTTCACCTTCCTGCATCGTTCCAGGGCCTCTTCAATTTCCCTTTTCTCGGTTTCTGTCACCTTGTCCCCGTATTCTTTTAGGGACTTTTCTACGGTGTATACAAGAGTGTCAGCCTCGTTCCTCGCTTCTGCCAACTGTTTCTTCTTTTTGTCCTCGTCCGCGTGGGACTCTGCGTCACGTGTCATCTTCTTGATCTCGTCATCTGAGAGTCCGCTGGAAGCAGTTATCCTTATGGACTGTTCCTTCCCCGTGCCCATGTCCTTGGCAGAGACATGGAGTATACCGTTGGCATCGATGTCAAAGGAAACCTCTATTTGGGGCACACCTCTGGGCGCAGGGGGAATCCCTACGAGCTCAAATACCCCA
>Ga0187780_10004726_pt1 | contig 10191 bp, 6 predicted proteins | sample 1015_Q2_SP10_20__FD_132429 | JGI IMG/M metagenome (GOLD analysis project Ga0187780, IMG submission 132429) | Tropical peat soil microbial communities from peatlands in Department of Meta, Colombia - 1015_Q2_SP10_20_MG | ecosystem: Environmental > Terrestrial > Soil > Wetlands > Peat | place...
AGCGCCTCGACCTTCTCACGCAACGACATGCGGAGAGCGCTGCAATAGTCCGAGTCCCTGCAACACCTCGCGCAGCCGAGCCCGCGTCTTCTCCTGCACCGGGACGAGCGGAAGCCGGAGCTGCTCCTCGAGTAACCCCATCAGCGCCATCGCGGCCTTCACCGGTCCTGGGTTCGACTCGATAAAGTTCGCTTCCATCAGAGGGAGCAGCTTGTAGTGCAGCTCCCGCGCGCCCGCCCAGTCGCCCTTCAAGGCAAGCTCGGCCATGCGGCTCATCTGGTCCGGCACTTCGTTCGACACGACCGAGATAATCCCCTCGGCGCCCAGGGCGATCAGCGGCAGCGTGATCGCATCGTCGCCTGAGAGGACGGCGAAGCCGTACGGGAGCCCACGAATGATCGCCATCACCTGCGCCAAGTCGCCCGACGCCTCCTTCACACCGACCACGTTCTCGCAGTTGCGAGCGATCTCGAGCACCGTGGGCGCCTGGATGTTCGACGCGGTCCGGCTGGGCACGTTGTAGAGCACGACCGGAAATCCCGGAACGGCATTCGCCACCGCACCGAAATGCGCGACCAACCCGGCCTGCGTGGGCTTGTTGTAGTACGGCGCCACGACGAGCACCGCGTCCACGCCGGCCGCCCGCGCGGCCTTCGCGCGCTCGACCGTGATTGCGGTCGAATTGCTGCCTACACCTGCGAGCACCTTGCCTCGACCGCGCGCAGTTTCGACCGTGATCTTGAGCACGCGGTTCTGCTCTTCGGGCGTCATCGTCATCGCTTCGCCCGTCGTGCCGCAGGGCACGAGCAGCTCGACGCCGCCCGCGAGCTGCCGCTCGACGAGCGCGCCCAGCCGGGCTTCGTCGAGCGCTCCATCGGCCCGGAAGGGCGTGACGAGCGCCGTCCCGCAGCCGCGCAGCCAGTCCACTCGCATCGTCATCGCCGTTCTCTCCTCTCCGTCCGCTCCACCTCGAGAATCTGGTCCAGCACCTCGGCGAACGTGTGCACGCCGTGGTTCCCCGCCGCGAGCCACTTGGCCGCCGCGAGCGCGCCCGCCGCGAACCCTTCGCGCGAGCGCGCGGTGTGCACCAGCATGATCTGATCTTCCGCCGAGTCGAAGCCCACCCGATGCACCCCGGGAATGTGGCCCGCCCGCGTGCTCGCGATCGGCACCTCGTCGCCCAGCCGGGCCGCGAGCCGGCGGCCCAGCTCGAGCGCCGTGCCCGAGGGGGCGTCACGCTTCAGCACGTGGTGCGCTTCCTCGATGAAGGCGTCGTAGGTGTCGAGCCCGCGGAACAGCTCGGCCGCGCGGTCCACCAGCCGATAGAACAGGTGCACGCCGATGGAGAAGTTGGCCCCGTACACCATCGAGCCGCGCTCGCGATCCATCACGCCACGCACCTCGCTCTCTCGCCCTTGCCAGCCGGTCGTTCCCTCGACGAGCGGCACGCCCGCTTTGGCGCACGCCGTCGCGTGGCTCATCACCGCGTCGGCCACCGAGAAGTCGATCGCCGCGTCGTGCCCCTTGAGCAGCGCCACGACCTGGTCGAGCGGCATCCCCGCCTCCTGGATGTCGAGCACCGCGCCGACCTCGTACCCCTGGGCCCGGGCGCGCGCCTGCGTCGCGCTCCCCATCCGGCCGTTCCCGAGAAAGGCGAGCTTCATGGGCGTGTCACCTCCGCTTGCTCGGCGAGGAGCGCGCGTGCGAGGTCGGTATACAGGGTCACACCGCGCGCGAGCTCCGTCTTCGCGATCCGCTCGCCCGCCGTGTGGGCGTCATGGATCGACCCCGGCCCGAGGAGCAGCGGAGTCCCCCAGCTCGAAAGATGCGGCACGTCCGTCGTGAAGCTCACGACGCACTGCTCGAATCCCGGTACGGCGGTCAGCTTGATCGGCGGCGTCAGGCTCAAGTATTCGATCTTCGCCCGCCCCGCGACCGCCCGCTCGAGCAGCTCGTGCACGACCGATTCGTCACCCACGAGGCGCAAATGCAGCTCGGCGCGCGCGTCGGGAGCGATGACGTTGGCGCCCTCGCCGCCCGCGATCACGCCGATGTTGCAGGTCGTCTCACCGAAGAACGGGTCACGCGGCCACTTGATTGCTCGCACGTCGCTCAACACCTCCACCAGTCCGTGAATCGCCGAGCGGCCCCGCTCCGGGTACGCAGAGTGACCGCCCACCCCCTGCACGCTCAGGTTCACGCGTAACGAACCCTTCGATCCGACGGCGAGCTTGTTCTCAGTCGGCTCGCCGACGATGATCCACTGGCAATCGCCCGCGGCCGGATGGCGGTTCGCCGCGCGCGCGCCCAGGCTTCCCTTCTCCTCGTCCACCACGAACAACAGGCCGACCTCCCGAATCCCCTCCGCGCGCAGCCGCTCGGCGGCGGCGACCTGAGCGGCGATGATCCCCTTCGCATCGCAGGAGCCGCGACCATAGAGGAACGCGCCGTCCTCCGACGATGCCACGTGCGGCGCCACCGTGTCGAGATGGGTGCAGAACACGACCCGCGCCGGCGCCTCCGTCGCGGCGAAAATCCCCGGCCGCCCGGGCACCTGATCGAGCAGCTCGACCGAATAGCCCAGCCCCCCGAGCTCGGCGGCAAGAAACCGGGCGACACCGGCCTCGTCCCCGGAGATCGACGGAATGTCGATCAGATCGCGCGCCAGCGCGACCGGGTCGAGCGTGCCGTCCCGGGCCCGCGGCGCCGGCCTGACCGGCGGCTCCGGTCGCGTGCCGTTGTCGAGCAGCGCCGCGTGCAGCCGGGCCACCACCTCGCGCACGTGCTCCTCGTCCACCACGAACGTCAGGTTGACTCGGGACGCGCCCTGCGAGATAAGCGAGATGTTGATGTCCGGGATCGTCTCGAACACCCGGCCCGCGATTCCGGCCGTCGTGCGCAGCCCCTCACCGACGACGCACACGATGGCGCGCCCCCGCTCGACCCGCACGTCACCGAGGGTCTCGAGCTCCTTCACGACCGCGGGTAGCTGCGCGCCGTTCTCGACCGTGAGTGACAGGCTGACTTCGGACGTGGTAACAACGTCGACCGGCAGCTTGTGACGGTCGAACACCTCGAACAACGCCCGCAGGAATCCGTAGGCGCCGAGCATCCGGGCCGACGTGATCTGCAGAACGGTGATCCCCGTCTTGTGGGCGATCGACTTGACCGTCCCGGGACTGAGCTCCGCCTCGGCCGTCACGACCGTGCCGGGATCGTGCGGCGCGCGCGAATTCACGATGCGCACCGGAATCCCGCGCTCGAGCGCCGGCTGGATCGTCTTGGGATGGAGCACTTTCGCGCCGAAGTACGCGAGCTCCGACGCCTCGGCGTACGACAGCGCCGGCACCGTGCGCGCGTTCGGGACGACTCGCGGGTCGGCCGTGAGAACGCCGGTCACGTCGGTCCAGATCTGGATTTCCGTGGAGCCGAGGGCGGCCCCTACGAGCGCCGCGGTGTAATCCGACCCGCCGCGCCCGAGGGTGGTGGTCACGCCGGCTCGGCTCGAGGCGATGAATCCGCCCATCACGGGAATCCGGCCTCGCTCGAGCAACGGCACGAGCTCGGCGCGAATGCGGCGCTCCGATTCGGGGATGTCGGGGTCGGCGCGTCCGGGGGTGTAGTCGGTGACGATGCATCGCCGTGCGTCCACGTGCTCGGCCGGCAACCCGCGATTCGCGAGCACCGCGGTCAGGAGTGCCGACGACAACCGCTCGCCGTACGCGACGACCTCGTCCCGCAGCTGGCCGACGGCGTTCCCGCCGCGGACCCGCTCGAGCACCGCGGCGATGTCCTTCCGCGCGGCGCTGAGCTCGGCCTCGAACGCCGCGCGGCGGCCGGCGTCGAGGAGCTTCGCCGCCACTTCGCGGTGACGCTCGAGATGCGGCTCCAGGTCGCGAATGCTGACCTGGTCGACGGCGCGCAACAGCGCGTCGGTCACCCGGCTCATCGCCGAGACGACCACGACGCGCGGACCGCGCTGTGAGCCGACGATGCCGGCCACGCGCTCGAAGGCGGCGGCGTCCTCGACGGACGTGCCGCCGAACTTGAGCACGGCGGACGACTTCAACTCAGGTGATGTGGTACTTCCCGTCACGTGAGACCCCCGGGTACCTGCAGCACCAGGGGGATACCGCCCCTGACGCACCCTACTCTGGGTTTGCGATCGCTACGACTGGAGCCGAACGAAACCGCTAACGGAGGGGGCACACCCGCTTTCGGCGGGCCAGCCGATCAGCCGCGCCGGGACGGGTCAAGCGAGAGAGGCGGTGGAGCGCTTGCATATGAGGTTCAACACCTTACGAAGCCGTGGCAGGGCTGTCAAGACGGCGGAGTCTGTTGACAGCTTCATGGTGCTATGGTAGCCTTGGGCATCGATTTCCGATAACCGGACCTATGACGCTCTGCTGCACCACCATCTGTTGTCAGCCCTGTAGGCTGGCGTGTGCTCGCTCCACGGAGAGCGGTCACGGTGACGGTGCACTGTCCGGAGGCAATCGGACGCAAGAGTAGAAGTAGCTGAGTGCACGCATCGGGCCCGCTCCCACAACGGAAGCGGGCCCGGTCGTTTTCAGGGGGGCAATAGGTATGGGGTTGATGCTGAGCTCAGTCCAGATACGCGAGCAGGCGTCCACGCTGCGGGATGCGTCTCCCGAGACCATCCTGGAATGGACGGTGGCTACCTTCCCGAAGAAGACCGCGCTCACGGTCAGCTTCGGGAACGGGGGGCTCGTGCTCGCGCACATGCTCACGCGCATCGAGCCCAGGATTCCGGTGCTCTTCCTCGATACCGGGTTCCACTTCCCGCAGACCCTCGAGTTCAAGGACCGGTTCGTGACCCAGTACGGACTGAACCTGATCGAGCTTCATCCCGCGACCGACCCCGGTCCCCTGTACCAGACGGATCCCGATCGCTGCTGCTTCATCCGAAAGGTGGAGCCCCTGCAGCGGGCGCTCGTCGATTACGATGCCTGGATCAGCGCCGTCCGCGGCGACCAGGGGGAGACGAGGGCGGGAATCGAAGTGCTTGAGTCTCATCAGGTTGGTGACCACACCGTCGTGAAGGTCTTCCCGCTCGCGGGGTGGTCCAAGGATCGGGTCTGGAGCTATATGAAGGAGAATGAGATTCCGTATCATCCGCTGCGCGACCAGGGCTTCACAAGCATCGGCTGCTGGCCCTGCACCCGGGCGACGCGACCCGGCGAGTCCGAGCGCGCGGGCCGCTGGAGCGGTATGGGGAAGACCGAGTGCGGCATCCACACCTTCACGGTAAAGACGTGACGTTCTATCCGGCCTTCCTGAATCTGAAGGGACGCCTCGCCGTCATCGTGGGGGGCGGCGCTATCGCTGAGCAGAAGGTGATTGGCCTGCTCGAGGCGGGCGCTCGCGTAACCGTCGTGAGCCCGGAGCTGACGTGGAAGCTCGAGGACCTCGCGGCGACTGGCGCCATTGAGGTCCGCCGCCGGGCCTATCGGCGCGGTGACTTGGAAGGCGCCTTCATTGCGATTGCCGGGACGGACGACCGCTCGGTCAACGCCGCAGTCTGGGCCGAAGCCGAAGAGCGGAACGTCCTCCTCAACGCGGTGGACGACCTCCCCCATTGCTCCTTCATCGCTCCCGCCATCGTCCGCGCCGGAGACATCACGGTCGCCATCTCGACCGCCGGAAAGAGCCCCGCGCTCGCGGTCCGCTTGAAAGAGCGCATCCGCGACGTGATCCGCCCGGAGGAGGCCGCGTTCCTCGACCTCCTCGGCGAGCTGCGGCCCTCAGTCGCGGCAAGCGTGCCCGACTTCAAGCGTCGCACGAAACTCTGGTATCAGATCGTGGACTCGGATGCGGTCGAGTACGTGCGCCGGGGGGATATCACCGGGGCTCGGCGGCGTATTGATGAACTGGTTGGTGCAGAGGTGGCATCCCCCCTCTCCACATCGTGGAGAGGGGGCCAGGGGGTGAGGCCCGGATTCGTCTATCTCATCGGCGCCGGCCCCGGCCACCCGAACCTGGTCACCGTGCGCGGCCTCGAAGCCCTGCGTACCGCGGACGTCGTTGTGTACGACCGGTTGGTGCACCCCGAGCTGGTGGATCGCGCGGCTCCCTGGGCCGAGAAGATCTTCGTCGGCAAGCGCGCCGAAGGCCATTCCGTGGACCAGGGAAAGACGAACGAGCTGCTGGTCGAGCTGGGACGGCGCGGCCGCGTGGTGGCGCGTCTCAAGGGCGGCGACCCCTTCGTCTTCGGCCGCGGCGCCGAGGAGGGTGAGGCGCTTCGCACAGCCGGCATCCCGTTCGACGTGATCCCCGGCGTCAGCTCGGCGATCGCGGGCCCGGGTGCCGCGGGGATTCCGGTCACGCACCGCCTCTACGCTTCCGCGTTCGCGGTCGCGGCTGGGCACGAGTGCGAGGGGGACTCGGACCTCGACTGGGGCGCGCTGGCTCGGATGCCCACCGTCGTGTTTCTCATGGGACTGCGCGGCATGTCAGGGATCGTAAGCCGCCTCGTGGCGCACGGCGCCGACCTCGAAACACCCGCGGCCGTCATCGCGAGCGCCACCCTCCCCGAAGAGCGGGTCGTCGTGGGAACGATCGGGACGATTGAAGGGCTCGCCCGCGAAGCCGGGCTCGAGCCGCCGGCTACGCTCGTCGTCGGACAGGTTGTACGCGTGCGGGAGCAGCTTCGCGATCTCGCGATCGCCCGCGCCGACGCTCTCATCGAAGCCTAAAGGAATCTCGCGTCATGACCGATCACTCCGCCCACACTTCGCTCCCCGCGTACATCACCACCGAGCTCGCCGAGTACGAAGAGCACATCAAGGAATTCCGGCGCGGCGAGATCGGCGAGGTGAAGATGCAGAAGGTGCGCCTGCAGTTCGGCACGTACGCCCAGCGGCAGGACGGCGTGCAGATGCAGCGCATCAAGATTCCGGGCGGCGTGCTCTCGGCGGATCAGATGATCAACCTCGCGGACGCCGCCGACAAGTACGGCAGCGGCTTCGTCCATCTGACGACGCGCGAGGACGTGCAGATCTACTATCTGAAGCTCGAGGATGCGCCGAACTTGCTGCGCCACCTCGCGAGCGCCGGGATTACCACGCGCGAGGCGTGCGGCAACACCGTCCGCAACATCACCGCCTGCTATCGCTCGGGCACGTCACCCACGGAGATCTTCGACGTCGCGCCGTATTGCGACGCGCTGTTCCGTTTTCTCGTGCGCAACGACAACAACCAGGTGATGGGCCGGAAGTTCAAGATCACATTCGAGGGTTGCAGCGAAGACCACTCGGCCGTTCAGCTCCACGACATCGGGTTCGTCGCGAAGATCCGGGACGGCAAGCGCGGATTCCTGATCAACGTGGGCGGCGGGCTCGGCGGCGCGCCGATGCTGTCGCACGTCTACACCGACTTCCTGCCGGTCGAGGAGATGTACAGCTTCGCGACCGCGATCCTGCGCGTGTTCGATCGATATGGCGAGCGGAAGTCGCGCATGAAAGCGCGTATGAAGTTCCTGGTCCAGGCGATGGGCTGGGAGCGGTTCCGCGAAACGCTCGACGCCGAGCGGAGGCTCGTGGGGCACATCCCGTTCCCGCCCGAGGATCTGCGCGAGGTGCATCAGCCGGTCACTCTCCCGCCGGCGAACGGCAAACTCCCGGTTCGGGATGTGCGCACCGAGCGGCCCGAGTACAAGCGCTGGCACCGTGACTCGGTGCTGCCACACAAGATCCCGGGGCTCAAAGGCGTGAACGTCCGCATGCGGCTCGGCGACATCGTGAGCGACCGGCTGCGCAGCCTCGCGGAGCTGACGCGGAAGTTCTCGTCCGGCGAGTCGCGCGTGTCGATCGATCAGAATCTCTTCCTGCCCTGGGTGCGGGAAGCCGATCTCCCCGACCTGTACGACGCCCTGCGCGCCATCGGGCTGGCCGACTCGGGCGTCGGCACCATCGAAGACATCACTACCTGCCCCGCCGCCGATACCTGCCGCCTCGGCATCGCGTCGGCCAAAGGCCTCGGCTCAGCGCTCTCGGCGGCCCTCGAGCCCGGCGGCTCCCTGAACGGTTACCTCGAGCTCGCCCGCAGCCTCACGATCAAGGTGTCGGGCTGCCCGAACGGTTGCGCGCAGCATGGCGTCGCCGACATCGGGTTCCACAGCGCCGCGATGACCGAGAACAAGCGGACCGTGCCCTCCTACCTGCTGTTCGTGGGCGGCAGGCTCGGGATCGATCAGTGCCAGATCGGCGAGATCATGGGCAAGTACCCGGCGAAGAACTGCGTCAACGTGGTGGACACCCTCCTCAGGCTGTACCGCGACGAGCGCAAGGAGGGGGAGGGCTTCGGGTCGGTCATGGAGCGGATCGGCGCCGAGCGCCTGAAGAGCGAGCTCGAGCGGCACCGCGCGGTGCCGAGCTTCGATTCAGATCCTGCCTTCTATCAGGATTGGGGGCACGCGAACGAAGGGTTCGCGGTGCGCTCAGGGGTAAAGGGCGAGTGCGCGGGCACCACCATCGCCGAGAAGATTCCGTCCAAGGAAGACGCGGCGGAAGCGTTCGCCCAGGCAGAGGCGTACTTCCACCACAAGGAGTACGGCGCGGCGATCTTCGCGGCCTACGACGCCGCCGCGGCCGCGGCCCGGCCCCCGCTCTACCGCCGGCTCGTGGACCCGTTCACCTCCGAGCAGACCCTCTGGGAGTTCGAAAACCTGTTCGTGCTCTCGGGCCAGACCAACGGCGCCTGGAAGGATCTCTCGGGAGACTTCGACCGCCTGCGTAAGGTCGAGGCCGGGGAGATCTCGGCCCGCGCGATCCTCGACCGCGCCAAGGAGTTCGGCGCCTTCTGCGCGGGTTTCTGGGCGGAGCCGATCAAGTTCAACGCGGCGGCCGCGGCGGACTGAGCCTAGCGGCGGGCGCGCAGCAGCGGCAGCTCGAGCCCGTCCCGCAGCGCCTGCCAGCTCGCTTCGATGATGTTCTCGGAGCACCCCACGGTGCTCCAGCGCTCCGACCCACGCGCCGACTCGAGAATCACCCGCGGTTTCGCCGCCGTGCCCAGGTGCTCGTCCACGATGCGCACCTTGTAATCCACAAGTCGAACGTCGGCCAGCTCGGGATAATGCGGCAGTAGTCCCTTCCTCACGGCGCAGTCGAGCGCGTTGACGGGCCCCGCTCCCTCGGCGGCCGTGTGCACGACTTCGTCGCCCACACGCAGCTTCACCATCGCCTGCGCGCTCATCCCCGCGCCGTTCGCTTCCTCCACGATCACGGTGAACCCGATCATCTCGAACGGCGCTTTGTACCCCGGCGCCGTCCGGCGCACCAGCATTTCGAACGAGCCGTCGGCCGCCTCGAACTGAAAGCCCGCGTGCTCGAGCTCCTTGATGCGCTGCAACAGCGCCTGCTCGGGCACGCCCAGCTCAACCCCGAGTGCCTCGGCACGCATCGTGATCGTGCGACGGCCCGCGAGCTCGCTCACCACCACATGCGGCTCGTTCCCGACCAGTGCCGGGTCGATGTGCTGGTAGCTCTCGGCCAGTTTCGCGACGGCGGCGACGTGGATGCCGCCCTTGTGGGCGAACGCGCTCGCGCCGGCATACGGCTGGAAGGGATCCGGGTTCACGTTCGCGACCGCGGCGACGAAGTGCGACACCTCGGTCAGCTGGCGCAGCTGCTCGGGGGTGAGCACGCGGTAGCCGAGCTTGAGCTGTAGCGTCGCGATCAGCGGCAGCAGGTCCATGTTCCCGCACCGCTCGCCGTAGCCGTTGATGGTGCCCTGGACGTGCACGCAACCCGCCTGCACCGCCGCCACCGCGTTCGCGACCGCAAGCGCCGAGTCATTGTGCGTGTGGATGCCGAGCGGCGTGGCGATCCGCGTCTTGAGCTCGGCGACGCGTTCTTCGACCACCTTCGGCAGCTCCCCGCCGTTCGTGTCGCACAGGACGACGCAGTCGGCGCCCGCGTCGGCCGCCGCCCGCACGGTGGCGTGCGCGTACTCCCGATCGAGCCGGCACCCGTCGAAGAAGTGCTCGGCGTCGTAGATCACTTCGCGCCCGAGCTTCTTGAAGTGCGCGACGCTGTCTCCGATCATCCGGAGGTTCTCTTCCCGCGTCGTCTCGAGCACGCGTTCCACGTGCAGCGCCGAGGTCTTGCCCACGAGAGTGACGACGGGCGTCTCCGCCTCGACCAGCGCGCGGAGGTTGGTGTCGTTCTCCGG
>Ga0187780_10004727_pt1 | contig 10190 bp, 9 predicted proteins | sample 1015_Q2_SP10_20__FD_132429 | JGI IMG/M metagenome (GOLD analysis project Ga0187780, IMG submission 132429) | Tropical peat soil microbial communities from peatlands in Department of Meta, Colombia - 1015_Q2_SP10_20_MG | ecosystem: Environmental > Terrestrial > Soil > Wetlands > Peat | place...
GGGACCACGCCCTGCCTGGCCTGCCTTCTTGAAGATGGCGGCTCTGCACGCGCCCTTGAAGAAACTTGCGACACCATTGGTGTCCTCGGCCCGATTGTCAACCTCATCGCCTCGTGGCAGGTCGCCGAAGCTCTGAAAATTCTCGCCAGCCGCCGCGAAGCCCTTCACGGCCGCCTGCTTTCATGCGACGTCTGGAGCAGCCACATGCAATCCATTCGCGTGACTCGCCATCCGCAATGCCGTGCTTGCGCGCAGCGCAACTTCACGTACCTCAAAGGCGAAGCCCAGCCGCACATCACCCTTTGCGGGAGGGATTCGGTGCAGATTCACGAACGCAGCCGGGCGCTGGACCTCGCGGCGCTAGCGGTTCAATTGCGTCGCGTTGTTGAAGACGTCCGGCAAAATGATTTTCTGATTCGCTTCCGCATTGCGCCGTACGAAATGACCGTTTTTGCCGATGGCCGAACCATCCTCAAAGGCAGTAAGGATCCCGCGGTCGCGCGCTCGCTGTACGCGCGCTATCTGGGATCTTGATCCGGACTTCCTTTTATATCGCAGGACGGCGGTTCAGCGTGGGTGCCCGGTTCGTCCGAACGAACTCCGCATATTGGCGCGGTCCAGGTTTTCGCGCAGGTTCATCAGCGTCAGGAACGTGCTGAGAATTCTTGCCTTCAGGTCATCGGTCAGGTGCAGCCCGCTGGTGGCCACGCGCGCCAGGCGCTCGCCGTGTTCGGTGATGAAGCGCATGATTTCGCGCTGCCGTTCCTGCGGTGCATTGCCCAGGGCCGTCTCGCGCCGCATCTCGCCGCAACTGGTTTCCAGGGCCAGGGTGAAGTGCAACACACAGAGGCGCTGTTCCTCCAGCGCCGGAGGCGCGTCATTCTTGCATCCGGCGATTTGGCAAGGTGTTCCCATGCGTTTCGGGCGCTGCACGATAAGTAACATTCCCAGAGCCGAAAATCCAGCACGCATCTCCGCGGGTGCGCTGAATCTTACAAGACTAGCCGGTATTTTGGTTTGCGGTTTGGTTGGGCGCGGCGCGATTTCTTTGACAAATGGTATTGACAAGAATATGCAATGCCCTGTATAAAAATGCAGGGCCATTTTTGGCTTTGCATGATATGAACGTCGGCAAAACATTCCGGCACGGCCAGATCCTGCGGCTCGTCTCGGGCCAGCGCATCGCCAACCAGGAAGAGCTGCGCCGCCGCCTTGCCGCGCAAAAGCTGCGTGTCACCCAGGCCACCCTTTCCCGCGACCTTCAGGAGTTGCGCCTGGTCAAAACCCACGACGGCTACAAGCAGGAAGCCGCTTTGCCCGAAGAGCCGGTGACTACCATGCCGCCTCTGGCACGCGCCCTTGGCGAATTTCTCCTCGACATTCGCCCTGCGGAAAATCTTCTCGTGCTGAAAACGCCTCCGAGCGGGGCGCAGCCTCTCGCTGCCGCCGTGGATGGCGCAAAATTTGAGGAAATTGCGGGAACCATCGCGGGTGACGACACCGTTCTCATCATCACGCCCAACAAAAAGACGCGCGAATCTCTGCAAAGGAAAATCGAAGCCCTCGTAAAATGAGAAACCTTCGACACATCGCCGTCATTGGCGTCACCGGCTATACCGGCCTCGAATTGGCCCGGATTCTGCTCCGCCATCCCGGGATTCAAGTTCCGGTCTTTTACATGCGCGAGCCGAACGGCGCCAAATGCCTTGCCGAGCTTTTTCCGCAGTTTCGCGGCTGGGGCGAAGCGCCACTGCGGCCGCTTTCGGTCGAAGCGGTCACTTCGAGTGCCGCGGGCACAGCGTTTTTGGCCACGCCGCACGAAGTTTCCGCGGAGCTTGCCCCCGCTCTCCTGCAAGCCGGGATGCGCGTGATTGATTTGAGCGGCGCATTTCGTTTCCGCGATGGCGAGACGTTCACGTCCTGGTACAAGCTGCCCGCTCCGGACGCCGACTGGCTCGGCGAAGCGGCGTACGGTATCCCCGAACTTTATTCCAAGGAAATCGCAGCGGCTCGCCTTATCGCCAATCCGGGCTGCTACGCCACGAGCGTTATCCTCGCACTCCGGCCGGTCACAGACGCCGGATGGATTGCAACGGACTCTTCGGTTGTTTGCGATTGCAAGTCAGGCGCGAGCGGCGCCGGCAAAGACCCTCGCCGCGACCTGCACTTTGTGGAAGTCGACGAAAATTTCAAAGCGTATGGCCTCTTCACCCATCGGCACACGCCGGAAATCCTCGAGCACACGGGCTTGAGCGAATCGCAAGTCGTTTTCTCAACGCATCTGCTCCCACTGGCTCGCGGCATTCTTTCTACCATTTACGTCACGCTCGGGCAGCCGCGAACTGCCGCCGATATGGAATCTCTTTTCCGCAAGTTTTTCGCGGGGCGCCCCATGGTGCGCATCTGGCCCGCTGGTTCGCTGCCGGAGCTGCAGCACGTCGCGCACACGAATTTTTGCGACATCGGCTTTGCTTTGGATTCTTCCGGACGCCGCCTGGTACTCGTATCTTGTCTCGACAATCTCGGGAAAGGCGCTGCGGGCCAGGCCGTTCAGAATTTGAATCACATGCTGGGTATCGAGGAGCAGACTGGACTTCAATGAGACTCGTAATCAAGTTCGCGGGAGCATTGCTTGAAGATGACGCCACGGTATGTGCCCTCGCGCGCCAGGTTGCCGCATTGGCGCGGGAGGGCCATGAAATCCTTGTCGTCCACGGCGGCGGCAGGCTTTTCACCGCCACGCTCAAGCGCATGGCTATCGAAAGTAAATTTATCGGCGGCTTGCGTGTTACCGACCGCGAGACCCGTGATGCGGCCGTCATGGTTTTTGCCGGCCTGCTGAACAAGAAACTTGCAGCCGCTATCTCCGCGGAAGATCAGCCCGCCGTCGGCATCTCGGCCGCGGACGCCCGCTGCTTCACGGCGGAACCCATGGTGCACAATGACATCGAGGGAGGCCTGGGCTTTGTCGGCTATCTCACCGGTGTGAATTTGCATTTCCTTGAATCGCTTTGGCGCCAAGGGCTTTTGCCCGTTGCGCCCTGCCTCGGCATCGGGTCAGACAACGAGCTTTACAACATCAACGCCGATCACATGGCCGCGGCTTGCGCCGAATATCTGAACGCGGACCAATTGATTTATCTCACCGACGTCGCCGGCGTGCTCGATGGGGAAAAGGTTCTTTCCGTTGTTGCCTGCGAGGAAATCGAGCGCCTCGTGCAATCCCGGGTCGTTTCCGGCGGCATGGTCCTCAAACTGGAAGCCGCCAAGCGCGCCATTGAAGGTGGTGTGCGCGAAGTCCGCATCGTCGGCGGCACCACTTCCGAGGCACTTTTGCTTGCTTCGCATGCGGAGGAAGCTGCCTCTGTTCCGGGCACGCGCGTCCTGCGTCATCAGTGTTCCGCCGTACAGACGGCGTTTTCGGCGGCATGATGAGCGCTTCATCCAAGAAACGTTCCGGGGGGACGCGGCCACTGAAGGCCAACCGGCGGCCGGCGAGCACGCCGAAAGCGGATGCCCGGTTGCTTGATGCCGAAAAATTTCTTCTGCCCACGTACAAACGTCCGGCGGTTGTTATGTCTCATGGCCGCGGCGCATATGTCTATGATTCGACCGGCAAGAAATACCTCGACTTTCTTGGCGGGATCGCTGTCAATGCGCTTGGCCACGCTCATCCTCGAATCGTTAAAGTGATTTGCCGCGAGGCAGCTCGCGCCATTCACCTATCCAATCTCTATCACAACGAATTTCAGGGCCCGCTCGCGCGAAAGCTCGCTGAATGGTCCGGTCTCGACCGCGTTTTCTTCACCAATAGCGGCACCGAAGCCATCGACGGCGCGATGAAGCTGGCACGCCTTGTCGGCCGGGCGGCCGAGGAACCCCCTGGCGCCCCCGCAAAGAAGTATCGCTTCCTCGCGCTGGAAAATTCTTTTCACGGCCGCACTTTCGGCGCCATTAGCGTAACTTCGACAGAAAAATACCGCCTTCCGTTTGCGCCTGTGGTTCCGGGCGTCGAGTTCGTGCGTTTCAACGACGTTGCCGACCTCGAAGCCAAGATGGACGGCACCGTCTGCGCCATTTTGCTCGAAACGGTGCAAGGTGAGGGGGGCATTTACCCTGTCAGCGAGGCCTTCTGGAACCGCGCTCGTGCGCTCGCAACCCAACATGGTTCTCTACTGATTGCCGACGAAATTCAATGCGGACTTGGCCGCACTGGAAGAAACTTTGCGTATCAAAAGTTCTCTTCCAAGCCGGACATCCTACTGATCGCCAAGCCGCTCGCGGCTGGTTTGCCTCTCGGCGCGATTCTCACAACCGAAGCAGTCGCCTCGCGTGTTTCGCCCGGTATGCACGGCACTACCTTCGGCGGCGGGCCGCTCGTTTGCGCCGTCGCGCTGGAATTTCTGGAAATCGTCGAAGACGAAAAGCTCCTGGAAAATATCCGTCTCCGCGGCGCCGAATTGCGCGAAGGACTAGCCAAACTCGCTGCCAGATTTGATTTCATCCGCGAAATCCGCGCCGAGGGCCTCATGGTCGGCGTAGAGCTTTCCGTCGAAGGCGCCCCTTTCGTTAACGAAGCCTTGCAGCGCGGCCTGCTCATCAATTGCACGCACGACTTTACGCTTCGTTTTTTGCCGCCGTTCATCATCACGCGCGCGCAAGTCCGCGAATTTCTCAGGCTACTCGAACTCGTTCTCGCAAACGCATCCAAACAGGCCAGCGTCCCGGATTCAGGTAAGCCCGAAGCTCCACAGGGCGTGGCGCAAGCCGCTGCAAGGGGATAATCACATGACCGCTACAACGCTCGTCGCTCCTATTTCTTTATCGAACGATCTCCTCACCGGAGCGGAATGGAGTCCCGCGCACACGCGCGAACTCCTCCACCTTTCCGCCGACATCAAGGCGCGTCCCGTGCGCTACGCGTCCACGCTGCACGGCAAATTCATCGCCCTCATTTTCGAGAAGCCCTCGCTGCGCACGCGCGTCACGTTCGACGTCGGTATCCAGAGCATGGGCGGCGCAGTGGTTTTTCTCGATCACACGCAGGCATCCGCTTCTCTCGGCAAACGCGAATCCATCGCCGACGTCGCGCGCAATCTGGACCGCTGGGTTCACGGGATCGTCGCGCGCGTTTATTCGCAGCGCGTCCTTGAAGAAATGGCCGCCAACGCCACGATTCCGGTAATCAACGCGCTGTCCGACAAATTTCACCCCTGCCAGGCGCTCGCGGATTTCTTCACGCTCGAAGAGCGCTTCGGGGCCTTGCGCGGCTTCAAGCTGGCGTATGTCGGCGACGGCAACAACGTTTGCCATTCGTTGATGTATCTTGCCGCGCGACTCGGCGTGCACATGCGCATTGCCACGCCGGCGGACTACGCGCCTGCCCCGGAAGTCGTCAGCGACAGCAAGCGCGTCGCTCGCGAGACCAAAGCCAAAATTGAACTAATGCATGACCCGCGCGAAGCGGTCAGCGGCGCCATGGCCGTCTACACGGATGCGTGGACCAGCATGGGCTTTGAGGCAGAAGAAGAAGTGCGGTGCAAGGTCTTTGCGCCTTACCAGGTCAACAACGAACTGTTGGCGCTCGCTGCTCCCGACGCGGTTTTCATGCATTGCCTTCCGGCGCACCGCGGCCTAGAAGTCACGCCGGAAGTGCTCGACGGACCGCAGTCGGTCGCGCTCGACCAGTCGGAAAATCGCATGTACGTGCAGAAAGCCATTCTGCACACGCTGTTTTAATCCATCGATGTTGGCAGTCGCATCGTTTGAAATGTGTTGGAGGGTGCAGCACGCTGCGCCCCAGCTTGACAACCACTAATCGCAAGAGAGGAATTGTGAACACGCAACAAAATAAGCCCAAGAAAGTCGTACTCGCCTACTCCGGAGGTCTCGACACCTCCATCATCATTCCCTGGCTCAAGGAAAACTACGGCTGTGAAGTCATCGCCGTCATTGGCGACGTCGGCCAGCAGGAAGACGTCGAAGCCGCCCGTAAAAAAGCTCTCGCTACTGGAGCTTCCTCGGCTTACGTCGAGGATCTCCGGGAGGAATTCGTTCGCGATTACGTCTGGCCCACGCTCCGTGCGGGCGCCATCTATGAACACACGTACTTGCTCGGCACTTCCATGGCACGCCCGGTGATCGCCAAGCGCCAGGCGGAGATCGCGCTGAAGCTCGGCGCCGATGGCCTTTCCCACGGCTGCACTGGCAAGGGCAACGATCAAGTGCGCTTCGAACTGGCCTACAAAGCCATCGCTCCAAACGTCCAGATCATAGCGCCCTGGCGCGAGTGGGACATCGATTCCCGCGAAGACGCTATCGCTTACGCGCAAAAGCACAACATCCCCGTCGAGCAAAGCAAGAAGAACATTTACAGCCGCGACCGCAACATCTGGCACCTCAGCCACGAAGGTGGCGAGCTGGAAGATCCTGCCAACGCTCCCAATGAAGCCATGTGGCAGTGGGTGGTTTCGCCGGAAAAAGCACTGGACAAAGCTGAAGAAGTCGAAATCGGATTCGAGTCCGGCACGCCTGTTTCCGTCAATGGCTCGAAACTTGGCCCAGTCGATCTCCTCAACACGCTGAATGAAATTGCTGCGAAACACGGCATTGGCCGTACCGACCTCGTCGAAAACCGCCTTGTCGGCATGAAATCGCGGGGCGCGTATGAAACTCCCGGCGGCACGCTGCTCGTCAAAGCGCATCAGGAAATCGAGCGCCTGACAGTCGATCGTGAAACCGCGCATTTCCAGCAAGCACTGTCGGGACGCTACGCCGAACTCGTTTACTACGGCTTGTGGTTCTCGCCGTTGCGCGAGGCGCTCGACGGATTTTTCACTATCGCTCAGCAACGCGTTACCGGCGCCGTCGGGTTGAAGCTTTGGAAGGGTACGCTCAATGTCACCAAGCGCGTCTCGCCTTTCTCGCTTTATCGCGCCGACCTCGCCAGTTTCACCATGGGCCGCTACAACCCGAAAGACGCAGAAGGCTTTATCAACTTGTTTGCGCTGCCCATCACGGTTCGTCCCAAGGCTAAAGCAGAAGGCAGCAAACTGTGATCTTTTCACGGACGGGAACGATATATCGCGCCCGTGCAGAGCAGTTCAAGTATTTTCGTTCTCGCAGCAAGACTGCCAACTGAATACTGACAACTGAGAACTTCGAAATGGCTGACCGCAAAGACGACCGATTATGGGGGGGACGATTCGAACGCGAGCCGAACGCTCGCTTCGACGCGTTCCAGCGTTCCTTTGCGTTCGATCGTCGGCTTCTCCCTTACGAAATTGCCGTGGACCGCGCTTGGGCCAAGGCGCTCGAACCTGTCAGCATCTTTACCCCGACGGAAGTCAAGCAGACCTTAGCGGCGCTCGACAAGATTGCAGAACGAGCGCAGTCCGATGCTGCTTGGGTCGATTCCTTTGGAGCAAGCGCGGAAGACGTGCATCACTTCGTCGAAAAAGCCCTCGTCGAGGAACTCGGTTCTCTTGGTTGGAAATTGCACACTGGACGCAGCCGCAACGAACTGATTGCCACTGATTTTCGCCTCTTCGTCTTTGACGCTGTCGCCGAGATGCAGCGCGGACTGGAAGCTTTGCTGAACGCCTTCCTGACGCAAGCGAAAGCAAATCTCTCCGTACCGATGGCCGGGATGACGCACATGCAGCATGCCCAGCCGATTCTGCTTTCTCATTTTTTGCTCGCGCATGCGGAAGCGTTTACGCGCGACATCACGCGCTTGCAGCATGCGGCCGCGAGCGCGGACGCTTGCCCGATGGGTTCGGGCGCTCTCGCCGGAAATTCCTTTGCTATCGACCGCCATTGGATTGCAGATCAACTCGGCTTTTCTCGTGTCACCGCGAATAGCCTCGATGCGGTCAGCGACCGCGACTTTGCCCTTGATTATCTTTTCGCTTTGACCGGAATTGCCACGCATCTTTCGCGCCTCGCCGAAGATTTCGTCCTTTTCGCGTCCCAGGAATTTTCCTACGTCATTCTTCCCGACGAATACTCCACCGGCAGTTCGTTGATGCCGCAGAAAAAAAACCCCGACTCTTGGGAGCTGATTCGAGGCAAAGCCGGCCGCATCACAGGCGCGTTGCTTAGCCTGCTCACAACGCTGAAAGGCTTGCCAACAAGCTATCAGCGCGATTTACAGGAAGACAAAGAAGCGCTTTTCGTCGCGCACGATCAAGTTGCGGATATGCTCGCCGTCGCAGCGGGGGCGCTTTCTTCCACGAAATTCAACGCCGAGCGCTTGCGTGCCGTTGCTGGAAACTCCGCGCTGCTTGCTACAGAAGGCGCCGACTATCTTGTGCGCAAAGGTATTCCCTTCCGCCAAGCACACGACCTCCTCGGAAAAGTCTTGCGGGAAGCCGAAAAGCAGAACATTCCTTGGACAGCGCTGCCGCTCGAAACGCTCAAGAAAATCTCACCCGCCTTTGAAGCCGATTTCTCGGGAAGCTTCACCGTGGACGCGGCGTTGGCTGCGAAGAAAGTTCCCGGCGGTACCGCGCCCGAAAGTGTGCGCGCGGCAATTGCCGATTTGGAAGCACATCTCAGCAAAAAAGTAACTAAAACAGGAGCCAAGCCATGAGCCTGCAAACGACGAGTCAGTTAGGAAGTTTTGCCATCGGTGCCGGCGATCGGAGGTCCCTTCCGGAGTCGCCCCGCTGAATTTGACCAGGACGCCGTTTCGAATGGAGACCGCGGCGCGGTTCATTGGAACCTTGGTCCCAAAGCTGGTGAAGCCAACGCTGAACGAAGAGCCATCGATATGAAGCACGCACTTTCCGAAGCAGCACTGCCGCGCGGATTTCGTTTCGCCGCGACCGCTTGCGGCCTGAAAAAAACAGGCGCTCTGGACCTCGCTATCCTTTCGAGCGATGTGCCTGCCTCGGCCGCCGCGGTCTTCACGCAAAATCTTGTGGTTGCCGCACCGGTACTGATTTCCAAGGAAAATCTGCGAGCGTCGAAGGGCCGCATGAGGGCAGTGATCGTCAATGCAGGCAACGCGAATTGCGCGACGGGAGCGCAGGGGCACGCGGCTGCCATGCGTACGGTGTTTGAAGCAGCGAAGCGCATTGGATGCGCGCCGCAGGAAGTGTTTGTGTGCTCGACTGGAGTAATCGGAGTGCAACTGCCGCTGGAAAAACTTTTGCGCGCACTCCCGATTGTCGCCCGATTCCGCCGCCCGTCCGCGCGGTCGTTCGCGGAGACTTCGCTCGCGATTTGCACTACCGACACGCGCCCGAAAACTGCCGCCGCTTCTTTCAAAATGGCCGGTAAACGAATTCACCTGGTTGGCTGCGCGAAGGGTGCAGGGATGATCCATCCGAATATGGCGACGATGCTGGCGTTCGTTGCTACGGACGCGGGGCTCGCGCCGTCGCTGCTGCAAAAAACGTTGCGCGACGTTACGGGGCGCACCTTTAACGCGATCAGCGTCGATGGTGACACTTCGACGAACGACACGCTGTTGGTACTCGCGAACGGCGAAGCCGGAGCGCCTTCGATCAAGTCGGGAACTTCGGCGCATCGCAAGTTCACTGCCGCACTCGAAGAAGTTTGTCAGTCGCTCGCTCTGCAAATTGTCGCTGACGGCGAAGGAGCACAGCGCGTCATCGAAATTGAAGTGCGGCACGCGAAAACAGAAGCTGCCGCAAAAAAAATTGCCGAAACCATTGCCACCTCGCCGCTAGTGAAGACCGCGTTCGCGGGCGGTGACCCGAACTGGGGCCGCATCTTTGCAGCCGCGGGACGCGCCGGAGTAGGGTTCGACACCGCGCTCGTGGACATCAAGATGGCGGGCATTCCCGTACTCCGCAAAGGCCAACCGCTGGATTTCAACGAGCGCGCCGCCAGCAATAAACTGCTTGGCGAACACGTTCCGCTCGTCGTGGACCTGCACGCGGGCAAAGCATCGGCGCGTTACTGGACCTGCGATTTCACCGCCGAGTATGTACGCATTAACGCTTCGTACCGCACGTAGCCACTGCTACCCTGCGTTGGCTCGCTTCGGTCCCGCTTGTCGCATCTCGTGTTCCGCATCTATAATGATATTTTGCGCGGGGTCCAGGGAGCCATCCAAAGTTGCGGAATCCGGAAAATTTTTAAAATTTCCACCGGCAACACCAACCGGAACGCCGAAATTCAGCGAACCGGTTTCCGAAACATAAGGGTCCGGTTCAGCA
>Ga0187780_10004728_pt1 | contig 10189 bp, 9 predicted proteins | sample 1015_Q2_SP10_20__FD_132429 | JGI IMG/M metagenome (GOLD analysis project Ga0187780, IMG submission 132429) | Tropical peat soil microbial communities from peatlands in Department of Meta, Colombia - 1015_Q2_SP10_20_MG | ecosystem: Environmental > Terrestrial > Soil > Wetlands > Peat | place...
TGAGAATTGGGAGGAGGCGAAACGTGTGCGAGCGTTTGCTAGAGACCTTGCAGAAGCGGCCAGCCAAACGGAATTGTCAGATGAGAAGAAAACCGAAATTCAGCAGGTCTTGGAGTGGACAGACAAATATGCTGATTTTCTCGACCCACTGGCTGACCTTCCCGATTCGGTCGACGAGTTCGTGCATCCTGAACGGAGATACCCTTGGATGAGACGATGAAGCAGCCTGCTCCCAGCGTAGACGCTGCAAGACTCGGGAACCTCTGCCCTATGGTTGAACTCCGGCTGTCGAACCGAAAAAAGCCTCAATAAGACCAAATCATGCAAGAGCCGTGCCACACAACCCAAGCTCAAGAAATCACAGTGCTAATGGGATTTTCGTAAGGGAGGAGAAGCGATTTTGGGTCCGCTGCGTCTGCCAGTTCCGCCATCCCGGCGTTACAAGGCTGGCGGACTCAGTATAAGCGAGGAACTGGGCCGAAGTCGAAGTTCCGCGTCTTTCCACACTGCGCCGGGTAAGAATTTAGCTCTGCGTGAGGTGGTATCCTTCGTTGCCCGAATGCGGAAGAACACTCTGCTATCCTGTAGCGGATTAATTCGTCCACCTTTTCATGCGTCGGGCCATCAACCATCTTAAAAAATCCGATCCAGTTTTGCGGGCGATCATCGAGCGCATCGGTCCGTACCGGATGGAGTACGGGCCTCCCGAGTTTCACAGCCTCGCCGAAGCGATTCTCTATCAGCAGTTGAACGGCAAGGCAGCGCTGACAATCTTCAAACGCTTCACAGCTTTAGCTGGTGAACCGCTCACTCCACAGGGAATCCTGAAGCTCACGGCTGAGCAAATGCGTTCGGCCGGACTTTCGAAACAAAAGTCTTCGTACCTGCACGACATGGCGGAACGCGCTGCTACTGGTCAACTCGACTTCAGCAAGCTGCGCGAAATGTCTGACGAGGAAGTCATCAAGCATTTGACCCAGGTCAAAGGGGTCGGCGTCTGGACAGCGCAAATGTTCTTAATGTTCACGCTGAAGCGCCCAAATGTCTTGCCAACCGGGGATTTCGGAGTCCAGATGGCCATCAAGAAGCACTACAAGAAAAGAAAAGTCCCAAAGCCAGTGCAAATGGAAAAGCTGGCCAAACTCTGGGAGCCATACCGCAGTATCGCCTGCTGGTATCTGTGGAAGAGCATGGACGTGAAAACCATGTGAGAACTTGCAGTGAACGGGCCCTGTGCTCCCTGTCTTGTCTATGGTTACAATGGATGCATGGTTGAGCAAAAGATCCGAGTGCTGGTTGCCAAACCCGGCCTCGACGGCCACGATCGCGGCGCGAAGGTGATCGCGCGGGCGCTGCGCGATGCAGGAATGGAAGTCATTTATACCGGCCTGCGCCAGACTCCTGAAATGATTGTCAATGCGGCCTTGCAAGAGGATGTTCAGGTGATCGGCCTCTCCATTCTCTCGGGCGCTCACAACGCCATCGTCCCTCGGGTGATGGATCTGCTCAAGCAGAACAAGATGGATGATGTCATTGTGATCGTGGGGGGAATCATTCCCGACCAGGACATTGATCGCCTGAAAAAAGCCGGGGTTGCCGCCATCTTCCAACCCGGTACAGCCATGGATGACATCGTTCAATTCATTCGGGCCAACGTCAAGCCGCAAGGCGTGCCGACTGCCGGCTAATGAAAGTGAGCGCTCGCCCCGGTTTGCGCGCTTCATCTCGCCTGTTATACCGTAAGGTTTCTCTGGGGTTCCCTCATGGGCAATCGTACTGAGTCCAGCGTGTCCTCAAACTCGAGTGTCCTCGAAACGAGGATCGATCCCACTTCGCCCCGCTTCGAAGCCAACATGCGCTTTCTGGCGGATCTGGTTTCGCAGGTCCGAAACGAAGAAGAAAAAATTCGTGAAGGCGGCGGCCAGAAAGCCATCGAGGTGCAGCACAGTAAAGGGCGTCTGACGGCCCGGGAGCGCATCCACTTGCTTGTCGACCCCGGTGCTTTTTTCGAAATCGGTTCATACGCGGCGTTCGGCATGTACGAAGAATGGGGCGGAGCGCCCGGCGCAGGCGTCGTTACGGGCCTGGGAAGAATACATACTCGCCTAGTCATGATTATCGCGAACGATGCGACAGTAAAAGCCGGCGCGTTCTTCCCGATGACCGCCAAGAAAGTGATCCGGGCGCAAAACATCGCCATCGAAAATCGGATTCCCACCATTTACTTGGTGGACTCAGCAGGTGTGTTTTTGCCGCTGCAGGAGGATGTGTTCCCCGACACCGACGATTTCGGCCGGGTTTTTCGCAATAACGCAGTCATGTCTGCCATAGCGGTTCCGCAGATTGCAGCGATTATGGGGATGTGCGTGGCCGGCGGGGGGTATCTGCCGGTGATGTGCGATCACGTGCTGATGACCGATGGAAGTGGCCTTTTCCTTGCTGGTCCGGCTTTGGTGCAGGCGGCCATTGGGCAAAAGGTGTCCGCGGAAGAGCTGGGAGGAGCGGTTATGCATTCGGGCATCAGCGGCACAGTTGACTTCCGGGAAGCAACTGACGAGGCCTGCATTGCCCGCATTCGTTCCATCGTCGAGAAATGGGGTTATCGTCGGCAATCGCCGTGGGACCGCAAGAAACCGGAAGATCCGAGCTTCGCAGCAGAGGAAATCTATGGCATTTATGATTCTTCTCCGGCGCGCCCCTACAACATGAAGGAAATCATCGCGCGTATCGTCGACGGCAGCCGCTTCGACGAATACAAGCCGGAGTATGGAAAAACCGTCCTCTGCGGTTATGCGCGCATCGGAGGCTTCGCGGTTGGGATCGTCGCGAACCAGAAGCTGCATGCGCAAGCCACCGACCATGAGGGCCACAAACGATTAGAAATCGGCGGCGTGATTTATACCGAGTCGGCGGAGAAGGCGGCTCGTTTCATTATGGATTGCAATCAGAACCTGATCCCACTGGTTTTTTTGCATGATGTAAACGGTTTTATGGTGGGCAGGGAAGCGGAGTGGAGCGGCATCATCAAAGCTGGGGCAAAAATGGTCAATGCTGTTTCGAACTCCGTGGTCCCGAAGATTACGGTGATCATTGGCGGGTCGTTTGGCGCGGGTCACTATGCCATGTGCGGCAAGGCTTATGATCCTCGCTTTGTATTTGCGTGGCCGACGGCACGCTATGCTGTGATGAGTGGGGATTCGGCCGCCGGTACGCTCGTCGAGATCAAGATCAAACAGTTGGAGCGCAGTGGCAAGCACCTAAGTGACGAAGAAAAGAAAGAGCTGTTCGAGTCTGTGAAACGCACCTACGATGAACAGACTGATCCCCGCTATGGTGCGGCAAGGTTGTGGATCGACAAAATTATTGATCCCATTGAAACGCGGGATGCAATCACACAAGCTCTCGAGGCCGCGGCTCTGAATCCCGATGTACCTGAATTCAAAGTCGGAGTGCTGCAAACATGATCTCAGCGTTCCTATGTCTCCGTGGTGAAAATGTCTGATTCCATCAAACTGATCGAATGTCCGCGCGATGCCTGGCAGGGGCTGAAGGAACAAATTCCTGTTTATCTGAAGGTGGACTATCTCAAAGCCTTAATCAGCGCGGGATTCAAGCATATCGATGCGGTTTCCTTCGTCTCGCCCAAGGTAGTCCCGCAGATGGCCGATTCGGAAGAAGTTCTCAAAGAACTCGACCCGCCTGACGATGTGGAAATCATCGGAATTGTCGTGAACGAGAAAGGCGCGGAACGGGCCATTAAAACAAATGCTGTACGCACCTTGGGTTTTCCCTACTCGGTCTCTCCAACATTCCTGCAGAACAACCAACATCAGACGCTTGAAGATGCTCTCGATGAGCTGGAAAAAATCAACGGAAAAGCCGAGGAAGCCGGACTTGATGTGGTGGTGTATATTTCGATGGCATTCGGAAATCCTTATGGGGACCAGTGGAGCGTCGACGAAGTTGTGAATGCGGTGGATGTTTTGGAGTCGTCCGGCATTCGCACGATCTCCCTTGCCGATACGGTTGGCTTGGCCCAGCCGGAAGAGATTCGACCGTTGCTGGCAGCGGTGCTCGCAAGATTCGACTATCTGGAAATCGGTGTGCACCTGCACAGCCGTGCCGAGCAGGCCGCGCAGAAAGTATTGGCAGCGTATGATGCTGGTTGCCGGCGATTTGACTCCGCCTTAGGAGGGCTTGGGGGATGCCCATTTGCGCAAGATTCCCTGGTGGGGAACATTCCCACCGAGAAGGTGATTGAAGCGCTGAAGTCGCGGGGCGCAGCTTTGCCTTCGCTCAAGCCATTGGATGTTTTGCTCCGCGCCAGCAGCGAGATTGGCGCGCGTTATACAAATTCCCATGCGGCGGATTGAGTGTCGACTAAGCCCGGCAAAACTTCCTTGCCTCCGATGAACTACACCACAATCCAAGTTACTCGTGATGGCCATATAGCGACGATTACTCTGAATCGTCCCGAGAAGCGCAACGCTATCAGCTACCAACTGATTGAGGAATTGTTAGCGGCCCTGGGCGAGATAGCTGCGTCATCAGCCCTGGTTCTCATCCTCACCGGAGCTGAGAAGGCATTTTGCTCCGGTATGGATCTGGAAAATCTGAAAGAGTTGCTGGGAAGGTCTGCGGAACAGAATCTGAAAGACTCCGAGACCATGGCCCGGCTCTTCCGGTCTCTCTATGATTTTCCGAAGCCGACAATCGCGGCGGTGAATGGTGCAGCCATTGCTGGCGGCTGCGGCCTGGCGACGCTGTGCGATTTCACTTTGGCGGTTCCGGAAGCCAAGTTCGGCTACACTGAAGTTCGCATCGGCTTCCTGCCGGCGATCGTTTCCGCCTTCCTGTTGCGGCAAATTGGAGAAAAGCCAGCGCGGGACCTGCTTCTTACCGGCAGGATCATCAGCGCCGATGAAGCTCACGAACTTGGCATGGTCAACGAAATCGTAACGCCCGAGAAGTTGCTGCCGCGCGCTCGCGAACTGGCAGAACAGCTGATTGAGAATAGTCCGGTCTCACTTACGCGCACGAAGCGGCTTCTGAGCGATCTTCATCGGAAGGAACTGGACGCGCAATTGCGGTTGGCAGTGGAGGAAAATGCTGCCATCCGGGCCACCCAGGATTTTCGGGAGGGCATTTCCTCTTTTCTGGAGAGGCGGAAACCGCGATGGAGCGGAAAATGACTTTAAGCGACAACCATCGCGTGGTGAGCGAGAGCCGCGTGCGCGTGCGCTACGCTGAAACTGACCAGATGGGCGTTGTGTACCACTCGAATCACTTTATATGGTTCGAAGTGGGCCGGGTGGATTTGCTGCGGCAGTTGGGATTTTCATATCGTGAGATGGAGCGGGAATGCAAGTGCCACCTTGCCGTGGTTGATGCGCACTGCAGATACCGGGCCCCTGCTACCTACGATGATGAGATCCTTGTCCGCACCTATCTTAAGAAGGTCCGCAGCTCTCTGGTACATTTCGGTTACGAATTATTGCGGCTTAACGATGGCGAGTTGATTGCTGAGGGTGAGACTACTCACATCCTTATTACTGGCGATAAGAAGATCATGCCGTTTCCCGAGAAGTATCGGCAAGCATTGGCGAGTGCACTAGGAGAATAGATGCACATGGCCGACTGGAATGCGATTCGACTTCAAGAGGATTTGAGACCCAAAACTCGGGGCCGCTCTTGAAAGCTCTTCACATCAACGGAAATGATTTGACTCCCGAAGCCGTTAGGGAAGTTGCGGTTGAGCAACGCCCGGTGTTGCTTGATCCTGATGCACGCGAGGCGGTGCGCCGAGCGCGCGCCGTGGTAGATGCGCTGGTCGCTGAAAATAAGGTTTCCTACGCTGTCACAACCGGTGTTGGCAAACTTTCAGACGTCCGCATCTCAGGAGATCAGATTCGCGAGATGCAGGTGAATCTGGTGCGCTCACATGCTGTGGGAGTCGGTGACCCGCTTTCGGTTTCGGAAACGCGCGCCATGATGCTTATGCGGGCGAACTCGCTTGCGAAAGGGCATTCCGGGGTGCGGACTGAAGTGATTGACACGCTGTGCGAGATGTTGAATCGCGGAGTCACACCCTTCGTTCCGTCCCAAGGTAGCTGCGGTGCGAGTGGCGATCTGGCGCCATTAGCCCATCTTGCATTAGCCATGATTGGAGAAGGTGAATGCATCGACGATAACGGCGTGCGGATTTCGGCCGCCGATGTTTTACGCAAATCGCAAATTAAGCCGTTGCTGCTCGAAGCTAAAGAAGCGGTGTCGTTAATCAATGGCACTCAAGGCATGCTTGCAATAGGAACGCTTGCATTGCTGACTGCCGAAATTCTGGTGAATTCGGCAGACGTTATCAGCAGCCTGACGCTCGACGCGCTGCAAGGTACGGTGGTCGCATTCGATGAGCGCATCCATCAGGTTCGCCCGCATGCCGGGCAGCTCGCGACGGCGGCGAATCTTCGAAAAATGATCGAAGGCAGCCAGATCAACGAATCGCATCGGGATTGCGGGCGCGTGCAGGACGCGTACTCATTGCGCTGCATACCGCAAGTCCATGGTGCCGTACGCGACACCCTCGCGCACTGCCGCGAGGTGCTCGAAATTGAGATTAATTCTGCGGTCGACAATCCTCTAGTTTTCGTGCGCACGGCGCAAGCGGCCGGCGGCCCGGGCTCACCGGAACTCGCCAGCGGCGATATTCTTTCCGGCGGTAATTTTCACGGCGAACCGGTAGCATTTGCTCTTGACTTTCTCGCAATTGCACTGAGCGCGCTGGCGGGAATCTCTGAAAGAAGGATCGAGCGGCTCGTGAATCCGGCATTAAACGAGGGCTTGCCGCCATTCCTGGCGGCTGGCGCCGGGTTGAACTCAGGTTTCATGATGCCGCAGGTCACCGCAGCGGCGCTAGTCAGCGAAAACAAAGTCCTGGCGCATCCTGGCTCCGTGGATTCGATCCCAACGTCCGGCAACAAGGAAGACTACGTGTCGATGGGCATGACGTCGTCTTTGAAGCTGAAGCGGATCCTGGGGAACACACAGAATGTTCTCGCGATCGAGGCCATGGCAGCGGCACAAGCGCTGGATTTTCTCGCCCCGCTCAAACCCGGGAGACGAGGCCAATCCGCCTACGCCGCAATTCGTTCAGTTTGCAAGACGGTGGATAAGGACCGCGTAATGTATCCCGATTTTGACCGTATCGCGAACCTTATCGCTACCGGAAAACTCGCAGAGCCACTCCTCTCCTAGCTGCCCAGCTTTTCGAAAAACAGGCAGATGGATTCGATCCCGCGATAGAAGTTCGGAATATGAAACTTCTCATTAGGAGCGTGGAGATTATCATCCGGCAAGCCAAATCCCATCATCACGCTGGGAATTTTCAGCACGTCCTGAAAGTCAGTCACGATCGGAATCGAGCCGCCGGAGCGAATGAACACCGTGTTCTTCTTGAAGACATCGTGCATGGCGTCAGTCGCAGCTTTAACAAACTTATTATCAGTACCGACTACGCAGGCCGGGCCCTTGCTCCAGACTTTGATTTTCGTCTCGATTCCTTTGGGCGTCAGCTTCTTCACGGCGTTGGTATATTTTTTCAGAATGTCGTCCGGGTCCTGATTAGGTACCAGCCGCATGGAGACTTTGGCAGCGGCTTTCGCTGGGATAACCGTTTTTGCTCCGGGCGCGGTGAAGCCACCAGGCATGCCGTGCACTTCGAGCGTCGGGCGTGCCCAGGTGCGATAGAGAACCGAAAATCCCGGCTCACCCGTCAGCACCTTGGAACCGACTTCCGTTTTTCGATAGTGCTGTTCGTTGAATGGCAGTTTTTTCCAGGCTCTTAGCTCATCGGCGGTAGGTTTCTTCACATCTTTATAGAAGCCCGGGATCAGAATCTTGCCTTTCGCATCCTTCAGCTTGCTGACGATTTCAATCAGCGCGAAGAACGGATTCGGCGCCACTCCGCCGTACATCCCCGAGTGCAGGTCAGTCTTGGGCCCAACCGCCTCGATCTCCGTGTACACCAGCCCGCGAAGACCCACGCATAGCGTGGGAAGATCGGGAGCAAACAATTCTGTGTCGCAGACCAGTGCGAAATCAGCTTTCAGCTTGGCTTTCTGCTTGCGGACATATTCGGCGATCGATTCGCCTCCGACTTCTTCTTCGCCCTCAAAAATGATTTTGACGTTCAGTGGCAGCTTGCCATCGTGGGCGGTCATCAGCGATTCAAGAGCCTTCACTTCCATCCAGAGCTGCCCTTTATCGTCTACCGCACCACGGGCATAGATGTTGCTGTTGCGCTCTGTGGGTTCAAAGGGCGGGCTGATCCATTCATCCAGCGGATCGGGGGGCTGCACATCATAATGTGCATACATCAAGACAGTGGGCTTGCCATGAGCGTGAAGCCAATCTGCATAGATAAGCGGATGCCCTTTCGTGGGAATAATCTCGACGTTTTCCATTCCAATCCGCCGCAATTCGCTGGCGACGTACTCGGCGGCCTTCTGGACGTCGGACTTGTGTTCTTCTAAAGTGCTGACACTGGGAATTCGAAGCAGATCTTTCAGTTCGCTTAAAAAACGCTGCTGATTTTCACGGGCATAGGAAACGGCAGGAGACGCCATAGGAAACCTCTTTCTCGCGTAGGAAACTACATGCGCGGAGTTCCGGTAAGAATGAAACTCTTAAGTATACCCGAGTGGCGCGGCAGTGGCGCATTTCGGGTCGGCATTCAAAGTCCAAATCGCGCGGGAGTGAACGCTGCAATATCGTGCTCAAGTCTTGAACCGGTGATCAGTTGAGCCATCACCAGCGCGGTAGCGGGCGCAAGCAGGATGCCGTCGCGAAAATGTCCGGCGGCCACAAAGTACCCTCCCACGCTGGTTGCGCCAAGTATCGGCAACCCATCCGGGGTACCCGGCCGTAGCCCTGCCCAATCCTGAAGGATCCTCGCCCCCTCAAGAGCCGGAATCAGAGCGATGGCAGCTTTATGCAAGCGCTGAATGGTGCTCGCGTCTGTCCGTTTGTCGTATCCCGCCTCTTCAAGCGTCGATCCGATCAATATTCGTCCATCGCTTCGCGGCACGAGGTAAACCTCGGGTGCACGAATCACGTGTTGCAGCATTCGAGGCGCGGCCACTGCCAGCATCTGGCCTTTCACAGGACGAGTAGGGAAGCGCAACGGCGGGAATTGTCCGGCCCACGCCCCACCGCAATTGACGATCACCGGAGCCGAATAGCTGGTCTTTTCGGTAACGACACCGCTAGCTCGCCCTTCTAACGTCACCACCTTGGTGACGGCTGACCCGGAAGAAACGTCTACCCCATGATGCTTCGCGGCTTTGAGCGCCGCGGTAACCAGCGCCCGCGGATCCACACTGCGCTCTTTTAGGTAAATTCCCCGCCGATCCTGATCAGCCAGGGCAGGTTCAAGCTCACTTAAGGACGCCGTCAAACCCTCAGAGCCGACGTCATCCGAGAACAGCAATGTTCCCTGATCCCGCAGGTCAGCCTTGACCCCCGATTCATCCTGTAATTCGTGAACGAACTCGGGATACATTCGCGCGCTGGCGGTCGCGAGCGGTTGTAAGGTCGCCGGAGTTTCCTGGCCGCAATCCACCAGCATGCCGGCGGCAGCATGGGACGCTTCCTGGCCCGGCTCTCCGCGTTCTACCATCAGCACTTGCGCGCCGCGTTTCCGCAACTCGATCGACAACGACAGGCCAATGATGCCGCCACCAACGATAATTACGTCCCATGTCTTCACTCAGGCATTGTAAAAGACAGCGAGAGTGGCGGGTTGCGGGCGTGAGCGAGCCTGCCAGCGGGAGTCCGCAGCCCAAATCCCGAAGCGTAGCGAGGAATCCAGGGGAGAAGCTGGCGGACCCGGAGAGACTTGAACTCCCAACCTCTGCGTTCGAAGCGCATTGCTCTATCCACTTGAGCTACGGGTCCGCCCACTGTAGATAGCTTAACACCGCAAACAGGTCGGCAGAATCAGTGCTTCCGCTGCAGGTCATGCAGTTGTGTGTCCAGAGCACGCCCAAGATGTGGAACTTTGCAAGGCATCTCACTCTCGGTAACCTATTTCTTTCCGGGGAATCGGTACTATGATTGAGCGAGGCAAATCATCGAGCAGTTATGCGCGACGGCACGCATAAATCATCAACTCGACGCTACGCCCGTTACCGCA
>Ga0187780_10004730_pt1 | contig 10183 bp, 13 predicted proteins | sample 1015_Q2_SP10_20__FD_132429 | JGI IMG/M metagenome (GOLD analysis project Ga0187780, IMG submission 132429) | Tropical peat soil microbial communities from peatlands in Department of Meta, Colombia - 1015_Q2_SP10_20_MG | ecosystem: Environmental > Terrestrial > Soil > Wetlands > Peat | place...
CGCTGGGCGCTTTGGTAGTCGCACGAGCCTTGTTGCGCGCGCCTGTTGGGCGCTCGCAGTTGTGCGCTAGGCGGCGTGCACTACCGCGGCAGGTCTGGCTGCGACCCGTCGAGCGCCACGACGCACGGTGCGCTTCGGCGTCCGCGTCCGTGGGACTGCGGCCGCCTTGACGGCGTGCTTGCGCATCGGTGGCGTGACCGTCTCGACAAAGCCGTAGAAGGCCTTCCGCTGTGTCTCGATCATCCGCTCCGCGAGGCCGTATGCCGATGCAACCGCGTCGGCGACCGGCACGACATCACGGCGGCCTCTGGTCATCTTGGGCGTGACCCGCTCGAGCAGCGGCACGAGGAGCTCCCGCTGTGCCTTGAGGGTCTTCGTGGCGAACGCGAGTGCGCCGTCGATGACATCCACCGGAGCCGGCACGGACTCGACGACATCCGTCGCCGCCTTGAGCATCGCCGTCTCCCTGCGCGCAACGCGGGACCACGTGTGCTTCAGCAGCCTGTCCTCGGGCCTCACCGTCCGGTGCTGCACTCGCACGGACTTCGCGACTGCCTTTCTCATGCTGAACCTCCTGGTCTTGTTGGTCGCGCGGACATTCCGCCGATAGCCCCACGATCCGCCGCCGCATTCCGCCGAAAACAGTGCCGAAGGTCCCGACTCTTGGAGATGGCGAGGTTAGGATCTGACCATGGAACACCCTGTGGCGAGGGCATCGACGATGGAACTGCACGTGGTCCCGATCCGTCCCGGCGAGAACGTCAACCTGATCCTCGGGCAGAGTCACTTCATCAAGAGCGTCGAGGATCTCCACGAGGCGCTCGTCGGCTGCGTGCCCGGGATCCGCTTCGGACTGGCGTTCGCCGAGGCGTCAGGCAAGGCGCTCGTGCGATGGAGCGGCACCGATGACGCGCTCACCGCGCAGGCGCGCGAGACCATGCTCACGCTCGGGGCCGGACACACATTCCTGATCCTCCTGGGCAATGCATTCCCGATCAACGTGATCGCGGCGGTGAAGGCGGTGCCCGAGGTCTGCCACATCGACTGCGCGACCGCCAATCCCGTCGACGTGGTGGTAGCCGAGACGGAGCTGGGGCGCGGCATCGTCGGCGTCATCGACGGCGTGAAGCCGGTGGGCATCGAGACGGAGGCCGACATCGCCGAGCGAAAGGAGCTGCTCCGCCGCTTCGGCTACAAGGCCGGCTGAACCCTCGCAGACCCGGACGCGGGGCTCAGGACAGCGGCGGCTCCCCGCCTCGGATCACCGCCTTCAACCAGTGCCAGCGGCGCGCGGGAACCTCGGTGAGCTCCCAGATGCCCCAGGCGATCAGCGCCTCGAGGCGGCTGCGCTGCTCCGGGACCGGCTCCGGCGCCTCGGCCGCTCGCCGAGCCCGTGGCGAGGACTCTTGTTCCGCCGGCACCGCACGACGCCGGCGTCCCCGCTCGCGAGGGATCGGCAGGACGACCGCTTCGTTACGGCTCTCCGCGGTCGCGGCCTCCTCCGCCGCTACCAGCGGCACGGACCGCGGCGCACGCGCGCGTGGCTTTGCGGCGGGCGGACGTGACCTGGCGGCGACCCGCTCCATCCGCTCGCGGAGGTCCTTCGGGGTCCGGTCGCGGCTCACGCGGCGAGATTCCTGGTGATGAGCTCGTTGACGACGACCTGGTAGGGGTTGTCACCGGGCGGGACGGTGCCGAAGCTGGTGCTGAGGCCCTCGCGCAGCGGGATCTGGGTGTCGAGAAGCGACACGCCCATCTCGGACAGGATCTCGCGCGTCATGCGGCCGCTGCGCGTGGCGGCGCGGACGCGGGTCAGGAGCACGAAGACCTGGACCGGCGTCAGCGCCTCCACCTCGGCGATGATCTCGAGGGTCGGCCGGAGCCGGTCGAGGTCGATGATGCTCGGCGGGATCGGCACGACGACCACCTCCGCCGCGGCGATCGCGCTCCGGACGATCGCCCGGTCACCCGGAGGCGTGTCGATCACCGCATGGGTCACGCCGGGAAGGAGGTCCTTGAGCCGCCGGTGCAGATCGCGCACGGGGAGGCCGACCACCGCGAAGGGCAGGTTCTCCGCCTCCTCGGACCAGGAGAGCGCCGACCCCTGGGGGTCGGCATCGATCAGCAGAGTGCGTCCCTGCCCGGCGAGGGCGGAGGCGACGTGGATCGCGGTGACGGTCTTGCCGGTGCCGCCCTTGAGGTTGACGACTGCCAGACGCATGCGATGGACCCTGTGCGAGTGGCCGGGGGATGGCCAGGAGTGTACGGTGCACCGGCCCTTCTCCGTGGGGCGGGCGGCGGGAGCGGCGCCACTGCGCGGTGGCGCCGCCCCGTACGATCGACAGGCCTCAGAAGGGACCCGGACCGCGCCGGCCGCCCGGCTTGAGCGGGCTCGACAGCACGCACTGCCCGAAGCGCTTGCCGTGGACGATGTTGGGCTCCGGCTCGCGCGGGAACAGGTTCTCGGTGAGGTCCGCGCTGTCCCATGTCATGGTGTCACCGCGGCAGACCAGGTTCTGGCCGACGTTGTTGGCGATGATCTCGATCGCGTCGGGGTCGTTGAGCCGATCGTTGACGATCCGCAACCCACCGCCGAGGTGGACACGCGCGACTCCGAGCCAGCACGACGTCAGGTGATCGACGCTGAGGCCGCCCACGATGTCCATGTCCTCGTAGTCGCTGTAGACGGGGCTGCCGAAGGCCGCGAAGACACCCGTCGGGTTGCAGTTGAAGCCACCGCCGCCACCGGTCTCGCTGACGCTGCCTCCGATCCGCGTGTTGTGCACCACAACGCCCAGCGGACGATAGGAGGTGAGGTCATGACCGATGCGGTCGTGACTCGAGAGCGTCGGGTTGTTCGGATCGGGATCGTCGATGCACGGGAAGCTCGTCGGCAGACAGCCGAGCACCATCGCGCCGCCACGGTCGATGTGGAGGCTGCCGTCGACGATCAGGTTCGACGTCCCGTGCCCGGTGACGTCGTTGAGCGCGAACGCCGCGACCAGCGCGCCGCCGGCGCGAACCGTCAGGTCGCCGTACACGGTTGCCGGGCCGCCGTTGACGGCGCAGAACCCGCTCACCTCGACGTTGCCGAACTTGCCGGCCAGGACACCCGGCGACGACAGCGTTCCGGAGCAGACATACGGGCCGGACGCGGCCGCGGACGCCGGAGCGGCGGCTGCGTATCCCCCCGCCCCCAGCAGTGCTGCAGTTGCAGCCAGACCACCCAAGCGAAGTCGACCGATCATCGCATTCCTCCCGAGGAACCCCTCTGTCCGTGGACTGACGACTCGCGGCCGCCGGCGCACCGAGCGGTCGCCAACCGACCCGCGATGTTAGGAGATCGGGACCGGGCATTGCAGGACGTGCGATGCTCCGGCGCGTGAGGCGCACATGGCGGCCGGGCCGCGGCCTCCTGCTCGCGGCTGGGATGCTCGTCGCGGTCGTGATCGGCGTGGTGGGCTACCTGCTCTTCGGGTATGGGCCCGCCGACGCGATCGCGACGACGCTGCTCACCCTCACCACGGTCGGCGCCGCCACCGCGCGCAACCTCCCCGCGGGCCCGCTGCTGTTCACCGCTTCACTCGCCGTCCTGGGCGTTAGTCTGTACGCCGCCATCGTCGGGGTGGCCGGGACGGCCATCGTCGAGGGGCGTCTCGGAGTTCTCGCACGGAGGCGTCGAATGGAACGCCGCATCAGCCGCCTGCACGATCACTTCATCGTGTGCGCGTACGGGCGGGTCGGCAGCGCCGCGGTGCGCGAGCTCGCGACCGAGGGCATCCCCTGTGTCGTGATCGACATCAAGCGTGAGCTCGAGGCTGACCTGCTGCGCGAGGGACATCCGTACCTGATCGCGAACCCGTCGTCCGAGGAGGTGCTCCGCGAGGCGGGTATCGACCGGGCCCGCGGGCTTATCTGCGCGGTCGATTCCGATGCTGAGAACGTGTACATCACGCTGGTCGCGCGCTCGCTGCGTCAGGATCTGCTCATCGTCGCGCGCGCCGCCGAGTCGCAGTCCGCGGATCGCCTCTACCGTGCCGGTGCGACTCGCGTCGTCTCGCCGTACGTCAGCATCGGCAGGCGCATGGCGCAGCTCGCGGTGCGCCCCAACGTTGTCGAGTTCTTCGACGTCGCCAGCGCGCAGCACGACATCCGCCTGGAGGAGCTTGCGATTCCCGAGGATTCGGCGCTGATCGGCAGGACGGTCGAGGAGGTGGTCGGCGAGGCGCTCCCGCTGCTCGTGCGCCGCGCGAACGGCGAGCTGTTCGCCAACCCGGCCGGGCGGATGGCGGTGCAGGGCGGAGACGTCCTCGTGCTGTACGGCGAGACGCGTCCCATCCGCCCAAGGGATGCGATCAAGCCGCCTCCCGGTTTCTGAACACACACGGGCCGTTCGGCACTTTCGCGGAGCCTCCATCGGCGATGACGATGGGGCTGATGAAGGTTGATCCGAACTAGGTGATCGTCATGAGCAGCGCAACCACACCCAGGCGTAAGTCGCCGCCGGACGTGCTGGCAGAGCACCTTCCCCTCGCCATGCTCGCGGCGTCCGCGTCGTCATCGGCCGCGGGGGTGTTCATCGCGCGTGCCGCTCGGGCCAAGCGTGGCAGCGTGCGGGTGCGCTGGGCGCTCCTTGCCGCGCTCGAGCTCTTCATCACCGTCGGCATCATCCAGGCGGTGGTGACCCGGCGCCGGCGGCAGCGTCCCTAGCGCGGCAGCGGGCAATCGAGGTCGCGCCGCTCGCTCGCGCGGTGATGGACTCGCGCGTGCTCGATCTGTGCCCGGCCGGGAATCTCCCTTTCCGCTCTGTCGGGCGCTTCGCCGGGCGGTGACGGGTGGACCTGCCGGTGGCGCGCCGCGATCGCCACCGCATCCGCGCGATAGCCCTGGCCGATGGCCACCGGCCCGCAGGTCGGGCAGTCAACGCGCCAGAGGTCGGTGTGCTGCTCGCGGCTGACGCTCGAGTCGTGACTTCGAACGCGTGGCGCGGTCATCCCGGAACCTCCTCCGAAGCGTGCTGGCACCATGCAGGCGCCGCGTACCTCGCGGGCCGCACAACAACGACACCGGGGCGACGCTGCTGCGCCGCCTCGGGCCCATCCGAGCGTCTACCCGCAGTCCGTCAGCTGCCCAGAGGCATTCGTCCCTTCCTTCGGGGACCATCGGCGGCGCGCAGGTTCCTCAGGTCGAGGCGGAGCATGTTCGTCGTCCCTGTGAACCCGAGCCGGCGGTAGAAGGGAACGGCGCGCCGGCTGGGGTGCACGATCAGCCACTCGAGTGACCGGTCACGCGCAGTGCTGATCACCGCACGCATCAGTTGCTCTCCCACCCCCTGGTTGCGCCGCTCGGGAACCACGTACACGCTCTGCACCACGCCCCCGAGACGCGTGTGCTGAGCCGGGCTGGGAACGCGTTCGACGAGCGCGAGCCACGCGGTCCCGACGGCTTCGTCGCCGTCCATCGCGACAAACGGTGTGTGGCTGGCGGCGTGCTCGGCTCCCCACCCCGCGAGGGCAGCGGCGAACTCGGCCTCATCCATTCCCTCCTCTCCCCGCTCGCCGTGCCGCCAGCGGAAGCGCAGCGCCGCAAGCGCCGGCAGGTCGCGCTCCGTGGCCTGACGGCACTCCACGTCACCCGGCATGGGAGCAACGTACTCCCCGGTTGACGAGTCACCGCCCAGACCTCGTCCTCGAGGCCCCGCGGCTAGTCGATGTCGACCAGGCCCTCGGCAACCGTCCGCGACGGGCCCTTGCTCTGCGCCTGGCTGAGGCACACGTCCGCGCGGGCGATCAACTCCTTGACGGTGTCCCGCTCGGAGAGGGCGACGAGACCCGCGCAGAAGGGATAGCCGTCCGGGGTTTTCTCACGCAGCCGCCAGCAGAGCTGCACCGCGCTCGCCGGCGTGCAGTTCGGCAGGATCAGGGCGAACTCGTCGTCCGACCAGCGTCCGATCAGATCCTCGGTGCGGAGCACGTCACGCCACGACTCGGTGGCGTGGCGGAGCCACGGGTCGCTGTCGGCCTCGACGTCGACGTCGAACGCGATCAGCGCCGCGCAGAGCGGATGCCCGTTGCGCCGCGCAAAGGCGACCGCCCGCTTCGCCTCGTGCTCGAACGCGCGCCGGCCAGGCAGCGCCTCGAGGCCGTGCTCGAGCGGATATGGCAGCGAGCGTGCCGCGGCGCGGTCCGCCTCGGCGAGCTCGGTCCGCACCGGTTCGACATCTGCCGGCGCCTCACGGTGCCCCGTCATGACGCGAATCGTGCCGTGGGAATCGGGAGCGCCTCGCGACGCCATGCGCCTGGACAGCACGACTGAACTTCCCCAGATCGGCGGCTTGCGGTTGAAGGAGCCCAGCATCTCAGTTGACCGGCGCGGCTCCCTTGTCGGCCCGGTGACGATCGTGTGAAGAAGCCCGGCATGACCGCTCGAACCTCGAGTCGTCCCCAGCGGACTTGCGTTCACAGGGCGTATCGGCGTTCCGCTTTGTCACGACGGGTTCAGGAGCTGCGGGTCATCCGGCCAGCCACCCGCTCCGGGGCTCGTCAACGTCCCCGTTGGCGTCGACACCGACCATGCACCGTTGACGCTTGAAGGCGGTACGTCGATGCAAAACGACGGGTTCAGCAAGCTGCGGGCTTCACTGTCTCTTTCCGGCGGATCCATCTGCAGATCGAGTGACGCGTCCCGCGCACCGAAGCGACTCGTCGCGGCACGTCGCACTCTGCTGCCGACGACGCCCATGAGGGCCTCGCTGGCATCCGATCGCTCGACATCCGTGTGCAGATCGTATGTTCGGGGCCCAACTCTCACCTGGTCTGTGAACGTCATCTCCGAGCTTCCCTTGTCGGCAAACACCAATCGGAGCCCTGTTGATTCGACAAGGACGCCGGTGAGCCGGAGTCCCTTGAATGAATCCAACACCTGGGTCCGCGCGCGCCTTCCTTCGTCGATCCACTCGCGTTTCTGGGAGAGCTCATCCCGATCCGCGTCGTAGATGTACTCGCGGACCACGAACCCCGCCGCGGTGCCGCGAAGCCGAAAGGTGTGGCCGGTGACCGCCTCGGCCTCACTGAGCCAGAGGATGTCACTCGGATCCGCGCCGTGGCTTCTGAACTCACCGCCGAGGCGCAACCGGCGCGCCCGGAAACCGCAACCCACCACGACACACCATTCCTCATCGTCGCTGATCGCCGCCGCACTTGCCCCTCCGTACATGTCGTCCAGCACCAGCCACGGGAGCCCGTCCCCCTCCGCGCAGACGATGCTGCCCGATTCCTGCCAGACGACGAATTGCGCCGAGCGACAGAGCACCCAACCGACAGGCTGTCCTTTGGCAAGAACCCTCTCTCCCCCTCCAGGGCTCGGCTCGAACGTCGTCCCAGCCTCCGCCGTGGTCTCGGCTCCGTCACCACGCAGGGCCGCTGCCAACTGCCGTTCACCTGCAAGATGTGGCGACCTCTGGGGACGCAGCGCCTGCCGCCGGAGCTCCTCATTGACGATGTCGCGAGGCTCTCCAATCGTGTCCGTGTCCGCGTCGTAGATCCACACTCTTGCCGTCCACGTATTGCCCAGCCCCCACCGCGTTGACACCGCGAACCGATGTCCCTCCAGCGCTCGCACACCGGTGAACAACACTGCATCCGCGAGGTCGCCCTTCATCGGCATATGCAGTTCCCAACGTTGGTGGCGCGGATACCTCCAGTGCTCGAGGACCGCGGCGCCGTTGCGGAGCGGGAAGGCGAGGAACCCCAGACCGATGACCACGCACCACCGCTCGTCCTCGCTGATCGCCACCCCACGCGGGCCCTCCCACATGTCGGCGATGTGCGCCCAGGGAAGGGTGTCGCCAGCAAGGTGGACCTGCTCACCCGCCTCCGCCCAGACGACGAAGTGCGGCGACCGGCGCATGACGTGGCCACGAACGCGCCCGTCGACGATCACATTCTCGACGGTCGATCCAGGTACCAATCCCGCCGCTTGCTGAAACACCCGGCCACCGTTGTTCGGGACCGACGTTTTCCTAAACCACTCGCGCGGCCCGCTCATGCTGCCATCCACTCGAAGCTGTCCGCTCTGTTGTCCCGCCGGTTGATCTCGGTGCCGCCCTCGGGCTCGCGTGGCAGTGCGGAAACATTGCCGATAGGGTTGGGTGGATCTACTCGCTTCACCATGTGCCTCCCTGCATTTCTCCGCCTCCTCAGCGGAACAGCTGAGCGTATCGCCGAGGACACTGAGAGCCTCTGATAGTTCGCGACGGATTTGTAACGAATCACCGACCCAGCGCCCTTTCGGCGCGTGGCGGGCCCGCGCGGTGTCGGGCGTCGTGCGCCGAAGCCCGACTGGACGCAGGAGCCCGCCATCACCCCGTCGCGGGTCAGTGGCCTCGCTGTGACCTACGCATTGCCGTCGCCCACGAAGCTATCGCTATCCGCCGCGACCCGGATGTTGAGACTCGACGTCAGGCGCGGCGGGCCGAACAGGGAGCGACGATCATGAACCCCGGCTTCTATCGCGAGGTTGTCGAGTCATCGGCTGTGGCGGTGGTCGTCGTGGGTGCCGATGCCGTGGTGCGCTATCACACGGAAGCCGCCGGGCGGATGCTGGCCGGACCAGGCGTCAACCTCGTCGGCACGCTCTTTCCGTCACTGTTCACACCCGAGACACAGACTCAGGTGGACGCGTGCATTCGAAGGGCAGCCGTGGCGAACGCGCATGCCAATGCGACCGTCGAGGCCGTCTGCTTGGGTCGGGGGAGCGACGGGCGGTCAATCGAGATCACGGCGGTGAACCTGCTGGACTCCCCCGCCGTCGAAGGTATCGTGCTCGCCCTCGTTGATCGCAGCGATCTACGCCAGGCGCTCGAGCTGGCGGAGCGGCAAGCACGCATCGATTCCCTCACCGGGCTGCCGGATCGGCGTGTCCTCGAGGAGCGGGGCCGGGAACTCTTCAGTGATGGGCAGCCGCATCGGGCGGTCGTCGCGTTGCTGGACTTGGACAGCTTCAAGGGTGTGAACGACCGCTACGGTCACCAGGCTGGTGACCGCGTGATCCGATCCGTCGCCGACCGGCTCACGGCGACCCTTGGCGAGTTCGGGGTCGTGGCGCGAGTTGGAGGGACCGTCTTCGGCATCCTGCTGTCGGGGCTCACCCCGAGCAAGGCCCGAGGCCTCCTCGAGGAAGCTGGCCGCGCGATTGGATCGCCCTTCGAAGGCCTTGACATCAAGCTCACCGCCACCTGCGGGGTGGTGTCATCGACGGCCGCACAGCATTGGCCCGGGCTCCTGAGCCGGGCCGAGTCCGCGCTCCTCGAGGGGAAGCTATCGAAGCGCGGCGGCGTCCACTTCTATCGAGCGAATGATCCCGGCTGGGAAGAGCGGCGGAGGCAGGAGCGAGACGCTCTCGTCGAAGCGAAGAAGAAGGCCGCTCTGCTCGAGTCAGATGTGGTGCGCCTCGAGCATGAGACGCGCTACGACCGGCGGACAGGTCTCCTCAACGCTGCAGCATTCGAGGCGGATCTGGCCTCACACCACGCGGAGGCTGCAGAACGAGGCGAGACGTACGCCATCGTGCTCTGCGACATCGATTTCTTCCATCGATACAACGAGCGATACCTTTACCAGCCTGCGAATCAGACGCTTCGACGAGTCGCCGATGCCCTCAAGGGTGCGTCCCGCGCGGGGGATGTTGTGTACCGCTATGGGGGTGAGGAGATGATCGTCCTTCTTCCGCGCACGTCCCTCTCCGACGCGGGCCGGATCGGCGAGCGGCTGCGCTGCGCGGTGGCGGATCTCGCGATCCCGCACGAGAACCGTCCTGATCAGGCCAAGGTCGTCACAGTGTCTGCGGGCGTTGCCGCGTGTGGTCCGCTGAGGGGTGGGACGCCACGGGAAGTCATCGATGCGGCGAATCGGGCGCTCGTGGTGGCCAAGGCAACGGGCCGCAACCGCGTGGAATCGAGCGGGGAAGACTGGGCGGAGCCAATTGAGGCGGGCGGCGTGAGGGATAAGTAGATCCGGGGATTGAACTCACGGCCTACGCCTTACCAAGGCGTTCTCCACGGTGACGTCGACTTTCGAATTCGTGGAGCACTCCATCGGTCGATTTGGACAACGCCTCGGCACTCGGTGGAAGCCGATGGAACACGGTGGATACATCGAGCATCGAGTGTATGAATCCATGCACG
>Ga0187780_10004731_pt1 | contig 10182 bp, 7 predicted proteins | sample 1015_Q2_SP10_20__FD_132429 | JGI IMG/M metagenome (GOLD analysis project Ga0187780, IMG submission 132429) | Tropical peat soil microbial communities from peatlands in Department of Meta, Colombia - 1015_Q2_SP10_20_MG | ecosystem: Environmental > Terrestrial > Soil > Wetlands > Peat | place...
CACCTGCTCCTCAGAGGTCAGCGCGTTGCCCTCCACCGTGGAGGAAAACCCGCACTGGCCCGACAGGCAGAGCTGATCCAGCGGCACGTACTTGGCCGCCTGATCGACCCGCCGCCTCAGCGCATCCTTGGACTCCAGCCCCGGCCGCTTGGTCGTGACCAGGCCCAGCACCACCATCTTGCCCGGCGGCACGAACCGCAGCGGCTCGAACCCGCCGGACCGCTCATCGTCATACTCCAGGAAGAACCCGTCCACCGCCAGCTCCGAGAACAGCGCCTCGGCCACGAAGTCATACCCGCCCGAGGCCACCCAGGAGGACCGGAAGTTCCCCCGGCACAGGTGCGTGGTCACCGCCATCTCGGCCGGCCGGTCCCGCACCGCCGCGTTGATCTGCCGGATATACCGCAGGTGCAGGTGCTCGGCGTCCTCCCCCCGCGCGCTGATCCCGGCCCGCTGCGCCGGGTCGTTCAGGTACGCCAGCGACGTGTCATCGAACTGCAGGTAGGTACACCCCAGCCCGGCCAGCCGCCGGACCTCCTCGGCGTAGGCGGCGGCCAGGTCGGCCCAGAACCGGTCCATGTCCGGGTAGACCGCCGGGTCCAGCATGGCCGGGCCGCCGCGGTAATGCACCATGTTCGGCGACGGGATGGTCAGCTTCGGCACCGCCGTGGCGACGTGGGACTTCAGGAACGTGAACGCGTCCGCGAAAATCGTGTCCTCGATGCGGATCTTCCCGTCGACCCGGATCGACGCCGGGGTGAACTCGATCTCCCCGGCCGCGTTCCGGAACTTCACGGCCAGGTGGCCGGGCGCCTTGGTGACCCCGCCGAGGGCGTAGATGAAGTCCATGTGCCAGGAGGCCCGGCGGAACTCCCCGTCGGTGGCCGACTGCAGGCCGACCTCCTCCTGCATCCGGATCGCCCCCGGGATCTCCTCGTCCTCCACCGCCCGCAGGTCATCGGGCGTGATCCGGCCCGCGGCGAAATCGTCGCGGGCCTGCAGCAGGCGCGGCGGGCGCAGCAGGCTGCCGACGTGGTCGGCCCGGAATGGGGGGCTGGTCCTACGGGACATGGTTGCCTCTTTAGTCCTAGGTTGACGGTTGAACGTTATCGGGCGGACAGAACGGTTGAACGTTATCGGGCGGACAGATGAGCGGGAAAGGGTGATGTCATCACCACCGGCCAGATGATGCACCATGGGCCTGCCCGCCGACGGGCCCGAGGGCATCAGATGGCATAACCGCTTCCGCTCCCCCGGCATCGATGCGCCGAAGTTAGGCTCATCACGTGAGCCTCGCGGACACCGGTGAGCTGGCGGATTCGGGCCGGGCCGAACCGTGGACATCGCCCGGCGCGGCCGCGGAGCGGCCGCCGCGGCTGCTGCTCACCCTGCTCGGTGACTACTGGTGGCAGCGGACCGAACCGCTACCTTCGGCGGCGATCGTCGCGTTGCTCGCTGAGTTCGGGGTCAGCGACTCTGCGGCCCGGGCCGCGCTGAGCCGGCTGACCCGCAACGGGCTGCTGGTCACGTCCAAGACCGGGCGCCGCACGTTCTCCCGGCTCAGCACGCGGGCGGCCGCGATCCTCGACGACGGCGCGCGGCGCATCTTCTCCTTCGGCGCGGCCGACCAGCCGTGGGACGGGCTGTGGTCCCTGGTCGCGTTCTCCATCCCGGAAGACAACCGGGCCGCGCGAGACGCGCTGCGCAAGCAGCTCCGCTGGCTCGGCTTCGCGCCGCTGTACGACGGCCTGTGGGTCTCCCCGCGTGATCACGCCGCCGAGGTGATCGGGCACCTGAAGGATCTCGACATCACCACCGCGACCGCCTTCCGGGCCGCGGCGGTGCCGGCCGAGGGCGACATCCCGGCCCGGGCCTGGGACCTGGATGGGCTGCGTGAGCGGTACGAGCGCTTCATCACGTTCGCCAGCCGACTGCGGGACACCACCGCGGCCGGGCGGGTGCCCCCGATCGACGCGCTCATCGCCAGGACCCGCGTCATGGACGAATGGCGTGCGTTCCCCGGCCTCGATCCGGACCTGCCGGCCGAGCTGCTCCCCGGCGGGTGGCCGCGCCAGACCGCCCGCGAGTTGTTCATCGGGTGCCATGACCTGCTCGGCCCGCTCGCCGCCAAGCGGGTGCGCCAGATCATCGTCAGGTACAGCCCGGACCTGGCCGGCCGGGCCGCCTATCACAGCTCCGAACTCACGCTGAGTGCCGCCCCGGACCCGTCGGCCCCGGATCAGTGACGTCAGCGCTCACCGGACGGGGGTCCCCTCCCTGATTTTGGTGCGCCCGGGCGCGGTCACTTCGCCCGGGCGCGCTCGGTTGATGCTCAGCCGAGGAAGCAAACGCTGGGCGGACGGTGCGGAGGTGACGTGGAGATGGCGTGGAGATCGGATGGAGAACTCCCGGCGCCGGGCGGCGCCGGGAGTGGAGCGGGCCGGCTGCGCCCCGTGCCGTCAGTCGTCGCGGGGCAGGTCCAGCCGGTATCCGCCACCCAGCACGGTCTGCACGACCTGAGGGTGGCCCGGATCCTCCTCGACCTTGCGGCGCAGGTTCTTCACGTGCGAATCGACCGTCCGCTCATACCCCTCGAACTCATACCCCCGCACCCGGTTGATCAGCTCGGACCGCGAGTACACCCGGCCCGGCACCGTGGCCAGCGCCAGCAAGATCCCCCACTCGGTCGGGGTCAGCTCGGCGACCGCGCCGCGCACCGTGACCAGGTGCCGCGGCTCGTCGATCACCAAGACGCCGCCGCCGAAGCTGGCTGAGCCCCGTCCGGCCGGCGGTGAGCCCCGGCGGAGGATCGCCTGCACGCGCAGCACCAGCTCCCGCGGACTGAACGGCTTGGTCACGTAATCATCGGCGCCCAGCTCCAGCCCGGCGATCCGGTCCTCCTCCGTGGCCTTAGCCGTCAGCATCAAGATCGGCACCGGCCCGGTCGCGCGGACCTCGCGGGCGACGGTCTCGCCGGGCACATCCGGCAGGCCCAGATCAAGAACCACCAGATCGGGCGCGGCCGAGGCCGCCAGGGTGATCGCCGCCGCGCCCGAGCCAGCGGACAGCACCGTGAACCCGGCCCGCTCCAGGTACGCGCGCACCAGATCCCGTAGCTTGCGCTCGTCCTCCACCAGCAGTACCGTCGCCGCCACCGCCGCTCACCCCGCCTCTCATGCCGCTTGCCCGGGGATTCTATGATCCACGCACCGGCGGCCAGCTGACGAGCCCCGCTGGCCGATCATCTGCCTGTGCGCGGAGCGACCAGGGCAGCCCCGGCCGGCCTGGCTCACCAGCGCCGCGGCGGACTTCAGGCCGGGCCGCGATCGGGACCTGACCACTGGCACCAGTTCCTCCTCTACACAATCGCCATCCGCGCTCCACTTGTCGTGCGTTCCGGTGCGCTGCGATGGATGCGCCAGACAGAATCCGGGTCACGGATCGGCGAGGGAGGCCAGGTGACGGCAGCCAACCTGCTGGTGCTCGTTCCGTGGCTGGTCTTCGCGGCAGGTCTGGCGGTCATCGGCTGGCGCCTGCTGGCCAGCCGCAGAGCACGCCAGCGCCGTCGACTTCATGGACAGGGACGACGGCGCGAAGGTCGAAGACAACTACCGCGGGCATTACCAGCGGCTCGCCGAGATCAAGCGCCTGTATGACCCGGGCAACCTGTTCCACCTGAATCAGAACATCCGGCCGGCGGCTGAGGCCGGCCGGCCGGCCGAGCTAGCCCGGGCTGGGCCCCATCGCCGGGTTTGGGCGGCTGGTGGCGGGGCATCGCCAGGGGCGAAGGGCCCGGTGGGCGCGGTCCAGCTGGGTAGGAACGGCGGTCGCTCGTGGACAGCGAACAGGACCAGGACGGGCCGGCGGGGCCGCAGCCGTCTCGCGGCGACAAGCGCCTTTACTTCGTGCTCATGGCGGTCTGCATCGGCTTGTTCGTCCTCTCCTGGGCGGTGCTGGACCGGTACTCGGTGGTCGCGGCGGTCATCGTCTCGGTGGTGGCGCTCGCGATTCCGCCGTTCGCCGCTATCATCGCGAACGCGGCTAGCGCTACCGACCGCCGGCGCTAGCTGACGGGCCAAGATGCCGACGGCACTCTTGGTGCCGGACACAGTGACCGCCGGGCCCCTCCGGCGGATGATGGCAGGCGAATACCGCGGGAGGTCGCATGAAAACCAGGGCAGCGGTGCTCCGGGAGATGGGCAAGGACTGGGAGATCATCGATCTGGACCTTGACCCGCCCAAGGATGGCGAGGTACTGATCCGGTTCGCCGCGGCGGGCCTGTGCCATTCCGACGATCACCTGCGCAGCGGCGATATCCCGGTCCGCTACCCGATCGTCGGCGGCCACGAAGGGGCGGGCGTCGTGGAGGAGGCCGGCCACGGCGTGACCAGGCTCAAGCCCGGCGACCACGTGGTCTGCTCGTTCTTGCCGACCTGCGGGCACTGCCGGTTCTGCGCCCGCGGCATGACCAACCTGTGCGACCTCGGTGCGTTGTTCTTCGACAACTGCCTGCCGGACGGCACGTTCCGGTTCCACTCCGGCGGCGAGGACTTCGGCCAGATGTGCCTGCTCGGCACGTTCTCCCAGCGGTCCGTGGTGTCCGAGCACTCCTGCGTCAAGATCGATGACGACCTGCCGCTCGAGACGGTCGCGCTGGTCGGCTGCGCAGTGCCGACCGGGTGGGGCACGGCGGTGAACGCGGGCGGCGTGCGCCCCGGCGACACGACCGTGGTGTACGGGATCGGCGGCGTGGGGATCAACGCCGTCCAGGGCGCGGTGTTCGCGGGCGCGCGCATCGTCATCGCGGTGGACCCGCTGGCCAACAAGAGGGACATGGCCACCCGCCTCGGCGCCACGCACACCGCGGCCGACGCCGAGACCGCGCAGGAGATCGTCACCGAGGTCACCAACGGCGTCGGCGCGGACGAGGCGCTGATCACCGTGGGCGTCGTCACCGGGGAGGTCATCGCGGCGGCGTTCGCCGCGATCCGCAAGCGCGGCACGGTCGTGATCACCGGGCTGGCCGGCCCGGGCAAGAAGACGATCCAGCTGCCCAGCTTCGAGCTGACGCTGTTCGAGAAGCGGATCCAGGGCGCGCTGTTCGGCGGCGGCAACCCGTTTGATGAGATCCCGCGGCTACTCGAGCTGTACCGGGCGGGCCGGCTCAAGCTCGACGAGCTGGTCACGAACCGCTACCCGCTCGAGGAGGTCAACCAGGGCTACCGGGACATGCTGGACGGCCGTAACGTCCGCGGCCTGCTCATCCACGAGCACTGACCGCGGGAGGTGGCCGGGCGCCCAGGCCCGGGCCCGGCCGGACGCCGCGGCAGGCGCTCAGGCGCCGGAGATGCCCTGGCCGCAGGCCGCGCACCGGCCGGCTGGCGGGATTGTCCCGCGCGACATGCTCGGCATTCACTCATTGTGTTGCGGCCACGGGCCCGGACCTGGGGGGGAAATCGGGTTAGGCCCGCGCTTGCCGCCTGGCCCTCCGGCGCGGGACGCTGATCCTGGCAACGCGCACGGCGAGCAGGGGAGGACCCATGGCCGAAGCGGCGGGCAGCGAGTTCTGGCGGGAGTTCAAGCCGGTGGCGCAGGTGTTCCGGCCCGGCGCGATGCCGGAAGCGTACATCGCCAACGCGGCCACCGAGGACGAGCGCTTCTACGCCCCGCTGTCGGAGACGGTCGGCACCCGGCCGCTGTGGATCTCCCCGAGCCAGAACCGGTGGTGCGACGTGCTGATGTGCCGCGGCGCCGGGCTGGTGAACCGGCACTACCACCCGCAGCAGGTCTTCGCGTACACGATCTCCGGCAAGTGGGGCTACCTGGAGCACGACTGGGTGGCGACGGCCGGGGACTGGATCTACGAGGCGCCCGGCGAGGCGCACACGCTGATCGCGTATGAGTGCGACGAGCCGATGCGGGTGACGTTCAACGTCACCGGGCCGCTGATCTGGCTGGACGAGAACGGCGACCCCAGCGGTCACTTCGACGTGTTCGACTACATCAAGCTGTGCCGGGACCACTACGGGAAGGCCGGGATCGGCGCCGACTACATCGACCGCCTGTTCCGGTGAGGAGGGCGGTGCCGGCCCCGGGGACGACCGCCGGAGCCCCGGCGCGAGGCCGCGTCGCGCGGGCACGCAGCACTGCCGGTTCGGGATAAGGGTCAAGACCTCAGGCGACTACGGCGAGCAGGGGCGCTAGCACGTTCAGGTCCTCCTCGGCGGCCGTCAGGATCACGCCGCTGACCAGCTTGCGGGCGTCCCGCAGCAGGTCCGCCGCGAGGTCGATGCCGACCGCCCGCGCCGCCCCGCGCCCGGCCCGTTCCATGGCGCACAGCACGTCCGGCGGGATGGTCACCCCCGGAACCTCGTTGGCCAGGTAGTCCGCCTCCTCGAAGCTGCGCAGCGGGGCAACCGGCAGCAGCAGCGGGACCCCGCCCGCCTCCCCTTCCCCCTCCTCGGCCAGCGCGGTCACCATGCCGAGCAGCGAGTCGAGCTCGTAGACGGGCCTGCTCACCAGGAAGTGCACCCCCGCCCTGACCTTGGCCCGGGCCCGGGCGATCTCGGCGTCCGGGTCGCGCGCGCCGGGGTTGACGCGGGCGCCGACGCAGAACGAGGTCCGGGTGGTCAGCGACAGCCCGTTTGAGTCACGGCCCGTGTTCAGGCCGGCCAGGAGCGCGATGAGGCCCAGCGAATCGACCTCCCAGATCCCGTCCACGGCGGGATAGTCGCCGAGCACCGGCGGGCTGCCGGTGGTGCAGATGACGCTGCGGATGCCGAGGGCGTGCGCGCCGAGCAGGTCGGCTTGCAGCGTCATGATGGTCTTGTCCCAGGTCGTCATCGTCGCGATGGTCTCGACCCCGACCTGCTGCTGCAGGTGCAGCGCCATGTCGAGGGAGTCCAGGTGGGTGCGGGCGCTTTCCGGCGGCTGGACCGCGAACACCCCGATGCCCTGGGCCTCCAGCACCGCCGCCGCCTGGACCGCCTCGTCGGCCCGCCCGCCGGGCGGGGTCGCGATCGCGGCCGCGACGACGAACCGGCGGCTGGCCAGATGGTCGGCGAAGGTACCCGCGACCGGCCGGACCGGACCCGGCGTCCCGGCGGCCGAGGGCGCCCGCGGGGAGCGGGAGCGCCGCGCCGGGCGCGACGGCTGCGCCTGTTCGGCCGGCCGCACCGCGCCGACGGCGGCCCGGATGTGCGCGGGCGTGGTGCCGCAGCAGCCGCCCACGAGCGACACCCCGGCCTCCGCGAACCGGCGGAAGTACCGGGCGAAGTAGCCGCCGTCGACGCTGAACTCGAAGCTGCGGGGACCGGTCCGCCGCGGCTGGCCGGCGTTCGGCTGGGCGCTCACCGGCACCGAGGTGTAGCGGACCAGGTCTTCGGCCACGGTGAGCATCCGCTGCGGGCCGATGGTGCAGTTGGTGCCGACCATCGCCACCGGCAGGCCGGACAGCACGGCCGCGACCTCGCGCGGGGTCTCCCCGCCGAGCGTGTAGGCGTCGTCGGCGAAGGTTGCCTGCGCGATGATGGGCACGTCGCAGAGGCCGCCGGCGACGGACACCGCCTCGACCAGCTCGTCAAGGTAGCCGAACGTCTCCAGGATGAGGATGTCGACGCCCCGGCCGCCGTGGGGGGTTCCGGGCCCCCCGGCCGGCGCTGTCAGGGCCCGGACCTGCTCGCTGATCACCTCCATGCGTTCGGCGGAGCCGACCCGGCGCCGTTGCAGGGCGGTGACGGCGGGCGACACCGACCCGGCGACGAGGACCTCGCGGTCGCACCGGTCCTGCACCGCGCGGGCGATCCGGACCCCGGCGCGGTTGATCTCGTCCACCTTCTCGGGGAAACCGTGATCGCCGAGCCAGAGCCGGTTCGCCCCGAAGGTATTGGTCTGGATGATGTCCGCGCCCGCGGACAGGTAGCTCTCGTGGATGGTGCTGACCAGGCCGGGGTCGGACAGGTTCAGCTCGGGCAGCGACCGGTCGAGCGCGGCGCCCGCCGCGTGCAGCATCGTTCCCATCGCGCCGTCGCAGACCAGGACGCGCTGGCCCAGCAGCGCGGGGGCGCGGGTCCGCTCGGGGACGGTCACGGCTCGTCCCCGAGCGCGTCGAGGATCTCCAGCGCCACCTGCGCGATGAGCCGGTCGGTGTAGTTGTCCAGCCGGAGGCCGGTGATCTCCTCGATGCGCTTGACCCGGTAGGCCACCGTGTTGGGATGCACGTGCAGGATGCGGGAGGCTCGCTGCGGGCTGTTGTTCTCCCTGAAGTAGCAGGCCAGCGTGGTCAGGTACTCCGACTTGTGCTCCTGTTCGTGCACGGCGAGCTTGCCGAGCACGTCCGCGGCGAAGGACCTCAGCTCGGCGAGGTCGGGAACCTGGAGCAGCAGCCGGAGGATGCCGAGATCGCCGAACGCCGAGACGGTTCCGGCCCGCCCGAGCCGCCGCAGCGTCTGGGTGGTGCGCTGCGCCTGCGCGTAGGAGCGCGCGACCTCCCGCGGATCACGGCAGGTCCCGCCGATGCCGATGACGACCTTCGCGGCGGGGAACAGCTCCCCCAGCCGCGCGAGGCACGTCACCGCGAGCCGGCGCGCGTCCATGGCGGCGGGGCCTTGATCATCCGGCGCCACCGTCACGATCACCACCTCGGACTCGCGGGCCGAGATGATCGCGTCGGGAGCCCGGGTCGCGACGAAGTGCTCGATGCTCTCCCAGATCCGCTGCCGCTGCGCGGCGGCGTCCCCGGGGTTGAGCGCCGGCGCCGGCAGGTCGAACGCGATCGCCATGACGTTGTGGTCCCGGGCCGGGTCGTATCCGAGGTGCGCGGCCCAGCGGCCGGTGTCGGCCTGGTCACGGCCGCGGCCCAGCAGCAGGCCCTCCACCAGATCGTCGCGCACGCGGCGGGCGGCCGCGGCGACCACGCGTTCCCGGCCCAGGATGACCCCGCAGATGGTGGCCGCGTGCTCGGTCACCAGCAGGCTCATGTCCTCGCCGAAGATGTTTTCCGCCGGGTCGATCGTGATCAGGTACGACGGGACCTCGTCCCCCACCATGATCGGAGCCACGATGACGGCCGGCATGCCACCGACGTTCGGCAGCCGGAGGGCGCGCTGGCTCAGCCGGGACGCCCGCAGCACCTGGCCGAGCCTGGGGTGGACCACGTGCTCCCGCACGGCGGCCGCCGCCTTGTCGGCGGTCATCCCGGGCGCGGCGGCGGTCAGCACGTCAATGAGCTGGGTGACCACCGCGACGGTCGCGACCATCCGGTCCGAGATGAGCTGGACCACTCCGGCCAGGTCGGCGTCCTGCAGGGCGAGCCCGGACAGGTACCGGTACACGGTGACGAGTTCCCGCAAGGCGGCGTTCTCGCGATCCAGCCTGGTACTCGCCGCGGCCCCGGGAACCGCCGCAGCCCGGGAGCCGCCGCCTGCCGGCACCGGCGACCAGTCGGGTAGCGCCATGATGGCGATCATACGACGACGGCTCGCAGCCGGCGTTGTGCGAGACCACAAACCGTCGCTCTGACCGGTTGTTCACCTGCCGGAACAGGTCACAATTTGGTGACCGGTGGCGGACAATACGGACTGAAGCTTGACAAACGGCGCGTCGGCCGTAGACATTTACATGCACTTTCATAGTGAGGGCGATTCAGATGACCCGAACTTGAAACAGGCACTGAACCCGGTCAGGGCGGACCGGTTCTGCGGAAGGGGCCGCCGTTGCTCGAATACCGGGACGTATACGCAGGTGGCCAGCTCGTCGGATCCGGGTCCGCCGACGTGATAACGATCGTCAATCCGGCCACCGAAGAGGTAGCCGGATCTGTGCCGTCGATGATCGAGCGGGACGTCGACGTCGCCGTGGCCGCGGCGAGGCAGGCATTCGACTGCGGCCGGTGGCCGCTGGCCAGTCCCGCGGACCGGGCCGCGGCCATGGACCGCCTGGCGGCGGCCATCGAGGCCCGGGCCGAGGACACCGCCCGCCTGGTGACGGCCGAGATGGGCATGCCGATCACGCTGTCCCGGCGGAGCAACGTGTCCGTTCCGTGCGCGATCATCCGGTACTACGCCGGCCGCAGGATCGCCGGGATCTGCGGCGAGGCCCTCAAGCCGGTGACCCTCGAGCTCGGCGGGAAATCCGCCGCGATCGTGCTCGACGACGTCGACCTGGGCGCCGCAGCGGCAGAG
>Ga0187780_10004733_pt1 | contig 10180 bp, 11 predicted proteins | sample 1015_Q2_SP10_20__FD_132429 | JGI IMG/M metagenome (GOLD analysis project Ga0187780, IMG submission 132429) | Tropical peat soil microbial communities from peatlands in Department of Meta, Colombia - 1015_Q2_SP10_20_MG | ecosystem: Environmental > Terrestrial > Soil > Wetlands > Peat | place...
GGGGGATCCTAGGTCGAACCACCGCCCACAGCGACGAGCCCTACGGTCGCCACGGTAGCTACTCGGCGTTCAACTGTGCGGTACCGGGTGGGGGCCGGTCGTGCCCCTTTCGAAGCGATAATTCTCGAGCAGGAGCCCGATGACCGCCAAGAGCCCCGCAAGGCAGGCGCCCACGATGAAGATGGAGGTGAACGCCAGCCCGCTCGGGACGGTCAGAACGGCCCCGCCGGTGGGGTCGCCTCCGACCGGGACCGTGACCGTTCGGGTGAACGTTGCCAGGAACGTGGCGACCATCACCGGACCCGCGCTCGCGCCGAGGTCCTGGAACATCTCGGTCATGCCCATGTGGATGCCGGTTTCCCCGTGCCGCGAGGAGACCGCGATCACGTTCGTCACCGAGACGAGCGTCATCACGAGACCGACGAACGTGGGGATCGCCTCGAGAACCAGCTCGAGATACGTCGAGTGGTAGGAAAGGAGCAGGAGGAACCCCGCCATCGAGAGCGCCGCGCCGAGCAGGATGAACGGTCGGGGGCCGTACCGCGCCACCCCCCGGCCCACCAAGGGCGCGGCCACGAACATGCTCAGCGTGGTAGGGATGCTCGCGAGGCCGAACGCGAGGACACTGTCCCCAAGTCCGACCACGGGAAACTCGACCAGGACGGTAAGGACCACGAACGCGGTGAAGAGACCGGCACCGACCAGCAGCGCGCCGAGGTAGCTCAAGGAGATGTTCCGTTGACGCAGTCGGGCGAGGTCGATGATCGGCTCCTCGGCCACGAGCTCACGCCACACGAACAGCACCGCAAGAAGGCCAGAAGACGCGAGCAGCTCGGGGCAGCCGAGGGGCAGTCCTAGGATCGATCCACCTGTGAGGTCGCGCCAACCCCAGCTCGGGCCGAGGGTCAACCCGACCAGGAACGCAGCGAGCGAGCCCCCCAACAGGGCCGCTCCGGGGAGGTCCATTGCCCCCCCGGTCCCGGACCGGCCTTCGGGCAACCAGCGGACGGCCAACAGGGGAAGGACGAGGGCGAACGGGGCGACCGAGGCGTACGCCACCTGCCATCCCGCATTCTGGATGAGCCACGCTCCGCCCACGAGACCGGCAGCCGCGCCCGCGGCGAACATCGACGCGATGAGGCCCTGGGCGGGAGCGACGCGCTCCCGCGGTAGGCTCTCCGCCACCATGGCGAGGGCGAGCGGGAACATGGCGAGACCCAGGCCCTGCAGGCCCCGAACCGCGATCAGTAGGTAGATGGCCTGTCCTCGGGAGAGCCCGACCACGGCCGAGATCGGGGGCGTCAACGGAGCGAGAAGGACCGCCGCCGAGTAGACACCCAGGACCACCGCGAGGACCCGTCGCTTGCCGTAGAGGTCTCCCAGCTTCGCGAAGATCGGTGTGGCGCAGACCCCCACCACGAGGTAGGCTGAGAGGATCCAGGCCACCGAAGTGTACGGCGCGTTATCGAAGAACGACGAGAGCCGGGGCAGCGCGGGCACCAACATCGTCTCGATGAAGTTCACCAGCAAAGCCGCGGCTGCGAGGAGCGCGAGGACCCGTCCCGGATGACCGTTCGACATCGAGGGGGAGGCGGACGTCGTCATCGCGGGCTCCATGGAGCCAAAGGAAGTCAACCCCCCGCCCGGAACGACGGAAGATCGCGAAAACCGGCGTACGGAGCTTCCGATTCCGTCGGCCAAGCTCAAGAAGTCAGAAGCATCCTTCTCGACAATGCCCCATGGACCCCGCGACGTGATCCCCCGGCAGGCCGACATCGACATCGACATTCTCCGGGAGATGTACCACACGCGAGCCGTCACGATCGCCGGCATCGACCCAAGGCTGAACGCATCCCGGGTCGCTCAGCGCTTGAGGGTCAGCCGTGCCCGGGTCGATGCCCGCCTCAAGGAGTGGGTGAAATACGGCCTCTTGGAGCGCTTCGACGTGTGGCCGAATCCGGCGCTCCTCGGCCGGATCGGGTTCTCGGTGGACGTGAGGTTGGCCGACCGATTCCAGAAGGATGCGCTCTTTGAGCGCATCCGTCTGGTGGATGGAGCTGTCGGTGGGATCGATCTCGTGGGAGATTGGGTCGCGGTTCAGTTCGTCGTTCCCGGTCTCGCCGACGTTCAGCGCACGGTCTCGCTCCTTCGCGGTCTGAGGGGCGTTGCGGAGGTGGGAACGCCCATCGATTGGGCCCGAGTCGAGACGAGGCGCCCGCTGACCCCGCTCGACCTACGGATCATCCGAGTGCTCCGTCGCTACCCTCGCGAGCCGCTGTCGGTCATCGCGCACCACGTCGGAGTGTCGACCCGGACCATCACCACCCGATATGGCCGCTTGGTCGAGGATCTTGCGGTCTGGTTCGTCCCGGTGCTGGATTTTCGTGCGCTCACGGAACCTGTGGTAAGCCTGAACGTCCAGCTGGGGCCTTCGGCCGAACGCGAAGCGGTGTCCCGCGCGATTCGGCGGGCGTTCCCGAAGACGCTGGAGTTCCGCAGGGCCCCTTTCGGGCCCCTCCTTCCGGAGACGTTCGCAGTCTTCTTCGTCCTCTGCCCGTCCGCTGCGCGCCTGGAGGAGCTAGAGGGGTTCGTTCGGAGCCTTCCGGGCGTCGAGGGCGTGGAAATGCTTGTGATGATCCGCATCGTCTCGTTCCCTGAGACGTTCGACAGGCTCGTTCCGCCCCCGGTGTCTGGGAACCGAAGCCACGGAGGTGGTCTTCGGGTCGAGTAACGGTCCCGTCGAGAGACCGCTGTGGACTAGGGGACCCAGGGGCGAAACCCCAAGTCCGGCTGTCGTGGGCCTGGCGCCCCCGTTTCTTCCTCCGCCTCTAGGGTCCAAGAGCCGGAGAGCAAACCCCATACCGGAACGTCGGACGTGAAATCAAGTCCCCTCGGTGAAGCGCGAAGCGCAAGAGTGCTCGCGCCCGCGGCGATTAGGAAGTAAGGAGAGCGTCCTGTCGCTCGAGCATCGACCTGGCCGGTCATGCCCGGGGGGAAACTACCAACGCCGGCGGGACCTACGGACCGCGACCTGAACATCCCTAGCGGGGTCGAGGCTGGTTGCGCTGGGGCGGAACGTTGAGTCGAGCTCGAGGTACCCCCCTTCGGCCCTGAAATCTCGCCGGACCCGAAGGCGTTCGTACCGGTCGGTGTGAGGAGATATACTCAGATTGGTCATCGTCGCTGATATGCCCACGCGAAAGGTCCTCGCAGCATTGCAGATGACCCTTGACGGGGTCGCTGAGTGGCCTGCCTACCGCGACGGCACCGAGGAGGATGACTCGGATTTCTGGGAGGCTATGTATGCCAGTTACTGGGATTCGGTCGACACGTTGCTGCTCGGCCGACTGACGTACCAGAAGTGGTTGGCCTTCTGGCCCGAGGTTCGGAAGAAGCAAGAGGCGGGAGGGTACCCCCGCCGGTTCTCGGAGTTCGCCGACCGCGTCGAGAAGATCGTCTTCTCCCGGACCTTGGAGTCCGCTCCTTGGGAGAGATCTCGGGTCGTCCGGGGCGACATCCCGAAGGAGATAGGTCGACTCAGATCGCAGCGTGGAGGGAACTTGCTTCTCGGGGGTGGTCCTCGCCTCGCGCAGGAGTTCCTTCGGCTGGGGTTGCTAGATGAGGTTCGTTTGACCATCTTCCCCAGCATCGCGGGTCGTGGCAAGCCCTTGTTCGATGTCGACAGGGTGCCCGACAACCCCGAAGATGTGGTTCCGCTGGGCGCCCCGTTAAGGCATGATTTCCGTCTCGTCGAGGCGAGACCCCTCAAACGGGGTGGGGGTGCGGTCTTCCTCCACTACGCCCTAGCAGCTGACTGACAAGGCCGACGAAGGGGTTGAGCCTGCACCGAACCGCTCCGAACTCCGGTCCCCCGTGAGCAAGGATGTCCGATGGAGCCGGTGGGGGCAGCTCGACCTTCACCCAGAGGGTCAGGACTGGAACCAGGAAGCGGTTCCCGAGGAGCCCCAACCCGGATCCGCTCGTGGTGCGGAGCGCACAACCCCCGTTGCAGGTCGGCGATCGAGGGGCCGACGCAGCCGCTGGACCTTTCTCAGCCGCCGGGCTTCACTTCCAGCGGGTGAGGATCTCGTCTCTGCGGAAGGCTTTCACGCTCACCCAGTAGAGGGCAAGCGCGACGATTCCAAAGACGGCGGAGAGGCCTAACAGGTTGAGCGCGGTGAGCGGGAGCGCAACCTCCGCCGCCACGTAAACGAAGATCATCGGAACAAAGATCACGCCGGCGTACTGCTGAGCGGTCCGGACGTCGGTCACGCGTGAGGAGATCACCACGGAAGCTTCGATCGCGACGAGCGCCACCACCGGCATCGTGACGAACAGCTCGACCACCATCTGCCAGTTCGGATAGAAGAGGTAGCCGAACGGGCCCACGGTCTCGAGGTCGATCAGCACCTGGAACAACAGCGCGCCGACCCACATGGCGGCCAACGTCGGGACGAGCGCGGCCATGGCCTTGCCCAGCAGGATCTCGCCGTCGGTCGTCGGGGTCGAAAGGAGGGGCTCGAGGCTCTTCGAGACCTTCTCGCCGACGATGCTGTACGACGCGATGGAGGTAGGAAGCGAGGCGGCGCCGATCACGAACCAGAACGCGAAGGCCTCGATGAACATGGGCGCCCACGACGCAGGGTTCGGCCCACCCCGCGGCAGCAGAACGAGTCCCACGAACGCCGGAAAGCCGAGGCCGATGCCGAGAGGCATCGCGATCAAGCCCAGGAAGATCCCCCGCCGTTGGCGGAGAAGCTGCATGTCGTGGCGGGCGACGATCCAGGCTTGGGAGAGCCTCATCGCGCCGCCTCGCCCTCATGAAGGAGCTTGAGATAGACCTCCTCGAGGGACGCCATCGGCTGGGTCAGCTCGACGATGCGACCTCCGGCGGCGACGAGCGCCGCGACGATCTCAGGGTTCTCGCGGTCGGGGTCGTCGGTGTCGATCACGAGCGCGTTCCCCGAGATCTCCACCCGACGCGACCCCAGTCGCCGTCGCACGGCTGAGGCGAGCTCCTCTGAGGTGCGTTCTAGGCGGACCACCGTACGTCGCCCCCCGAGGCGGGCTTCGAGGTCCCGCGGAGATCCGACCGTCAGGAGCCGGGTCCGCAGGATGCCCACCCGGTTGCACACCCTCTGGGCTTCGTCGAGGTTGTGGGTGTTCAGAAAGATCGTGCGTCCTTCGTTACGGAGGTCCAAGATGGTTCCTCGGACCATCTTGGCGGCCTCGGGATCGAGGTTCGCGGTCGGTTCGTCCAGGAAGAGGAGGGTCGGGTCGTGGATCAACGCCCGGGCAATCGCCAGCTTCTGTTTCATGCCCTTCGAGAAGGTCTCGACCGGGGCGTCCCGTTTCTCCCAGAGGTCCATCGACCTCAGGAGTCGTTCGATGTTCTTCCGGAGCGTTACGGCGTCCATCCGGTGGAGCCGACCGAAGTACTCCAGGTTCTGGTAGGCGGTCGAACCCTCGTAGAGCCCCACGTTCTCGGGGAGGATCCCGATCTGTCCGCGGAGACGGAGCGCATCTGCCTCGTTTCCGACCTCGCATCCCGCGACCTCGGCCTTGCCGCCGCTCTTCGAGATCAGCCCGGCGAGCATTCGGACGGTCGTAGTCTTGCCGGCGCCGTTCGGCCCGAGGAAGCCGAACACCTCGCCCTCCGCAACATCTAGCGAAACCGAGTCTACGGCCGTGACCTCCCCGAAGCGCTTGGTCAGGCCCTCAGCGTGGATCATGGGGACGGGTAGGTCAGCGCTGCTCCGTGTTTAGCTGCACGCTCAAGCCGGCGTCCGGGCGAACTCCCGCAGGCAGCTAGACGACCCTCTTCCTGCGGTGTGTCCTGTGCCCAGAGATCGGTCCGAGCCAGTGGGTGCGGACCCCGTTACGTCCTGGGGGAGCCGGACACGTAGCGGTCCTGAACCCAGCCCCGCGGTCAACCTGAATCGTGCCCATGTTGTCGGCCGTGAGGGTGCCGTGGGCGTCCCGGCAAGGGAGGCCGAAGCTGTCGGGCGGGCGCTTCTCGATGAGGAGTATGCCGCGGACGCGTCGCCGATCGGGTCGAAGATCTCGAGGATCCGCGGGGCGGGCCCACGTACCGCCCGCGGACGTGAGTCGGCGAACTACGGGACGCGTTCCAGCGCGCGGTCGAGGACCCGGGCCACGACCGGCAGGTCGGGGAGAGCCCTCTCACCTTTCGTAGGAAGCGGACCCAGCGGGTCGGCCTTCTCCACCCTAAGTCCGGTCCGTCGCCAGTTGTGCGGATCGGACGCGCTCAGGCACCAGACATTATCGAAGATGAACCGCGCCTCGGACGGCACCTCGGGAAAGACATTCAGCACCGCGAACCCGCGCGCGGTAAGGACTCGCAGGGCCGAGCGAACCGACTCTTCCGTGTAGTAAGGCAACAATCGATGCCCGTTCGAGAGAACGAGCACGAGCGGACCGCTGTCCGACGGCAGCGAAGCAAGAAGGATCCGGGTGCGCTCGGGCAAGCGGAGGAAAGCGTAGAGCTGCTCCAGCTGGGGGTGCGGTTCCCCTGGCGATAGGCCAGCCGTGATAGCGGCGTTGGCGGCCGCATGATCCGGCGCAAGGTCCCGAGGGTCCCCTACCCCAAGGCGAGCCTCCGGGACGACCCCCCTTGCCAATGGGCCAGCGGGATCAGGATTCTGTCCGGGCGATCTTAGGTCGGTCCAGCGGTATCCACCGGGAGCGGACGACGCGAAGGCCCACGCGACCCAGTCGAGGAGAGCCCCGGGAGGTCCGTAGAGGAAGACGGACGAGGGCCGCCGGAACGTCGGTTCGAAGCCTCCCCCCTTCGCCTCAGGAAGCATATCGTGATTCCATACCTAGCCGACGACCTGAGATAAGTCTCGCCGCGGGGGCGATTCGGGACTTGGCGGGCCTGGCCGCTCGACAGAACCCGATACGAGGCCCGCCCCGGCGTTCGCTCAGAGAAATCTCAGCCTGGGGGAGCCCCGGATTCTAGGTCATAGTGTGAGGTCCCGAACCATCTCCGAGACCGAAGATCTCTAGGGGGCTTCTCAGAACCGTACGAAGAGGTACCCGCGTCGCTCGTGGGATCGACGCGGGGGTGCACCGACGGCCAAGCGTCGCCACGGCGCCCGGTCCCGCAATTCTGATCCGGCCGCGCTTCGGAGTTGCATGGTGATAAGTCCCCGCCTCCCTTGTACGCACGAGAGATTCTGTGGTGTCCCAAGGGGCTCAACGACCGGATCCGGTAGCCGGGTCGACCTCGGTGGACATCTTGCTCTTCGATGACGTCGAGGAGCTCGACTTTGTCGGTCCCTGGGAGGTCTTCTCTGTCGCGAATCGGTTGAGACCAGGATCGTTTCCGACCCGCCTCGTTTCGGTCGGGTCCACCTCCATATCTGCTCGGTACGGTCTTCGTGTCGAGGGACTTGAGAGTGTCTACGCTACGAGTCCTGCCCGCGTGCTTGTCCTCCCTGGGGGACCGGGTCGCAAGGCCGTCATGAGGGACGCGAAACTTCTCGACTACGTTCGCAGAGTTCACGCCGGGGGCACGTTGGTCACCTCGGTCTGCACGGGGGCGTTCGTGCTGGCCGAGGCGGGGTTGCTTCGGGGAAGGTCCGTCACGACCCACTGGTCTGCGCGGGAGGAGCTGAGAGCCTACCCCGAGGTGGCCGTGGTCGAACGGCGCTATGTTGACGAGGGGGACGTGGTGACCTCCGCCGGCGTTTCCGCTGGCATCGATGTCTCCCTGCACCTCGTCGAGCGTTTTTCAGGTGCGACTGTCGCACAAGAAGTCGCACGCACGATGGAGTACGCCCCTACCCGTCTGTCTCGACGGCCGAGGCGAGTTCAACGATAGCCGATAGAGTACAACCCGACACCCTCTCCGTCTGTCGCATCAACAGATGGGGACCAAGCTTCAGTCCTCCCGGAACCGGTGGGATCCTTCGGCTGGTCGAGGGGCTTCGGGTCGTTGGAGGAGTTTGGCTTCCAGATGGCAATCAACCCGAGAGGGGGCTGGTCGGCCTAGCGTCCCTCTCCCGGCCGGCGCAGGTCCAGCTCTATCAGACCCAATCTCGCCCTGGGAAGAGCGGTTCTCTTCTGCCAAGGGACCCACTGCAGGGAACTAGGCTCCGCGAACTGCCAGACCGAACCACCTAAGGACTGAACCGGTCAGGCATCCCACCCTGACCCTTGGAGCTGTTAAGGGCGAGATAGCTCTTGAGCGTACCACAGATGTCCGGCTTTGGATTGATACCCTTCATGATTGGCGACGGCGCCGAAGCACCGTGGGCTCTGGTCTACACCGGGGGAATCTTCGTGATTGCCGCGCTGTTGCTCGCCCGGCTCGGGCACGGCACCTTCTGGGGGGGAGTCAGTCTGGGCGTGGGGTGCCTCGTCATCGGGAGCGCCGGAGCCGCGCTCTTGGCGGGAGGACTTGTCTGGCGAATCCAACTGTGGAGACGAAGGAAGGCTGACCCCCAACTCTCGTCCGGTTAGCGCGAGAAGGTATGCCATGACCACGCCTTCGAACGCTTCTTGACGACGGCGCCGAGCGATCCTTCGATGCCGCACGAACCTCCCGTAGGTACGGTGACGATCCGGCCCACAACGCCGCGCGACGCCCGCCTCCTCTATCGGATCGAATCAGACCCGATCGCACGCCATATGGCGGCGTTTGGCGGGGAGGAACCGGCCTCCTTGGCGGCGTACCAGGCTCGATGGGAGAGGATGCTTGCCGACCCGGCCGTCGTGGCCAGAACCGTGCTCTGGAACGGGCGGATCGTGGGGTCCGTCCTCCAGTTCGAACTCCTCCAGAAGCCTTCGGTCGCCGTATGGATAGATCGTGAGGTCTGGGGGCGGGGGGTCGCCACACGCGCACTATCTCGGTTCTTGAGAGACATCCCGGTGCGGCCGCTCTATGCGCGGGTAGCCAAGGATAACCGCGGGTCCCGGACCGTGGTCGAGCGTTGTGGATTCAAGGTAGTGGGTGAGGATAGGGGCTTCGCGAGGCTACGTGGTACCGACCTCGAGGAGCTGATCTACCGGCTCGACGGGTGATGCAAGCTCGGTTGGATGGTTCCAAGGCTGCGCCCTCCCCTCATGCGGGGATCCGCAGAAGGGGCCCGAAAGGAACGCTTCCAGTACTTGGTCAAACCGCGAACCTTCGCCTTCGTCGCTGTTTCTGGGGAACTAGCGAATCTGATCCGGATGCAAGGTCTTCTGCGGGTCGCTGTACGAAAAGACCACCAGACTGCACTTGGTGCATCGCCACGCGGCGAAGCGGGCACTACGGCTCCACCGAAAGCTGCCGATCTCGACCAGGGGGACCGACTTGTCCATGTCGCTCAGTCCTCTGCCCTTCGGCTGGACAGAACTCCTGAGCCAGCCAATGGTGGTGGGGACTATGGCCAGGCCTCCTCCGATCGTGGCGCCCATGACATGACCCTCTTCCATCGGACCACGGCAATCCGGGCAGGTCCGAGTGAGCGGCTCGTCACCCTCCGACATACCACATTTCCCGCCTAGCGGGCGCCCTGGGTCCACCCGCCTACGGCCTATCCTGTATGATTACATAGCGGAGGTCTCGACACGGGCGCCCTTCCACCCTCCTTCCCGGGGAGCGGGAAGAATCGGGCCGTAAACCTCGATGCACGGGAGAGATAGTAGGCCCTCGGGGGCTTCTGCTTGGCTCGAGGTCCTGAATGAGGCTCTGGGTCGCCCTCTACGCGATGATCTGGCTCGTCTTCGTCGAGATGTGGCTGGCCTTCACCCCGCTGGCCCCTCCGGTCCCCCTCTATCTTCACATCGCCCTCGGCGTGCTGATCGTGGCCCTTGCGTACAGCAATTTCTCGACGCTGCGAGGCTCCACCGTTCTAGGCCGAATCAAGCGAACCGCTCGAGCGACCTTCGCGCTATGCCTTCTGATGTCCGTTCTTGGCGTGGCCCTCTACTTCCACGTCGGCGCGACTTGGCAGATCGTCGGGGGCATCACGATCGAGGGAGGGCTCCGGTTCCTCCACTTCGTGAACGCCGTGGCCATCCTCTCCCAGGTCAGCGCGACGGCCGTCGTGTACGACGTATGGGAGGAGAAGGAATTCCTCAAGGATACGGCTCCCGGGGAGATTCCCCCTCCTCCGAGGCCCACCAAGGGGAGCGGCTGAGGCCCACCTGCGGTTTCTCCCCCAGGGGA
>Ga0187780_10004735_pt1 | contig 10179 bp, 8 predicted proteins | sample 1015_Q2_SP10_20__FD_132429 | JGI IMG/M metagenome (GOLD analysis project Ga0187780, IMG submission 132429) | Tropical peat soil microbial communities from peatlands in Department of Meta, Colombia - 1015_Q2_SP10_20_MG | ecosystem: Environmental > Terrestrial > Soil > Wetlands > Peat | place...
CGATCCCCACTTTCCCCGCTTGCACAAGATGCGTCACTACGATTACTCGCACATGAAATCTGTGCCCTTGACGCCGGAGACGCTCGGTAAGTACGACGCCGTCATCATTGCAACCGATCATTCAAGTTACGACTATGCAATGATCGTGGACGCGGCCAAACTGGTTGTGGACACGCGAAATGCCACGCGCCGGGTGCTCCGCCACCGCGAGAAGATCTTCCACTGCTAATCGAACTGATCGAAAAGCTACTTCTAATGCGTGAGTTCAACCCACGCGGTCGCCAGGTGGCCCAGGTGTATCCGTCAAGCTTGACCGGGTGCCCCAGGTTCGCGTTTCCGAACCTGGGTCTTAGGTTTCTCGCTTGCACGCGGCCCACAAACTGAGTTCTCTGCGCACCACGTGAGGATGCTTGTACGGAGCGATCGTAGCGAGTTGAGAGACCTCTCTGCGCACTCCGCCGGGCCAAGCGCGACTATTTCCAATGATTCAGTTCCACCCGGACCGTCGCCACGGGCAGGACCGCCTCCATCAGCACAGGAAGCCGCGCCGCGTCATTCGTCAAATACAAAAGGAAGTGGGCATCCTTCATCTCGGTCCCGTTATCCATTACATGGATCTCAATCTTGATCGTGGTGTACTTGCCTGCTGGCACGCTCACCGCCGCTCCTCTTTTCACCAATACGGCGCGAACATCGTAGAGCTTCCGGCCGTCATACACAGGGCAGCGCACCTCTGACGTTTTGGCCCAGTCCACTCCTCTCAAATAATGCAACATTCCAAGCGGGTCGCGCGTTCCCGGGAGTACCCTCGCCGCAGATTCGCCCGGAGGAGCCGGCTCCTGCAGCGAAGGCAACATCCTTTGTACGCTGTCAACTTTTTGCCCGCGTTCGTTCAGATGCATTTCATATTGCAGGCTGGTCATGGAGCCGGCATCACTATACGAATCGAACTGGTCATCCATTTCAAAGATCATGCGGTAGGGATTTTCTGTGTGGACAAGAGCTTGCAAGTGCCAGGCAGCCTTCCCACCACTGATCCTTTTTTCCACCGCAGCAACCTTCAGGCGCGCCACCGTGCTGTCCAGTTTTGTCACGTTCGCGTCAAACTCCAGAGTCTCGCCTTGGCGCAGCGCAAAAACGGGTGGGACTCCGGCGGGCTCTTTCTTGACGGCAGGTTCGCCGCCCGTGGGGAGGGACGAACCGAGACGCCCGTGCGTGTCCGATGGATTCGGCGGCGCGTTCGGAGAGATCGCTGGCCAGCTGGTCGCCACTGGAGTTGACGGTGGCATGGAACGGGAAGCATTCCAGTAGATGTACAATCCGGCGAGAAGCAGGAGGCTGGCCACGAGCAACAACCAAATCAGCTTTTTTCCCATGCGCTCTCTGAAACGTCCCCAATATTCCGGGAGCTTGCGGTTCTTATCCCATCGTACAATATAACGGTGTGATTCACAGGAGGCAGAACGGATGCGCTACCTGGTTACGGGGGGCGCCGGCTTTATCGGCTCAAACACCGTGGATGAACTGGTGCGGCATGGACACAGCGTCGTTGTTTTGGACGACCTGTCGTCTGGGAAGGAAGAAAACCTGGCCGAAATCCGCGGCAAAATTACGTTCATGAAGGGCTCCGTGAACGATCTGGAAACGGTCCAGAAGGCCATGCACCAGGCGGATTACGCAATTCACCTCGCGGCCCGCACTTCCGTGCCTCGATCCGTCAAGGATCCCTTGGAAACCAATCGGATAAACGTAGAGGGAACCCTCAACATGCTGGTTGCTGCCCGCGACAACAAAGTGAAGCGATTTGTCTTTGCCGCATCTTCCTCAGCGTATGGCGAGACTCCCACCCTCCCCAAGACCGAGGCCATGCGGCCCGAACCCATCTCTCCTTACGGCGTCTCGAAGTTCGTCGGCGAATTGTATGCCCAGGCGTTTGGCCGCTGTTATGGCTTGGAAAATGTCTCTCTGCGCTACTTCAATATTTTTGGTCCCCGTCAGGATCCGGACTCGCCCTATTCCGGAGTCCTTTCCCGTTTTGCCACCGCCTTTCTGGATGAAGAGCAACCGGTCGTGTTCGGCGATGGTGAGCAAACCCGCGACTTCACATTCGTCGAGAATGCCGTTCAAGCCAATTTGCTGGCCTGCGAAGCTTCCGGCGCCTCTGGTGGTGTGTTCAATGTGGGTACTGGTGGCCGCGTCTCTTTGAACCAGACCTTGGAAATTCTCAGGCGCATCACTGGCAAGAATCTGGAAGCCAAATACGACTCCCCCCGCGAGGGAGACATCCGGGACTCTCAAGCCGATATTTCCAAGGCTCGCCAAATCCTCGGCTATCGGCCCACAGTGGAATTTGAAGAGGGGCTCACGCGTACGTTTGAGTGGTATCGTCTTAACCACACTAAGAAAGCCATAAAGTAAGCCAGCTGGAGGAACTCCGCCCGCATCTAGTGCGGTATGGACCTTGTTGGCTACAATTCACACGACGCGCATGCTAGGCTAGCTCTTCAATTTAACAAGCGCATCGACCGCGTGAACACTATCTTCGCCAATTCCAGGCCGGGCAGACTCTGCCGCTCCTTCCTATTCTTCGCGCTGCAGATTCTTTATTCACAGTGTGGAGTTGCTCAACTTCTTCCTCCAAAGGCTTCTGCGGGAAGCATCGCCCAAGTGACTGCCAGCGGGCCGCAGCGGCGCGAGGGCGACCTTTACGTCGCCGACAAGGATGTAGAGATCGAATACCTGGGCATGCGCCTGCGAGCCGATCACGCCGAGTACAACGCTTCGACCTCGCAAGCTGTGGCACGTGGGCACGTCGTGTTTGACTTTGAGAATCAACATCTCGAAGGTGACGAGGGCGAGCTGAACGTCGCCACTGGCAAAGGGAAGTTCAGGAATGTTCGCGGCACCATCCACCTGGAGCGCCACGCGAATCCGCAAGTCCTGGTCACGGAAAATCCGTTGTATTTCGAAGCGAAGGAAGTGGACCGGCTCTCCCCCGACGTTTATCTGATTCACCACACCTGGCTGACCATCTGCAATCCCCAAAAGCCCACATGGCAATTCTATGCACCGGAAGCAACGGTCTCGTTGGAGAAATCGGTTGCCTTCGTAAGTGCGAATTTTCGTCTCTACCGTGTGCCGTTGATTTGGTTGCCTTACGCAACCGCCCCGGCAGGCAGCAATCTGCGTCAATCCGGTTTGATGCTTCCCGTCCTGGGGAATAGCAACATCAAGGGGTTCGTTTTCGGTGACGCCTTCTACTGGGCTCCCAAGACGTGGATGGACGCCACTCTCGGATTTGAGTATTTCAGCAAAAGAGGACCGGGGCAGCGGGCTTCCTTTCGCGCTCGCCCCTTCGAAAACACCACAATCAAGTACAACTACTTTGGGGTGGAGGACCGCGGATTGCCGGGCCCGGACAACACGGTTCAAAAACAGGGCGGCTACCAGCAGCAACTCGAGATTCAGTCTCTATGGAAAGGCGGCTGGCGTTTCGTCACCGACCTCAATCAACTGTCTTCGCTTACTTTCCGATTGGCGTTCGCCGGTACCTACGGCGAAGCTATCAACTCTGAAGTTCAAAGCTCGGTCTTTCTCACCAACAATTTTCACGGCTTCAGCTTCGATGTGGACAGTCTGAACGACCACAGCTTCCTGGAACTCAGTCCTCCGAATAGCGTCCTGCTTCGAAATTCCCCGGAAGTGAGCTTTAGCTCCATGGAACAAGCGCCTTGGCGTGCTCTCCCCGTCTACCTTTCCTTTTCCGCGTTTGCCGGAGCGGTCCACCGCGATGATGCCTTCATCGACACGCCCTTTTTTGTGCCGCGGACAGAGTTTGCCCCGAAGGTCACCATTCCCGTGCATTTCGGGAATTGGCTGGGAGTGACAACTTCCGCCACTTTTCGCACCACCTTTTATGGGGATTCGCTTGACGCCGCGGGCGCTGACACAGGTCAATCCATCACTCGGAACACGGGTGAATTTGCGGTGGAAATCCGCCCGCCGACACTAGAGCGTTTTTTTGATCGTCCGCGCACGCACCACCGGTACAAGCACACTGTAGAGCCCGTCGTCACCTACCGCTATGTCGCCGGTGTAAATGATTTTTCCAATTTCATTCGTTTTGACGGCAACGCTACCCTCACCAACACCAACGAAGTCGAATACGGAATCAACCAACACCTCTACTTCAAAAGAGATGATGATCAACCCGTGGATTTTCTTTCCTGGCGCTTGGTGCAGAAGCACTATTTCGATCCGACGTTCAGTGGCGCGCTGGTCACCGGCCAGCGCAACGTGTTCCAGGCTCTCGATTCTCTTACGCCGTTCGCCTTCGCATCCACCCCGCGCAACTGGTCGCCTATCGTGAGCGACATCAAGCTCACTCCCGGGGGCCCCTACGACGCCGAGTCCATCATCGAGTACGACCCGCAGATCAACAAGGTGACCACCATTGGCACGCTCATAAAGGTCAGACCCTATAGCCAGTTCTATGCCACGGTCGCCGACTTTCGCCTGCAGGGAGATCCGCTCGTCCAGCCGCCTTCCCACCAGATTCGCGGCATCATCGGGTACGGCGACCTGGTTCGCAAAGGGTTCAACTTCTCGGCCGGTCTGAGCTACGACATTCTGACCGAGACTTTGCTGAACCAGTTTGTGCACGTCAGTTACAACGGGGGCTGCTGCGGCATCTCCGTCGAATATGGGCGCTTCAACCTCGCCACCGTGCGTTCCGAAAACCAGTTCCGGGTGGCGCTGATCCTTGCCAACATCGGAACCTTTGGAAACTTGCGACGACAGGAGAAAATTTTCTGAATTCTGCTGAAGACCAATTGGCTTTTGCTTCGATCCGCGAGATCGGAAAGCTCTTCCGGCAACGGAAACTGTCTCCCGTCGAGCTCGCGCGCTTCATGCTGGATCGAATCGCGAAACTCGATCCGGCTCTCAATGCCTACGTCACCGTTTGCGAAGAGTTGACAATGCAGCAAGCGGCTCAGGCGGAGAAGGAACTGTGCGACAAATCGCATGGAAGGAGCCGCCAGGACCGTGGCCCTTTGCACGGAATCCCGATCTCTCTGAAGGACAACGTCTACACAAAGGACGTTCGCACCACCGGCGGTTCCCGGATACTGAAAGACTTTGTCCCCTTGCGCGATGCCCCGATCGTCACTTCCCTCAAAAAAGCAGGCGCGGTCATTCTCGGCAAGACCAACATGCACGAATTTGCCTATGGAGTGACTACGGATAATCCGCATTTTGGCCCGACGCGAAATCCTTGGGACTTACAGCGTATTCCGGGAGGATCGAGTGGCGGCTCCGCTGCGGCACTTGCTGCTGGGCTCTGTTACGGCAGCGTTGGCACGGATACTGGCGGTTCGATTCGTATTCCCGCGTCGCTCTGCGGCGTCGTCGGTCTGAAACCGGGGCTCGGCCGAGTCAGCGCAGAAGACGTGATTCCCCTGTCGCCAACGTTGGATTTCGTCGGGCCGATGGCGCGCTGCGTTGAAGATGCGGCGTTCATGCTGGAGCCGATTTTCGATAGAGACAGAAACGAACGCAAATTGGCACCCGGGAGAATTCCTTCTTCCCGCGGCCGCCGCCCCTGCTTAGGAATTCCAAAGGAACTGCTGGCGGATCTTCTAGATCCTGAAGTCGAGGCCTCTTTTGATGCCGCGCTCAAAATTCTGAAAAAGTGCGGAGCAAAGTTAAAAGAAGCGTCACTTCCCCAACTGAAGAAAACGGAAGACGCCGGCAACCAGATCGCTTGGGCGGAAGCGACTCTGTACCACCAGCAAGCAGGCTGGTATCCCGCCCGCTCCGCGGAGTATGGCGAAGATGTCCGCACTCGCCTCGAAATGGGCACAAAAGTCTCTGCGGTGACCTATCTTCAGGCGAGGGAATTTCGCGAGAAATTCAAGGCCCTCGTTCACGGCATTTTCTCGGCGAATCAGCTGGACGCACTGATTTTGCCCACTACGCCGATCACTGCGCCCAAGATCGGCGAAGATTCGGTTTCTATCCGCGACAAGTCTGATTCCGTCCGCGCACTGCTCCTGCGGTTGAATCGTCCAGCCAATCTAGTCGGGATGCCGGCGATTTCCGTTCCCTGCGGATTGACACAGAATGGCTTACCCGTGGGGTTGCAGTTCATCGCGGACTGGACGCACGAGTCTCTGTTGTTGGAACTTGCTTGCAATTTTGAGCGAGAGTGTCCGCTGAACGCGAGACCCAACCTGGATTCGGTCAAGTGAAGCTCATACGTCTTCGATTTCCGGGGCTGTCGTCACCGCGACCGGCCGCTTCATTACCCAAGTGCCGATATAGTAGCCAAATGTCCCTGTGGCCATCCCGGCGAGGATGTCCACCACGTAGTGGTAGCGGCCCCAGACCGTCGAAGCGCACATCCCCACATAAAACGGCAGCAGGCACCAGAACAACCAGCGCCGGTATTTCCAGGCGCCCCACAGAGCCGCGGTCGCGCCGGTCACATGAGCGGAAGGAAAAGCCGCCCCGCGCACCCGGCCATAGTGCTCGATGAAAGCCATCATTGCTGTGAAAGGCCCGCCTTCAAGAGGTCCCTTCCACCATCCAACCATAGAAAACCACGGACTTTCGATGGGGAAAGACATGGCGATGAAATAGCCGATCATGTACCCAGCCATCGAGTAGGTCATGACGGACCAGTACGCGTGCCACTCTCGACGGACGTAGAGAACTCCACCGACAATTAACAGGTACGTGAAATAGGTGAAGTAAACCAATTGCATGGCATCGTTGCGGATAGGACTCGCAAATTGTTCCAGCCAGACGGATGGGTGAACGCCGGTCAACCAGTAGTCGGCGGCGATGAGTTTCGCGTCCTGCCAGTGCGGCGTGACTAGCGTCATCAAGTGTCCCAACTCTTCGAAGCAAAATAGAAAAAAGAGGTGCGGATACCAGTGGCGCCAGAAGTGCCACCATCCCGTAGCGAACGAGACGCCATGCGCCTCGGCGCGTGCCGCGGACCGCGCCTGCACGCCGCAAAGCATCATGACGATTGCCACGACCAAAGCTTGAGTCCCGAGCAGTCGCAATGGATGCGCCAGATTCTCGGCGAAAATCAGAATCAAGACACTCGTGGTGGCTAGGTATCCCAGTGCCAACCATTCAAACGCTCCGCAGGCTTTCCACGCTTGGGCAAGTTGTCTTTTCGACGCTTGCCATGCTCGAGGCGCTCGATCCCCGGCCACTGGCAATCCCGCCAATTCATTCCCGAACTCTCCTGCCCGGGCCCACGTTGCTTCCGCTGCCTGTCTTCTCCATCCTCGGAGCTTTTCGTCTTTCATGCCTGTCCCTCTGCTTGCTGGATTCCCGAAGCCGAACTCTCGCACTCTGCGGCGGCGACTAGCTTTTCCCGAAACCAATGCCAGATCGGCCAGTCCTCTTCGTTGGCCAACGCGGCCATTTTCCTCCCCGGATTGACCACATGCGCATGTCCGACGGCGCAGAGCATCTCCCGGTCCAGAAGCGAATTGCCGTAGGCGTGGCATTCGCGCAACTCAATCTGTCTAGTTTCCGCAAACTCTTCGGCTGCGCCCGCTTTCGCCGCGCCGAATTGGGCATCGCTGGCCAGATATCCGGTCCAGCGCCCGTGTTCCTCGACGAGTTGCGTGGCAATGACCCATGGGCGCACGAGAATCTCGCATGCCTCGAGTTCGCACTCCAGCGCACCCGCAGCCAATCGCGCCAGTGGCTCCAGAGTCCCGCTGACAAGTACGATTTCGTGGCCCTGCCGCGCATGCCAAGCTACGCGTGCGATTCCTTCCTCATAGAAGGAAATTGAGCCTGCATGTTGTGGCGCCAGGTCGCAACTTACTCCCGTCAAATAGCGCTTGTTCCGTTGCTGCACCCCGACTGGCCCGTGTGGCAGGAGGTGCAGTGCCTCCAGACCCCAACGCAGATAATTCATAATCGGAATGGCCCCGGCTCGCCGCAATTCGGAGAAGAAACGACGTTCCAGAGATGGCTCCGGAATTAGCGTTCCGTCCAGATCAAAAAATGCTGCAACTCTTTCCATTGATGTTGAATCGGCATTCATGCAGCATCCCCTTGCGGATTCGCTCCTGGCCGTTCACCCGGAAGCTTCCGGGCAAAGTATTTCCAGCCTTCCACAAGCACGGGCAAGCCACGGACAACACAAAAGCCCGCGGTCATCCAGGCCAGCAATTGCGCTCCGGAGCGAATGGCCGCATGCATATCCACGGTCACGGGTCCCAAGAGCGCCACCGGTCCGCGCGTGAGAGCAAGCTCCAGCCCGAGATAGCAGAAGCACACGCACTTCAGCCCCGCATACGCACCTCGGCTCCACCGCGAAGCCACCAGTGCTCGACCTATGGGGCTTTGCAAAATTGAATTTGCGCCCCAGCCTGAGTGCCCCACCTTCAGAGCTAGGCTGCGGAGGAAGTCCGTCGCGGCGCCGCGCGCAAAGAACAACATCGGCAGCCACAGCGATATCATGCCCACCACCGCAAAGTAGGTGAAGTACATGTTTTCGATCATGCGGTCGCCCAAAATGTCGATTTGGGCTCCCTCCGGTGTGGCCATCCTTTTCTTACGAGCGATGTAGCCGTCCAGCCCATCCAGCGCGATCGCCGTGACGGTCAATGCCACGGCAGCTAAATTCATCCAGGCGTTGTGCCCGAACAGGCTGACGGCGAGGAATCCCACTGCCACGCGCATGAGGGTGATTTTGTTTGGCGTCCAGATCATAGGCACCTGCCTAAGCAAGCTCACCTTCGGGAGGAGCAACGGCATGGCCAGATCGTCATGACATAAGCTACCTGTTTTCAATAAGGTGGAAAGGTGCAAGGGCGCCCTACGGTCGGCCGACGCCAGTCAAACGCGCCAGTTGTACGCCTTTGCCCGCCATGCTCCCGGCTTCGGATCCTGGCGTCTAAAGCGGGAGGATGCCCCGTGTAACTTGCGGCGGCCTGGGTTTATCTGAGGCTAGAAGGCCGTCCGCCCTCCGCAATCGCATTCGTTTTTTGTGCGAGAATAGAAGGATGAGGAGAGCGCACGCTTCAGCATGACCGATGTCTCCCTAGCCGGGGCCTTTCTTGCGGGATTGATCTCCTTTCTCTCTCCTTGCGTGCTCCCCCTTGTGCCTGGATACATCTCGATGCTTTCAGGTATCGGTGTGGAGCAGTTGCGCCAGGGGCAACAGCCCAAGACTGGGTTGTTCGCCTCCGCTTTTTCCTTCGTAATTGGTTTTTCCGTCGTGTTCGTCTCCTTTGGGGCATCGGCCAGTGCCGTCGGAGGCTTCCTGCGGCAGAATCGAGCGCTTTTGGCTCCCCTGGCGGGTGCGCTCATCCTCCTCTTCGGCCTGCACTTGCTCGGCGGGCTCATCCGGATGAACGTGCGTGCAGGAATCATCCTGGGGGGAATGCTGGTCGCCTTAGGGGTTGCGTCGTTGCTGCACCGCGGACCGTTATTCGCCGGGCTCGGTGCCAGCCATTTCTTTTCCCTTTCTCTTATCGGTCTCTTCGGTCCACAGCTGGCGCGCTGGCTGAATCAGGACGTTCGCCTCAGAAACACCGACACGAAGAAACCGGGTATGCTCAGCGGTTTCCTGCTGGGATTTGCTTTCGCATTTGGCTGGACGCCGTGCATCGGCCCCATCCTTGCCACCGTGCTGGCCCTGGCTGCAGCTAGTGACACCGTGGCCCGCGGAATCCTGCTCCTCGCCGTCTACTCTGCGGGGCTGGCCGTGCCATTCCTTTTGACCGCTCTCGGACTCGGGCAGTTTCTCCGTTTCTATCAGAATTTCCGGAAGCACTTGCATGCTGTGGAACTGTTCAGCGGCGCTCTGCTGCTTTTCATCGGCGGATTGGTCTTTTTTAATAAATTGACATGGCTCTCGGGAAAGCTTACGTTTCTGAACCGCTTCTCGATGTAGCCCCTCTTGGGTGAAGGATCTATGAAAAAAGTCGTAATCATCCTTGCTACCGTCGGTGCCCTGATTGCCCTGACGATCTATGCCGATCACGCTACCCGCAAGCCCCGCCCGGTCGGCCTCTCGTTGGCGGCCTCAGGGCTGGTCGCCGGCAGACCCGCGCCGGAACTCAAGCTCGCGGACCTCGACGGTAAGTACGTGTCACTGAGCGACCTCAAGGGGAAAGTGGTCTTTGTGAATTTCTGGGC
>Ga0187780_10004736_pt1 | contig 10179 bp, 8 predicted proteins | sample 1015_Q2_SP10_20__FD_132429 | JGI IMG/M metagenome (GOLD analysis project Ga0187780, IMG submission 132429) | Tropical peat soil microbial communities from peatlands in Department of Meta, Colombia - 1015_Q2_SP10_20_MG | ecosystem: Environmental > Terrestrial > Soil > Wetlands > Peat | place...
GGACAGCACAGCACGGGAGTCAGCGTCTGGCGTCGACGCGCTGACGGTCGCGGTGCTCGCCGGCGGGCGCTCGAGTGAGCACGAGGTGTCGCTGTCCTCAGGGGCGGCCGTGCGCGACGGGCTGCAGGCGGCGGGGCATGAGGTCGTGTGGGTGGAGATCGGGCGAGATGGCTTCTGGCGCCGCAACGTCCCGGGGGGGGGAGACGGGGAGCCGCTGAGCGTGACGCCGGCGGGAGGGTTGCTGGGCGTGGACGTCGTGTTCCCGGCGCTGCACGGCCCGTTCGGCGAGGACGGGACCGTTCAGGGGCTGCTCGAGACGCTCGACGTCGCGTATGTGGGCGCGGGCGTGACCGCGTCGGCGGTGTGCCTGAACAAGGTGCTGTTCAAGCAGCTGATGTCGGCGCTCGGCATCCCGCAGGTCGACTACGAGGGACTGACCAGTGAGCGCTTCGCGCACGCCCCCGAGCGAGCGCTCGCCGAGCTCGAGCGTTTGGGGCTGCCGGTGTTCGCGAAGCCGGCGCACATGGGCTCGTCGGTGGGGATCGTCAAGGTGAGCGCCGCGGGCGAACTGCGGGAAGCGCTCGAGCAGGCGTTCGCGCACGACGACCTGGTGATCGTCGAGGCGATGGCGACCGGCGTCGAGGTCGAGTGCGGGGTGCTGGGCACGGAAGTGTCCGAGCCCGGCGAGATCGTGCTCGAGGGCGAGTGGTATGACTTCGGCGCGAAGTACTCGCAGGGTGGGATGGAGCTGCTGATTCCCGCGCGGATCTCAGACGGCGCGCGCGAGCAGGTCAAGCGCCTGGCGATCACGGCATTCCTGGCGAGCGGCTGCGAGGGCCTTGCGCGGGTGGACTTCTTCGTCGAGGGGGCATCGTCCTCGCAGGGGGAGCGCGTGCTGCTGAACGAGCTGAACACGATGCCCGGCTTTACGCCGACGAGCGTGTACGCGAAGCTGCTGGCGGCCTCGGGCGTGCCCTACTCGCGCCTGCTCGATCGCCTGTGCCGGCTGGCGCTCGAGCGCCACGCGCGCCGGCGCGCGCTGGTGTCCTGAGGACACTGGTCACTTGAACAGCGTCAGTTCGTTGATCGTCGCCGCCTCGGAGCCGGGCGGCAGCGTGGTCATCCACACGAGGTAGTAGCGGTGGGCCTGGCCGTCGAGCGTGAGCGGGATGCGTTCGCCGCTGTGCACGTAGTCGCTCGCGCCGACCGGTCCCTGCCAGCCGCGTTCGCCCAGCGACGTGGATTCGCCGTAGGACAGTTCCGGTTCGACGTGGTCGGCGGCGTAGATCCGCACGGCGAAGCCCGGCGTGGGCGTTTGGATCTCGAGTGCCTTGGCGAGTACGCGCGGGGCCGCGTCGAGGTACAGCCCGAGCCCGACGCCGCCGGGCTTCTTGAGCGTGCCGTCGAAGTACTGCTCGGTGCTCCAGGTGGTGTTGGGGTCGCCGTCGACGACGTTGTCGACCAGGTCGCGGTTTTCAGGCCCGGTGCCGAACGGGTTGTAGTCGTGCGCGGCGGCCTGGCCGAGCGGGACCGGTTCGAGGCCCGCGTGCGCGCTCACGCCCGGCGTGATCGCGGCGCCGCGATGGGTGCTGCCGGCGGCGGCCACGAACGTTATCGTCACTATGCCGGCGAGCAGCGCGAGTGAGACCGCCCAGCGCGCGGGGTGTTGCATGCGCCACGGCAGGCGACGGCGGGCGGGCTGGGGCAGCGTGCGCAGCACGGACGTGACCTCGCCGGTCGTCTGGCCGGCGCGCGAAGCCTCGAGCGCGAGCACGTCCTCGAGCTCGGCGACCATGCTCGCTGCGTCGGGATAGCGCTGCGCGAGATCCTTGGAGACGGCGCGGTCGAGCACGGCGGCGGTCGCGGCGGAGACTTCGGGACGCAGTTGCTGCACGTCGGGCATTTCCTCGCGCACGTGCCTCATCGCGACCGCCACGGGCGTGCCGCCGTGGAACGGAACCTGTCCGGTGAGCATCTCGAACAGGACGACGCCGAGCGAGTACAGGTCCGACTGTCCGGTGACGGGCTGGCCGAGCGCCTGCTCGGGTGACACGTAGTCGGTCGTGCCGAGCACGCGGCCGGCCATCGTCAGACCTTCCTCTGAGAGTGAGCGCGCGATGCCGAAGTCGGTGATCTTGGCGCCGCCTTCCTCGCTGATGAGCACGTTGTGGGGCTTGACGTCGCGGTGCACGATCTGGCGTTCGTGCGCGGCGCCGAGCGCGCGCGCGATCTCGATCGCGTAGGCGATCGCCTGTGGGATCTCCAGCGGACCCTCGCGGCGGATGACGTCCTTGAGCGTCTCGCCGTGGACGTACTCGAGCACGATGAACGGCGTGCCCACGGCGTCGCCCGCGTAGCCCACGCCGTTGTGCGAGGCGCGCTCCCCCTCCCCCTCCGGGGACGATGCCTCGCCGGCGTCGATCACGGTGACGACGTGCGGGTGGTTGAGTTGGGCGACCGAGCGCGCCTCTCTGCGGAAGCGCTCGAGCTGGTCGGAGTCGGCGGCGATCTCGCGGTGCATGAGCTTGATCGCGACGGGCCGCTCGAGCACCGTGTCGAACGCGCGGAACACGGTCGACATGCCGCCCCGACCGATCTGCGCGTCAAGTCGGTAGCGCCCGCCGATCACGGTTCCGATCAGGGTCATCGCTCTCTCTATTTATAGATTTGGGAGGGGTTCGCAGTGGCCCGCCGGCGCAGGCGCGCGAGTACGAGCGCCGCGAGCAAGCAACGGTAGAGCGCGTAGGGCAGCAGCGACCGCTGAGCGTGCCCGCGGAGGCTGAGCGTGCGCGCGGCGGCGAGCGTCGAGACGAACGCGCCGCCGACGCCGAGCGCGAGCGCGGCTCGCTCTTCTCGGGGGACGCCGCCCCGGCGCATGCGCATTCCCTTGAGCGCGCTCGCGCCGAGCATCACGGGCAGCCCCGCGTGCCAGGAGAGGCTCTGCGCGGCGCCGCGGCTGAAGCCGCGCGCGCGCAGGGCGGTGAGTGTGGCGCCGCTGCGCGACACGCCCGGCATCAGCGCGACGGCCTGGGCGAGACCGAGCGCGAGGCCGTCGCCCGCGCGTGCGTCCTCTTGCTCGCGCTCACTGCCGCTCCGACGCCTTGCGGCGCGAACATCGCCGAGCGCCATCGCGAGCGCCCCAGCGGCCAGACCCGCGCCGATCGAGCGCGGCCCGCCGAGCCAGCGCTCGATCGGGCGCTGCAGCGCATAGCCGGCGAGCGCGGGCGGGCCGACCGAGAGCGCGATCACGCTGGCGTGACGCGCGTCGATGTGCGCGAGCTCGCGCAGCAGCTCACCGCGCATGTGGATCGCGAGCGCGAGGCCGGCGCCGGCGTGCAGCGCGACCTCGAAGGACTTGCGCCGCCCGCCGTCGAGCTGCGCGTAGGGCCAGCCGGCGAGCCACGGGACGAGTGTCGTGTGCGCGGAGGAGGAGACGGGCAACAACTCGGTCGGACCCTGCAACAGGCCAAGCGCCACGGCGTGGCGCAGCGGCAGCGCGCGCGCGGGCCCGCCGAGGTGCCGCGAGCGCCCGTTCGCGCGGCCCGTATCCGCAGCGCCGCGTTCGCCGTCAGCCAAGCGTGTCGGGCGCGGGGTTGCGGCTTGCGCGCCGGCGGCGGCTGAGCGCATACAGCACGCCCACGACCGCCAGCGCGACGATCGCGTAGTCGATGTACTCGAAGCCCTTGCGCACGCTCGTCCAGTCGCTGCCGAGCGCTTCGCCGGCGAGCGCCAGCCCGAGCACCCACGGCAGCGTGCCGATCAGTGAGTACATGGTGAAGCGCACGAGCGGCATCCTGGCGACGCCCGCGGGCAGCGAGATGAACGCGCGCACGATCGGGATCACGCGCCCGAACAGCACCGCCGCCTCGCCGTGGCGCTGGAACCATTCATCCCCGCGCCTGACCTGCTCGGGACCCATGTGCAGCTTCGCGCCGTGGCGTTCGAACAGCTCCAGGCGCCCGCCGCGGCCGACGCCGTAGGCGATCCACGAGCCGAGCATGCTGCCGAGCAGGCCGGCGAGCACGATGCCGACGAGCGTGAGGTGGTGGTGGGAGGCGCTCTGCGCGGGATCGGCGACGACGAAGCCCGCGAACAGCATCACGACCTCGGAGGGGATCGGGATGCAGGCGCTGGAGACCGCCATCAGTGCGAAGATCACCGGCAGGCCGCCTTCGCGTACGAGGTGCGAGGTTTCGTTGACGACCGTTTCGGAGATCGAGGCGAGCACGAGCGCGAGCACCGAGTCAAGATACCGTCCGCGGCGTGCGGGTATGGATCGACCTCACGAATAGTCCCCACGTGCTCGTGATGCGCCCGGTGATCGAGTGCCTGCGCACGGATGGGCACGAGGTGCGGGTGACGGCGCGCGACTTCGCGCAAACGCTCGAGCTGTGCGAGCGCTTTGAGATCGAGCACGTCGCGCTCGGCCACCACCGCGGCGAGCGGCTCGCCGCGAAGGCGGTCGGGCTGGCCTCGCGCTCGGCGACGCTCGCGCGCTGGGCGCACGCCGAGGCTCGGGCCCACGGGCGCTTTGATGTCGCGCTCGGCCACGGCTCCAACGACGTGACCGTGGCGGCGGCGGTGCTGCGCATCCCGAGCGCGACGATGTTCGACTACGAGTGGGCGACCGTGCAGCACAACGTCAACTGCCGGCTCGCGCGCGCGGTCGTTGTGCCGGACGCGATCCCGCCGCAGCGGCTCGAGCGCTACGGCGCCAAGGGCAAGGTGCGCGCGTACGAGGGCCTGAAGGAGGAGTACTACCTGGCGGACTTCCAGCCCGACCCGGCGGTGCTCGAGCAGCTCGCGCTCGACCCCGCGAGGCCGATCGTGGTCGTGCGCACGCCGCCCGAGCTGTCTCTGTATCACCGCTTCGAGAACGACCTGTTCGCGCGTGTGTTGCAGCGCTTGAGCGTGGCGGCGGTTGAACGCGGCGCGCAGACCGTGGTGCTCGCGCGCGTGGCCGCCCAGCGCGAGCAGCTGTTGCGCATGCCCGGCCTGCTGGCGCCAGAGCACGCGATCGACGCGCAATCGCTGATCGCTTACGCCGACCTGGTGATCTCGGCCGGCGGCACGATGAACCGCGAGGCGGTGGCGCTGGGCACGCCCGTCTACACCACCTTTCAGGGGCGCCTTGGCGCTGTCGACGAGCGGCTGATCGGCGAAGGGCGCCTGCGCATGTTGAGCGACGCCGAGCAGCTCGAGCTCCCCCTGCCCCCTACGGGGACCGTGCAGGGACGAGGCGGCAAGCGCGACCGCTCCGACGCCGCCGCGACCGCTCGCGTGCGGCGCGACCCGCGCGTCCTCGTCGAACTGCTGCTGTCGGCGCGCCCGGCTGCTGCTTGACGGGTCCTTACAATCTTGAGGATGCGCCGACGGATCCGCTCGGCGGCCTTTCCCCTCCACCGTCACGCGCTGCCCCAGCTCGCAGTGGACGGGGCGCTGGTCGCGCTCGCGTACTACCTCGCCTTCCAGCTGCGCTTCGAGAACGGCCCGCCGCGCGAGTACGCGCACCTGCGCGCGGACACGATCTGGTGGGTGCTGCTGGGCAGCCTGCCGCTGCTGGTGCTCGCGCGCGTGTATCAGCGACGCTGGCGCTACGCGGGCCAGCGCGACTACGAGTCGGTCGTGCGAGCGGTCCTCGCGATCGTGCTGTTGACGGTCGTCGCGATCGACGTGCTGCGCCCGGTCAACCGCACGGTGCACATCGCGGGCGCGCACCGGGTCCACGGCCACGTGGCGCTAGGTACAGTCGCCGTGGGCATCCCCAACGGTGTGATCGTGCTATTTGCGCTGCTCGCGCTTGTGTTCCTCGTGGGAGTGCGCGCGCTCGCGCGCAGCGTGTACGAGCGCCGCCCGCTGGCCGCGTTCCGTGAACGCAAAGGCGAGCGCACGGTGCTGATCGTCGGCGCCGGCGACGGCGGGCGCATGGTCGCGCGCGAGATCATGCGCAACCGCGAGCTCGGGCTGATGCCGGTGGGCTTCCTCGACGACGACCCGACCAAGCACCGCATGCGCGTGGAGGGCGTGCGCGTGCGCGGCGATACGGAGGGCGATCTCACGCGCATCCTCGACGATGCCGAGCCCGACGAAGTGATCATTGCGATCCCCTCCGCGCCGGGGTCGCTGCGCGCGCGTGTGGTGCGCGCGTGCCGCGCACGGTCTATACCTGTGCGCACGCTGCCGACGGTGTTCGAGCTGCTGCAGACGGGCAGAGCGCTGACGAGGCAGGTGCGCGAGGTGCGCGTCGAGGACGTGCTCGGGCGCGAGCCCGTGCACATGGAGCTCGAGCGCGTCGGCGCCTACCTGGCCGGTGAGACCGTGCTCGTGACCGGCGCGGGCGGCTCGATCGGCGCGGAGCTGTGTCGCCAGATCGCGCGCGTGGAGCCCCATAGGATCGTGCTGCTGGACCACGCGGAGGACAACCTCTTCGCGATCCAGCGCGAGCTCGAGGACGAGCGCCACGTGCCGCCGTCGATGCTCGCGGCGGTGCTCGCGGACTGCAAGGAGGAGGAGCGCATGCGCGAGGTGTTCGCGGCGCACCGCCCGACCGTCGTGTTCCACGCGGCCGCTTACAAGCACGTCGGTCTGATGGAGGCGAACGCGGTCGAGGCGGTGCGCAACAACGCGATCGCCACGCGCGTGGTGGCGCACATCGCCGGCGAGCTCGAGGTCGAGCGCTTCGTGCTCGTCTCGACCGACAAGGCGGTCGCGCCGGCGACCGTGATGGGCGCGTCCAAGGCACTCGCGGAGTTCGCGCTGGAGGCCGCCGCGTCGCATTGGCCGAGGACCCGCTACAGCGCCGTGCGTTTCGGCAACGTGCTCGGCTCCTCGGGCAGCGTCGTGCCGATCTTCCGGCGCCAGATCGAACGCGGTGGGCCGCTCACGGTGACCGACGAGCGCATGACGCGCTACTTCATGACGATCCCGGAGGCGGTGCAGCTGATCATCCGCTCGGGCTCGCTGGCGTCGGCGCGCGCGGAGGTGTTCGTGCTCGACATGGGCGAGCCGGTGCGGATCATGGAGCTCGCGCGCGCGATGATCGACCTCTCGGGGCTGGACCCCGAACACGACATCGACATCGAGATCGTCGGCCGCCGTCCCGGCGAGAAGCTGCACGAGGTGTTGTTCAACAGCTATGAGCGCGCACGCCCGACGGCGGCCGAGAAGATCCTGCTGGCCGAGCGCGAACCGTTGGCCGCCGAGGCGGTCGAGTCGATGTTCGCGGAGATCGAGCTGCTGGTGATCGAGGGCGACGCCGCCGGCCTCGCGGCGCGTGTGGCGGAGCTCGACACCGCGCGCAGAGACGACCCGGAGCCGGAGCGTCAGCAGGCGTCCGCCGATGCGCCTGCACCCCTCCTAAACTCCCCGCATACATGAGTTTTCTGCCGTACGCGCTGTCGCTCTCGAACACGTTCACGAAGATCGGCGCGATCGCGGCGTTCGCCGCGCTCGTCGGCATCGCGATGCTGTCGCTGCTTGTGTTCTCCCAAGCGCGCGAGCTAAAACGCCTGCGCGAGTGGGCCGGGCGTGCACCCGAGCGCGCGGCCGAGCTCGAGCAGCGCGTGACCGCCGCCGCCGCGCTGCGCGCCCAGCGCCAAACGCCCGCCGCACAGCCGGCGCGACCCGTGCAGCCGCCCGCGGCAGCCGTGCCCTCAGTAGCCGTGCCCTCAGTAGCCGTGCCCGCGGCAGCCGCCGCCGCAACGGGACCCGCCACGCGCGTGGCGGGTGCGCCGGTGCCACCGCTGCCGGGCGGCGCACCAGCGCCTGGAACTGCACCGCTGCCCGGCGCAACACCGGTCCCTGTCCCGACGCCCAAGCCGGTGCCGGCGGGGGTTCCGGCGACGGCAGTCGCCGCCGCCGCACAGCCGGTCGCGGCGAGCGCCGCGCCGAGCGTTCCGGCGCCGACCGGCCAACCCGCAGCACCGTCGGTCGCGCCCGCCGCGCTGGTCCCTGCACCTGCTCCGTCTGCGCCCGTGTTGCAACCCGCGTCCGCGGCCGCCGCGGCACAGAGCCGATCGCCGGCACCAAGCGTTGCGGCGCCGGCAACGGGTGTGCAGGCGCCGCCGGTGGCCCCCGCTCCGGCCACTGCCCCCGCTCCGGCCACGGCGGCCGCCGCCGCGGGCGTGTCAGCACCGGGCGCCCCCCGCGCCCCGAGCCCGCCCACACCGGCCCCGGCGGCGACCGGCGCTCCCGTGCCGGCCTCGCCGCGGCTGCCACCGGCGCCCCCGCCTCCGGCGGGCGCTCCCACGAGGCCTGCGGGCGGCCGCGACGGGACCGCCCGTCGCCCGGCGACGGCGACTTCGGCGGGGCTCGAGTCCCGATCGGTCTACACCGCGCAGCGCGCGCGCGGGCGGATCTTCGTGCTTGTCGCCGCGGTTACGGTCGCCGCGGCGGCGGTCGCGGCGGTCGCGATGAACGCGCTCGGCGGCAGCTCGGGCAAGCCCGCGCCTACGCCTACGCAGACGATCGCTCAGCACCACGCTGCACATGCGAAGCGATCCGCGCACGCATCGCGGCCAAAGCCCGCGTCCACGCCCGCGGTGAGCCCGGCGGAAACGACTGTCGCGGTGCTGAACGCGACTGAAGCCGAAGGGCTCGCACACCGCACCGCGACCGCGTTGCAGCAGAACGGCTACTCGCAGGCGACGGCGCTGAGCGGGCACCCGCCGGGCTCGGGCCAGGTGAGCGTGGTCGAGTACGTCGGCGGCCACCAGGCGGAAGCGGAAGGCGTCGCGCGCTCGCTGTCGGTCACGCACGTGCTGCCGATCGAAGCGGCGGTCACCGCGCTCGCGAGCCAGGCGAACGTCGTGGTGATCGTCGGCGCGGACAAAGCCACGCAGATCCCATAGCCGGGTTCCTCGACATCCCGCAGCGGTCGGCCAAGCCGCGCGAACATGGCATCACGCACGTGATCGATCGGGGCATGTCGCTCGCGGAAGTCGACGGCCTGCTCGAGGTCGCGCCGGAGAGCGTGGACATCGTCAAGCTCGGTTGGGGCACGGCGTTGGTCAGCGCCAACCTGAAGCCGAAGCTGGCGCGCTTCGCCGAGCACGAGATCCCGGTCGTGCTCGGTGGCACGCTGACCGAGGTCGCGATCCGCCAGCGCCGCGTCGACGGTCTCGTCGCCTGGTTGCACGAGCTGGGCCTGCGCCACGTCGAGATCTCCGACGGCACGATCACGCTCGAGCCCGAGGTCAAGCGCGAGCTGATCGAACGGCTCTCACGCGAGTTCGTGGTGCTCGCGGAGGTCGGCAGCAAGGACACGGACTTCATCATGGCACCGTACATCTGGGTCGAGCAGATCGAGCGCGATCTCGCGGCCGGCGCGTGGAAGGTGATCGCGGAGGCGCGCGAGTCGGGCACCGCGGGCATCTACCGCGCCAACGGCGAGGTGCGCACGGGCCTGATCGACGAGATCGCGCACGCCGTCGACCCGGCGCTGTTGATCTTCGACGCGCCGCTACAAAAGCAGCAGGTGTGGTTGCTGGCGCGCTTTGGCACCGAATGCAATCTCGGCAACATCGCGCCCGCCGACGTGCTCTCACTCGAGACGCTGCGGCTGGGGCTGCGTTCGGACACGGTCGAGCGCTTCGCGCTGGGCGGCGAGGATTGAGTCACGCGAGCGCGGTCGACGGCGGACACGGCGCCGCGCGCGCATCGTCCCCGGGGGGGGAGCGCGCGCCCGGCGCCGACCCGCTCGTGCGGGTCGTGTTCGCGCTGCTGGTCGTGGCGTGCTTCGCGGCGTTCCTGATCACACAGCGCCTCAAGCACACGCCCGCGGCGGTGCAGAAATTCGAACTCGCCACTGCCTTCGACCCGTACCCCGGCAGTCGCGTCACAGAAGAGGCGATCTCGTTCAAGCTCGCGAAGGCCGGCGCGGTGACGGTCACGATCGTGGGCAGCGGCGGCAGCACGGTCGCGACGCTCGTGCGCGAATACCCCGTCGCGCGCTACAAACAGTTCTCGCTGCGCTGGAACGGGCGGCGCGGGATCGCGCACAGCTTCGGTCACACGCTGAGCCCGCACGGCCGTCCGATCCTGCTCCCGCAGACCACCGGCGGGATCGCGCCGCCTGGTGAATACCGCGTGCGCGTGAGCCTGCGCGGGCGCAGTCTGCCGGTGTACTCGCCGCGCAGCTTCACGCTGGTGAAGTCCTCGTGAGCGCGATCGCGACGAGCC
>Ga0187780_10004738_pt1 | contig 10178 bp, 10 predicted proteins | sample 1015_Q2_SP10_20__FD_132429 | JGI IMG/M metagenome (GOLD analysis project Ga0187780, IMG submission 132429) | Tropical peat soil microbial communities from peatlands in Department of Meta, Colombia - 1015_Q2_SP10_20_MG | ecosystem: Environmental > Terrestrial > Soil > Wetlands > Peat | place...
CCTTTTTGAGCAGCCTGCCTGGCCGGCCCCCCGCCGGCCCCCGATTCCGCATTCCGCAATCCGCATTCCCCAATGGCGCGGCGCACTGCCTTCGTCCGCCCCCGGCGTTCCGCCGAGGGCGGCGGGGCAAACGGGCCTCCTGGGTCGCAAGTTCGCGGAACCTTTTCCGTTCGCCCTGAGCCAGTCGAAGGGCGATTTCTTTCGGCGTTCGTGCTTCGACACTCCCAGCACGAACGGTAAAATAATGCAGCGAATGTCCGACACAGGAGGGCGGGCTACGATCGCCGGAGGGATGGCGATGAAGTGGAGAGGGGTGCGGGCCCTGCCGATACTACGCCGGGCGCAGTGGGCGGAAGGCGAACTGGGATTGCGGGGCGGGGGGTCAGTTCACGAAGTGGCGGCGGCGGGCCTCCGTGGGGATCCAGGCCAGGGCGGGATGGTCGGGCAGCGCCGCAGCCTCGGCGAGGGCCTCGGTCACCGCCACGTAGAGGGCGACGGTTTCCTCGTCACGGGCCAATCCCTTCGGATAGTGCGGATCGTCGGCGATCTCTCTTGCCCAACGGCTGAAGTCCCGCGATGCGCTCATGCCTCTCGCCTCTCTTCGACGCCCTGGAGAAGGGGCCGGGCCCGGGACCCGTGAGCCGGGACCCGGACCCGGCTATCACCACCGGCGCTGCGCCGCCTGCGCGCGCGCCGGGCCGCTCGGTCAGCAGGCCGCTGAAAGACCTGCTGTTGTGCAGGCTGCTCAAAAAGGTCCAGATGCAAGGCGGCGTGCGATGCGAGGTGCGAGGCGTACTTGGTTCGTACGTCGCAGCGCCGCGCGAGCGCGCCAACGCCGCAGATGGGCCTTTTTCAGCAGCCTGTTAGGAGACCTGGACCTTGATCTCCTTTGGCTTCGCCTCTTCCTTCTTGGGAAGCTCGATGGTCAGCACGCCGTCCTTGTACTTGGCCCGCACCTTGTTGGCGTCCACCACCGAGGGGAGCGCCAGGGCGCGCTGGAACGTGCCGTAGGCGCGCTCCACGCGGGTGTAGCCGTCCTCGCGGACCTCCTGCTCCCGCTTGCGCTCGCCCTTCAGGGTCAGGGTGTTGTCCACGATGGTGATCTGGATCTCCTCCTGCTTCATGCCGGGGAGCTCGGCCTCCACAACGAAGCCGTCCTTGGTCTCCTGGATGTCCACGGCCGGCGCCCAGACGCCCTCGGCCGCGGCCATGGCCGCCGGCGTGCCGCCGAAGAAACTGCCGAAGAGGCGATCCATCTCGCGCCGCATGTCGAGCAGCTCCGAGAAGGGGTCCCACCGGGAAAGGGCACTGGTCTGAGGCTTCCACCGCTCCAACATAGTTGTTCCCTCCTTGTGCGTCTCCCGAGCCGGTCGTTACGGCCGGGGGTTTGTGGGTTGGCGTCCGAAGCCGGGGAAGGAGGTAGCCTTTTGCGCCGCCGACCTTCCTTCCCTTCGGCCTCTCTCGATATGCAATATAAAATATGAGCCATTATATGTCAAGTATTTTCATTAAATTCTTGTATAGACTATAGTGTATATTTTTCAACTAGTTATGAATATCAGAAGTATCATTAGGCTTCCATAAGCCCTCAAGGATAGGCATGTACAAGCCCAAAACTTCCCATCACGGCGCATGGGGCCGCTGGTCCTGTCGGACAAGGGACGGGCTATGGAGGAATCGGCCTCGCCAGGGGGGAACGGCGGCGGAGAGCGTAAGATCCGGTGGCTGGGAGGGCCAGGCGCCGGGTGGCCCCAGCCCCCCATCCTGTTGGAGGGGGGCTGGGGCACGTCATCCGAAAGGCAAGGTAGGGTGCGCGGCTAGATCCCCAGGAGGGCGGAGAGCTTGCCCCGATCGAAACCCACGATTACCTCGCCGTCCACCTTGATCGTCGGGGTGGAACGGCTGCCCAGGGTCACGAGCTCCTTGCGGGCCTCCATGTCCGTGGAGATGTCTTTGGCGGTATAGTCGACGCCCTTCTGCGATAGAAACTCCATCGCTGAATGGCAGGGCCCTCAGCCGGGCTGGTGATATACGGTGACCTGCTTGGCCATGCAGCATGCCTCCTTTACGGCAGAGATGCAACGCTTGGGCTTGCTCGACAACCAACAATTCAAATTAGCCCCAAGTACGGGCCCCGTCAAGGGGGATGCGCGCCGCGGGTCGAGCCGGCGATCGTAGGGGGATGGCGGCCCGGGCGCGCCGCAGGCCCCCGTGAGGCCCCGCCCGCCCATCGGTTGACAGCGGGCGGCCGGCGCTATAAATTACTAACTAGTCAGTTATCAATAATAAGGACGTACCCGATGGCCCGACCGCACCGCATCCCCCCGCACGCCCCCCGCTGGCATCGCCTGCCCCACGTCCGGCCGCAGCAGATCATGGCCGCGGCGGCCAAGGTCTTCGCGCGGGACGGCCTCCACGGCGCCTCGCTGGACCACGTGGCCCGCGAGGCGGGCATCACCAAGGGGACCATCTACCTGTATTACCGCAACAAGGAAGACCTCTTCCTGGCCACGATGCGCCAGAAGAGCGCGGAGGCGTTCGCGGCCCTGGAGGCGGCGGGGCGGGCCGGGGGCCGGGGGGACTTCCGCCGCCGCCTGGCCCTGTTCGCCGAGGCGGCGTACCGGGCCATGGGCAGCCCCGAGGCCCTCCCCATCATCCGGATGGTCCTCGCCGAGGCGGGTCGGTTCCCCGAAACGGCCGAGCTGTTTTTCCGCGAGTTCATCTTGAAGAACAACCGCCGCCTCGCGGCCGTGTTGGAGCAGGGGATGGCCGCCGGCGAACTGCGGCCTGCGGACTCGCTGGTGGCCGCCCGGGGCCTCATCGGGATGCTGCTGGTCTTCGTCCTCTCGCAGAGGGTGCTGGGGGGGGAGCGCGTGCTCCCCCTCTCGGACCGGCGCATCCTGCGCACCGTGACCTCGATCTTTCTGGACGGCATCGCGCCGCGCGACGGCCGCGGAAAGCCGAAGCCCTCGCGCGGGAACCGGAGAACCGCGCGATGAGCCCGCGCGCGCGCCTGGCGATCCTTGTGGCCGGCCCGGTGGCCATCGGCGCCGTCGCTCTGGCCCTCACGGGCTTCTGGTGGCCCTGGCGGCCGGCCGATGCACTCACCGTCTCCGGGAACATCGAGGCGCATGAGATCCTGGTCGGGTCCAAGGTGGGCGGGCGGGTGGCCAAGGTGTACGTGCGCGAGGGGGACCGGGTGAAGCCGGGCCAAGTGCTGCTGGACCTGGAACGGGACGAGCTGGAGGCCCGAAAGACCGAAGCCGTGGCCGCCGTGGGCCAGGCCCAGGCCGCCCTGGATCAGCTCCTGGCCGGGTCTCGCCCCGAGGAGATCGCCCGGGCCCGCGGGACGGCCGACGCCGCGCGGGAGACCTATCTGGGCGTGAAGACCTGGCCGCGGCCGGAAGAGGTGGCGCAGGCGCGGGCGGACCTGGCGGCGGCGGAGGCGGACCAGGCCTATTCCGAGGCCCAGTTCCGCCGGTTCGACGGCCTCTTCAACGAAGGCGCCGTGGCCGCGGCCGACCTGGACAACGCCCGCAGCCGCCGGGACGGCGACCGCTCGAAGGTGGCCTCCCTCCGGGAGAAGCTGCGGGTCCTGGAGACCGGGAGCCGGCCCGAGGATATTCGCGCGGCCGAGGGGAAGCTCAAAGAGGCGGACGCCAGCCGCCAGCTCGTGGAGAAGGGGCCCCGCGAGGAGGAGATCCGCCAGGCCCGGGCGAACCTGAAGGCGGCCGAGGCCCGTCTCCGGGTGATCGAGACCCAGCTCGACGAGATGGTGGTGAAATCTCCGACGGATGCGGTGGTGGAGGTGTTCGACACCCGGCCGGGCGACCTGGCGTCCCCCAACAAGGCGCTGGCCACGCTCATCGAGCCGGACCTGTGGGTGCGCGTGTACGTGCCCGAGTCCCAGATCGGCCGCCTGCGCCTGGGCCAGGAAGCCACCGTCCGCGTGGACTCGTTCCCGGGCCGTCGCTTCCAGGGCGTGGTGGAACAGATCAACCGCCAGGCCGAGTTCACGCCGCGCAACGTGCAGACGCCCGAGGAGCGGGTGAACCAGGTGTTCGGCGTGAAGGTGCGCCTGGACAACCGCGAGGGGCTGCTGCGCGCCGGCATGGCCGCGGACGTCACGCTCGGCCTCCTGAGCGCGGCCCGCTGATGCCAACCCGCAAGCTGCCCAACCTCGAACGCGAAACCCGCAACCCGGAACCGGCGTAAGGCGATGCCCTCCGCCATCACCTTAAACGGCCTCACCCGCCGCTTCGGCGCCCTCACCGCGGTGGACGGCGTGAGCTTCGCCGTGGAGGAGGGAACCATCTTCGGGTTCCTCGGCCCCAACGGCTCGGGCAAGTCCACCGTGATCCGGATGCTGTGCGGGCTGCTCGTGCCCACGGCCGGGGGGGCCACCGTGGGTGGGCTGGACGTCGTGCGCGAAAGCGAGGCCATCCGCCAGCGCATCGGCTACATGTCCCAGCGGTTCAGCCTGTACGAGGACCTCACCGTCTTCGAGAACCTCACCTTCTACGGCCGCGTCTATGGCCTCACCGGAGATCGGCTCCAAGCACGGCGGCAGGCCGTGATGGACCTGACGCACATCAGCGACCGGCAGCACCAGCGGGCCGGCATCCTCTCCGGCGGCTGGAAGCAGCGGCTGGCGTTGGCCTGCGCCCTGATCCACGAGCCGCGCATCCTGTTCCTGGACGAGCCCACGGCCGGCATCGATCCCGTGGCCCGCCGCGAGCTGTGGGACCTGCTGTTCCAGCTCGCCGGCGAAGGGGTGACCTTCTTCGTCACCACCCACTACATGGACGAGGCGGAACGCTGCACCACGGTGGGCTACATCTACCTCTCCAGGCTCATCGTCTGCGGCGCCCCCAAGGACCTGAAGCGGCTTCCGGGCGTCACGCCGGCGGGCACGAGCCGCTACGAAGTGCGCTGCCTCGCCCCGGACGGCGGCAGCGTGGCCACGCAGGGGCTCCCCCTCCTGCGCCGGCTGCCCGGCGTGCGGGACGCCACCATCTTCGGCGAGGCCATCCACATCCTGGTGGACGCGCAGGTGGGGCCGGAGGCGATCCGGGCCGCCGCCCAGGGCAACGGCATCGCCCGCGCCGAGGTGCGGCCCATCAGCCCGTCCCTCGAGGACGTCTTCGTCACCCTCACGGCCCTCGAGGAGAGCCGCAGGCGGCCGGGCCCGCCGGGCAGGGGCTAGGCCATGCGTGGCTTCCTGGCCGCGATCTACAAGGAGTTCATCCACATCCGCCGGGACCCGGCCACCCTGATCCTCACGCTGGCCATCCCCGTCATGCAACTCGCCCTCTTCGGGTATGCCATCAACACGGACGTGAAGAACATCCCCACCATCGTGTACGACCTGGACCAGCGCCGGGCCGGCCGCGAGCTGATCGCCGCCTACCGCAACACCGACTACTTCCGGATCGTCGGCGAGGTCCACTCGGACCGCGAGCTGAACGACGCCATCGTGGCCGGCAGGGCCAAGGTGGGCATCAAGATCCCCGCGGACTTTTCCCGGCGGCTCTCCACCGACCGGCAGGCCAGCGTGCTGGTTTTGGTGGACGGGTCCGACTCCAGCGTCGCCATGAACGCGCTGAACGTGGCCAACGCGGTGGGCCTGCGCACCTCGCTGGATCGCCTGGTGGAATCGAGCCCCGCCGGGGTGCCGCTGGTCCCCGTAGAGATCCGGCCCAAGATGCTCTTCAACCCCGACATCAAAAGCGCCAACTTCATCATCCCGGGGCTCATCGGGATCATCATGCAGAACATCACCGTCCTGCTCACCGCCTTCGCCATCGTGCGCGAGCGGGAACGCGGCACCCTGGAGCAGCTCCTGGTGACGCCCATCCAGCCCCTGGCCCTGATGCTGGGGAAGCTGATCCCCTACGGGATCGTCGGGTTCATCGAAACGTGCATGGTCCTCCTGGTGATGCGCTGGGTCTTCGGTGTGCCCATCCACGGGAGCCTGGTGCTGCTCCTCTTCTTCTCGTTCCTGTTCCTCCTGCCCTCGCTGGGGCTGGGCCTCTTCATCTCCACCGTGGCCACGAACCAGGCCCAATCCTATCAGATGGCCTTCTTCATCATCATGCCCTCCATCCTCCTCTCCGGCTTCATGTTCCCCCGCGAGTCGATGCCCACCATCATGTACTATCTCGGCTACCTCCTGCCCGTGACCTACTTCCTGGACATCCTGCGGGGCGTCATCCTGCGCGGGGCCGGCTTCGGCCACCTGTGGTATGATGCGGCCGCCCTGGTGGCCTTCGGCGCCGTCATCCTCGTGGTGAGCGCCCTCCGCTTCCAGAAGCGCATCGCCTGATCCGCCAAGATCGCCAAGGCCCCCCTTGCCGGCCCCCCTTGGCGTCTTGGCGATCCTGGCGATCTTGGCGGTTCAAGCATGGTCCGCCTCCCGCAAACCCGGCCCTCCATCTTGACGGACAACCCTCCGTGGGTATAGTTTCCCATCCCTGCGCCACGCATGCGCGCGGGAGCGTGCCCTCACCCGCGATGCCCGCTCAGCGCCGGCTGGACGCCTGAGCCGCCAGGCGGCAGGCTGCCGTGCGCTGCCCCCGTCAGGGCGGCGAAGGGTCCGGGGTGCTCGATATATTCATCGATGCCGATGGCTGCCCGGTGAAGCAGGAAGTCTACCGGGTGGCACAGCGCTATGGGCTCCATGTCACCGTGGTGTCGAACTCGCGGATTCAGATTCCCTATGAGCCCTGGCTCGAGCTGGTGGTTGTCGAGGGGCAGTTCGACGCGGCCGACGACTGGATCGTTGCGCATGTCACCGAGAAGGACATCGTGATCTCGGGGGACATCCCCCTGGCCGCCCGGTGCCTGGACAAGGGCGCCCTGGTGCTCGGTCCGCGGGGGCACGCGTTCACCGAGGATTCCATCGGCGAGGCCCTTGCGAGCCGGGCGCTCCTGGCCCATCTCCGCGAGCTCGGAACCATCACGGGGGGCCCCGCACCCTTCGAGCAACGAGACCGCTCCCGCTTCCTCCAGCGGCTCGACGAGACCATCCAGGCCGCGCGAAGGCGAAAGTAGGGTGGGCGACGCCCGCCGAGGTCTGAACCGCCAAGGCGCCAGGGACGCCAGGATCCGGACGAGGGGCGATGGCGAAGCCGCGCCGGGGGCCGCCTCGGCCGACGGCGCCGGAAACGGAGGACCGTGGCGCCCTTGGCGTCTTGGCGGCTTCACGGGTGAGGAGATGATGGAATGGGCCAGGCGCCCGAGGTCGTGATGCGGAGCGAGGTGCGGGATGGGATGCGCATCATGTGGCACGCCCCCATCCCGATGGACGATGGGATCGTGCTCCGGGCGGACGTGTACCGGCCCATCGAAGACGGACACTACCCGGTGATCCTGACGTACGGGGTGTACGCCAAGGGCCTCGCCTTCCAGGAAGGCTACCCCATGCAGTGGGAGAAGATGGTCCAGGACTATCCGGAGATCCTGGAGGGATCCACCAACAAGTATCAGAACTGGGAGACCACGGACCCCGAGCGGTGGGTGCCCCACGGGTACGCCGTGGTGCGGGTGGATTCCCGGGGGGCCGGCTGGTCCCCGGGGTTCATGAACCCCAACTGCCCGCGGGAGATCGAGGACCTCTACCGGTGCATCGAGTGGGCGGGAACGCAGCCGTGGAGCAACGGCAAGGTGGGGATGCTGGGCATCTCCTACTACGCCAGCAACCAATGGCGGGTGGCCGGGATGCACCCGCCGCACCTGGCCGCCATCATCCCGTGGGAGGGCCAGAACGATCGGTACCGCGACTCCGGATACCACGGCGGCATCCTGTGCGAGTTCCAGAAGCGCTGGGCCAAGTTCCAGGTGGTCACCGTCCAATACGGGATGGGGGAGCGGGCCAGGAAGAACCCGAACACCGGCGAGTCCATCGCGGGGCCCGTCACGCTCTCGGACGAGGAGCTGGCCAAGCATCGCGTGGACGTCTACGAGGACCTCAAGGGACATCCCCTGGACGATGCGTGGCACCGCCAGCGCTCGGCCGACCTGTCGAAGGTCACCGTGCCCTTCCTCACCTGCGCCAACTGGGGCGGGCAGGGCATCCACCCCCGCGGCAACTTCAACGGTTTCACGGAGGCGCCGGCGAAACAGAAGTGGCTCGAGGCCCACGGCGACTCCCATTGGACGCACTTCTACACCGCCTACGGGCGGGGGCTGCAGAAGCGCTTCTTCGACCACTTCCTGAAGGGCATCGACAACGGGTGGGACAAGCAGCCGCCGGTCCAGCTCAACATCCGCCACCCCGGCGCGAAGTTCGTCCTGCGGCACGAGAACGAGTGGCCCCTGGCGCGCACCCGGTGGACCAAGTTCTACCTCGACCCCGAGGGCATGGCGCTCAGCCCGACGCCGCCCGTCGAGGTCGGGAAGGCCGCCTACGAGGCCCTGGGCGCGGGGCTCACCTTCTGGACGCCGCCCCTGGCGCAGGAGACCGAGATCACGGGGCCGCTGGCGGCCAAACTCTTCGTCTCGTCCACGACGAAGGATGCGGACCTCTTCCTGATCGTCCGCGTGTTCGACCCGGCGGGAAAAGAGCTCACCTTCATGGGCTCGACCGACCCCAACACGCCCATCGCCAACGGCTGGCTGCGCGCCTCGCATCGCCGCCTCGACCCCGCACGCACCAAGCCCTACCGGCCGTATCATCCCCACGATCGCGTCGAGCCCCTGGCGCCCGGCGAGGTCTACGAGTGCGACGTGGAGATCGTGCCCACCTGCATCGTGGTGCCGGCCGGGTGGCGGGTGGCCCTGAGCGTGCGCGGAAAGGACTACGAGTACGAAGGGGACCTCAGCGAGTTCGGGAAGAAGTTCTGGTACGGCACGCGGGGGACGGGGGGCATGACCCACAATGACCCCGAAAGCCGTCCGCCCGACGTCTACGGCGGAACCGTGACGCTGCACGCCGGCGGCAACCGGGAGTCCTATCTGCTGCTGCCGATCATCCCGCCCAAGTAGGCGCCTCGTCCATGGCCATGGGCGGAGGTGTGGCAGACCCTGGAGGCGGTGCCGCGAACCGAACCTGTTGCGCCATCCTGGCGGTGGCCGTGCTGGCCGTGGGCGTCGGGGCCCGGCCGGGGCGCGCCGGGGCGGCGCAGAGGATCAAGCTCACCATGCCCGCCGCGTCCATCGCCATGAGCCCGGTGTACCTGGCCAAGGGCAGGGGCTACTTCGAGGAGGAAGACCTGGACGTGGAGATCGTGGCCACGCCGGGTGGTGGCCCGGATATCATGGCGCTGATCGCCGGCGAGGCCGACTTCACGTTCACGCCCGGCGATAACGCCCTCCTGGCCCAGCAGCAGGGACGGAAGGTGAAGATGGTCATGTCCGGCCTCAACCGGCTGATCATCAACTGGGCCATCCATCGGGACGTGGCCAGGGCGAAAGGGATCGCCGAGGACACGCCGCTGCCGGAGAAGCTGAAGGCGCTCAAGGGGCTCACGGTGGGCGTCACCCAGCTGGGCGCCCTCACCGCGCATCTGGCGACCTTCGTGGTGCGGAAGGCCGGCTACGTGCCGCATCAGGATGTGAAGCTCGTCCCCGTGGGCTCCGGGCCCACGTGGCTCGCCGCCCTGGCGAACCGGAAGGTCGACGTGGCGCTCGCGGCCGCACCCATCCTGGATGCCGCCATCTACCGCGGGTACGCCTCGATGTTCCTGAACAACGCCAAGGGGGAGGACCCGTCCCTCCCCGAGTTCCTCATGGAGGACCTGCTGGCGCGCCCCGAAACCATCGCGCAGCACCCCGGGCTGGTGCGCAAGATGGTCCGGGCCATCGTCAAGGCGAACGCCTGGGCCGTGAAGCATTCGCCCGAGGAGGTTGCCGATGCCCTCCGGCCCTTCCTGAGCAATACCGACTTCGTCCTGTTGCTCGCCGGGGTCCGGTCCACCCTCCCCGCCTTCACCCCCGACGGCCGCATCAGCGAACGCAGCGTCCAGGTCACCCAGGACGTCCTCCAGCAGGCCGGGCTCCTGCAGCGCCGCGTCCCGTTCGCGGAGGCTGCCACCAATGACTTCCTGCCGAACTGAGCAGGCTGCTGAAAAAGGCCCATCTGCGGCGTTGGCGCGCTCGCGCACTCCCTGCGGCGTACCCGGCGTACGCCTCAGTCGGCGCTTCGCGCGCCGCCTTGCACCTGGACCTTTTTGAGCAGC
>Ga0187780_10004739_pt1 | contig 10177 bp, 7 predicted proteins | sample 1015_Q2_SP10_20__FD_132429 | JGI IMG/M metagenome (GOLD analysis project Ga0187780, IMG submission 132429) | Tropical peat soil microbial communities from peatlands in Department of Meta, Colombia - 1015_Q2_SP10_20_MG | ecosystem: Environmental > Terrestrial > Soil > Wetlands > Peat | place...
GTATTAGTTGGTGGGTACAACGTTATTTATAAAATGATGACAGCCAAATTAGCAGGAACAATGTTTACATTACTACCATTCTCACCATTTGTTTATCAATTATCAGCAATGTTATTCATAATTGGTGCATTTATTGGTATGTGGGGTAGTGTCATGTCAATTCGTAAGTTTTTAAAGAAATAAACAAGTCATAAAGATGAATATAAAACAGGGGGGACTACTGATGAACCAAAAAAGAACAAGGAAGGGTTTAACTTTACTTGTATGTGGAGCTTTTTTCATCCAGACAATCCCATCCGTTTCTTTTGCAGAGAAAAACTATCAATCTGAAATCAACAACATTAAAAAGAAACGAAATGATGTCAATGCGAAGACAGAGGCTACAAAGCAAAAAGTACAAACACTGAAAGCAGATCAGGCGAATGTTGTAGTCGAGTTAGAACAGCTGGATGCAAAGACAAAAGCGACAAAAGCGAAGATTGATAGCACCCAGAGTGCTGTAACTGAAACAAAAAGTCAGATCAAAACGTTGAAAAAAGAAATAACAGATCTACAAGAACGAATTACTACTCGTCAAGAGCTATTGAAAAACCGAATGCGTGCATTACAAGATTCGGGTGGAATAGTTTCGTATATAGATGTTATTCTAGGTTCAAATAGTTTTGGTGACTTAGTGCAACGCATGAATATTGTACAAGTTATTATGAATGCTGATTCAGATATTATCGACCAACAAAATAATGATTTAGAATCAGTGAGTAGTAAAAAAGATGAAGTAGTATCAAAGCAAACGAAGTTAGAAAATAATTTAGCTAGTTTAGAAGATTTACATTCACAGCTGAATCAACAGACAGCTGCAAAAAATAAACTGATGGCTTCGTTAAAGTCACAGCAAAAAGATGCTGAAAGTGTAGTAATGGATTTACAGGAACAAGATCAATTACTAGCAGCTCAGCAAAAAGCGATGCAGGTTGCTTTAGTAGAAGCGAAAAAACGTGAAGCAGAAGCAAAAAGACGTGCTGAAGAAGAGCGAAAACGACAAGAAGCACAAAAACACAATTCTAGTTCTAATTCTAGCTCTAACTCTAATTCTAATTCATCTTCAAATAGTGGATCATCAGACAATAATGTTCCGCCAGTTTCAAGTGGCATGTTCACTAGACCAGCGGCAGGTTATATTTCATCAGGATTTGGTCAACGCTCGTTTGAAGGTGGAGAGTTTCATCCAGGTGTTGATATTGCAAACTCAGGGTCAGTTCCGGTTGTAGCGGCAGCAGATGGAGTTGTCATTAGAGCATATCAATCATCAACTTACGGAAATGTAGTGTTTATTTCACATAACATCAATGGACAAGTATGGACTACAGTATATGCTCATTTAAGAGAATATACTGTTAGCGCAGGATCTTATGTATCAAAAGGACAGCAAGTTGGATACATGGGTAACTCAGGTCACTCTACTGGTCAGCATTTACATTTTGAACTACATAAAGGTGAATGGAACTATCAAAAATCAAATGCGGTCGATCCGCAAAAGTATATTAATTTTTAATTTAGCGTTCTACTTGCAAACATAAGTAGTACAGGATTATCATATAATAGTACAGAGAAAAGCATCGCACTGCTGTGTGGTGCTTTTTCACTACTATTTGATATAAAATAACAACATAGATAGAGGCGTCAAATAATGAAATGATGGGAGGTTCAATATGAACCGCAAAATTACAGCAGTAATTGCTGCAGCAACGTTTGTAACTGGTATTGGGGTAGGAGCTTTAGGATTTGGGGAATTAGGTAACAAAGGACTTTCACTTGTTTCAAGTGATAAAACGGTACAAGCATCAGAGGATGGAAATATTCAAAAAATCCGTGAAGCATATGAAATTATTGCAAACAAATATGTGAAAAAAATGGACCCAAACAAATTAGCTGAAGGTGCAATTCAGGGTATGGTCTCTACACTGAATGATCCGTTTTCTTCTTATATGGACGTTAGCACTGCAAAAGAGTTTAAAGATTCTTTAGGTTCTTCATTTGAAGGAATAGGTGCAGAGGTTTCTAAGGATGGAGATCATTTAGTTATCGTTTCACCAATTAAAAATTCACCTGCAGAAAAAGCAGGTTTACGTCCAAAGGATGAAATTTTAACAGTAGATGGTAAAAGTATTCAAGGCTTATCACAATATGATGCAGTATTAAAAATTCGTGGTAAAAAAGGAACGACTGTAACATTAGAAATTAAACGTCCAGGCGTACAAAATCCAATTAAATTTAATATCAAACGTGATGAAATTCCGATGTATACAGTATTTAGCTCTGTTAAAACGGTTAATAACAAAAAAATTGGATACATTCATATTACGTCTTTCAGCGAAAATACAGCAGATGAGTTTAAAAAGGAACTTGGAAAAGTTGAAGATCAACATATTCAAGGTTTAACAATTGATGTTCGTGGAAATCCAGGTGGATATTTACAGGCTGTCCAAGGCGTTTTAGGTGAGTTAGTAACAAAAGATCACCCTTACCTTCAAGTTGAAGATCGTAATGGAGAACGCGAAAAATTCTATACAAAATTAACAACTAAGAAACCTTACCCAATTGATGTACTAATTGACAAAGGAAGTGCATCTGCAGCTGAAATTTTAGCAGCAGGCTTAAGTGAAGCACAAGGTTATAAGTTAGTTGGTGAAAAATCATTCGGTAAAGGAACTGTTCAATCAACTCTTGATTTTAAAGATGGAAGTAACATTAAATTAACTCAATTCAAGTGGTTAACACCAGATGGTAATTGGATTCATAAAAAAGGAATTAAACCGGATGTTGCGGTAAACGAACCTGATTACTACTATGTAACACCAATTGATACGACAAAAACATATAAATTTGATGACAACAATCCAGACATTAAACAAGCACAAATCATGTTAAAAGGATTAGGCTTTGATCCAGGTCGCGAAGATGGCTATTTTAATAAGCAAACAGAAGCAGCCGTGAAGAACTTCCAAAAATCAGCTAACGTAACGGTAAATGGAAAATTAGACCGTCTAACAGACGAAAAGCTTGAAAGTAAAATCATTGAGAAAATTCGTGACGAGAAATCTGATGCTCAATTACAAAAAGCTCTAGATCTTGTAGCAAAATAAACAGAATAAAAAAGGAAATTGATCGTATTTGTCGAAAGCATACTGAATAGGTATGCTTTCTTTTTTTTGAGTGGGCTTTTATTATTAGGTGTTCTAGTGAACAACAGTCGATTAGAAGAATCAGCGACATACTTAACAAAAAATCTAATCAAACGTTTGTTTGAACGTCAATCTCTTGTGAGTAAAGACTTCTAACATTTCAATCAAACGTTTGTTTGAATTTAGAAAGTAACAAAAAATCTTTTTTAGAATTAGTTAAATTCACCTTTGAAAATTTGAAAGTTCTTCGATAACATAAAGAGTAAATAGTTTGAGTTAAATAGGTGGTGATTAATTGTGTGGAATGAATTTTTATCAGAATGTCTGAATGCATTCGGACTGTTTTTTTTACATCCAATGCTATATGTATTTATCTTAATTTCATTAATGATAGGATATATTCGTGTTAAAAGGGAGCGGAAGAATTTCTCGTTTCGAATTTACAATACGAAGTATGAATTAATGACTAGCATATGGAATGGTTTATTAGTAGGTTTGTTGTTTTCAATTGTGACACTTGGGATTGGTGTAATGGTTCCAGTGCAATTGCTTTATGTAATTGAAATAATCACCATTTTAGTCATGTTTACTTTGCAGACCCAGTGGATGTCTAGTGCATATTTAGTAGGTATTTCACTTTTTCTAATAACACTTGTTCCGTCTTCTAAGATGCCAAGTCAATTTCAAGATTTTATTGGACATGCAAAAGCAATTCATTTCCAGTCCATTACAATTTTAGTAGGATTATTGCTTTTAATGGAAGGCATTCTAATTCAATTAAATGCTTCTAAAAAATCAAATCCATTATTAGAAGAGAGCAAACGAGGCAAAAAAATAGGAGCTCATTCAGTTAAACGTTTATGGTTAGTCCCTTTATTTTTACTGATTCCTACTGGGCCAATTACAAGCGATTTTCATTGGTGGCCAGTCTTACATATCGGACAAACTAGTTATTCCGTTGTTTTAGTTCCATTTAGCATTGGTTTTTACCAGTTAGTTAGAGGTAGTATTGCAAACCAAACGATAAAAATGATTGGTAGACAAATCTGTTTATTATCAATTTTTATTTTAGTAGGTGGCGCACTAAGTTTTTATAACGATATCATAGCATATGCAACATTGGCTTTAGCTATTGTCGGTAGAGAACTCATAACATTTTTACAAAAAAACAGTGATGCAAATTCACCGGCGATTTTCACCTCACGAGAGCGTGGACTTGTCGTATTAGGTATTTTACCGGATTCACCAGCTGAGAAAATGGATGTTCACGTTGGTGAAACCATCACAAAAGTAAACGGTCAAATTATAAAAAGTATCACAGAGTTTTATGAAGCCCTACAAATTAACCGTGCATATTGTAAGTTAGAAGTAATTGATCTAAATGCACAAATTCGTATTACACAAGGTGCTGTATATGAGGGGCAACATCATGAACTAGGATTCCTTTTTGTTGAGGATGCTAAAGAATTGATCGGGAAGATACCTGGTTGATTGTGATTTTTCATTATTTACCGGAATATTTTTTATAATCTTCCGGAATATAAGTAAGGAACATATTCGTTAATTTTAGAATATGTTCCTTTTTTTATTAAATACAATCTCTTTTCTTATTAAACCGGCAGTTTAGAGAAATAAAGAGGTTTCTTAAAAGCTTTTCTTGAATATATTCGAAAGGAGAGGTACCAATAGTTGTAGTAGGAGCAGTAAAATCTTTTTCAGTGTATTTAGCGGATAAGTAGAACTATGAATATCAAATTTATCGTTTTTATAGGGGGATGAGAAATCAAATGAAACATTTTTTAGAATTCACTGTGGATGTAAAACCCACTCAAGCGGTGCAACGTATTTTTGAAGACATAGAATTGAAGTCTAATTTGATTTTTGAGGATTATAAAGCTGCTGATGAGAAAGAGATTGCTATTTTAGTATTTCAAAAATTCTTCTTTAGGAACAATAGTACAGCAACATTGACAGTTACTGTTGATAATTTTAGTGGAGTGACAGCTGTTAAGTGTATATCATCAGGTAATGGAGAAGGATTTTTCGATATTGGTTGGGGAGCAGGAACAAGTTTTATGAAACCAATAAGAAAAAAACTGGAATCTAACATTATTGAAATAACTAGGGAAACATAATTACATTAAACACTTTATAACCCCGTTCTGATTCAGGACGGGGTTATAAAGTGTTTTAAAAAAATTCACCACATTTACGCGAGTTATTAAGCTTCCATAATAGAAGCTGATACTACTTGTTTTTTGCGATCATGCTTCATGATTGCAATTCGGGTAAACACTATTCCGAATAAGGCAAATAAAAAGAACAGAATTCCCATTTCGAATCCATTCAATATTTCACCTGCCATAATCCCGAGAACACCAACTATTTTTCCAATCTGAAAGACAAATCCATTAAATGCCATGTAAGCCCCTCGGCGAGAGTCATCTACAATATCTGCAAGTAATGATTGCCTTGTTGGAACATACAATAATTCACCGATTGAAAGCACGATAACAGCAACAAACAGAATTACTGAATTAGTAGTAAAAGCCAGGACCGAGTAGCCTAATCCAAATAATAAAAACCCTAAATACATAATCGTCTGCTCTGATTTTGATTTTAGCCATTTTGTGATGAGAGCTGTAAATAATACAATTATCAGGGTATTTTCTACCGTTAATAAGCTTAACAATTTCACTCCATTCAAAGTGATATGCACATTCCCCCATAATGAGATGACATGTGTGTGAATTTCTTTCGCTAATCTAATAGAGATATAATTATTACGTTGAAATTCAATCGAAAGGATGGCGATTCCTCCAAGTGTAAACAACACAAAAGGTAGATCCTGAATGACAGCTCGATAGCTTTCGATAATCGGTTTAAACCCAAATGACTTTTCCGCTTCTTTAACAGGTACAGCTTTGTAAGTTTCTTGGATTAATGCCTTTGTCATCCATAAGGTCACAAACGAGATTGCCATTAGGGAAATTAGTAGCCCAAAGAAATGTGTTTCGAAAAACCAGCCACCAACCATTAATCCGAGCATAATGGATAGATTCACAGCCCAATAATTAATGGAATACATCAATGCTCTGCTTTCTTTTGTGCTGACATCAATCAACATAGCTTCAGCTGCAGGATTTATTAAGCCAGCAGAAATACTCATAATCAATAGCATAAAAAAAGTAATCCAAGCTGAAGTGAACAATGGTGAATTGGCTAAAATCATGCCTACAAATGTTAGTACTTTCATCCACTCTCCAAGTACCATCATTTTCTTCCTACCAACTGAATCAGCTAAGTAACCTCCATATAAGCTTGCAATAAATTGTACGATGACTTGAATCAGTAGAAGGATACCTGCATAGACAGCATTTAGTTCCTTCGTGAAATAAATGGCCATAAACGGAAAGACCATTGAACCAACCACGCGGCTCAAAAAAGAAGTATAGATTCTGATTTTAATATTACGATGTAAATCCCTGAACATTACTTCCACCCCCATATCCATTATCTTTTGTAAAAAAGTGGAAAAAAAGGGTACAATTAATGGATAAATGTCCACTTTTATAAAGACCATTCGGATTGTAATGGATGACGGGAGAAACGATATGAAGAATCATTCCTATTTTGAGTTGCGTGCTTTTTTATATCCAAGAGAAGAAAAGCAATCTGCCGAATGCAAACTGAGCGAATTGGAGCGTTTATGGTTTTGTACACAAAAAAATGTTAAACGCAAACTGAATCAATTTGCAGCGGAAGGGAAATTAATCTATACGCCTGGTATAGGAAGGGGAAACCCATCACGTGTTGTATTTCAGCGTTCTTTTCAACAAGAAATAGAAGAAGCCGTGCTACAACTTGTACAACGTGATCAATTAGAAGAGGTAATTACATTATTACAGCTTCCTATCCCAAAAACATGGATAGCCAATGTGTCGAAAGAAATTCAAAGTCTATTTGGTATTCATTCATCTGAACAACCACGGGACGTTTTACGAACCGCACTTACTAGAAAATTAACGACACTCGATCCATTACATGCTTCCATTACTTTCGAGACATTTATTATTCATCAGCTTGGGGATACGCTTGTTACTTATGATCAAGAACAGGATTTACTAAAACCTCATTTAGCACATAACTGGGAAAGTGATGAGGAGGGAAGGGGTTGGACTTTTTACTTAAGAAAAGGGGTCCGTTTCCATAATCAGCATATTATGACGAGCGAGGATGTACGATATACATTTGAACGCTTCCGTACAAATTATTCATCACATTTTTGGCTTGTGGAGGATATCGAACAAATAGAGTGTTTATCACCTTATACAATTCGTTTTAAGCTACGTAGGCCAAATGCTCTCTTCCCAAGATTTCTTAGCTTTCTTAATTTGGTGATATTGCCATTTAATGAACCTTTTGATGAAAATAAGTGGATTGGGTCAGGTCCTTTTCAAATCAAAAAACGGACAGATAATTTACTAATTCTTCAAGCATTTGACAATTACTTTCAAACTAGACCACTATTAGATGAAATTGAAATGTACCGGATACCCATTGAAACAACTAATTCACATTTGTATGAAGTAGACAATTATGAAGAAACGAATAAAGCATACCAACATAAGGAAGATATTGAGGTTGGATTTCGCTTTTTAGCGTTTAATTTTAAACGCAACACGATTGTTCATCATTCATCGTTTCGGAAGGCAATCTATCATCTCATGGATATAAGAAAACTATGGACTGATTTAGGTCGGACAAATCTGCAAGAAGCATCTAGCTACTTTTTCTGGAAGTCCAAACAACAGCAAAAAGATTTTGATCTTGTTAAAGTGTTACTAGAAGAAGCAGGATATCAAGGGGAATTGATTCGCGTCTATACGTTGGACAAACAAAATTCACTTGAAGAAGCTGAGTGGTTTAAACAAGAGGCGAGCAAAGTTGGTCTGATGCTAGAGATGAAAACTTTTAAATTAGCTGAATACTATGATGATTCACTTGAAGAAGCAGATTTATTGTTCATGGGTGAGGTTGCCTCAACAGATTATCACTTATCTTTTTTAGGTGCCTTTTTAAACAAAGCCCTCATTTTTAATCGTTTCTTTTCAGAGAATTACTTGGAAGCTTTACAAGTTTATTTTGAAAAAATCAAGCAAGCAACCGACTGGAAGACAAGGGAACATTGGATTGATGAGGTAGAAAGGTTTATACATCAAGAAACATTGTTTTTATATTTATATCATCCTATTAAAAATCGTACCTTTCATCCGATGATTAAGGATATCAAATTTGAATCATTCGGCTATGTGGATTTTAAGAGGCTATGGGTTAAGTAGGGAAGATTAATTCGGAAATAAAAGAGTTATATAAAAAAACTGATTCAAGCATAAATGAATCAGTTTTTTTAATAGGACTTTTTCTTAGTCTATCACAATATCTCTTCAGTGAAATAATCCAGAACCATACACCCAGCTCCCTTAGCTACAATATTGTAAGCTGTAGTTGATTTAATCATCTGAACACGACTATTTGGATAATGCATCAGTCGCTTCTGTGCTGTTTCAGAGGCAACTTCGTAAAAAAGAGGTTTTGGTACTAAGGTTCCTCCGAAAATCACTATATCTGGGCACAAAAGAAAAATTAGATTACTAAGTCCAATACCAAAATAATAAGCTGCATCTTTTACTACCTCAAGACAGAGCGGATCTTCTTTCTCTAGGGCATTTAATATATGGTGAAAATCCATCTTTTCTACATCATTAATCTTTTCTTGAAGAGAGGAAACTTTACCACGCTTCATTAGACGGACTACTTCATTACGAATAGCTGGCAAGCTACTATATGCTTGTAGACACCCATATGCTCCACAAGAGCAACGTCGGCCGTGTATATCAACGATAATATGTCCAAAAGCATCATCCATTTCCTTTTTATTACTAACCAATCTACCTTGTATGATTGTACCGCAACGAATTCCCATATCACTTGAGACAAATACTAAATTATCGGTTTCTTTCCAATAGTTAATACGGTACTCAGCTAATGCTGCCAAATTTGTTCCATTATCTAAAAATACATATGTATTATTTTTTTGTTTTAAATAGTCCACAATGTTTAGGTTGTCCCATACTCCTGCAGGGAACAAATAAGGATTGATGATAACTCCTCGTTCTTTATCGATCGGATCAAGAACTCCAATTCCTATTCCTAGCAATCTATCCTTAGGAATATCATGTTTTTTCATTAACTCCCAGGCGCATTGAGATACAAAGTCTAATGTGTACTCTCCCGTACAATGTGAATCCATCTTTAATTTTTCAACGCCGAGGATTTCTAATTTCAGATCAATGAGCAACACGGTAGTGTATAAACTGGTAATTTCTACGCCAATTAAATAATAAGCATCCGGCTTGATAACGTACATCAATGGTTTTCGTCCACCACTTGATTCACCAACGCCACTATCGTATATAAGTCCTTCCTGTACAAGCTCTTCTAGTAAACGTGTACAAGTCACAAGCTTGAATCCAGTTAGTTCAGCTAGTGTATTTTTGCTGACAGGCCCTAACTTACGAATTAAGCTATATAAAATTTTTAAGTTTTTTATCTTTGGCGATGTTAATCCAACAAACTGCTTTAGCATTTTTTCCTCCCAAAATAAACTCTAAGGATAATTATTCTTCTTATTTTATCTTATTTATAAAAAAAGAAGAAGTACTTACCAATGTACTTTTGTTATAAAATATATAAAGGTTAACGATTTACTTCTTTTTTAGTATAGATCAATCTATTTTTCTTATAACTTTTTATCAAAATGAACTTTAGTCTATTTACATTTACCGATTTTCTATTTAAACTTGTAATAAACAAGTAGTTAAAAAATATTATCTATTAATTTAGTTAGAAACTTATTCATTTAAGGAGGAATTAGTAATGCACAAATTACAAGATATTTTAGAAACTAGAGATTTCATCATGAGTAAGACAGA
>Ga0187780_10004740_pt1 | contig 10177 bp, 8 predicted proteins | sample 1015_Q2_SP10_20__FD_132429 | JGI IMG/M metagenome (GOLD analysis project Ga0187780, IMG submission 132429) | Tropical peat soil microbial communities from peatlands in Department of Meta, Colombia - 1015_Q2_SP10_20_MG | ecosystem: Environmental > Terrestrial > Soil > Wetlands > Peat | place...
CGCGGTGTTTGGCGACTTGAATGCCCGCCGCGCGCAGATTCAGGGTTCAGAAGCGCGTGCGGGCAGCCACGTGATTCGCGTGCAAGTGCCGTTGGCCGAGATGTTCGGCTACGCCACCGATTTGCGCAGCCGCACGCAAGGCCGCGGAAACTTCACCATGCACTTTTCGCATTACGCCGAGCTGCCGAACAATCTTGCTGAAGAGATTGTGAAGAAAGCTCGAGGGGGCAAGTAGTTAAAGTAGTTTAGGGGTTTAGCAGGATTTTGCACGACTTCGACTGAGGAGCAGAGGACGAACATGGCGAAGGAGAAATTCGAGCGCAGCAAGCCGCACGTGAACATCGGGACGATCGGGCACATCGATCATGGGAAGACGACGCTGACCGCGGCGATCACCCGGGTGCTCAGCAAGCACAACCCGAAAGTGCAGTTCCGTGCGTTTGACACCATTGACAACGCGCCGGAAGAGCGCGAGCGGGGCATCACCATTGCGGTTTCGCACGTGGAGTACGAGACGGCCAACCGCCACTACGCGCACATGGACTGCCCGGGGCACGCCGACTACATCAAGAACATGATCACCGGCGCGGCGCAGATGGACGGCGCGATTCTGGTGGTTGCCGCCACCGACGGTCCGATGCCGCAGACGCGCGAGCACATTTTGCTGGCGCGGCAGGTAGGCGTTCCGGCGATTGTGGTGTTTCTGAACAAGTGCGACATGGTGGAAGACGCAGAGTTACTGGAACTGGTCGAGCTGGAAGTTCGCGAACTTTTGAAGAGCTATCAATTCCCTGGGGACAAGATTCCGGTGATCAAGGGATCGGCGCTGCTGGCGTTGAACGGCGATGCGAAGTGGGAAAAGACCATCGAGGAATTGATGGACGCGGTGGACAAGAACGTGCCGCTGCCGGTGCGCGATGTGGACAAGCCGTTTGCGATGCCGATTGAAGACATTTTTTCGATTAGCGGGCGCGGCACGGTGGTGACCGGCCGTGTGGAGCGCGGCAAGGTAAAAGTTGGCGAAGAAGTGGAGATTGTGGGCTTCCGCGCGACGCAGAAGAAAGTGGTGACGGGCGTGGAGATGTTCCGCAAGCTTTTGGATGAAGGGATTGCGGGCGACAACGTGGGTTTGCTGCTGCGCGGCACGGAAAAAGATGACGTGGAGCGCGGGCAAGTGGTGTGCAAGCCGGGCTCGATCACGCCGCACACGAAGTTCAAAGCGGAAGCGTACGTATTGACGAAGGAAGAAGGCGGGCGGCACACGCCGTTTTTCACGGGGTATCGGCCGCAGTTTTACTTCCGGACGACCGACGTCACTGGGGATGTGAAGTTGCCGCAGGGCGTGGAGATGGTGATGCCGGGGGACAACGTGAGCTGCGAAGTCAGCTTGATCACGCCGGTGGCTTTGGAGAAGGGCTTGCGCTTCGCCATCCGCGAAGGCGGCCACACCGTCGGCGCCGGCGCCGTTACCGAGATCCTGGAGTAGCGCGCAAAGCGCGAAAGGAATAAGCGATGCGCGAGACGATTACGCTGCAGTGCGGGGAATGCAAGAACCGCAACTACACGACAACAAAAAACAAGAAGAAGCACACCGAGCGGCTGGAAACGAAGAAGTTCTGCAATACCTGCCGCCGGCAGACAGCGCACAAGGAAGTGAAGTAGTTATTGCGAATGCAGAGGCGAGGAGCAGGCCGGTTTTGAAATTAGGGGAGTCGTCCAACGGTCAGGACTCCGGTCTCCAAAACCGGGTATGGGGGTTCGAATCCCTCCTCCCCTGCCAGAATTGGATCGGACAGGCGGGAAACGCCCTGACCGGTGGAAATGAATGAGGGGTTATGGCAACGCAGGCGGCCAAAGTGAAGAACGAAGAATCCCAAGGCAGCGCCATCACCGAGGCGGCGGCGGGAGTCGGTGAAAAAGTCAGCGGCACAGTCGCAGGCACACGCGAATTCTTGCACGACGTGCGCGTGGAAATGAGGCAAGTCACCTGGCCGAGCCGCGAGGACGTCGTTGCCACGACCTGGGTGGTGGTGGCCACGGTGGCTTTCTTCGGCGTTTTTCTCTGGATCGTGGACATGGGCGTTCAGTGGGGCGTGCAGTACATCTTCAAGAAGTTCGGCGTGTGAAGGGACGAACGATCGATGGCAATGCAGTGGTACATCATCCATACGTACTCGGGCTTTGAGAAGAAAGTAAAAGAAAGCCTGGAGAGCCGCGTTGCAGCGTTCAATCTGCAGGACAAGATCGGGCGCGTACTGATCCCGACCGAAGAAGTGATGGAAGTGCGCGGTGGCAAAAAAGTCGTTTCGAACCGCATGTCGTATCCGGGCTATGTGCTGGTGGAAATGGACCTGGATGAAAACACTTGGCACATTGTGCGGTCGACGCCGCGGGTAACGGGCTTCGTCGGTTCGGCCACATCGCCTTCGCCGCTGAGCGATGCGGAAGTGGACGCGATCATCAACCGCGTGCATGTTCCCGCGGACCGGCCAAAACCAAAAGTCGTGTTCGAACGTAACGAGCAGGTGCGCATCGTGGACGGGCCGTTTGCGAATTTCAACGGCAACGTTGAGGAAATCGACAATGACCACAGCCGGCTGAAAGTATCCGTGACAATTTTTGGGCGCTCCACGCCAGTGGAACTGGATTTTGCGAGTGTCGAGAAATTGGGCTAGAGGGAAGAACCAGAAAAGAGTTTGAGGCAGGGACATGGCAAAGAAGATTCAGGCGACCATTAAATTGCAATTGCCCGCGGGGAAAGCCACTCCGGCGCCCCCGGTTGGCACCGCGCTTGGCCCGCACGGGCTGAACATCATGGATTTTTGCAAGCAGTTCAACGCGAAGACCGCGAAAGAACCCGACGGGATGATTTTCCCCGTGCTAGTCACGGTGTACAGCGACCGCACCTTCAGCTTCATTTTAAAAACTCCGCCGGCCTCCGTACTGTTGAAGCGCGCGGCGAATATCGCGAAGGGTTCCGCCGAGCCGAACCGCAACAAAGTCGGCAAAGTGACGAAAAAGCAAGTCATCGAAATTGCGAAGATCAAGCTTGTCGATCTCAACACCACCAATCTGGACTCGGCGGTGCGCACCGTGATGGGCACGGCGCGCAACATGGGTTTGGAAGTCGTGGAAGCCTAGAAGTTCAGGCGCTCCGAGGTCGCAGAGGCAGAAATGGCCAAGAAGTCTGGAAAACACGTGGAGAATGCGCGCAAGAAAGTCGAGGCGCGCCCGTACAAGCTCAGCGAAGCCGCCGAGCTTTTGAAAAAAGTGCATCACACGAAGTTCAACGAAACCGTGGAGTTGGCGATCAATTTGGGTGTTGATCCTAAGCACTCCGATCAAGTCGTTCGCGGCACGGTTGGGTTGCCCAATGGTCTGGGCAAGACGGTGCGCGTGCTGGTGATTGCGGGCGGCGAAAAAGTTCGCGAAGCGCAGGATGCCGGCGCGGATTTTGTGGGCGGCGACGACGTGGTGCAGAAAATCATGGAGGGCTGGACGGATTTCGATGCGGTGATTGCCACTCCGGACATGATGCGCTCGGCCGGCAAACTCGGTAAAGTGCTCGGCCCGCGCGGCTTGATGCCCAATCCGAAAACGGGCACGGTCACGTTTGAAGTGGCGAAAGCCATTAAGGAAGTGAAAGCCGGCAAAGTGGAGTTTCGCGTCGACAAAGCCGGGATTGTGCACTGCGCGATCGGCAAGATTCAATTTGACGCGCCAAAGCTGGTGGAAAACGCCCACGCCGTAATCGATGCAGTGGTGAAGGCCAAACCAGCGGCAGCCAAGGGCAAGTACGTCAAGAAAATCACACTGACTTCGACCATGGGGCCGGGCATCAACGTCGACTTGGCCGAAGCGGAGGCGCTGGCGACCGCCGCGTAAACCTGCGCGAGCCAAGCGGAGCGAATTTATGAAGAAACGCAGCGAAAAGCAGCAGGACCTGGACAAGCTGAAAAACGAGCTTGCCAAAGTCTCGACCGTCATTCTGACGACGTTTCAGGGCATCACGGTTGAGGACGACACCAAACTCCGCCGCGCGGTACAGGCTGCGGGCGGCAAATACAAAGTGGTCAAGAACACGCTGGCGGAGCGCGCCGGGAATGGCACGCCGGCGGAAAAGCTGCTCAAGAACCTGAGTGGCACGAATTCCATCGCGTACACGGAAACCGATCCGGTGGCGCTGGCGAAGGCCATCACGAAAATTGCCAAGGATGTTCCGGCGTTTCAGTTCAAGTCCGGCGTGGTGGAAGGGCGCGTGATTTCCATCGAGGAAATCAAGCAACTCGCCAATCTGCCGTCGAAGGAAGAGCTGATCAGCAAGATCATGTTCCTGCTGAACGCTCCGGCGCAGCGAATCGCGATGACCCTGAACGCGTTGCCGCGCAACGTGGCGGTAACCGTCAACGAAGCCATTAAGGCCAACAAGTTTGGATCCGGTGGAGGGGGCGTAGCACCTGCTCCCGAAGCGGCCCAGTAAGTTCATTTCTTAGATTTGAGAGGAGAAGAACGAGTCATGTCGAAAGTAGATACGATCCTGGATGAAATCAAGGGGCTGACGCTGCTCGAGGCGTCGGATCTCGTGAAGAAGATGGAAGAAGCCTTCGGCGTCTCCGCAGCCGCGGCCACCGTGGTGGCGGCGGGCGGCGGCGGGGCGGCAGCCGGTGGCGGCGCAGCCCCTGCGGAAGAGAAGACGGAGTTCACCGTCGTTCTTACCGACGTCGGCGGCAACAAGATCAATGTCATCAAGGCGGTTCGCGAAGTCACTAGCCTCGGCTTGAAGGAAGCCAAGGACCTGGTGGATGGCGCGCCCAAGACCGTCAAGGAAGGCGTGAACAAGGACGAAGCCGCCGCCATCAAGAAGAAATTCGAAGAAGCTGGCGCCAAAGTCGAAATCAAGTAGTTTCGCTCTGACAGGGATTCTGGACCGGCGCTGCTTATCGGGCGAGAGGCAGCGCCAGAGGGCATTACCTACGCACGTCAAGGCTGGGCACTGTACAACTTCGCGCGCTCCGCTGGGAGCGCTTGTAGCCGTGTGCGCGCTGGCTTCGGGCAAGCCATGTGGCGCGGCGGCTATGTGTCTTTTCCGAGTAATTCTGCAAGCTGCCCGAAAGGGATGAGGTAGATCACGCATGCCGAACAGCAATCAGCACGTCCGGGAACGTCAGCGTCTGGATTTCGCGAAAATCCAGGGCTCGATTCAGATTCCCAACCTGATTGAAGTCCAGATGAAGTCCTATCAGCGCTTCCTGCAAATGGATCTGCTGCCGAGCGAGCGCGAGGACGGCGGGCTTCAATCCGTGTTCACGTCGGTGTTCCCGATCAAGGATTTCCGCGAGATGTCGCAACTGGAGTTCGTGGACTACTCGATCGGGAACTGGGAGTGTAAGTGCGGCAACCTGAAGGGCCTGCATCACTTGCGCGCCACTTGCCGGAACTGCGGCGCGTCCGTCGTGACCAACCCTTATCAGACTGGCGATGTCATCTGCCACAAGTGCGGCACGTTCAACAAGAACACGCCGACGTTCTGCAACAAGTGCGGCGACCCGGTGGCCATGCAGTTGAAGTATGACGTGAACGAATGCCAGGAGCGCGGCATGACCTACTCCGCCCCGCTGCGCGTCACCATCCGCCTGACGATTTACGACAAGGACCCCGACTCCGGCGCGAAGACCATTCGCGACATCAAGGAACAGGAAGTATTCTACGGCGACATCCCGCTGATGACGGAAAACGGCACGTTTATCATCAACGGCACGGAACGCGTCATCGTGTCGCAGTTGCACCGGTCGCCGGGCGTGTTTTTCGAGAGCGCTAACAACCGCACCTACTTCCTCGGCAAGATTATCCCGTACCGCGGCTCATGGGTGGAATTCGAGTACGACACGAAAAACATTCTCTACGTGCGCATCGACCGCAAGCGCAAATTCCTCGGTTCGATTTTTCTGCGTGCGCTTGGAATGAAGTCCAACGAAGACATTTTGCGCACGTTTTACCAGGTGGAGCGCATTTCGCTGCGCGACAAGGACCTTTTCTGGAACGTTTCGCCGGGAATCGTGGACCGCAAGCTGACCCACGAAATCCGCAATCCGAAATCCGATGAGCTGATTGTCGGCGCGCACAAGCGCATCACGGAAACTCTCTTCAAGGAACTCATCAAGGCCAAGATTTCGCAGGTGCGCGCCGCGCTGCCTGATCTTGAAGGCGCTTACAGCGTCGCCGACGTCGTGAACCGCCAGACTGGCGAAGTGCTGCTCGAGGCCAACAAGCCGTTGACGCCCGAGCTCTGGCAGGCCTTTGCCGAGGCGGGCATCACGGAAGTGGATGTGTTCTTCCCGGAGCGCGACGACATCGGCCTGGTACTTTCGCGCACGCTCGACAAGGACTCTATCCGCTCTTCGAAAGAAGCGCTCATCGAAATCTACCGCAAGCTGCGCCCCGGCGATCCGCCGACGCTGGAGACGGCCACGAATTTGTTCCGCGGCATGTTCTTTGACCCGCGCAAATACGATTTCAGCCGCGTGGGCCGCTTGAAGTTCAACATCAAAATGGGGCTCGACACGCCGCTCGACAACCGCACGCTGGACACGCCGGATTTCGTCGCGGCCATCAAGTATTTGTTCAAGCTGCGCAAGAACATCGGCGTGCTGGATGACATCGACCACCTCGGCAACCGCCGCGTGCGCGCGGTCGGTGAGCTACTCGAAAACCAGTTCCGTATCGGCTTGGTCCGCATGGAACGCGCCATCAAGGAAAAGATGAGCGTGTACCAGGAAATGTCCACGGCCATGCCGCACGACTTGGTGAACGCCAAGCCGGTCATGGCCGCGATTCGCGAGTTTTTTGGCTCCTCGCAGCTCAGCCAGTTCATGGACCAGACCAACCCGCTCAGCGAAATCACGCACAAGCGGCGCCTGTCCGCTCTCGGACCCGGTGGGCTTTCGCGCGAACGCGCGGGGTTCGAAGTCCGCGACGTTCACCCGACGCACTACGGGCGTATCTGCCCGATTGAAACGCCGGAAGGCCCGAACATCGGCTTGATCAGTTCGCTCTCCTGCTTTGCGCGCATCAACGACTACGGTTTCATCGAGTCGCCTTACCGCAAGGTCAAAGGCGGACGGATCATTGACTATGTGCAGATCGTCAACGCCGGCGATAGCGAATTCAAGGCCGGCGAAATTGTCGAACGCGACAAGGTTGAAGAGCTCAACGAAGAGTTGAAGCGCCGCAAGGTCGTATACGAGCCCTACTGCTTCTATCTGTCCGCGTGGGAAGAGGACAAGTACGTGGTGGCGCAGGCCAACGTTTCCCTCGACGAAAGGCTGCGCATCACCACCGAACTCGTCAACTGCCGGCAGGCCGGCAACTTCGTGCTGAAGAGCCGCGAGGAAGTCGACTACGTCGACGTTTCGCCGAAGCAACTCGTTTCCGTAGCCGCCAGCTTGATTCCCTTCCTCGAGAACGACGACGCGAACCGCGCGCTGATGGGCTCCAATATGCAGCGCCAGGCCGTGCCGCTGATTCGCGGCGAAGCGCCGCTGGTCGGCACCGGCATGGAGCGTGTCACCGCGCGTGACTCCGGCGCGGTTGTGCTCTGCAAACGCGAAGGCATCGTGGACCAGGTGGACTCCGAGCGCATCATTGTGCGCGTCGAGTCCGATCACTCTGGCGTGCTCAGCCGCGAAGTGGGCGCGGACATCTACCAACTCATTAAGTTCAAGCGCTCGAACCAGAACACCTGCATCAACCAGAAACCGCTGGTGCGCGTGGGCGACCGCGTGAAGAAAGGGCAAGTGCTTGCCGACGGTCCTTGCACCGAAAGCGGCGAACTTGCTCTCGGCCGTAACGTGCTCGTGGCCTTCGTGCCGTGGCGCGGGTACAACTTTGAAGACGCCATCCTCGTCAGCGAAAAGCTGGTGAAGGACGATTACTACACCTCGATCCACATCGAGGAATACGAAATCGAGGCGCGCGACACCAAACTGGGCCCCGAGGAAGTCACGCGGGACATCCCCAACATCGGCGAATCGTTCCTTCGCAACCTCGATGAAAGCGGCGTCATCCGCATTGGCGCGGTCATCAAGCCGGGAGACATCCTGGTCGGCAAAGTTACGCCGAAGGGTGAAACCACGCTGACTCCGGAAGAGAAACTATTGCGCGCCATCTTCGGCGAAAAAGCCGGCGACGTGCGCGACGCTTCGCTCTATTGCCCGCCGGGCATCGAAGGCACCATCGTGGATGTCAAAATCTTCACCCGTAAGGGGGGAGAAAAGGACGAACGGCACAAAGCCATCGAAGCCAACCAGGTTTTCAAGCTGGAAAAGAACCTGGCGGACGAGATCCGCATTCTTACCGACGAGCGCCTGAAGCGGCTCAACGACCTGCTTGGCGGCAAAGTACTGCAAGCCGACCTGCACGACGAGAAGACCAACAAGCGCTTGCTGACAAAAAGCACGGAGCTCACGCGTGAGCTCATCGAGAAAATCACCACGCGCAACCTTAAGCGTCTGAAGCTCAACGAAAAGGATCCGTTGCTCATCGAGAAAATCGAGGAAATCGAAGAGATGACCTCGCGCCAGATCGATGTGCTGCGTAAGATCACCGAAGAGCGCAAGGAAAAGCTCAAGAAGGGCGACGAACTGCCGCCGGGCGTGATCAAGCTGGTCAAAGTCTACATCGCCATGAAGCGCAAACTCTCCATCGGCGACAAGATGGCCGGCCGCCACGGCAACAAGGGTGTCATCGCCCGCATTGTGCCGCAGGAAGACATGCCGTACATGCCTGACGGGACCCCCGTTGAGATCGTTCTGAATCCGCTGGGCGTTCCTTCCCGTATGAACGTCGGCCAGATTCTGGAAACGCACCTTGGCTGGGCGTCAAAGGAACTGGGCAACAGCTTGAAGCGCTTATTCAGCAAGGAAGTAAGAGCCGAAGCTCTCCGCCGTTGGTTCAAGGAAGTGTTTGGGGAGACCGCGGTCTGGAAGTCTCTCGCGAAGCTCGACGATGACGAATTGCTCGAGCACGCCGAGGGCTTCCGCGAAGGCATTCCGTTCGCCACGCCGGTGTTCGACGGCGCGCGCGAGCCGGAAATCCGCCACTTGCTGGAAGTCGCGGGATTGCCCAATGCCGGGAAGATCAACCTGTACGACGGCATGACTGGCGACCAGTTCGACCAGCCCGTGACGGTCGGCTACATCTACATGCTCAAGCTGTCGCACTTGGTGGACGACAAGATTCACGCGCGCTCCATCGGGCCGTACTCGCTGATCACGCAGCAGCCGCTCGGCGGCAAAGCGCAGTTCGGCGGCCAGCGCTTCGGCGAAATGGAGGTCTGGGCGCTCGAAGCATACGGTGCCGCGCACATCCTACAGGAGTTACTCACGGCGAAGTCCGACGACGTTTATGGACGCGCCAAGATTTACGAGGCCATCGTCAAGGGCGAGCCGGGCATCGAGCCGGGCGTTCCGGAGTCGTTCAACGTGCTCGTGCGCGAGTTGCAATCGCTGTGCTTGGACGTGGAACTCATGAAGAGGCAAAAGCCGACGCTGGAGAAGGCAGCCGATTAGGAGCAACAGCGTTGTAGGGGCGAGCTTTAGCGCGTCCCGCAACACTGACGAGTTTGCAGTTTTCTGTAGTTGGGTTCTCAGCCGTCCTCGGTGAGCATCCGCGAAGATGCGAACCGGGACGCGTCCCTGGCGAAAGCCGGGGAGGGAGGAAAAAAACCTTGTATCGCAGCAGCCCTTATGATCGCGCCAGCTTGATTGCGGATTTTGATTCCATCCGCATCAGCCTGGCGAGCCCGGAAAAAATCCGTTCCTGGTCGCACGGCGAAGTCACCAAGCCGGAGACCATCAACTACCGCACGTTCAAACCCGAGCGCGACGGCTTGTTCTGCGCCAAGATTTTTGGCCCCGTCACGGATTGGGAATGCCTGTGCGGCAAGTACAAGCGGATGAAGCATCGCGGCGTTATCTGCGACAAGTGCGGTGTGGAAGTTACTCTCAGCAAAGTCCGCCGCGAGCGCCTCGGCCACATTGAGCTGGCTTCGCCCTGCTCGCACGTGTGGTTCTTCAAGGGTCTGCCCAGCCGCATCGGCCATTTGCTCGACCTCTCACTTCGCGACCTGGAACGTGTCCTCTACTTTGAGAGCTACGTGGTCACCGATGCCGGAGAGGCC
>Ga0187780_10004741_pt1 | contig 10175 bp, 12 predicted proteins | sample 1015_Q2_SP10_20__FD_132429 | JGI IMG/M metagenome (GOLD analysis project Ga0187780, IMG submission 132429) | Tropical peat soil microbial communities from peatlands in Department of Meta, Colombia - 1015_Q2_SP10_20_MG | ecosystem: Environmental > Terrestrial > Soil > Wetlands > Peat | place...
CCCCTTTTTCTTTGCAAAACTGACAAGGGCAGCCGTTTCCGTTTAACGCTCGTATGCGACTCTCTGACATCTCTCAAAAGATAATAGTTTGTTCCAGCTCTTCTACGAACACGTTGTTTCATTCATCCTTAAACCTCTAGTTTGTCTATCGTTGCTGTTTGGATTAAAGATTTCTATAAAAGCAGACTATCTGTGACTAAATGCATTTTCAACGAGTTTTCTACAATTCGTGCATAGCTTTGGCAAAATCTCCTCTATGGCTTGCACTTTTCGCGCGCGAGGTAAGAATGAGGCCTCTAGGCTTTCAAGTATTTGTTGAAAAACTGTAACGTTCTCGTCCAAGCGTCTTTTGCAGCTTCAGGCCTGTAGCTCTCTCGTGTGTCGTTGAAAAACGCGTGCGGTGCTTCTGGGTATGTTTTCATGTCGAAGGTCTTTTTGTATTTTCTCAGGGTCTGTTTTAGAAGGTTGATGTCTGATTCTGTTATCGCCATGTCGGCTCCTGCGTAGTTGCCAAGAATGGGACATTGAATGTTCTTCACTTGGTCTATTGGTGATGGGTTTCTGCCGTAGAAGACGACGGCAGCTGCCAACTCGTTCTTGCGGCAAGCTAAGAGGAGTGAAAGGCCGCCTCCCATGCAGAACCCGATGCTACCTATGCTTTTCGGGTTCACGTATTGCAGGCTCCCGAGGTAGTCGAACGCTCTGTTCAGGTCTCCAAGAATTTTTTCTTCGCTGAATTGTTCCCGGAACTTGCGTCCTTCCTCCAGTTTCGACACGCTCTTTCCTTCAAACAGGTCCACGGCAAGAGCAACATAGCCTTCGCGCGCAAGTCTCTTGGCCACTTCCTTTATGTGGTCCACCACACCCCATATTTCATGAATCACGATGACGGCTGGGTACATTCCGTCCTCTTTTGGTCTCGCCAAGAAGCCCGCTGTTTTCTTGCCTGCGCCTTTATCTGGAAATTCGACCGTAAGGGAGATGATTTCCATGTGACACACCCGACGAGTTTTTTGTCAAGCTTATGGCATCTGAAACGGCTAAATAGTTTTCGTCTCTATATACATTTTTTGAAAAAAAGAAAGCAGGGATGCACTTGGAACTTTCCATGGAGCTCCGAGCCCGAATCGACGAGACAGGAAGACAGATTCAAAGAGATTACGGAAAAACCTTGGAGAAACTGCAAGAACTGAAGAATGAGATGAACGGACTGGAACACCAAACTCAAACTCAAAGTTTGAAAGCTTTAAACTTGGCAATAAAGCGTCTCAACAGATTAACCGATTCTCAAATCATGAGAAGCAAAAAAGCATGGGAAGAATACAGAAAACTCGAACAAGAATGTAAACAGTATCAACCGTATCCAGTTCAACTGGAAACCCTCTGGGCAATATGCAAGAAAACGGAGGGGTTAGCGGCAGACCTGCTGTGCTATTCACTGGCGCGATTTAAACAGAGCGAACGTCAATCTTGAAAACGAGCGTCAGGCTTAGCAGAAGTTATGTTATGAATCGCAATCAGCGAAACGTAACTTTGTCTAGAAGGAAAAGCGAGGAATTTGAAGAAACAGTGTTTATGTCCAATTTGGGTGTACTAACCAAAAGAGCAAAACTGAGTCTGTGCGTACACCTTTAATCGCCCTGGATTCAAAGCCGTTTGACGCCTAATCCCATCCGGTTACTGAAACTTCTTCCAAGGCCATGCCAAGCAACTCCACGAGAAAGCTGCCGACCGGCGAACTTTGAGGGTGGCGAATGTGAAACATAATTGTTTCTCCCATCTCCCCTTACAAGGTGAGTATGGTGCCGCCAACGAGATGAAAAGCGCTCACGCGCCACTTAAACCACGGATGATACTGAAAATACGCGTTATGGAACAACCCTCTAGAAGAATCTTCTATGATCTGCGCGCCAAAGCCGATTCAACGAAATATCGGGCAGTGGGAACATAATTCGTCTGAAATTGAAAAAGAGCAGGAAAAGAGAGTTAAGCGCATGTGAATGGCGGGCCCGGAGGGATTTGAACCCCCGTTCTCCGGCTCCGAAGGCCGACGCCTTGATCCAGACTGGGCTACGGGCCCAGACAAGAATACGCGTGGAAGCAATTAAAAGTGTTATGCGGACATGCAGAGTAGACCTTATGAGAGAGGATGATCAGAACGATTTTGCAGGACGATGATCCTTGAGAAAGATAGAACTGTCAACCTGGGAAAGCGTTCCCCAGAAAGCGGACAGTCTGAGAAGAAGCCTCGAAATCATATACGGCGTCGAGCTCGAAACCGATTCTTCAGACATTCAACTCGACCGACTCTATCCAACTGAGGATTTCCTTGAGAACGACAAAATAGCCCTCGTGTTTATGAAAATCGTGAACGAAGGTTACGACGTGCCAATAATAGCGGTCAAGCGTGGAGAAGACTACTTCGTTCTGGACGGCCACCACCGTTCTTTCATCTCAAAGAAACTCCAGAAGAAAACCATCATGGCCAAAGTTCTGAAGTTCCCTAAGAGCACAGGCTATCGAGACGTCCCAAAGTCTTCGCTCGAAGACCTTCCAATCAAGGAAGTAGCAGCCATTGACGATCTGATCGTGAAAGCGTGGGGACGCATACTTAACATCTTGAAACAGTACGAAGTCTTGTACCGCATGCATTTTTACATGGAGAAAAAACAGGTCTGCCTGAGAGACGTGTCTCCGACGCAGCCTCAAGTACTGAAGGAGCAGATTGACAGAATAAACAGACTATTAGTCCCAGTTGCCTGCATAGAGTACGACGAAAGATACTATGTCCTGGATGGCCACGCAAGATGCTTACGAGCCAAACAACTCGGACTGAAATCAGTTGAAGCAATAGTGTTGTCGTCACAAACTCATGTAGATTTCGGAATAGTTAGAACCGCCAAAGAGATGAAACTCGAAAGCCTAGAAGACATCACCATAACGAAATGAACCCGTACTGATGGTTATTCATAAGGGCGCCTTCGCGTCTGTGGCAAGCCGAAAACCCTTAAAAATAATCCGCAATCTATACTAGATGTCTCAACATGGGGGCCGGTAGCTCAGCTTGGCTGGAGCGTTCGGCTGATAACCGAAAGGTCGCCGGTTCGAATCCGGCTCGGCCCACTCAACCCAAAATGTTATTAGTGTATTGAAAAGAAGGAATCATGTAAGGTGATGTTTTGTCTAAAGACGATGAAATGCTAGATGAACTTAAGAAGATCAGAACCCTGTTGGAGCCGAAGCCTGCTCCTGCTGAACCAGCGCCGAAAGGCATGTGGGCCGAGTTCTTGGACTTCATATCGAAATACAAGGTCATGGGGCTTGCTGTTGCTTTCATCATCGGCCTTTACCTAGGGGATGTAGTGCAGGCACTAGTCAAAGACTTGATAATGCCAATAATAGGTCTTGCAATGCCTGGCCTTGGGGACTTTGCGAGCTACATATTAACGTTCAATCATCAGAAGTTCGGCATAGGAGACTTTCTAGTGGCCGTGATAACCTTCATCATCGTGGCCTTCGTGATCTTCCTACTCGTCAAGGTCACCAAAAGATGGGGTATCGAGTAACCGAAGAAAAGAATCAACGAACACGTCAAGGTTCCAAGGAAGCCTCCGACCAAAAACATCCCCGATTTTTTCTGTTTGTTAGCAGGAGACGAAAAGCTGAAATCCTAACAGATTATATAACTTGTAATCGGTGAGTAAAGTGCCATATTATATTCTGCTCTCAAACTTGACGGACGAAGGATGGAAAACGGTCAAGGAAAAACCTGCCAGAATCAAAGAAGTCAACAAGGAACTTGAAGCCTTCGGCGTTCGAGTCGTCAGTCAGTACGCTGTTCTCGGGCCCTACGATTTCGCAACGATCGTCGAAGCCCCGGATAACAAGACTGTTAGCAAAGTTTCTATCGAACTCGGGTCGAGAGGGACGATCAAAATCATGAGCATGGCCGCGGTACCAATAGAAGAATTCATAGGCGCAATGAAAAAAAGATGAAGACATCGCACTCTCTCCCTTTTTTCCATTAGGCTGCAATTATTGCGCTGCCGCTGCATACAAACGAAGTTTTAGCAACATACGATGCAAAGGTGTCAAAATGAAAACCACCTGAAGGCCGATAACCGGGTAAGATTTTTTGGAAAAGTGCGCGCGGGCTGAAAGGATACTTGGGCAGACAAAGGCATAGCGTCGTGTTGAGTGAGCTATCGCATGGACTTCCGCAAAAACCATCTTCGTTCGATGCAAATTGAACTGAAAGACGAAGACTCTAATGGTTAGATTTAAGAACAGATGAAACTCCATATACGAAAGTTGGCACAGCTTGCTACCAGTGCCCTATCGAGGAATCTAATAGTTGGCTGATAAGGACTTCCGAAAACTCTTTCTAGAAGCTGTAGACGATGCGTTCTCTTCGCTTGGTGACTCAGCTAAACAGTCAATTTACTTCTACCTTGAAACGAGATCCAAAGTGCCACGAGACCAGATTCCCGCCAGACTTGAGGACTTTGAGAGCGGGCTTGAGAAGATCTTCGGAGCAGGAACAAGGTTCCTCGAAATCTTGATAATGAAAAAACTGTATGAAACAATGGAACCCAAAAGAAGAATCATGAAATGGAATGAGAACAAAGAGTTCAAATTCATCGAATACGTTAAGGCAACGGAACAGACCTTTTATAAAAAGAAAAAGAAACCCTAAATCTCCAAGACTGAACTGGCCACCAGTGCAGGACGACCACGCCAATTCATATCCTCAGTTCACAAACGATTTATCAAGGCTTCATCGTTTTCTATTCTAACTTCGGAGTGAGCGAGTGAGACGTTTGTCTTTGGAAAAGTTCAACAGAGTTCTCTTAGACGCAATTGAGGGAGGCCTGTCTTCGCTTGGAGATTCGCCGAAGAACGCGATTTTCTACCATCTGGAGACCTCTTTCCACCTTAAGAAAGAGGACATTCCGCTAAACTTGTTGGAATTTCAGCAGGCCTTGGACAAAGTATTCGGACCTGGGGCTCCGTACCTCGAAAAGCTCATTATAAGACGTCTCTGCGAAAGGCTCGGTATAGATTTTGAAGAACCTGAACATGTCGACCTCGCGGTCTACGTCGACGATGCGAAGAGGCGAGTCACGCTTGAACAGGAGGTGAAAAAGTATGGATAAGATTACCAGAATCCTGATTGTTGACGACGATGAGAACATTAGAAAAGTGCTTCTTGCCATACTTGAGGATAAGGGATACGCTGTCGATTCTGTCGGGACTGCCAAGGAAGCAGTGGAGAAAAGTAAGAGAAAATTCTATAACCTCGCTTTAATCGACATTCGACTTCCAGATATGGAAGGGATAGAACTTCTCACAAAGATGAGGGACACTACGCCAAAGATGCGGAAGGTGATCGTCACAGGCTACCCGACGCTGCAAAACGCCGTGGACGCCGTGAACAGAGGTGCCGACGCTTACATTGTGAAGCCTTTCGACGTTGAAAAAGTCCTGAGCGCGATTGATCACCAACTGAAGAAACAGCAAGAAGAAAAGAAGTACAGCCAAGACAAAGTAGCAGAGTTCATAGAGGCAAGAGTCAAGGAATTAGGCATGGAAACTGAGGTAACAGAAAAACCGAGACGATAAGAGTCAATCCTAGAAATGTTCAATCCTTTCTTCACCCTCATGTCCTGAAGGATTCTCATCGAGCGTGAAAATGCCCGTCAGCCTTTTCTTAGCAGATTTTTGCGCAGGAACTTGATATGGTGACCAACTTCAAAGCCTATGTTTCTCAACAAAGTGACGGACGGAACGTTAAGCTCCGACGTGTGTAAGACCACCGCGTCCAAGCCCTTTTCGAACAAAAAATTCATTGCCCGGACCGTAAGAGCAGACGCAAGCTTTTTCGAACGAAACTCAGGAACAGTTGCTGCCGGACCCAGATAACCCCGCCTTCCACCGAAGAACTTATTGTATTTCACAGCAGGCCATGCAACAACAACTGACAATATTCTGTCCTTGAGCGTTGCCAAGTGAACCCACTCTTCGTCGAAGGGAGCGGACTCAACTTTGCCCCTCTCGACAAAGTCATCTTTCAGCCTTTCCCACCCAAACACAGAGTTCACGATTTCAGCAACTTTTTTTTCCTCTCCAACTATCGAGCTGCGGATGATTATGCCCTCCGGAACGGCGGGAACCGGTCGAGAATTCTGGAGCTTTGCAATCATCTGGTAGAGACCACCGTCAGGCTTGTATCCCCTCTCCGTCCAATCGCTGGTCCTTGGACTTCCCGCGTCAACTGAGGTGAAAACCGTTTCGCCGTGGACAGACTTCTCAGCCTGGGTTACCAACTCGTTTTCTATGACTCTGCGGTCCGACCTCTCATGAACGACAAGCCATCTGATCTCTTCGCCCCAAAACCCGTCGTTGTACGTGACGGAACCCACAGCTTCACCGTCCTCTTCGGCCATCAGAGTGCGAGACTTCCCTTCCTGGATTCTAGCGCGCACATCGTCTTCTGTGAGGGGAATGTATTCATATGATCCCTCGTTTGTCTCGTTCAGAAGTCTTACAAGCGCTGACACATCCCTAAAAGTGAAGCCGCGAACCCGAACAGTCATAGTCTCTCTACAGCAGAGGCGCTTGAAAACGTAATAAACGTTTAGCAGCTTCAGATTCCTAGATAGGCCCAAGGGTAACAAACGCAAGACATTAAAGCCAAAAATAGGATGACACCAAGTGGGTGTCGTCAAGAGAAATCTGGGAAAAGGTGAACCCTGTCTCAAAAAAACTGAAGAGCTGAAAAAGAAAGGTCTTCACGGTTCAATCAAAAGGGCTTACAAGGGGCAGAGGCGGCAAAGCTAAAAAGCCTCGTTCAACACAATTATAATCTTCGTAAGATGGAGACTCTGAAAACGCGCCGCCGGCCCTCTCTGAGAGATACGGCGGTTCCGAAGAAGACGCAAAGGAGAGAAGGGGTGGATCCAAGGAGAATGGAAGTCGGAAATAAGAAGGGAAGATCTCTGCTGAGATCTGTCGTGAGGCGCTGCAGCGAAGGCAGAGCTTTTCGAGAAAAAGCAAATCAAGTGAGAGTACGACCACGCAAACAGAACCATAAGACGATGGCACAAATAGACAGAGCCAGCGAAGTTTTGGACATATCCGACGCCATAATCTCTTCGGGCCACTTGAGGAAGCATAATACAAGTTACCCTTTTCTTAGTTGCCAAAAATTTAGATTAACATAGCAGGAGGTGATAAAGAATGGATGAAAAGAAGAACAAAAAAGGAATAGTAGCGCTCATACTTCTCATCTCGCTTTCGATCATGGCTGTCTTTGCGCTCAGGCCGATTGCCGCACAACAGCTTTCAACAGTAGTCTACGTAGACCCGCCGCAGGTCGTGTACAACACACTCGTCGTTGGACAGAGGTTCGGTGTCAACGTCACCGTGGCCAACGTCACGAACCTGGTGAGCATAAATTTCAACTTGAGCTTCAACCCTTCGATGCTTTCAGTGGTGAGCGAGACTTTCATGCCGGCCGCGAACCTGCCTGCGCCAAGCTGGAACGTTGACGGTGTCGATGGAAGTTTCTGGGCAAACGTCACATATAACCCGAGCGTCAGCGCAACGAGCCCGACCGCTCTTGTAAACATTGTATTCAAGATAGCCGAATATGGAATCAGTCCTCTCAGCTTCACAGGCTGCGAATTGGCGAACGCAAGCGGCCTGATAGGAAACGTCCAAGTCAATGGTGGCCAAGTAAGCGTGCTGAAACACGACGTAGCGATCACGGGGCTTTCAGCTTCAACGAACGAGACTTATGATGGAGCGGCGGGGGTGGGGGCGACCCATCAGTACATTGTCAATGTAACTGCTATAGCAGCTAACCTCGGGACGGCGCCTGAGAACTTCACCGTCAGCATATTTGCGAACACTACGACGATAGGGACATTCTATGTGATGAATTTGCCTCCGAACCAAACGATAGCTTTTGTTGCAAACTGGAATACTTCAGGTTTCGCGGCACTTTCACCATACACACTGCAAGCTAACGCGAGCGCGGTGCCTTACGAGACGAATCTTGCGAACAACGTCTTGACAAACGGAACGGTCCTAGTGAAGATATTGGGTGACGTGAACGGAGACGGGAAAGTGGACATAAATGACCTCACAGCCTGGGATGCCGCATACGGCAGCACGCCTAGCAGCCCGAACTGGAACCCACAGGCAGACATCCTCGGCGACGGTATGGTGGACAAAGCGGATGGAATCGTCATAATCGAAAACTACGAAAATGGCCTACCCTAGCTCCCCATTTTCCCCTTTTCTTTGTTTAGGGGTCGCACCAACGCAAGCGGCACTCTGCTTTGCAGTGTAAATTGAGTTTATATCTAGCTCTTAGGGAAGAGCAGCTTTGGCAAGATTTAAATTGTTCTCACCCGTCTCATTGCGCTAGGTGAATCCCATGACATTTTGCTCAAAGTGCGGCGAAAAAGTGCCCGAAGATGCGTACTTCTGCCCAAAATGCGGGTTCAGAACCAGAAGAGGCATGGAAGCCGGTGTTGGCGCCCCTGTAGAAGATGTGAAAGAAGCACTCGCCAGAACTGAAAAGGAACTTGAAAAAGCCTTCACGACCGCCACAAAGGAAATGCAAAAGGCGTTCAAAACTGTAACAGAAAACGTCAAGGAAAAAGGCTTTGCGAGACAGGTCGTCTGCACAAGTTGCGGAGAAAAGAACCCAACTGGCGCCAGCTTCTGTTACAAATGCGGCAATAAGATCGACTAATGACGCTCAAGCATATGAGGCTCATTTGAACTGGCGCGTTATTTGTACTGTTTGGAGCTGGGCACGCAGACTCTGACGCTAAACCATGACAATAGCCAACGCGACAAAGGTAGCGCCATGAGCACCATCAGTCAGCGTGTCAAGATTGTCCCTGTCCGAAAGTCTGAACACTTGGCGTTCAACCTGTACAACTTTAATTTCTTCAGAAAGAGTGAACGCGGGAAGGCTATACTATTCTTTGGGAACTCAGTACAATTGAGTCTGTTAATCTGTGTGCCCTACGTTCTTGGATGCGAGCTTGCTTTTTTCAGAGAGAAGAGGTACTTCGTCAAGTTGAAGAAACACGTAGTCGGCGTTTTTGTGCTCCGCGAGGAACCTGAAGCCTTGTACGTGGGGAGCTTGGGCGTGGCACCCGAATACAGAAAACATGGCATAGCCACTTTCATTTTAAGCCACTGCACGCGAACTGCAAAGAGACTCGGCAAGAAATGGCTGGAACTTACGGTACTGAAAACGAATATTCCAGCGAGGCAGCTTTATGAGAGATTTGGCTTGTTGGAAAAAGAGGAAAGAAAATGGTCTTTCGTGATGAGAAAAAGCATCAACGCAGACGAACTCGGTTAGTAAGTGCTCCGGTGCGAAAATCTTAAACAGCTTCGCTGTTGACCAGAAATGAAGCGCTTTTGCTGAAACGCACTTCCTTTGCCAATATCATTTTTAGGTGATCATGTCCACATCAAACATGACCTATCAGCATGTTCTTCAGATAAATTCAACATTACTGTAAAAAGGATTTAAATAACTAAACGCTAGATACAGCGTTCGCTTCTGTTGTGAAACACTAGCGACTTGCGGAACACATATGGTGATCCCTTGAAGTGCCCTTATTGCGGGTCTGAAAACCTGAAAACCCTCGAAACGAGGGATTCGCCTGACAACGCTGTCAGAAGACGAAAAGAGTGCGCAGACTGTGGGAAACGATTCACCACGTACGAATACGTTGAGACAATCGAGTTAATAGTCAAGAAAAGGGACGGCAGGACCGAACGCTTCGACCTCAACAAGATCATCAGAGGTCTGCAGAAAGCCTGCGAGAAAACTCCCGTGACGATGGAGCAGATCCATGAACTGGCAGAACAAGTCAGACAAGACCTGATGGCACCTGGAAAAGAAGAAGTCAGCTCCCAAGAGATAGGAGATTTAGTAATGAAACATCTCAAGAAACTTGACAGAGTAGCATACATCAGGTTCGCCTCGGTCTACAGGAAGTTTGAGGAACCTGAAGATTTCCAAAAATTGCTAAAAGAGGTAAAAACATGAAATCTGTGAGAAAACGTGATGGAAGATTAGAACCGTTTGACCAGGAACGAATAACAAACGCCATTTGGAAAGCGGCCAAAGCTGTCGGCGG
>Ga0187780_10004743_pt1 | contig 10173 bp, 7 predicted proteins | sample 1015_Q2_SP10_20__FD_132429 | JGI IMG/M metagenome (GOLD analysis project Ga0187780, IMG submission 132429) | Tropical peat soil microbial communities from peatlands in Department of Meta, Colombia - 1015_Q2_SP10_20_MG | ecosystem: Environmental > Terrestrial > Soil > Wetlands > Peat | place...
GTCGTGACGGTTTCATTTGTCGCAGAGCCTTTATCCCGGCGCGCATGCTGGAGCCAGTTGCAATTCCATCATCAACAAGCAGTGTAACTTTTCCTTCTATTTTGGTCGGGGGTCGATCGCCACGATAGACTCGTTCACGTCTCTCCAGCTCTTTTTTTACCGTTTCGGTAATTCGATCAATTTCCTCCTTTGAGAGGTTCAGCTCCCTAATTAAGTCCCGATCGAGTACGCGGACATCACCCGATGCAAGGGCACCAAATGCCAACTCTTCTTGCCCGGGAACACCAAGCTTTCGTGAAAGGAAAATGTCTAGCGGTGCCCTCAGGACCCTTGCTACTTCAAATGCAACCGGGACGCCGCCCCGCGGGATTCCCAGAACCACCACATCTGTCCTTCCCGCGTAGGCTTCCAGCTTCTTGGCCAATTGCTGACCCGCTTGAACTCGATTTTCGAAAATCATTCTCTCGTCCCCTGACACCGCACCTCATATTTGGCCAATATGTATCGAAAGTGAGCTCGCAACGAAGTGACTTACATCACAGACCGTCGAATTCAGCGAAAAGCGCCTAGTTGACTATCGAGGTCATTCAAACCGATCTAAAAAAACGGATTTCGACCCGCTCGTCAGCACTGCGTCGCTTGAACAGATGCCATTTTCTTGCGCTCCAGGCAAAGACGGGCTGCTAACGATTGCGCACCTGGCTAGATGAATTCACAGGCGCCTCCCTCGCAAAATCGCGCCTCCAATTCGTGCTCGTGCTCCAGGGTGCCGTCCAACGGCTTAATTGTGCGTATCAATTCTTCGTACCTCGCCGCCGTAATCTCTTCATAAGGGCACTGCTCGTAACCATGGCCTGCCGCGGGCAGAAAAGCTATGCCTTTCAGCCTATCCTCATATGCCTCTAGAAGACGCGAGATTTCTTCGCTTTCGCGATTGGGATTGAAATCGACCGTGCAGCTTACCTGATTGTCCGACCAGTAGTGTTGCATCTGGGCTGCGAGATCGACCTTCTCTCGGATCGAAACGTCAGCCTTGCGAAGGCCAGCGTGCTGCACATGAATTGGAAATAGGATGACGACGGTGCCAGTCGAATAACGATCCGGTTCCGTCGAATAGCCCGCATGCTTGCACAGACTCACCAGTGGATGATTTCCGGGAATGCGCACCCGCCGAATGTAGTACGGCGCGTGTTCCCAGTGCACACCGGGCGTAGCGCCGGCGAGTAGGCTCACGCTCCCCGATGGCTTGACTGAAGTGGTTTTGATTGACCGCGGCACAGCCAGACGATCAGCGTATGCGACGTCTAGCTCCTGTAAGTAGCTATACGCCTTGTCGCACCACCCAAAGAATTTGCGATAGCCGAGCTTGTTGATCGCCTGAACAATTCCACTCATCGAGCAGCCGATGCGACGATTGCGGAACATGACCGCATTGGTGCGCGGGTCGTGTGTCGCTATAAGTGTGACGGTCTTGGCATACAGGTATGCGACCTGTAGGGTACGCCGGTAATCCTCAAAGGTCTCGTGATGAGCCGGATAGGTCTCGACGAGACAGCAGAGTTCCCGATCCCATAAGGACTGCTCCACGCAGGGGTTGCTGCCTTCGGCTTCGGAATCAGCCCATGCGGGAGCATCCTTCATCCGGCCATAGGCACGGATGTTCTCAAGCCAAAGATATCCAGGTTCTCCATTGACCGCTGTCCGCCGAGCGATGGCGCGATAATCCATTCCGATCCGCGCAAAGATGGAGTTGTTCGAGGCCCATCGGTACTCGGTAAGCTTCTGCCTATCGAGCTTGAGATCCAGGAATTGAGGATCGTCCGGTTCGCCAAAGGCGATCTGAGCACTGCGACGCGTGCCGCCAGCAACGACACCGCGCCCGATGATATTCATGGTATCCACGATCAGCCGAGAATCCACGATTCTATCGATGTACTGGTCATAAAGTTGTTCGAGTGATTCGAGAATTTCTCGCAATGGCTTTGGACCGCTGGCAAACCCTCCAAAGTTAGCCAAGCGTGAACCAAAAGGACGAATCTTCGTGTAATCCCATTCAGGCGGCAACTCGCCACGGCCGACATAGGCATGGAGCAGGCGGCCGACCGCCTCCACCCAGCCTTCTCGGCTATCCTCGATCACGTGTGCGACTGACCCGCGCTGCGGCCGGATGATTCGCACCAGTCCTTTCCCGCGTGTATCAAATCCCACGCCAACACCCAACATGCTCATGTGCAGGACCCACATGAACGGATCCGCATAGTCGGTCGCGATGTTTTTCGTGGAGATGAAACCGCAGTTGTTTAAAGCGGCGCCGCCGTGCTCATAGATAAAGCGAGTGCCCATGATCCATAGGCCACGGCCGGGAGGCGTCCACTTGAATTCCCACAAACGCTGGTAGGCCTCTTCCGCTAGACGACGCGATTCGTTGGGCTCCCAAGGCAGGGCTGCTTCCATACAGTGAACTCGGTTGATTGTAACCATGCCTTCGATGACGCGCCGGCAGGTCTGCCACCATTCCTCTCCATCTCGGCTGTACGTGCGTTTATAAATGACCCAAGAAAGCGTTCCAAATCCCCACGGAACCGGGCGATCACGGTACGGGGCGAGAAACTCTTCGTGAAGCCGGAAGGATCCATATCGGTCCACATCTACGATCATGGTTTGGATGAAACCACTATTCCAATCCAGCTTTGCAGACCGTGGCGATCAGGCGGTTCGCCGAGAGGCCGGCTTCACTGCAATTCGTATCGTGCTTGCCTGCGGCCCCTTTTCTCCGCGCTCTTCCGAAAAGATAACGCGAGTGCCGACCTCCATACGCTGGAATCCTCGATTGAGGACACTGTTTTTATGAAAGTAGACTTCCCGTCCATCCGGTGTTAGCAGAAAACCGTAGCCTTTATCGGGCAGCAATCTGCTTACACGTCCTTCCAGAGAAGGTTCATGCGTCTTGACACGTCCGCTGTGCTTTCGCGCGTAATCCGCGAGGCGGCGGCTCGCTGCCCGAAAGGCGTCATGGATCGCGAGGCGAAGGTCCTTGTGACGCGTGTCCAGTTCCAGCCGCTTCTTCAGCTGAACCTCACCGCGCTGCCCCGCTCGCTTGCTAAGCGTTGGTTCACGATTTACGACCAGTTCTCCGCCTGGCACCGTCAGGTCGATTCGAACGTGGTAAGGTGCGCCTCTCCGACGGTGCGCATGGGGGATCTCGATCATGACACGACAAGCCATCAGTCGACCGTAGAAGGTTTCGAGATCCCTCACCTCATCCTGAATCCATTGCTCCGCGGTCGTCGATGTCGGAGTGTTTCTGAATGTGACTTGCACTGGGAGCTTCATTTCTTCTCTCTCCCGTATTGAATCTCCTGGTTCGGTTACTGTAGCCCTGGTTCCCTTCGTCCGAACCCCTACAGCAGTTTTTCTTTTAATCGTTTCCCCGGGTCGCTGCAGTGATGAGCGTCACGAAGTCATGCTGTGCTACCCAGACCGCACCATGGCCGCTTCGTTAGCGCTAAATACGAAGGTAAGTGACGTAAATCACCCGAGCCGGGGCTCGTCGCTAGTTCGGGCGAGCACCCAGAAGCGACTATCCGCGGACGGTAAGCACTGGGCAATGAGCTTCCGAAACGACCTTGTGCGCCGTGGCGATTAACAGGTGCGTTGCCGCTCCCGGGAAGCCACTTGGCCTGCGCACACCGAGGACAATCAGATTCGCTCCACGCCTGGCGGCAACGTCCAGGATCCTTTCCGAAGCGGGCCCACGCTCCACAACATATTCAGGAACGCACCACTCAGCCTCGGGCGGAACCAGATTGCGCAGAAGCCGTGTGTCTGATGCCATGACCTCGGAGGGTTGCACGAGATCTCCCACCTTCATTTCCACCACCACGTGCAGCAAAGTCAGCTGGGCTCGGTACTCCGCGGCAAGTGACAGAGCGTACGGCGCTGCCGCGACTGATTCCGGGCTGAAGTCGGTGGCAAACAGAATGTGAGCAAACTGCTCACCCTCCTTTGGCTGCACCGGTACCTGCGGCCCGACCGTCATTACCGGACAGGGCGCCTGTCGGAAAATCTCTTCCGCTGCAGAGCCCCATAGGAATTTAGAAATTCCGGACCGCCCCCGGGTTCCTAGAACGATCAGATCGATGTCGTGCTCCTCGATCGCGGCCTCAAGATTGAACCAAAGATCTCCCTCGCTGATCAAAATCTCCGGCTGAATTCCTGCGAATGTGGCTAGGAGCTCTTGCTTTTGTTGCTTTATCTCACTTTTGGCGGCTTCCTCCAAGCCACGCCAACTATTTGGTGGCGTCATGGGATTCACCGCCGGCGTTCGCACGTGAAAAGCGTAGAGGTTGGCCCCGTAACGACTGGCTAACTCCGCCGCATACGGTACACCGAGCTTGGCAGAGGGAGAAAAGTCGGTGGCGAAGAGGATATTCTTGAATTGAATGCGCGTCGGAGACTGGATTCCTTTCATAGATCACAAATCTCGCAGAGCAATCGGCGACCCACAGTGACGGACATCACATTCAGAGAGGTCGCTGAGTTTTATGATTAGGCCGAGTATAAGGAGCCAAGGCAAGGTGCGCAATCGGGCGTTTGCCTCTACATTTGAATTGTGTATGAGGGTTTAGAGATGACTCTGATACGCAGGGCTCCAGGAACAAGTCTTCGATCCAACGCTCGAAAACTGGAGATCAACCTCGCATCTCGAAGCGAAAAGGAACTGTTCAGCTGGTTTCTCGCCTGCTTACTCTTCGGGAAGCCGATCCAAACACAGATTGCCGAACAAGCTTACCGTGAATTGATCGGAGCAGGACTGACTAGCCCAAAGGCGATTGCGAACGCCGGATGGGACAAAATAGTGCTTTTGCTCGACCGCGCACACTACGTCCGCTACGATTTCTCGACAGCGACTAAGTTGCTCGAAGTATGCCAAGAGTTGACTCGCCGCTACGGAACGATCACCAATCTTCTGTCCCGAGCGCACACGCCGTCCGAAGTTTCACGAAAGTTGCAGGAATTCAAACACGTCGGCCCGGTGACAGCGCGTATTTTTCTGCGGGACATTCGGCCCGTTTGGTATCAGAACTCAGCCCATTCTCGCCGCAAACCCAGGCTGACAAGCTGAATCCTTTCTGGCCGGTTTCGCCAGCACTTACGACGTTGCAATGGCGTCAGCGACGACCAGCTGCATGTAAATCGAGCGGACGTGTCTCCGGAATGCCTCGCTTTCGCCCGTGCCATCTAGTTTTTTGGCTCTTCCGGAGGCATCTGACACTGTGGATGAGCACCCGCTATTCTACGGCTGGTTCTTTCGACGGGCTGATCTCCAACCACTGTCGGTCCGAATTCCAATCTGCCTTGGAGCCGAAGCCGTGGCACAGCCCTTGCATCGTTTCAATCATCGCCAGTCTTCGAATTCCTTGAGCGAGGCGGGACTGACAACTGCGAATTAATGTGGGAACGAGATGCACGGTTGTTACGGTCCGGTCGAGTGCCTCTAGAATATAGATGAACGCCTCATCATTGCGCTCCATGCGATCGACGGCATAATCGTCAACGAAATCGCCCGCGCTATAAAAGATAAGGCCACCTTGATAAAACTCAATGCCGCGAAAGACATGACATGAGTGGCCGAAGACCGCGGATGCCCCGGCTTCAATGAGCGCGTGTGCGAAAGGGACATGCCCCGTTTCCGGCGTATAACCCCAATTGCCTCCCCAATGCGCAGACACAATCAGCAGATCTAAGGTGTTTCGTTCGGCCCGGACAATCTCCAACAGCTGGTGCGCCCGCCGGTCCTTCAGGTCCACGGGAACGTAGAAAACTCCTGGTTGGCGTGCCTTCGCTTCCCAACCCGGCTCGTTATCGGTGAACGCAAGGAGTCCGACTTTCTTCCCGCGCACGTCGGAAATCACGACGCGCGATGCATCTTGCAGGTTGGCGCCGGCGCCGCTGTGAGCAATTCCTGCACAGTTGAGAATGTCCAGCATTTCGAACATCGCCTCATAGCCGTAATCGAGCGTATGGTTGTTGGCAAGAGAAACGGCATTTATTTGAGCTGCTTCAAGCACGGCGATATTCTTCGCGGCAGATCGAAAGCAAAAGGCTTTCTTGTAGCCGGACCAAGGCATGTCGCGATCGGAGATGACGCACTCGAGATTGCACATCCGCCAGTCAGCGCTCTTCAGCACCTGCAATGTATCTCCCCACGGATAGACTGACGGTTGATTTTTCAGAACCTCATCAACCCTGCGCCCCAGCATGCAGTCGCCCAGCATCATCAGTTGCAAGGGTTCAGCTTCGCTGCCGTGGTCCAATTTTTTCTCGCCTAGCGAGTCCGATGTGACCGTCTGCTGTTCTTTTCGGTTGGGGGACCTCATGCGCACCCACAAATTCGGATAGAGCCAGGTAAGCCGACGGGCGCGTCCATCTCGATGGAGACGGGTAGAAAGATTTTAATGACCTCCGCATTCGTTGCCAGATGCTGCGTGATTTTTGAGGACCGTACCTCGGACTGGCCAGGGGCCAGGGCCATGGGTAGCACGAGTTGATCGGCTAGGTAATAGTCCACACTACCGTCAGTTGAAAGGAAGTCGCGCAGCTCATTGACGGCCTCGTCCGCCACTTGCTCAGCTGGTTTTCCGCGCGCACCGAGTCCATAGAAACAGCATTGCGAATTCTCAAACTCCGCGAGAAGTAATAAGAACGTGCCCGGTGAGGGAGCGTTCAACGAAAGAACATCGAATTCCGTCACTGACGCTAGTCCGCCTAGCTGGTTGAGGGCTTGACGCTTTTGGCGCTCCGCTACTTCGAGACTCAGGCGTGCCACGGCCGAGATGCCTCGGATCCGTTTGAGAGAACCGCGCTGCGTAAGGCTTATCGGGAGTAGTTTCCTAACTGCACGAACTGCTGCCCGTACCCGTCCTCCGCCGCGCGGGTAGAATCCGGCAGATTCCAGATCCAGCTGAATCTCGAACCCGATCTTGCGCATGTAGAGGAGCCAGTGCAGTTGCAAATAGTGAAAGCAGGGGCTCCGGGGCACGTGAGTGCCGCCAACAAGGACTAGATTTGAATCGGCGTTGCCCAAGCTGAGGGGATAGACGATGGTCTGCAGCACCAGTGAGGTCGAGCCCGCCGTGCCAATATCAAATTGAAATTGGCCGGTGCGGATGCCGGTGGGTTCGAAAACCAACTCCCGCGATCCGAATCGGTCACCCGACACATGTGCTATTCCAACCGCGCAGGCGGCCTCGACAGCCTTTAGGTGTTGCGCCATGAGCCCCGGCTTCGATCGGCGGCGGCGAATGTTTGTTATGCGAAACGCCTTCCCCGTAAGCACCGACAGCGCAAGAGAAGTCCTCAAAACTTGCCCGCCGCCCTCGCCGATCGATCCGTCGATGTGGAGCACTCGCTCGGAACCCACGCTCGAAATCTCCGCGGATTCTCCCTGTTCACCACTTCATAAAATCAGGCCGTTCTCGTTCCGATGGGCACTCTCTTGGCCGGCCTCCTGCGGGAGCGCTGATTCTCTTTTACGCCTTGGGTTGAATGGCGGATGTGATATTCGTCACCGCTAAGAAAATATTGTTTGAAGCAAGCAGCTTCGGTCACGCTCGGGGCCATGTGACGTGGGACACAGCTCATTTAGAAACCAAATCGGTAAAGTGGTTCTCGCCATCGCGGCATAGAAGAAGACTCCTCTACTCTGGATTGGCGGCGATGGGAACAAAAATTCAGCTTGCTCGAGGCGATTGTACAGGCCGAGAAGAACAAATGGTTCTGCCCAGGATAGTGAAAACGGAGCGAGACCGGTCTGTCAGCCCTAACCTTTTGGATTACGCGGAGGCCCGGCGGACGTTTTCCTGGGAGCAGGCTCGCAGGGAACTTGATGGCCTTCCTGGTGGGAAAGGCTTGAATATCGCTCATGAGGCTGTGGATCGTCACGCAGGCGGTGCTCGACGAGATCACCTGGCCATCCGGTGGCTAGGAAAGAATGGTGAGGTTGTCGATTACACGTACGGCAAGCTGCATGAAGTGACCAACCGATTTGCCAACATCCTGAAAAGACTCGGCGTTGCCAAGGGCGATCGCGTGTATGCACTGGCTGGCCGTATTCCCGAACTCTACGTGGCTGCACTGGGAACATTGAAACATCGAGCCGTCTTTTGCCCCTTATTCTCCGCATTTGGCCCTGAGCCCATCCGGTCACGCCTCGCCATTGGCAAAGCAAAGGTTCTCGTCACAACGGAATCTTTGTATGAGAGAAAAGTGAGAGCATTGCGGCCATCTCTGCCGTTTCTTGAGCACGTTCTTTTGATCGGAGACGATCACCAGTCGACTAGCGTACCCAATACAGTCGATCTTTGTCGCTTTATCGAGGAAGCTGAGAACTCCTATTCGATCGAGGAGACCTCGGAAGAGGACGTGGCGCTGCTGCATTTTACGAGTGGAACAACCGGCACACCGAAAGGAGCCGTTCACGTCCATGGCGCCGTCATCGCACATCACATTACCGGGAAGCTAGCGCTGGATTTCCACCTCGAGGATGTTTTCTGGTGTACGGCCGATCCAGGATGGGTCACCGGAACTTCCTATGGCATTATCGCGCCACTTACGAACGGCATTACGAGCATCATCGATGAAGCGGATTTTGAGGCAGAACGATGGTACGGAATTCTTCAATCTCAAAAGGTCACCGTTTGGTATTCCGCGCCAACCGCCATACGCATGATGATGAAGGTAGGAGCCGAAATTGTGCGCAAGTATGATCTCGGTTCGCTCCGCTTTCTGGCAAGTGTTGGGGAGCCGCTAAATCCCGAGGCCGTCGTCTGGAGCAAGGAGGCTTTCGGGCTGCCTTTTCACGATAATTGGTGGCAGACGGAAACCGGCGGCATCATGATCGCAAATTTTGCCTCCCTGGATATTCAGCCAGGCTCCATGGGCTGCCCACTACCCGGCATCGAGGCGGCGATCGTGCGACCGAAGGAGGATGGCTCCGTCGAAGAAATTCAAGAACCGGGTGTACAAGGAGAATTGGCTCTGCGTCCTGGGTGGCCCTCGATGTTTCGCGCCTATTGGGACGAACCCGAACGATACAAAAAGTGTTTCGTTGGCGGATTTTATTTGACCGGTGATCTAGCGAGACGCGATCGAGACGGCTATTTCTGGTTCATCGGGCGTAAGGATGATGTGATCAAGACCTCGGGCCATTTGATTGGGCCATTCGAGGTGGAAAGCGTGCTGATGGAGCATAAAGCCGTAGCCGAATCGGGCGTCATCGGCAAGCCCGATCCCGTGGCACTCGAGGTGGTGAAGGCTTTTGTTGTGCTTCGCAAGGGTCACGAAGCCAGTGAAGAACTGCGGCGCGAATTGCTGGCATTCGCGCGCACACGATTGGGAGCTGCCGTTGCGCCCAAAGAGATCGAATTCGTTCCATCCGTCCCTCGGACCCGCAGTGGCAAGATCATGCGCCGCGTGCTCAAAGCGCGCGAACTGGGGCTTCCCGAAGGGGACACTTCCACCCTCGAGGCTGATTGAATGTCCACACCTGATATTGCGGAAAAGCCGGTTGTCAACCGCGAACATTCCCTCTTTCTTCTGCGCGAGATGCTGCGCATCCGGCGCTTCGAAGAAAAGGCGGCCGAGATGTACAGCCTGCGGAAAATTCATGGTTTTCTGCACCTCTACATTGGAGAGGAAGCCACCGGTGTGGGAGCCATGCAAGCCTTCACGCCCGACGACTCCATCGTGGCGACCTACCGTGAACATGGCCATGCGCTCGCAAGAGGAATCCCCTCAACTGTCTTGATGGCAGAAATGTATGGAAAAGCCACAGGCTGCAGTCACGGCCACGGAGGTTCCATGCACTTTTTCGATGTAAGCCGCCGCTTCTACGGCGGCTATGCCATCGTAGGCGGCGGATTGCCCATCGCCGTGGGCTTGGCTTTGGCCGACATGATGCAAAATCGGCGGGCTATCACCGGGTGCTACTTTGGAGATGGTGCGGTCGCAGAAGGTGAATTCCACGAGTCTCTGAATCTTGCGGCGCTGTGGAAGCTTCCGGTCCTTTTCCTCTGCGAGAACAATCTCTATGCGATGGGTACTGCCTTGTTGCGTCACCAGGCCCAGCCTGACATCACGCTCAAGGCGAACGCTGAGGGCATCCCGGCCGAA
>Ga0187780_10004744_pt1 | contig 10173 bp, 9 predicted proteins | sample 1015_Q2_SP10_20__FD_132429 | JGI IMG/M metagenome (GOLD analysis project Ga0187780, IMG submission 132429) | Tropical peat soil microbial communities from peatlands in Department of Meta, Colombia - 1015_Q2_SP10_20_MG | ecosystem: Environmental > Terrestrial > Soil > Wetlands > Peat | place...
CCACGATGCTCTCGAGCTTCATGTTCCAATTGCCTTGCTGCTTGTCCCAGCGCGAGCCAGAGCTCCCCTTAGGAACCACCATCTTCCCGGTGGTGGCGTCGACGTTGACGAACTTCCACTCGCCATTCGGCACGTCTTTGTATTCGGGGAGCTCGGACGCGCGCAGCAGGCGTCCGGGAACGAAGGAATCGCCCTTTCGCTCGAGCTTCACGAGATACGGGCTGTCGGTAAACCGCTTCGTGTAATCGAGGAAGTACGGCGTCGGCCGATCGTGGTGGAATTCCTTGAGAATGACGTGGGTCACGGCCATCCAGAACGCGCCGTCGCTCCCGGCATGGAGCGGCACCCACTGATCGGCGTACTTGCACAGCTGGCTGCAGTCGGGCGAGAACACCACCGTCTTGGTGCCGTTGTGCCGGGACTCCGCGAAGAAGTGGCAGTCGGGCGTGCGGGTCATGTTGAGATTGGCGCCCATGTCGGCGATCATCTTCGCGTTGTACCAGTCGGCGCTCTCACATACGTCGGTCTGCTCACCCCAGATCTCTGGGAACGCTGTGGGCAGGTCGCAATACCAGTCGTAGAAAGAGAGGTTCACTCCACCGAAGAGCTGCAGGAACCGCCCACCCGCCGCGTAGCTCAACATCGACATCGCCGGGATGGGGCTGAATCCGATGACGCGATCGGGCCCGTAGCGCTGCGCCGTGTAGATGTTCGCGACCCCCATGATCTCCATCGCCTCGTCCCACGTCGCGCGCCGGAAACCGCCCTTGCCGCGCGCGGTCTGGTACGCTTTGCGGGCGACCGGGTCGGCTTGCAGGGCGACCCATGCCTTCATCGGGTCGCCCGTCTCCTGTTTCTTCGCGCGATAGGCGTCGAGCAGCGCGCTGCGGATGAGGGGATACTTGATCCGGAGGGGGCTGTAGAGATACCAGGAGAAGGAAATGCCCCGCTGGCAGCCGCGTGGCTCATAGGGCGGGAGCGAGTTCTCGAGCAGCGGGTAGTCGAGCGCCTGGGTCTCCCAGGCGACGATCCCGTCCTTCACGTGGATCGACCACGAGCAGCCGCCCGTGCAGTTCACGCCGTGCGTACTGCGGACGACCCGGTCGTGCTGGAAACGGTTCCGGTAGAACTCCTCCCACTTCCTGGTCTGCGGCGCGATGACGTCCTTGATCCAACCCATCGTCGTGTCCCCGATTCAAATGGACGTGGTCTGACGGTCGTAAATCGATTGATTCACCGACGCCTTCATCCGCTTGCCCCACGCCAAGGCGTAGAGGCCGAGCAGCAGTAGCGATCCCCCTGCCCCGGCTCCGAGCAGGCGCAGACCGAACGCGCCCGGCGGTTGCGCGCCGTGCCGCTCGTCGGCGCGCTTCAGGAACGCCACGAGGTTCGCGATCTCGACGGTGCTGAGCGGGTGGTCACGGTAGGCGCGCTGCATCACCGGGAATGGAGGGTTGGACAGGATCCCCTGGATCCCGGCGTCCCCGAGCCTCGTGTACGCCGTGGTGAGGTCGGGCGCGAGCGCTCCGCCGGCGACGACCGAATCCGCGCGGACGTCGTGGCAGGAGTTGCACGTGGCCCCGTGATTGGCGAACGCGGCGGCACCCTGGAACAACGCTCCGCCGACGGCGGGATCGCCGCTCACGGCCGGCGGCGCGGGGGCCGCGGCGCCCACGGGCGAGCTCCCGGCGCTCCCGAGGTATTCGATCACCGCGCTCACGTCGCCCGGCGTGAGGGAGAGCGTCGGCATCGCCATCCCGTTCGACTCCGCGAGGAGCCGCCGCGCGATCGAGTCGCCACCGGCGAGCACGTCGCTCGGCGCCAGAATCCAGCGGGCCAGCCAATCCCGGCTGCGCCGCGCCGTCACGCCGCTGAGGCCGGGACCCACGGTCCGATCGGCGCCGAGCGAATGGCAGGCCGCGCACTTCTCCTCGAACACCTTCCGGCCCGTGCTCGCCGCGCCCGGCTGCTGGGCAGCGCCGCGTGAGGCAGCCGCCAAGACGGAGGCGGCGACAACCCATCGTATCCTTGCGCCCATGTTCTCGCTCTCTCTTTCGCGCGGGCCGGCGGTGACCGTGCCCTGGACACGACGAACGCATCGACGTTATATTCGGACCACAACGTCCGAATTAACGTGGCTGACCATCGATGAAGAAGGCACGAAGTTTCGATGAGCGGCTCTTCATGGCCCGCCGCCCTGGGTGACGCGTGATCCGAAGCGCGGTGCTGGCGGGGGGAAGCGCGCGTCGCTACGGCGGCCGCCACAAGGGACTGTTGGAGGTAGGCGGCCGTCGCATCCTCGATCGCGTCGTGGACGCAGTCGCCGCGGCGAGCGGCGCGCTGCCCCTGCTCATCGCCAACGATCCCGCGGCGCCCACTTGGCGACCCGACCTCCGGACGGTACGCGACGTCCGCCCGGGCTGCGGAAGCCTCGGCGGCATCTACACCGCCCTCCGCTCAGGCCCGGGCGTGGTCCTCTGCGTCGCCTGGGACATGCCCTTCCTCACTCCGGAAGTCCTCTCGGCGCTCATCGCGGGCGCCGGCGAGTACGACGCATTCCTCCCCGAGAGCGGCGGCCCGCGCCGCGCGGAGCCTCTGTGCGCCGTGTACGGCCCGGCCTGCGCGCCCGCCATCGAGCGACGCCTCTCCAGTGGCCGGCTCGAGGCGACGGGCTTTCATGGGGAGGTCCGGACCGGCACCCTGCCCTTCGAGTGCGTCCGCACCTTCGGCGACCCGGAGCGGGTGTTCTTCAACGTCAATCGTCCAGCAGACCTCAACCGGGCCGAAACCCTGGCGAGCACCTAACCCATGAATCCGTCCATCCGGCGAATCCTCGGCACGGCGGCCTTGAGCGCCGTGCTATCTCATTTCCCACTTGCCGCCCAATCGCCGCAGTCCGGCGCACCGGCGCAGGTCACCCTCGGCGGTCTGTTCGTCACGCGCTACCTCTATCAGCTCACGGACACCGCCAACCATGCGAACGCGTTCGACATCACGCGCGCGTACGTCACCGTCATCGGACGATTCCCGAGCGGCTTGCTCACCCGGGTCACCGCCGACCTCTACGACTCGCCCGACAGCTCCCGCACTTACCGCCTCAAGTTCGCCTACGTGGCCTACACCCCGGGCAAGAGTCCGCTCACGTTCAAGGTCGGCCTCATTCATACGGCATGGCTCGATTGGGAGGAGTCGCTGTGGGACTACCGCATGCAGGGAGCGATGGCCACCGATCGCGCCGGCTATCTCATCGCGTCCGATTTCGGCGCCGGCGTCGACGGGACGTGGCATCACGACAAGGCCAACGCCCAGATGGCCGTCGTGAACGGCGAGGGCTACGCCGGCGGCACGGGTGACCAGCGCAAGGACGTCATGGCCCGCGCATCCGTGCGCGTGCTCGAGTCGAACGACTCCAGTCGAGTGGGTGGGCTCCGGATCTCCGCGTACGCGCAATACGGGAAGCCAACCGGGGGAGGCGAGCGCCAGCGCGAGCTGGTCATGGTCTCATACCGGTCGCAGCGTCTCACGGTCGCCGCCGAAGCGGCCGCGGCCCTGGACACGGTCACGGGCCCGGTGGTCCTCCACCCCAGGAACGGCCACGTCTACAGCATGTTCGGCGTTTACAAGATTCCACACTCGCGGGCGGCTGTGCTCGCACGCCTCGACGTGACCCACCCCCAAACCGGAAACACGGCCGACCGGCAAACGCGTTTCATCGGCGGGATGTCGTACCAGATTCATCCGAACTGGCGCCTGCTCGCCGACTGGGACTACGTGGGCTACCAGGCGACGCCGACGCCGGCTCAAGAGGCTACCCGCTCTCAAGCGCTGTTTCAGACGATGTTCACGTTTTAGCCGCACCGAAACGGAGGGAAAGACCAGCCCGCCATGACGACGCCCAAGCGAGCACCGATGCTCACGCAGTCCGCCGAGTACGCGCTGCGAGCGGCCGTTCACATCGCCAGGGACGCAACCCGGCGACCTGTGCGAGCCGGCGAAATGGCGCGGGCGCTCCGGATTCCGCAGGAGTATCTCGCCAAGATCCTGCGTCGCCTGGCTCGGGCCGGAGTCCTGATCTCGACGCGCGGGAAAGCCGGGGGATTCAGGCTTGCAGCGCCACCGCAGCGCGTGCGGCTACACGCGATCGTCGCCCCGTTCGACGATCTCGGCGGGCCGCGCCGTTGCCTCCTCGGCCGCCCGCACTGCAGCGACCGCTTCGCCTGCGCTGCTCACGATCGCTGGCGGCGTGTCGCGGATGCCATGAATGAGTTTCTGCGTCAGACGACACTCGCGGACGTCGCGCGCAACGGCGCGCCGACGGAGTAGTCGACCTACCCCCAACCGACCTACCGGTAACCCGCAGCCTGCAGGCCGAAGAGCTCCGCGTAGAGCCCGCCCCGCGCGACCAGCTCTTCGTGCGTCCCCTGGTCCACCAGCTCCCCACCCCGCAGCACGAGGATGCGATCGGCCATGCGCACCGTCGAGAAACGGTGCGAGATGAGGACGGCCATCCGCCCCTTGGTCAGCTCGGCGAACCGCAGGAAGACCTCGTACTCCGCGCGCGCGTCGAGCGCGGCCGTTGGCTCGTCGAGGATCAGCACCTGCGCGTCGCGCATGTAGGCGCGCGCCAGGGCGACCTTCTGCCACTCGCCCCCCGACAGGTCCACGCCGCCGTCGAACCGGCGGCCGAGCATCTGATCGAAGCCGCCCCGCAGCCTGCCCGCGACCGAATCCGCGAGGCTGCGGCGCGCCGCCTCACGCACGCGGGCGTCGTCGCTCATGGCCTCCACCTGACTGACGCCGATATTCTCCTTCAGGATGAAGTCGTAGCGAACGAAGTCCTGGAAAATGACACCGATGTTGCGGCGCAGGCTCTCGAGGTCGTAATCGCGCAGATCGACGCCGTCGAGCAGCACGCTGCCCTCGTCGGGATCGTACAACCGCGCGAGCAGCTTCACGAGCGTCGTCTTGCCGGCGCCATTCTCGCCTACGAGCGCGATCCGCTCGCCGGGCTCGAAGGTGAACGAGAGGTGTCGCACCGCCCAACGATCCGACCCGGGATAGCGGAACCCCACGTCGCGAAACTCGAACCCGCGCGTGAGCGGCGCCGGTACGGGCCGCGCCCCCGGCCGCGACTTCACCTTCGGCTGGACGTCGAAGAAGGTGAACAAGTCCGAGAGATACAGGCTCTGCTCGAACACCTGCGACAACGACAGGAGAATGCGCTGGATCAGGTCCCGGCTCTGGCGGAACGAACCCGCGAGGAACGTGAGGGCGCCGATCGAGAACCGGCCGAGCACCGCGAGGTAGATCGTGATCGCGTACGCGCCGTAGTAGCCCAGCGTCCCAATCGTGACGAACACGGTCGAGACGACGTTGCGCTTCACCGCGAGCCGCTTGTTCGCTTCGTAGAACTCGTCGGAGAGCTTGGCGTAGCGGCCCACCAGGAAATCGGACAGGCCGAAGAGCTTGACCTCCTTGGCCATCTCGTCCGAGGCGCCCGCGTAGCGCAGGTAGTCGAGCAGCCGGCGCTCGGGCGTCCACTGGAACAGCAGTGAATACCCGAGCGCGGCGTAGTGCGTCTCGCCGAGGAAGGACGGCAGGACGGCGACCACGAGCAGCAGAAGCAGCCAGGGCAGCTGCACCAGAAGCACGCCGGCGAGTGAGATCAGGGTGACCAGGTCTTGCGCGGTCGAGAGCAGCAGCGCGATCAGCCCGATCCGCCCGACCGTCTGCCGTCGGGCCCGCTCGAGATGATCGTACGTCTCGGCGTCTTCATACTGGGCCAGATCGAGCGTGGCCGCGTGCTGCATCAATCGCACGCTGATCCGGTTCGAGAACAGGTCGCCGAGCAGACTTTCGAGCAGCGACGAGAGGCGCGCGAGGCCCTCTCCGACGACCGCGATCGCGAGCTCGAGCCCCACGAGCCCGCCGAGGTACCACCAGTCGATCGTGCCGCCGCTCGCGTGCAGACGTGCGGCCGAAATCACCCCGTCGATAATCAGCTTCCCGATCCACAGCACGGCGAGCGGGATGAAGGAACGCACGACGCGGAGCGCGAGGATGCCCGCCGTGTAACCCCGATGCGTCTGGAAGACGAGCTTCAGGAGCGGAGGGACGTACTTGAGCGCCTCGAGCCGCTGGCTCCAGGTGGGCGGTTTGCCGTCGGGCCCCGAGAGCAGGCTCCGGGGGCGCGGCATGATGCCGTGCGAGATGAGGCGGGGTGGGGCGGTCACGACCTTGGCACTTCCTCCAAACTTGTGGCGCAATATAACCGCGGCACGCGCGCCAACCGGTCGGGGTAACCGGTCCCGTTTCGTATATTGATCCCATGGAATTGACCGGAGCGCTGGCGGTGGTGACGGGGGCGACGGAGGGGATCGGCCGCGCCATCGCCCTCGAGCTGGGACGCGCCGGCGCGAAGGTGGCGATCTGCGCCCGCACCGGGCCGAACGTCCAGACCACTCTCGACGACCTCCGCGCCGCGGGGATCGATGCCGTCGGCGCCCGGTGCGACGTCTCCGATCCCAACGACGTGCAGGCGTTCGCGGCCTTCGTGACCGAGCAGCGCGGGGTACCACAGATCGTCGTCAACAACGCCGGCATCGGGCGGTTCCAGCAGCTCGAGGACCTCTCGCTCGACGATTGGGACCTGACGATGTCCGTCAACGTCCGCTCGCTGTTTCTCGTGACGCGGGCCTTCCTCGCCGAGATGAAGCGCCTGGGGCGCGGAACGATCGTGAACATCGCCTCGCTCGCTGGACGCAACGGCTTCGAGGGCGGGACCGCGTACTGCGCCTCGAAGCACGCGGTGCTCGGCTTCTCCAAGGCGCTCATGCTCGAAGTCCGCAAGCACAACATCCGGGTCGTCGCCGTCTGCCCGGGGTCCGTGGCAACGCCGTTCATGGACAAGCAATCGCGCATGCGCCCGAACCGCGACCGCGTGCTCACCGCGGACGACGTCGCACGCACGGTACACGCGGCGCTCACCCTCTCCGACCGAGCGATGGTGAGCGAGCTGGACATTCGGCCGACCAACCCCTAGAGGCTCGCGTGCTCGAGCCGATCCGGCGCCTCCTCTCCGAAGCGAGTGCCGCCAAGGATCCGAACGCGTTCTGGGAAACGGTCGCACGGGTGGTGAGTGACTGGGCCGGGGGCGCGCGCGTGTCTCTCGCGCACGAGGGTCCTGGCGAGACCGCGACGGTGACGGCGGGCGCGGAACATCCGGGCGGCGAATCCCAGGTGGTCGAGTGGCGGGGAGCGGAGGGCCGCGTCATTCGCGCCACGGTCGTCGGCGGGCCGGCGGCGCTTTCCCTGCCAGACCTCCGCGCCACAATCGAGGTCGCGGCGCACCTCTCGGCGATGGTGGGACGGCGCGCGGGTCTCGAGCGCGAGCGTCGCTTCGGAACCTTCCTGGTCGAGCTGTCGCGCTGGCTCCTCGCCGCCCCCGACCGCGAGCTGTTGCTCCGCTACACGCTGCAGAGCGTGACGAGCCTGCTCGAGGCCGAGGGAGCCTATGTGGCGCTCCGCAACTCCGACGGGAAGACGCTCCGCGTAGCGGCGTGTGTAGGCAGAGCGGGCGAGATGCGCGGCGCCACGCTCCCGATCAACGGCAGCACGACCGGCCGGGTGATGACGACGGGTGAGCCGGTCGTCACAAGAAACCTGACGCAGGAACCGGACGCCGATCCGACGCCGTCGCGCACGGCCCGGGCCGCGATGATTGCGCCGCTCCGCACTTCGAGCGGCCCCGTCGGCGGCGTCGCCGTCGTGCGGTACGAGTCCGCCGCCCAGGCAGGCGCGCCCTTCAGCCTCGTGGATCTCCAATATTTCACCGCGGTCGCCGCGCACATCGCGAGCGGGCTCGAGCTCGCCGAGGCGGTCGCGGGCGCCCGCGCCGCCGCGCAGCAGGCGCGCGCGATGGTGAACGGCAGTCCCCTGCCCCTCGCGCTCGTGGACCGCGACGGCCGCGTCGCGCAGGTCAATCAGGCGGGATGCCGGTTGTTCGGCATCGCCGACGAAGCGAAGGCTGTCGGGCGGCCGCTCGACAGCCTCGGGCTTTCGCCGAGCGGTCTGCCGCTGCACGTCGTGCTGGCGGATGCCATGGGCGGTGAAGCGTGGCACGGGCGGGTGCTCGTGACGCGTACCGACGGTGACCGCCGCATCTGCGATTGCTCCGTGACCGCGGTCACCGGCGGTGAGTCTGCGCACCTCCTCGTCGCGTTGTACGACCGCACCGACGAGCTGCGCGCGGAGCGCGAGCTCGTCGCACGGGAGAAGCTCGCCACCGTCGGTGACATCGCGAGCGGCGTGGCGCACGAGGTGAACAACCCGCTCGCGGCGATCCGCATGGAAGCGGAGCTGCTCGCGAATGCGAGCACCGATCCCGAAGTGACCGCGGCGGCCGCCACGATGACCCGGGAGGTCGACCGTGCCGCCCGCATCGTGCGCAGCCTGTTGCGCCTCGCGCGCCGGGCCGATACGACGCCGACCCGCGTGCAGATCAACGACGTCGTCCGCGACGTCTCGGAGATCCGGCAGCGCGTGCTCCGCTCCGAGAACGTGCAGATCCGCACGCAGATCGACCTCGAGGCGCCGACGATCCTCGGCCTCGGCCAGGAGCTGCAGCAGGTCGTGATCAACCTGGTCACCAATGCCGAGCACGCGGTGCGGGGCCGGAACCCCGCGGTGATTCAGATCGCCACGCAGGCGCGCGACGGCTGGGTGCGGCTCGTGGTCGAAGACTCAGGGCCGGGCGTGGCGCGCGAGATCCGCCACCGCATCTTCGATCCGTTCTTCACGACGAAGGGACCCGATGAAGGAACGGGGCTCGGTCTCGCGATCTGCCAGCGGATGGTGACGGAGGTCGGCGGGAAGCTCTGGCTCGAGGAGTCCGAGCTCGGCGGCGCGCGCTTCGTGGTCGAGCTGCCCGCGAGCCCGGAGAACTACGGAGAGACGGTCGTCGGGTAGAGCGGCCGGTCAGGCCTCGACGATGAGGCGCCGGTAGTAGGCGAGCATGGCGGCGCCGTACACGCCGATGGCGAGCAACAAGAGGCCGAGCGCCGGATGCAGCGTCAGCTGCCAGATGCCGAACCCGACGTAGGCCAGACTCAGCACGAAGCCCAGGCCGACGACCTCCCGCCGACCCATGTAGATGCCGAACACGTAGCCCCAGCTCGCGCCCGTGACGCCGAGGAAGGCGAGGGCGTGGAGATATTTCTCCGGGTCGAGCAGGTTCATTCCGCCCGCGAACGCGCAGAACAGTCCGATCACGGCGTAGGCCGCCAGGTGAAGGCTCAGCGGCAGCGGGACGGTGGTCATCTTGTTGGCCATGGCTGCGTCTGGTTGGCGTTGCGGGTTAAGATACACGCGAAATCGGCGGCCGCACTAGCATGCAAGCAACCCGGACATACCTCGAGCTCACCCATCCAAGCCAGTTCCGCGAGGCCTTTGGCGCGTTCCCGGATATCGTCCTGGGCCGCGTGCCGGAGCCGACGCCGGAGCTGTACCGTCGTTGCTATCGGACGGTGGGGGAAGCCTATCACTGGCGGGACCGCTGGTATTGGACCGACGGGGAGATCGCGAGCCACCTCGCGCGGCCCGAGATCACGATCCACGTGGCCACCCGCGGCGAGGCGCTCGTGGGATGGTACGAGCTGCGTCGCGTCCCCGAGGACGGCTCGGTCGAGATCGCGTACTTCGGGCTCGCCCCCGACGCGATCGGCCGCGGGCTCGGGAAGCACCTCCTGTCCTGCGCCGTGCGCGACGCGTGGGCACTCGGCGCCAGGCGGGTCTGGGTGCACACGTGCACACTCGACCACCCGCACGCACTCCCGAATTACGTCGCGCGCGGATTCACGGCTTATCGCACGGAGGTCTACACAGTAGATTCCCCGGCGTGACCATCTCCCGGAAGACCAAGCTCGTGATCACGGCCGTCGTGATCATCCCCGTCGTCGTCCTTGGGTTGTATACGTGGGCCGTCATCTCGTGGACCTACTCGACGGGCGAGCGGGCCGGGTACGTGCAGAAGTTTTCGAAGAAGGGATGGCTCTGTAAGACGTGGGAGGGCGAGCTCGCCATGGTCGCGCTTCCCGGAACCCTGTCCGAGAAGTTCCTCTTCACCGTCCGTGACGACTCCGTTGCCACCTTGATCAACGGCTCGCTCGGAAAGCG
>Ga0187780_10004745_pt1 | contig 10171 bp, 6 predicted proteins | sample 1015_Q2_SP10_20__FD_132429 | JGI IMG/M metagenome (GOLD analysis project Ga0187780, IMG submission 132429) | Tropical peat soil microbial communities from peatlands in Department of Meta, Colombia - 1015_Q2_SP10_20_MG | ecosystem: Environmental > Terrestrial > Soil > Wetlands > Peat | place...
CGTTGCTGCCTCACCAGTTGAAGCGCTTGGCGCGGCGCGTTTCGTTGGGGCTCGGCCGGGACGGCAGTATTTCAGGCAACGGCTCCGGCGACATCTTCATTGCGTTTTCGACGGCGAATGCAGGCGCGGCGGCACCGGACCACGTTGTGGACTTGAAGATGTTCCCCAATGACAAGTTGAACCCGGTCTTTGCCGCCACTGTGGAAGCCACGGAGGAAGCCGTAATCAACGCAATGGTCGCGGCGACCACAATGACGGGAATTGAAAACCATCGCGTGTCGGCGCTGCCGCGCGAGCAGTTGCGCGCGGTGCTGAAGAAGTACAATCGCTTGAACCCGTGAGCTCTTTAAACGCGGCCGAAAATCTTTGGCATTGTTACAATTGCGGCGTGCGTTCGTTGCTCACTCGACGCCTGACAACTGTACTGGCCTTACTCATATCTGCAGCCTGTTTCAATTCCTGTTCCAAACGTTCACCATCCGCTTTTGCCATTACCCATGTCACGGTGATAAACGTCACGGGGGCCGCGCCCCAACGGGATTCCACCGTGATCGTTTCAGGCGGGCAAATCATCGCGGTCGGAGCCGCCGACACAATTGCGATTCCTCGCGATGCCAAGGTCATGGATGCCAGGGGGAAGTTCCTGATTCCCGGGCTTGCGGATATGCACCTTCACCTGACCGGAGCGGGGGAACCAACAGGCAGCCGCGAGTTCATCTTGCCCTTGCTTATCGCCAACGGAATTACAACCGTCCGGGACATGGGAGGCAGGGTCGAGTATTTGAAGGGGCTTCGCAGCGAGATCGAATCGGCCCAACGGCTGGGCCCGCAGATTTTCTTCACCGGGCCGTACCTGGATGGCGATCCGCCAGCTTTCCAGCCATCCGTCGTGATTCGAAACAAGGCCGAAGCGGCAGCTACGGTGGAGCAGTTGAAGTCCGCGGGCGTCGATTTCATCAAGACGCAATCCCACTTGGGCCGCGAAGGCTACTTCGCGATTGCCGAGGAATGCCGAGCGCAGAATATTCGATTCGTGGGGCACGTGCCGGACACGGTTTCCGCTGCGGAAGCCTCCGCGGCGGGCCAAACGAGTATCGAACACCTCACCGGCGTTCTGGTTGCGACCTCCACGCGGGAACAAGAGCTTCGCCGCGAACAGCTTGCCTCTGGCCCTCCGAATGAATCCGTAAGCGCCGCGATTCAGCGGAGCCGCGGGTGGCAACGCAAGCTACTCGAATCACTTTCGACGCAAAAGGCTGCCCGGCTTCTCCAAGAGTTTGCGCGAAACCACACTTGGCAGGTGCCGACTTTTCCGACCTTGGTGCACATGGGATTTCTGACGCCACAGATGGATCTGCGGGGCGATCCCTGGGAAAAGTATGTTCCATCAAAGGTCCAGCAAATCTGGGAACAGGGGCGAAAGACACAAATGGAGAATCGCAACGATGTAGATTTTGCCTTGCGCGCAGAGATCATCAAACGCTCGCTCGAAATTGTCGGGAAAATGAATGAAGCGGGCGTCCCAATCATGGCGGGAACTGACGCGGCAGCGCCGAATGTCTTCCCCGGGTTCAGCCTCCACGAGGACCTTTTCTATCTTGTGAAGGCAGGACTGAAGCCGATGCAGGCGCTGCAGGCCGCAACGGTGAAGCCAGCGCAATTTCTGGAACGGAATGGGGAGCAAGGAAGCGTCGCGGCAGGGAAGCGCGCGGACCTTGTCCTGCTAGATGCCAACCCGCTGGAAGATATTCGGAACACGCAGAGGATTCGAGCGGTCGTGGTGAATGGAAGGCTCTTGGAACGCCGCGACCTGGACGAATTGTTGACAGGTGTGGAGCGCTATGCGAAGGCGCACTAGAGGCACAGAGGTGCCCCCGTAAGTCGCGCCTGCTAGAGTGCGAGAGGCGCGGTTTTGCGCGGGGGGTTGAAGAAGGGCAAGGGAACAACTTTGGCGGAGACCGTCTTGCGTGCCGCCTCGATGGTCAATTCCAGGCTCAGCGTGCTGCCAAGGGTGGCGCTTTCGCGGCTGATAGAAGCGAGCGCGATCATGCGTTTCAGTGTGGTAGACCATGTGGTTGAGGTGGCTTTGCCGACCTGGCGTCCTGCGCGATAGACAGGCACCGCCACGCGAGAAGCGGTCGCGGGAACCTGCGGCGCCATGCCGATTTTTTCGTAGAGGGCTTCAACTTCGGTCCAATTGACTTCGAGACCGACCAATTGCCGCGCGGGGCCGCCTTTCTTCGCTTCTTCGGCCAGCGCGTCGCGCCCGACAAACGTCTCTTTTTTCAGGTCGACGAGTCTGCCGAGCCCAATTTCGCCGGGCGAGTATTTCTGCTCTTCGATGAGCGCGCGCTTGCAGGAGATGTAGTCCACTTCGATCAGGATGAGGCCGGCTTCGATGCGAGCGATGTCGAGCGCCACCATACCTGCGGGATGAATGTCGAAGGCGCGGCCCTTGTTCATCAATTCATCGAATACCTTTACCGCATCATTCCAAGGCACCCAGATTTCGTAGCCGAGGTCGCCAGTGTAGCCCGTGCGGGAGATGTCCACGGGAACGCCGCCGATTTTGCCGTGAGTGACGCGAAAATACTTCAAGCCGGCGATGTTAGCTTCTGCAACAGAGTGAAGGAGCTTTCCACTGGTGGGCCCCTGAAGAGCGAGGGCGGCGGTCTTTTCGGAGATGTCTTCGATGTGGACGTCGAGGCCGAGAGAGTTCTGCTGAAACCAGCGCAGGCTGGGGTCGGCAGCGGTCCAGCGGTAGTCGTTTTCGCCGAGACGGGTGATGGTGCCGTCGTCGATGACTTTTCCTGCCGAGTCGCACCAGCAGCAGTAGATGACCTGGTCCACAGCGACCTTGTTAATGTCACGGGCAATGACTCGGTTGACGAGTCGTGTGGCGTCTCGGCCGGTCACGCGGTATTTAAAGAGCGGAGTGACGTCAATGAGCGCGGAGGAGTTGCGAATGGCATTGTACTCATGCTCATGCGTCATTTCGTAGACAGCGACGGTGTAATAGCCGGACCACTCCTTGAAATTCAGGCTTTCGCAAAGGGCGAGAGTTCTCTCGTGAAACGCGGTTCCGACGGGCACGATTCCTCCGTGTTGAGCGCAAAATTCTCAGCAATGGACGACAGGAGCGAGTTAACAGCGAATTATAGTTTCGATTTTGGGGCGGCTGCAAGCGGACAGGCAGCAAGCGCCCGACGCGGGAGAAAAACTGGCCAAAAGGACAGTATTCGATTGAGAAAGGAAGAGAACGGTAAGTGGGGAAGGGGGCGGAGCTTTGGTAGGCTGAGAGAACGAGTAGAATGGTACCAATCGGGGTACGCACCCAGCCGAATGCCAATCGAGTCGATCCAAGGAAATTCCCGCTGGGGCAGAAGGAGACTTACGTGAAGCTCGCCGCGTTAACCTTGGCGTTTGCACTTTCACCGCTGGCCGCGTTGACGCCGGCGCACGGCCAGTTGCCGACACCAACTCCGTCGCAAACTCCCACACAGCCCTTGCCGCAATCATTGCCGCAAGCCTCTGCAACGGGCGCGCCCATGATCGCGCGCACCACCAAGGCAGTGAATTACCGGCGCGCCAGCGGATCTACCAAGGTGGACCTCCATGGAACCGAGTTGATGCAGGGCGCTTCGGGCGAGGCCAAGGTCGAGAACAAGAAAAACCGCATGGAGATCGAGGTCAAGTTCGCTGGCCTGGACGATTCCACAAAATTCGGTCTGGAATATCTGACGTATGTGTTCTGGGCCGTCTCACCCCAGGGCCGCGCGGAAAATTTGGGCGAGATCGCGGCGAATCACGGCGCGGCACAGATCAAAGCCGTCACGGACATGCAGACGTTCGCGATGATTGTTACGGCAGAGCCGTATTTTGCGGTGACGCAACCCGGAAACGCGGTGGTGCTAGAGAATTCTGTGCCGATGAGCACGGGCGGCAAGGTGGAGAACGTTGACGCCACGTATGAACTCCTGGGCCGGGGCGTGTACTCATCGTCGAACACAAAAATCGAAAACGCCATTTTTGGTATTGACCCGAAAACACCGCGGGAACTGTTTGAAGCGCGGAACTCCGTGCGCATCGCTCGCAATGCCGGAGCCGACCATTATGCGGCGTCAACACTGACCAAGGCGGAGCAGCAGCTTTCCAGCGCGGAAGAGGCGTATCGCTCGAAGCGGGACAAGAAGACGGTGGAATCCGCCGCGCGCGACGTGGTGGAGACCGCTGAAGAAGCGCGCGTGATGGCGGTCAAGAAGAAGGCCGAAGAGGAAGCGCAGGCCAGGCTGGCGGCGGAAAAGAAGGCCGCGGAGGACCGGGAAGCCAAGGCCCGCGCAGACGCAGAGGCAGAGGCCAAGCGTCGAGCTGATGCGGAACAAGCCAGAGTTCAGGCGGAACAAGCCAAAGCCGAAGCCGAGCGCATGAAGAAGGAAGCCGAACAGGCAGCGCAGGCGGCCGCGCAAGCAGCTCAGCAAGCGGCACAGCAAAAGGAAGCGGCAGAGCAGGCTGCGGCGGAGGCGGCTCGACAGAAAGCGGAAGCCGATCAGGCGCGGCAGACCGCGCTCGAGCAGCAGCGGCTTGCGGAAGCGGAGACGGAAAAGGCAAAACAGGCTGCGGCGCGGGCAGAGAACGAGAAGGCGCAATTGCGCGCGCAGCTACTGGCGCAATTGAACTCGATTCTGCAGACGCGCGATTCGGCGCGCGGGCTAATTGTAAATATGTCCGACGTTCTGTTCGACACGGCCAGCTCGACGCTGAAGCCGGGCGCGCGGGAGAAGTTGGCGAAAATTTCTGGCATTTTGCTAGCGCACCCGGGGCTCACGCTGCAGATCGAGGGACACACGGATAGCGTGGGCAGCGATGAGTACAACCAGCAACTTTCCGAGCGGCGTGCCGATTCGGTTCGCGACTACCTGGCAGAAGAGGGCGTGCCCGTGTCTGCTATGACCGCAAAAGGCTTTGGCAAGACGCAGCCTGTGGCGACCAACGAGACTGGCGAGGGTCGGCAAAGAAACCGGCGCGTTGAGCTCGTCGTGAACGGCGACGCCATTGGGAAAACCGCCGCGGCCGGGACGCGGGTCAGCTCCACAACACCGCAGTAAGGCACAACATTTTCCCAGCCCATAAACGAAACGCTTGAAGTGAGGCGGTATGCACGCGCGAGTCCGCAAGCGGACGCGCGGCAGCAGCGGTTGTGTGTCCTTGTGAAGCGCGAGCGCGATAAGTAGAATGTTTTGTTCTTCGCAAAGTGTAGTTTGTCCTCTTCATAGCGGAGTCATTTCAAATGCCTCAGTCCTACGATGTGGTGGTCATCGGGGGCGGTCACAATGGTCTGGTGAACGCCGCGTATCTGGCGAAAGCAGGGAAGAAGGTAGTGGTTCTGGAGCGCCGCGGAGTGCTTGGAGGAGCGGCGGTTACGGAAGAAATCGTTCCCGGCTTTCTCTTTTCCGAACTTTCCTACGTTGTTTCGTTATTGCGGCCAGAAATCATCCGGGAGCTCGACTTGCCGAGACACGGGCTGGAAATTTTGCCGTTGGACGGCACGTTTTCGCCGATGCTGAACGGCGATTACTTATGGCGCGTCAATGATCATGCGAAATCGATTCGAGATATACGGCGGCACTCACGTCTGGACGCGGAGGCGTACGAAGAATTTTCCAAATTGATGGTGCCGATGTGCCGGTTCGTGAAACCGCTGCTGTCCATGGTTCCACCGGACCCGACGACACTCAACCCAAGGGACCTGAAGCAATTGAATTTCTTGCTGCAGCGATTCCGCGAGCTTTCTTCGGACGAACGGTACACGCTGGTGCAGCTCATGACCATGAGCTCGGGGGATTTCCTGGACCAGTGGTTCGAGACGGACGTGTTGAAGGCCACGATGTCTGCTTCGGGAATTATTGGCACGTTCCTGGGAATTCGTTCTCCGGGGACTGCGTACGTCTTACTGCACCACTACATGGGCGAAATTGACGGGGCGTTCCGTTCGTGGGGCTTCAGCCGCGGAGGCACGGGCGGGATTTCCCTGGCCATCGCGTCAGCGGCAAAAGAAGCGGGCGTGGAAATTCGCACGAAAGCGCCAGTCGCAAAAATCAACGTAAAGAATGGCCGCGTGACGGGCGTGGTGCTGGATTCCGGCGAAGAGATTTCCTGCAACGTGGTTTCTTCGAGCGTGGACCCGCACTGGACGTTTGAGGTTTTCCTCGAACCGAAGGAATTGCCCGCAGATTTCCTGGAGAGCGTACGGCGGTACAAGTTTCGTGGGTCTTCGGGGAAAGTAAACCTGGCATTGGACGCGCTGCCGAATTTTCGGAGCTTGCCGGGCAACGGCCTGCACCTGCGCGGCGCAATTTCGCTTTCGCCGAAGATGGAGTACATGGAGCGGGCTTACGACGACGCGAAGTATGGGCATTTTTCGCGGCGGCCGTACGTTGACATGGTCATACCCAGCCTGACGGATCCCTCGGTGGCGCCGCCTGGAAAGCACGTACTCTCGTGTTTCGTGCAGTACGCGCCGTACAAACTGGCGGAAGGGACTTGGGAGGAGCAGCGCGAGGCATTCGGCAACAACGTGATCGACACGATCGCCGAACACGCGCCGAACATCCGGGACATCATTATCGGCAAGCAGTTCCTGACGCCCTACGACATGGAAAAGGAGTTCGGGCTGACGCAAGGGAACATTTTCCAGGGTGAACTATCGCTGGAACAATTGTTCTTCCTGCGGCCGGTGCCCGGCTGGGCGTACTACCGCACACCAATCCAAAACCTGTATATGTGCGGCTCGGCAACGCATCCGGGAGGGGGCATCATGGCCGCCAACGGGCGAATCGCGAGCCAGGTCATCCTGAAAGAATGGAAGAAGGCGGCGAACTGACCATGCCCATCGGACAAAAAGTAGTGCTCATCGGGGGTGGTCACAACGCGCTGATCACCGCGTTCTATTTGGCGAAGGGCGGGTTCAAGCCGGTAGTGCTGGAGCGCCGCGAAGCTGTGGGCGGAGGCGCGATTACAGAGGAGTTTCACCGGGGATTCCATGCCTCGACGCTCTCGCACACATTAGGGCCGCTGCGCGCAGACGTCGCGCGCGACATAAAGCTCGAGAACTTCAATCTGCAGATATTCCGGCCCGATCCACGGGTGTTTGCACCGGCGCCGGACGGACGCGCGCTGCTCTTTTACGGCGACGCAGCGAAAACGGCCGGAGCGATCTCCCATCTATCGGCGAAGGACGGCGCTCGGTACACCGAGTTCGCGGCAGCGCTTGAGAAAATCGCGGGTGTGATTGCACAGATCGCCGCCATTACGCCGCCGGGAATCGACAAGCCCTCGCCGGAGGATTTCTGGAACCTGCTGAAAACGGGCCTCAACATCCGAGGACTGGGAAAGAATGGAATTTTCGATCTGATGCGCTGGGCACCGATGGTGGTGGCGGATTTCGTGTCGGAGTTTTTCGACACGGAATTGCTGCGCGCGGTGATTGCGGCGCGGGGAATTTTCGGCGCCAACTTGGGACCCTGGTCGGCAGGTTCGACGACGGTGCTGTTGCTGCGGGCGGCGGCTGATCCGCATCCCGTCGGCTCGGCGGCATTCCCGCGCGGCGGGCTGGGCGAATTTTCGCGCGCATTGGCGGAAGCGACGAAAGCGGCCGGGGCAGAAATCCGGACGAATGCGGAAGTGGCGCAAATCCGGATGAAGGGCAGCGCGGTGACTGGAGTTGTTCTGTCCAATGGAGAAGAGATCGCGTGCGAGGCAGTAGTCTCGGGTGTCGATCCGAAGCGCACGTTCTTCCATCTGGTGGATCCAACGAGCCTGGACCCCACGTTTGCGTTGCGGATGAAGAATTTCCGCGCGCGAGGAAATGTCGCCAAGGTGCACTTGGCACTCGGGGGTTTGCCGGATTTTCCGGCGCTTGCGAGCGCGGTGGGACCAGACGGGTTCCGCGAGGCGATGTCCGGGCGAATTCACATCGGGCCAGAGATCGATTACCTGGAGAAAGCGTTCGACGCATCGAAATACGGCGAGATTTCTAGCGCGCCGTATCTGGATGTGACCATTCCGACGGTGCTCGATCCATCGCTGGCGCCGGAGGGGAAGCACGTCCTCTCCGCGTACTTCCAGTTCGCGCCGTACAAGTTGAAGGAAGGGAACTGGAGCGACCGGCGCGGCGAACTGGCGAATACGGTGATCAAGACGCTGTCGGTCTACTCGCCGAACATCGCGAATCTGGTGGAAGCTGCGCAGGTGACCACGCCTGCGGATCTGGAGGAGACGTACGGTTACACCGGAGGCCACATTTTCCACGGCGAATTGGCCCTGGACCAGATTTTCACGATGCGGCCGGTGCTAGATTGGGCGCGTTATCAGACGCCGGTGCGGGGATTGTTCCTTTGCGGGAACGGCACGCATCCGGGGAATGGATTGACGGGCGCGAGCGGGGCGAACGCGGCGAAGGAAATCATTCACGAGTTGCGCTAGGGTGTAGGTCCGGCGGCCGTTGCGAATAGCACACGGCAATTCTTGCAATTGGATTTGAAGTTGAGATCCTTCGAGCCGATCAGAATCGGCTCTCAGGATGACAGACGCATTTGAGTGGGCCAAATGACCACAATTGACCGGAAAAAGCTCGAGAAATTGCAGAAGCGCGAGGCGAAGCGGTTCGTTACAGAGCATCCGCGGTCGGCAGCCCTGTACGAGCGAGCGCAGAGTTCGCTTTTGGGCGGCGTGCCGATGAACTGGATGAAAAAGTGGGCAGGCGCGTTTCCGGTATTCGTGGCAAAGGCAAAAGGCGCACATTTTACGTGCGTTGATGGGCGTGATTACGTGGACTTGTGTTTGGGTGATACAGGCGCAATGACGGGACATTCGCCGGACGCGGTTGTGCGGGCCATGGCGAAGCGGGCGAGCGAAGGGATCACGTTGATGTTGCCCACGGAGGATGCATTGTTCGTGGGCGAGGATTTGAAAAGGCGGTTTGGATTGCCGTATTGGCAGTTCACTTTGACGGCGACAGATGCGAACCGATTTTCGATTCGCATCGCGAGGGAAATTACGCAGCGCCCGAAAATTCTGGTGTTTCACTACTGCTATCACGGGACGGTGGACGAGGCGTTTGCGGGGTTGCATGAGGGAGTGGTCGGGCCACGGCGAGGGAACATCGGACCGCCGGTAAATCCACAAGAGACGACGCGCGTGGTGGAGTTCAACGATTTGAATGCGCTGGAAGAGGCATTGAAGCATCACGACGTGGCGTGCATCCTGGCGGAGCCGGCAATGACAAATGTCGGAATCATTTTGCCGGATGAAGGTTATTGGAAAGCGGCCCGGCAGTTGGCGCGGCGGTACGGAACGCTCTTGATTGCGGACGAGACGCACACGATTTGCGCCGGCCCCGGTGGATGCACGGCGGAATGGAAGCTAGAACCGGACATGCTGGTGTTCGGGAAAGCGATTGGAAGTGGCATTCCGGGCGCGACGTATGGATGTTCGGAGGAAGTGGCGCAGCGGATATCCGCGCGCATTCATTTGGAGGACTGCGACGTCGGCGGAATCGGCGGGACACTCGCGGGGAATGCACTGTCGTTGGCGGCGATGCGGGCGACGCTGGAGCACGTGCTGACGGCGAAGAACTTCGAGAAGATGGTGACGCTAGCGATGTGGTTCAATGACGGCGTGTCAGCTGAGATTAAGAAGCATGGGTTACCGTGGAACGTGCAGCGACTGGGTTGCCGCGCGGAGTACACGTTCTGCCGGAAGCCACCAAGGAATGGCGGCGAATCCGCAGCAGCCGCGGATTTTGAGCTGGAGAGGTTCCTGCACCTGTACACGTTGAATCGGGGAGTCTTACTGACGCCGTTTCACAACATGGCGCTGATGTGCCCGGACACAAGCGCGATGGACATTGATCTGCACAAGACGATTTTCGGGGAAGCCGCAAGAGAATTGACGACGGGCTGAGTGGCAGCGCCGAACCGGGGCAAGCAAATACTGAATTTTAGTTAAGTGTTCATTCTGCGGAGTTTGCGGAATTTGGTGCCTGCAAGTGCGGATTCTGAAGGGTTTGTAGGTCGTTTAGAATGATAATCTTGTGCAAGTGTTGTTTCTAAAGTGGTTATAGATGGAATTCTCGTAAGTGCTCATTAAAAAGAACTTAGCGTGAGTATGGCGA